>Ga0190275_10002240_pt1 | contig 13965 bp, 10 predicted proteins | sample Popmic550T_FD_133745 | JGI IMG/M metagenome (GOLD analysis project Ga0190275, IMG submission 133745) | Populus adjacent soil microbial communities from riparian zone of Yellowstone River, Montana, USA - 550 T | ecosystem: Environmental > Terrestrial > Soil > Riparian zone > Trees stand | place... | reverse complement strand
CTCCAGCTCCGCGAAGAACTCCTCGTCCGTCACGGCGGGAAAGGCGATGCCGAGGAACTCCGACCGCTCGATCTTGTGGCGGAACTCGGCGCGTTCGGACAGCGTCCGGTAGTGGTCAGACATTGCGGTACGCCGAGACGTTCCGGTTGCCGCGCAAAAAGAAGCGGAGCGGCCACGCCGCGGCGTCGACGGAGTTGTCGATGCCGATGCGGGGGCTGACGGCGATGTCGTCCTCTGCCACGTCGATGTCGCGCGGGCTGAGCCAGAGCGTGTCGCCGCGCAGGCTCTCGCCGTCGAGGCGGCGGTCGACGTCCAGGGCCATGCAGATCTTCCCCGGCCCGTTCATCAGGTCAATGTCCTTCTTCGCCTTCGGCCGCCGCTCGCGCATCAACTCAACCCCGCGCACCGGTTCCGCCGCCCGCAGCAGCACGGCCTCGGCGAGCCCGGCCTCCTGCGTCACGACGTTGAGGCACCAGTGCATGCCGTACGTGAAGTAGACGTAGGCATGCCCCCCTTCGAGGTACATCGACTCATTCCGCGCCGACCGCAACCCGCGCCGCGCATGGCTGGCCATGTCGTTCGCCCCGAGATAAGCCTCGGTCTCGACGATGCGGGCCGCCAGCACCTCGCCATGCTCCAGCCGCCGCCACAACACACAGCCCAGCAAAGCACGCGCGACCGTGACGGTGTCGTGTTGGAAAAACGTTTTCGGGAGCTTGCGGGCCATGTTGCTGGTTCCTGGTTCCTGGTTGCTTGCGACACCGCACCTGAGCCGAAAGCCCTTACATCACAAGCAACCAGCAACTCACCGGTCGCCTTTCCGGTGATCCAGCTCCTCCTCGGTCACATGCCGCCCGATGATCGTCATCAGCTCCGCGTGCACTTTCGGTGAGGCGCCGACGATGTTGCCGCGGTTGAGCCAGCGCTGGCCGCCGGAAAAGTCGGTGACGACGCCGCCCGCCTCGGTTACGAGGAGCGCACCGGCGGCGACGTCCCACGCCGCGAGGTGCATCTCGAAGAAGCCGTCGAAGACCCCGGCGGCGGTGTAGGCGAGATCGAGCGCCGCCGATCCGGCCCGGCGGACGCCTTTGGAGACACGGATGATGTCCGTGAAGATCGCGACATAGCGCTCGACATACTCCTGCGCCCGGAACGGAAAGCCGGTCGCGAGGAAGGAGCCTTCCACCTGCTCGTGATTGGAAACGTGCATCGGCTCGCCGTTGCGGAAAGCGCCTTTGCCGCGCTCGGCGGTGAAGAAGAGCTCGCGCAGCGGCTCGTAGATCACTCCGACGGTCGTCTGGTCGCCGACCCGGAGGGCGATGGAGACGGACCAGAAGGGAAAGTGCTGCAGGTAGTTGGAAGTACCGTCGAGCGGGTCGATCACCCAGGTGCGCTCGCTGTTGCCGCTCTTGCCGCTCTCCTCGCCGAGGAAGGCGTCGCCGGGACAGTGCTCCCCGATGAACGCCATGACCGCGTCCTCGCTCTCGCGGTCCGCCTTCGAGACCCAGTCATTGCGCGACTTCAGGTCCGCGTCTTCTTTTCCGAGCTGTTCCCAGTACTGCAGCAGCACCGCGGCCCCCCGGCGGGCCGCTTCGATCGCAATCTCGACGTCAGTCATCGCGGCGGATTGTATGCGGGCCGAGGGCTGAGGGCCGAGGGCCGAGGGCCGAGGGCCAAGGGGAAACCAGGACGACCACTTGCCAGCCTTCCCCTCGGCCCTCGGCCCTTTGCCCTCGGCCCTCCTCCCTTTGCCCTCGGCCCTCCTCCCCAATCACCTTTACGCTACTATTTCCCTCCATCCATGAGCATGAAAGGGACGGTGCGGCGGTGGCCGGTCTCGGCGAGTGCGTTCGCATGGAATCGCGCACTCCTGGCGACGCTCCGTCATTCGTCGCTGCCATTCGAGGAGACGCTCGCCGCGACCCCGCTCCCCGAAGCAAGGCACCTCGGTCCGCGCGATCGCCTCTCGCTCCTCGGCCAGTTCGCGGCGCATCAGGCCCTGCTGCAGTTCGCCGGATTGGCGGACGGCGAGCTCGATCCGGCGGAGTGGGCGGTCGTGGCGAAGCGGGGGAGCGACGTGCGGCTCGTACGAATCGCGGCCAGCTCCTGCGATGCCTCGGCCGCCCCGCCGGTGCTGACCCTCGCGCAGCGGTTCGCCGAGCAGGTCGGGGCGGAGCTCGACATCCTGTCGCAGTCGTGGGCACGGGCCGACGCGATCTACGCGGAGGCCTTCGCCCGCCTCTCGCGCGACATCGCGGCCGACCTCCGCTGGCTGCGGCAGTCGGCGTGCGGCAAGCTCGTGTCGCCCGGAGCCGAAGGACTGCGATTGCTCTCACAGGCGGACCGGTACGGCTACAGCGACGCCGCAACGATCGAGGCAGTGCAGCATTTCGCGGAGCGCGACGGATCCTTCCGCGCCGTCCTCCTGCGCGGCGCCTCGCCGCTGGAGCGTTACTCGGCCCTCGGCGCCCTCGTGACCGATCGGACAGACGACGCGGCGACCGTCGCGGAGCGCATCCTCGCCGCGACCTCCACCCACCCGCACGTCTTCATCGTCGTGAACCGCGACGCCTTCGACGAAAGCTCCCGTCAGGTCACAGACCTCCTGGCCAACGCGCGTCACGGCGCGTGGCTCATCCCCGAAGCGGAGAACCCGCTGCCGCCCACGCGCGAGTTCCTGATCGCACCGCGGCTCGGCGCACGTGCGGCCGTGCGCATGCCCGCCGAAGAGCTGGTGCGCTCGGCCGCCTTCGCCGCCCATCTGGCGGATGGCGACGTTCCGGCAATGGCCGCGCCGTTGCCGGCGCTCACGGAGCCCGCCCGTTCGTACATCAGCGCGCTGGCGCTGCTCGGGCCGCGCATCCCGCGCGAGCTGGCGTCGCGGTTTCTCGCCGACTTCCTGTTTCACAGCGCACTCGAAGAGCTCGTGGTCGACGGCATCACGCGGCTCGACAGTGAGGCCTTCGCGTTCAGCAGCGACGCCGTGCGCGAGGAGGCGGCGCGGTCCGTTCCGGCGGCCTCGCGCGCCGCGATCTGCCGCGTGGCAGCGATGCATGCAGACGGCGTCGACGCCGTCCTGTTGTGGCTCGATGCCGGAGATCCCGCGGCAGCCGCACGAGCGCTCGATGCCACGTCCTTTGCAACCGCGCCCGAGACCGTCGATGCCTTGCGTCGCGTCCCCCGCTCGGTCCTGACGCCGGTCACCGCGGCACGTTACGCACACGCGCTGATCGACTGCGGCCGCTATCGCGACGCCCGCGACGTCGACTGTGGCGACGAGCTGGTGCTCGCCCGAGCCGAGCGGCGGATGGGCGACTACGCCACGGCGCTCGCGCGGCTGGAACGGCTCGACCCGTCGTTCGAGGTGCTCCTTCTGCGCGCCGAAGTGCTCCGGCTCCTCGGCCGTGCAGACGAAGCGCAGCGAGTGCTCGACCTCTGTGCCGCACAAAACGAGGAAGAACGCATCCGCCTCGACTACGAGCGCGCGCAGCACGGCATCTCCGTCACCCTCCCGGCGGGACACTACCTCACCGCGCGCGACGGAACCCTCGGGGCCCTGGAGCGCGGCGACTACGCCGAAGCCTCCCGTCTCGCGCTCGAATCCCACCGCCTCGCCCGCACCACCACCGAGCGGATCGACGCCTCGCTCGACCGCCTCTTCGCAGCCTTCTCCGCCGGCGAGTGGGACACCGCGCGCGTCCTCGCCGTCGGGGCGCTGCAGGAAGTGGAAGAGACACAGGGCGACCGCGCCGCCGGCGGCATCCTCTTCACCCTCGCCTACCTCGCTGCCGACAACGCCCAGTGGGCGCACGCCTCCCAGCGCATCGCCCGCCTCCGCCACTTCTACACCTCCACCCGCGACGACGTGCGCCTCGCCGAGCTGGAGCTGCTCGGCGCACACTTCGACTTCTCCCGCGGCCGTTTCGACGAAGCCCGCCGCTCCGCCCGCGCCGTCTACGACGGCCGCGGCCATCACGACCAGATCCGCGAAGCCGCCGCCCTGATCCTCGACGAGCTGGATTGGATGGAAGGAGCACACGGCGCGCTCCGATCGACGGGCAAATCGGGCAACGAAGAGCTACGTCGCAGGCACCTTCTTGTTGCCGGTGACTGGTTCCTCGGGCCGGCGCGCGAAAGCCCAAGCAACCAGCAACCAGCAACAGTTCCGGAGCGGTTACGCGCGTTCCGTCAGGCAGTCGCAAAAAACGACACCCGCACCGCCCAGGAGCTCGCAATCCAACTCGACCTCGTCTTCGACGCGACCCCCGCCCCCGCCGAGATCGAGCTGCGCATGTTGCGCGCCGCTGCCACGCGCGAGTTTCCCTTCGCCCCGCACGACTTCGACCTGCCGTGGTGTTTCGCCACCCGCAATCGCCTCGGCCAGTGGAACGCCATCGGCTCGTTTACACCTGCTGATTACGAATCAGCAGGCGACCACCCCGACTGGATCCGCTGCAGCGAGCGCGAAATCCTCTACGTCGAAGATTCCTCGCGCTGGACCGCCGCCGGCCGCGAAGCCGTTGCCGCCGTCTTCCGTACCCGCGCCGAGAACCAGCGTTATCGCCGTCTCCTCGAACAGGAAGAGAGCGCCCGTCCGGTACGCGCGGGCGGCATCGAAGGGATCGTCGGCCAGTCCGCCGCCATCCGCGAAGTCGAGTCGCTCGTGGCCCGTGTCGCCCGGCGCGATGTCGCCGTCTGCGTCCTCGGCGAGTCGGGCACCGGCAAAGAACTGGTGGCGCGAGCCATCCACCGCCAGTCGGCCCGCCGGCAGAAACCGTTCACCGCCGTCAACTGCGCCGCCCTGCCGGAAAACCTCGTCGAGAGTGAGCTGTTCGGCCACGTCCGCGGGGCGTTCACCGGAGCCGATCGCGATCGCGCGGGCCTCATCGAGACCACCGAGGGTGGCACCCTCTTCCTCGACGAGATCGGAGAGCTGCCGCTCCCCGCGCAGGCCAAGCTGCTGCGCTTCCTGCAGGAGGGAGAATTCCGCCGCGTCGGCGACACCGTCAGCCGTTCCGCCGACGTACGCATCGTCAGCGCCACCAACCGCAAGCTCGACGCCGCGGTCGAAGAAGGACGCTTCCGCGACGACCTCTATTACCGCGTCCGCGGCGTCGAGATCCCGCTCCCGCCGCTGCGCGACCGCGGCGCCGACGTCGCCCTGCTCGCCTCCCACTTCCTTGCCGTCGAGCGCGAGAAGCACCGCTCCGGACCCGCCGCCTTCTCCGCCGACGTCGAGGCCATCTTTACCGCCTACGCCTGGCCGGGAAACGTCCGCGAACTGCAGAACACCGTCCGCGCCGCACACGCCATGGCCGGCGAGGGAAAAGAGATCGACGTCGACCACCTCCCCGAACGCCTCCGCGGCATCGCCCCAGCCCGCGTCGCCGCCGGCTCCTACCAGCACGCCGTCACCCGCTTCAAGCGGGACCTCATCGAAAAGTCCCTCCTCGAAGCCCAGGGCAACCAGAACCGCGCCGCCGCCCTCCTGAAGATGTCCCGCCAGGCGCTCGCGTACCAGATTCGCGAGCTGGGGATTCTCGTGCGCGCATGACTCCCATGACAAATGGGACTTATGTTGGATCAAGCGCCTGTCACGAAAAAACAAAGGCGCTGTGGCGAAATCGCGTCACGCCGCCTGGTCCAGAACAACACTCGTACAATCGGGCCGTTTCCGGGGGTAATGCAATGTTTCGCAAGGCAGCAGCGGTCGCGTTCCTGTTCGCGTTCAGCGGGTGCACCCTCTACAACGAGGTCACGGTCACCCCGTTGCTCCTTACCCCGGCGAGCCTCGAGCGTGGCTCCGACCTGCAGTCCATGCTGCGCAAGGCCGACTACCTCCGGGCCATCGAAGCGGGACGGAACATGGACGCGAAGCAGCGCCGCAACGCCGCCGACCTCCAGTCCCTCGGCAAGGCCTACCTCGCGGCCGGACGGCTCGACGACGCCCGCTCCCACCTCCGCGCCGCCCTCGACCTCGAACCGTTCCGCATCATGTACGCCGAGATCGCCTGGAACCTCTCCGAAGTGGAAGTCCTCAGCAACAACTTCGACCTGGCGCTGGAGTGGGCGCAGATCGCCTTCGACCGGGGCCTGCAGATTCGCCGGTGGCACATCGACTACCTCACGGCACTCTCGAACGTCCCGGTCTACCGCTTCAGCGGCGAGAACAGCCAGCGCCTGCAGTTCCGGTTCGGCCGTCCCGACGTCCCCCGCATCGAGACGCGCCTGAACCGCACCGTCGACGTCGAGGGCGTCGTCGACTCCGGCGCCGTCCTCTCCATCATCTCCGAGCGTCTCGCGGCGAAACTCCCGGTGAAGCGCCTCGGCGAATTCGAAGGCACCTTCTACGGCCTTCTCGGCGAGCCGATCCGCGTCCACTTCGGCCTCCTCGAGAGCGTGGAGCTCGGCGGCATCGTCATCGAGAACGTACCGGTGGCGATCATGCCGGACGACAAGATGCGCTTCCTGATCAGCAAAGCCGAGGGGACCCAGTTCCACATGGACTTCCTCCTCGGCACAAACCTCCTCAAAGAGTTCCGCCTCGAGCTCGACTTCGACCGCCGCAGCGTCACCTTCACCCGCCTCAGCGTCGCCGACCGCCGCCCCGCCGACGACCAGAACCTCTTCTACCAGGGCTTCCGTCCCCACGTGCGCGGCGCCGTCAACCGCAAAGGCTGGTTCCTCTTCGTCCTCGACACCGGCTCCGAGATCACCTTCCTCAACGAAACCCAGCTCGCCGCCCTCCCCGTCCAGGTCTTCGGCACCAGCCACACCGCCACCCTCCAGGGCCTCGGCGGCGCCATGAAGCGCGGCGCCAAAGTCGAAAACGTCGAAGTCGGCCTCGACCGCTGGGCCGGCACCTTCAAGACCATCCCGATGTACGCCTCCGAAGACAAAGACGGCGCCGTCGGCATCATCGGCCAGAACTTCCTCGAGAACTTCAACGTAGTGATCGATTTCGGGCGGATGCGGGTGGACCTGAAGCGCAGGTGAGAAGGCACACGTCAGGACCCCTTACGCCGGCAAAATGGCCGTCGGCTGGTGCGTTTCCAGCGACTTCTCGATTGCTTCCGCGAGCATGACGGACCTGAGTCCATCCTCGGGCCCTGCTTCCGTGGGCTCTCCGGTCCGGATGCTGCGTGCGAACGCCTTCAACTGCAACGCGAATCCCGCCTCTTCGTGTCCTGTCAGCCAATGTGCCGAAATCGTTTCCTCGAAGTAGAGGCCGGGCCTGTCATCGGCAAAGAGAACGAGCCGCCGGCCGTTTTCTGCCGAAAGGCAACACCCATTCGACCCCACGACATCCAGTCGTTCATTCGGATAGCTCCAGGAGCCGCCGGACGATAGCAATACGCTGCCGACCGCACCGGACTGGAATGCGAGAGCCCCCGAAACCGTAGCACGGTCGTTTGCCACGTGATCCCGTGCGTACGCTTCAGACGCCGGACCCAACAGAAACTGCACCAGGTCGAGAATGTGAATTCCATTCTGCACGACGACCTGTTTGCGCGGCGCTATGGCGCGGCGCGACGGCGCAAACCAGAATCGTGCGTTGACTGCCGCCGGCGCTCCGATTTGCCCCTCGCGAATCAACTCCATTGCCTTCCGGTAGGCGTAGTAATAGCGCTTGTTGAAGCCGACCTGGAACCTGACGCCGGTTCTCTTCACCGACTCGACCATCATCCGGGCTTGTTCCGCCGTCTCGGCCATCGGTTTCTCGACGAAAAGATGCTTCCCGGCGCGTGCTGCCTCCGGCACGATCTCGTAATTCGCAGCAGGCGAGGCCGCGATGAGAATCGCGTGGATATCTTCACGATCGAGCAGCCTGCGGTAGTCCGTGTATCGGTCCTCATGGGGAACCCGGTAGCGATCGCCCAGATGATGAAGATTGTGCTCGCTGCGGTTGCAGAGAGCTTTCAGCTCGATCTCAGGAACCTGCGAAACAATCGCCGGAAGATGACGGAATTCCGTGATGCTCCCACAGCCGATGACGGCCAGACCAATGCGCTCGGAGCCCTTTGTGCCGCGAGAAAGCCCTGTTGGCGTCAGCAAAGCGACCATGGTTCACTACTCGGAACTTCCTTCAGTCCGATCGTGCGGCCGACATGCTGAGCGAGATGGTAAGCAAGGGCGGTGATGGTCAACATGGGATTCGCCACGCCGGCACACGGAAAGACCGAGGCATCCGCGACGAACAGGTTTTCCATGTCATGTACCTTGCCGTTCGTATCGGTAACGGAATTCGCCTTCGACGTGCCCATGCGCAAGGTTCCGACTTCGTGGTTGCTGCGGCCTTTGGCCACCTCGGGAGCAGGGAGCTCTTTTGCCCCGAGACGCTCCGCAATCTCGATCATCGTCTCCTTCATCGCGTCGACGCGAACATGGTCGGCGTGGGAAAGCTCAATGATGGTTCTGACGTCCGAGCCATCGATCTCGATCCGATTGTTCTCATTCGGATCCATCGCCGCAAAACCGCTGATGCGCAAGCAGAGCTTGCCGTTCTTCACGGGCACGGCACTTTGGCGTACGTCAATCTGAAATCGCTGCCGCAGCTCGCGGCCCGGCGGAGGAATGACCACATTGAGACGCGCGTCCCAGGGGTCTTGAATGGGGAAGAAGACCGTGATTTCCGTTCTACAGAGGATGTGCTCGGCCAGGTATTTTCCGGCGGCGACCAACCCGAGCTCATGATCGAGGTTCGAGTCGAGAATCAGCCGGGCCGATTCGATCGGACTCGCAGCGAGAACCACCATGCTGTCACCGATGCCGACATCCTTCAGTTGCCCGAGGTTCTGACACGCCAGGTTCGTCACCCTGCCGTGTTCGACGTCGAGCTTCACGACCCGGGTATTCGTGCTGACGAGAATCCGGCGATACTGCCCCCAATTCTTCTCTCCTTTCAGCAGGGCCTTTTCGTGCGCTTCGAGGCAGTCGCGGTGAATCAGCTCGCAGAGCCGCTGAGCGGAGCTATCCAGCCCCCGCCTCAATCCCGTCGTGCGGACGTCGATGCCCCACGGCGGCGGGTGAGGCTTGAACTCATCGAGGACACCCATTGCCCAGGTCTGTGCTCGTGATTCAAATTCGCCGGGTGAGACGTTGCGGACGATCTCGGCAACTGTGAAGAACCGGTCGAGCTCGGATGGCAATAGCGGCCACTTCCCGTTCTTCCACAGCACGAAATCATCCTTCTCGAAGCGGCGAAGATGGCCGCCGGCGACAATTCCTCTGCCACCGAGCGCGAAGATCATCAGGCCGTTGTTCTCGAAGTAGCCTTTCCACGGCCATGTACCGTGCGCGTCGATGAACGGACCTCTGACCTCCTGATCGGGAAAGACATTGTTGACGTGAGTCAGTGTGAGGACGTCGCCGCGCTCGAGGATTGCGATCGTCGCTTCCGGAAATACGTTGTAGAGATATTCCGTGACCGAAACCCCGGCTGGTCCGGAACCGATGATCAATACATGCGGCGCGCCCGCCAGGACACGATCCAGCGGAAGTAGCAATGTGTGCGAGGCATCAGTTTTCATCGCCATCTCACTCGTCGTCCGGCTCGGCGAACCGGAGCTGGAGCTCCCGAAGAACATCAACCGTTCCGACATCGAACCATGACCCACGAGCCGGAAAGCCATAGATCGGCTCCCTGGCAGCCAGCCACTGCATGAATTCGCCGAAACTATGGGCGACGGCTCCTGTGCGCGCATACTCGGTAAACAGCCGCAGGGCGGCTGCAGGAAACCAATAGATACACGTCGTCACCAGTGTTGATGCCGGTGATTGGGGTTTCTCCTGCAGCGCGACGATTCTCTCGTTCTCGCCGAGGACGACAACGCTGAAACGCGCCGCATCGACCGGAGAGCCGGCGTCGACGACGATTGTCGACACGCCATGCGTCCGGCCGAAGGCTACGAAATCACGGAGAGAGAAGTCGAATAGGTTATCTCCTCCGACGATCAGGACGTCGGTTGTAATTTGCTGGCTTTCCAGCGTGCGGGCGATGTTGGTGATGATGCCTGCACTGACACTCTCGGTCTTCCGTTGACCGTTGACCAGGATCAGTCTCGTTGCATGGAGATGTCCTGCAACCCACTCCTGATAGTCAGCGAAGAATCGGGAGTTGACCAGGACATAGATTGCGGCCCGATCGTCGATATCGCCGATCTTGTCCAGGGCGTAGTCGACAAGGCACTGTCGGCCGATCTTGAGAAGCGGTTTGGCAGTATGTTTGCCGATCTCACCGAGGCGGCTGCCGTAGCCGCCGGCCAGGACAAGTGTGCAGAACTGATTCATGTCGCCCCCGGATGGCGTCAACTCCCGAGGCCTGACTGGGACGCGCTTCTGTCGCGTCGTGCGCGTTGCAATGGTAGCGCAACTCGGGAATGAGCGCCGGCGACAGGCGGACCGATCAACACGATCAGAATGCGCTCCTCGAATTAGAATGACACCAATAAGGAGGCGTCATGAAGCGTACGGCCGTCATCCTCTCTGCCTTCGTATTCCTTTTCTTCGCGGGCATGCAGACCGGCGAAAAGCCGCTGCCACCGGTGGCCATTGAGGTGGCGGTCGCGCCGAGCTCGCAGGACGAGCTCCAACTTTTGGGGCGCGCGACGCCGAACACCTTCACCTGCCACGCCACCGTGTGGAAGCCCGAGATCGAGAACGGGAGGCGCTACGGCTACGTCGGAGCTGAATTGTTCGTCGCCCCCGGAAGGCGCGAGACCGTGACGAAAAAAGCCGAAGGCTTCGACTTCCGGTTCACCGTCGCCATCAGCAAAGAGCGCGACCGCGCCGCCACCGAGGTCGCCCTCATGCGCGGCGAAACCATCCTCCACCTGCAGAAGAGCGACATCGTGCTCAAACCGGCACAGCGCGCGATCGTCCCGCTGCGGTGATCGGATCAACTAATTGGTGACTGCGATGATTGATGACGATCACGAAGCCGGTTTTGAGGTCGATCCTGAGCTCAAGGCGGTACTTCTCGAAGCGATCGCCGCATGCGACCGTGGCGAGAAAATCAGTGCGGATCAACTCCTGCGTGAGCTGCAGAGCGACGAGTGACGAAGCTCGCTCTCGCCCGGTTGATGCTGCCGAAGGCAGCAAAAGATCTGTAGGCCCGGCCTTTAGGCCGGGTATAGCGTGGATGGACCTTCGAGCCCGCGTAGCGGGCGACAGACGAGAACCGTGCGGACGGCCTTTTCTGTCGCCCGCTACGCGGGCTCACCTTGTCGGCGACCGTTGTACCCGGCCTAAAGGCCGGGCCTACAGTTCTTCCGCCGCCTTCGGCGGCTCCCGCAGGTTTCTTCCGATCGATCGCTCAGGACAACCTGCCCGCGTCCTCGCCCATCACCCTCTCTTCCTCTTCGCCCACCCCTCCACCACCTTCTGCGGCGTGCGGCTCAGCGCGAGCGCATCAGGGGGAACGTCCTTGGTGATCGTCGACCCGGCGCCGACGTAGGCGCCTTTGCCCACGCGTACCGGGGCCACGAGCTGGCTGTCGGAGCCGATGAAGACGCCGTCCTCGAGGATGGTCTTGTGCTTTTTCTTGCCGTCGTAGTTGCAGGTGATGGTGCCGGCGCCGATGTTGACGTCGGCTCCGATCTCGGCGTCGCCGATATAAGAGAGGTGGGAGGCCTTCGACCCTTCGCCGAAGACGGCTTTTTTGGTCTCGACGAAGTTTCCGACTTTGACCCGTCGTCCGAGTTGTGTTCCCGGGCGAAGGTGCGCGTACGGGCCGACTGTCGCTTCTTCCTCGATGATCGCGTCCTCGGCGACCGTGCCGGTCTTGAGATGCACGTCGTCGCCGACCGTGACGTTCACCAGGTGCACGCCCGGCTCGATGACACACCCTTCGCCGATCCGCGTCGTTCCTTCGAGCGTGACGAATGGATAGACGACCGTGTCGGCGCCGATCGTGACGGAGGAGTCGATGACCACCGTCGACGGGTTGCGAAACGTCACCCCCTCGCGCATCAGCTTCTCGACCACCCGCCGCTGGATCTCCGACTCCACCTGCGCCAGCTCGCCGCGCGAGTTCACGCCGAGCGCCTCGATCGGATCGTCCGCGACGACCGCGCCGACGCGATGGCCGCCGTTGCGGATCACCGCCAGCAAATCGGTGAGGTAGTACTCCTTCTGCGCGTTCTCCGGCTTGAGGTTCCGGAGGTTGTCGAAGAGGTGCTCGGAGTTGAAGACGTAGATGCCGGCGTTGACCTCGTCGATCCGCTTCTCGTCGTCCGAGGCGTCCTTCGCCTCGACGATCCGCACGACGCTGCCGTTCTCGTCGCGGACGATCCGGCCGTACATCGCCGGGTGGTCGAGCTTCATCGTCAGCAGCGTGAGCGCGTTGCCGTCGCGGTCGTGCTCGTCGAGCAGGCGGCGGAGGGTCTCGGGGCGCGTGAGCGGGACGTCGCCCGAGAGGATGAGCACGCGTTTGTTCGCCGCTCCCTCGGCCTCAAGGATCGTCGCGGCCTGCAGCACCGCGTGTCCGGTGCCGAGTTGCTGTTCCTGCACCGCGTACCGCGCCCGCGGCCCGATGGCCTGCTGCACGGCGTCGCGCTGATAGCCGACGATCATCACCGGGGGGGTGGGGGAGAGGTCGGAGGCGAGGTCGAGGACGTAGTCGATGATCGGACGTCCGCCTGCCTCATGCAGGATCTTGATGGTCGCCGACTTCATGCGCGTGCCGAGGCCGGCCGCGAGGATGATCACTTCCAGGTTCTGGTTCATGTGTTGTCGCGTCTCATGCGTTCGAGAGTGCGGCCGTAGCGGTCGTAGAGCTGAAAGACGGTCTGGGCCAGGGCGTCGGGGTCGTGCCGGACGTAATCGCCCTCTGCAATGATGTCGCCGAAGAAGGGCGTCACGCCGAGGGCCCGGATGGCGTCGAGGTCGGACTGTACCGGGTACTGGTTCATCGCCGCGTAAGTCTGGAGGATGTCGTCCGAGGGACGGCGGCCGTTCAGGACCATCACGTCGACCACCAGCCCGGCGTGCTCGACGATGGCCTTCAGGTGGTCCTGCGCCGAATAATTGTCGGTCTCGTCCGGCTGCGTCATCACGTTGCAGATGTACACCCGCAGCGCCTTCGCATTCCGCAGCGCCGCCGCCAGTTTGTCGATGACCAGGTTCGGCAGCACCGAGGTGTAGAGGGACCCCGGTCCGATGATGATGAGGTCCGCCATTGCCAGCGCCGCGAGCGCTCCCTCGGTCGGCTCCGCTCCGGCTGGCTCGAGCTCGATCCGGGTGATGCGCGCGTGCCGGACGGTCGTCCGCGGCGCCTCCCCGATGTGCGAGCCGCTGATCGCAACTTCGCCGACCAGCTCCGTGCCGTCTTCGAGCGTCGCCCGAAGGCGGACGTCGGTGAGCGTCGAGGGATAGATCTCGCCGCGGATGGCCAGGACCTCCGACGCCGCCAGGACGGCATTGTCGAAGCTCCCGGTGATCTCGCACATCGCCGTCAGCAGGAGATTGCCGAGGGAGTGGCCTTTGAGGGCGGAGTCGGTGTCGAAGCGGTAGTTGAAGAGCTGCGACAGCAGATGCTCCTCTTCCGCCAGTGCGACGATGCAGTTCCGGATGTCGCCCGGCGGCAGCATCCCGAACTCTTTTCGCAGGACGCCCGAGCTCCCCCCTTCATCCGTCACCGTGACGATCGCCCCGAGCGCCGCCACCGACCACGGCCCTTCGCTGTCGACGTACCGCTTCAGGCCGCGAAGAAGTGTCGAAAGGCCGGTACCACCGCCCATGGCTACGATGTTGAGTCCGGGACCCATCCAGGCGGCGGATTATGTCATCGGGAGCGGTTCTGGCCGAACGTCCCGCCCACCCAGGGAACGACCGGGGGCCTCCGGCGGGCGGGCCCGGCCCGCGGCGTTTGTTTTCGCGTGGACCACACTTAGAGCGAGAGGCGCGCGTTCAGCCTTGGGCAACCAACGCAGCGGGCCGGGCCCGCCCGCCGGAGGCCCCCGTCGT
>Ga0190275_10002239_pt1 | contig 13967 bp, 11 predicted proteins | sample Popmic550T_FD_133745 | JGI IMG/M metagenome (GOLD analysis project Ga0190275, IMG submission 133745) | Populus adjacent soil microbial communities from riparian zone of Yellowstone River, Montana, USA - 550 T | ecosystem: Environmental > Terrestrial > Soil > Riparian zone > Trees stand | place... | reverse complement strand
GGCGCGTAGGCGACCTTCTCGCGCAGGTCGCGGATGTCGTCGACCGAGTTGTTCGACGCCGCGTCCATCTCGATCACGTCGAGCGAGGAGGCGTTGGCGATCGACACGCACGACTCGCAGATGCCGCATGGCTCGGTCGTCTGCCCGCGCTCGCAGTTCAGCGACGCGGCGAGGATCTTCGCCATCGAGGTCTTGCCCGTGCCGCGCGAACCGACGAACAGGTAAGCGTGGTGGACCTTGTCCTGACCGATCGCGTTGGCGAGCGTGCGGACCACGTGCTCCTGCCCCACGACGTCGGCGAACGAGCGCGGGCGGTGGCGGCGGTAGAGCGAGGCGGAGGCCGGAGGCACGACGATCGAGTCTAGAGGCCGACCCGGTCCCTTCCGGCGCCCGAAAGCGCGCATCGTGCGGCCTGACGGCCGCGGTTTGATTCAACCCGCGCGCATGGGTTAGCGTCGGCTGGTGCCCGGCCCACGCGCGCCCACCGGAACGACCGCCTTCGCCCTCGAGCTCGACGGGGCCGCGGCCGGGTTCCCCCGTTCGGCTGCGGGCGGGGACGCCGTCGGCGAGGTGGTCGTCGAACCCGCCGGGCCCGACGGGATCCAGCGCAAGCACCTCGGGGCAGTCCGCTACACCGACATCGTCCTCAGCTGCGGGATCGACATGGAGCCGTCGTTCTGGAGCTGGCTCGCCGACACCGTCGCGGGCAAGAGCTCGCCGCGCGGCGGCGCGCTCCGCATCCTCGACTTCGACCGCAAGGAGCGAGAGCTGGTGACGTTCACCAACGCGGTGGTGACCGAGATCGGCTTTCCGGCGCTCGACGGGGCGAGCAAGGACGCCTTCCAGCTCACCGTCCGCATCGCGGCGGAGAGCGTCGAGCGGCAGCGCGGCAGCGGCGCGTCCGTGACGGGCAGCGTCAAGGGCGTCAAGCAGGCGCTGGTGTCGAACTTCAGGGTGTCGCTGGACGGCCTGAACCTCGACCGCGTTGCGCGCGTCGGCCCGCTGACGTTGCGCAGGCGGCTCGCAGAGGAGGCCGAGATCCCCGACGTCGAGCTCACGCTGTCGCAGGCCGGGAGCGACTCGATCGTCGACTGGCACCGCGCGTTCGTCATCGAGGGCCGCAACAGCGACGCGGACGAGAAGTCCGGCTCGATCGCGTTACTGGACCCCGCCCTCAGGGACACCTTGCTGCAGGTGGACCTCACCGGCGTCGGCATCTTCTCCCTCGAGCGCACAGAGGCGGCCGGCCGCACGGACGCGATCTCCCGGATCACGACGCGGATGTACTGCGAGGAGATGCGTCTCGTTCCCGCACCGAAGTCCTGACGGCGCGCTGACCCCGAGGGCCCGGGGGCCCTCGAGATCGTTCCTGCCGCGCGCTATCAGCAGGTCTTCTGCGTGGTGCACGGGTCGATGACCCGCAGGTGCTTGGTCCAGTCGACGCCGTCGCGGAGGTTCATCGGGTAGGTGCCCTTGTAGGCCGAGATGCCGGCGCTGCGGGCGAACGTCACGAACGGATCCGATGTCCCGAACGAGGTGTACGTCGTCCCCGACTCGAGCTGGATGCCCCATGAGCTGGTGCCCGTGTCCCCGACGTAGAGGCCGTACCGCGCCATCGCCCTGAGGATCGTCTTCTTCCAGGCCGGGACGTTCAACGCGCTGATCTGAGCTTCGGTGAGCGTCAGCTGGAAGCGCGTTCCCATCGCGGGGGCGCCGGTCGCCGACTGCCCCAGGCTCGCGCAGGAGCGCCCGGCCTTGAGCGCCGGATAGACGAACCCGCCCGAGTCGCACTCGACGACCATGAAGAGGGCGTGATCGATGCGGCCGGCTTGCAGCTCCTCGGCGCGGACGATGCCCGCGAGGTTGCCGAACCGCGCCGCGGTGCCCGAGGAGCTCCGGCCGTCGCCGTCGATGCGCGTACGCCCACCCCAGCGGAACTCGAGCGTGCCTCCGCCCTGCGGCTTGGAGCGCACCTTGTAGAGGTCGTACTCCCAGCCGCCGGCCTGATCCACGACGGTCATGTGGGCGTCGCCGCCACCGGCCGGCCGCGCCTTGTCGGGCACGCGGATGACCATGCCCTCGATCGCGCAGCGGCCCCAGCTGCTCTCGTAGCAGTGCAGCGTGTAGTAGGGATCGCCGGCCGCGGACCAGAACGTGGGATGCGACCAGTCGCCGGTCGTGTCGGCGTTGCCGGCCACCAGATGCTGCGGAGTCCCGAACTGGGCAAGCCGCGCGACGGTCGCCGTGGAGGAGCCGGCGACGCGGGGCGACGCCGGGATGGTCGTGTTGAACGGGCTCGAGTCGGCATAGGGACGCCAGCAGCCGCCGGGCCACGTGCCGGACTTGAACGAGCCGAAGCCGCAGGAGACCGCGCCGGTGATGGCGTTCGCAGCGCCCGGGCTCGCCGGACGCGGAGCGCCCGGCTTCGGGGCGGTGGTGGTGCCTTGGCTCGGCGCGCTGGGCGCAGGCGCCGGACCGCGCTCAGCCGGTCGCTTCGCCGGCGCGGCGGTGATGAGGACCAGCCGGGCGCGGCGCGCCTTGGCGGCCTTGACGCGGCTCGCCCGCAGGCGGAAGACGAGCTCTCCCGTGCGGCGTGCCGTGCGGAGGTGTCGCGCGGCGACGCGGTGGCTGCGGCGGCCGACGGAGACGCTCGCGCGCCGGATGGAGGGAGTGCCCAGGCTCCCCAGGTCGAAGGTCACGGTGCGGCCCTCGACGCTGCTCGGCTTGAGCACGCGCTTGGCGGCGTGGGCCGGCGCCGCACAGCCGATTGACACTGCGGCCGATACGACGATGGCGATGATGGCACTGCCCGGCGGACGGGTGCTGGGGTGCAACACGAGAGCGACTCCTTTGTCGCGTCATCGGTCCACCCGCGTTCTCCTTCGGTAGCTCGGCTGACTCATGAGAGTCCCGTGGCTTTGCGTGCCCGCCTCGCGACGGGGTTGCCCTTTCGGGAGACCTTGACGAAATAATCCTTCGGTCTCCGTGTGCTATCGGTGCATAAGCCCCAGCACTTGAGCGCACAGTGGACGGATCTATGATCCGGGCGATGCGCGCGGCGGTCGTCGTGACCACGATGCACGGCGGGCTGCTGCACTACGCGGTTCAGCTGGCCGACGGACTCGCCCGCAGGGGGCACGACGTGGACGTGCTCGCGCCCCGCGACAACGAGCTGTCGGCGCATCGCGGCGCCGCCCGGATGCGAGCCGTGCTCGAGCCTCCGATCCGCTCGGCGGTCCTGCCCGCGGGCCGGCTCGCGTACCTCCGACGGCGCGTGGGCGTCGCCCTCCGGCTGGCGCGCGCCTGGCTGCAGGTGAACGTGGCCGCCCGGCGCGAGCGCTACGACGCGGTGGTGATCGCGGAGGACCTCGCGCTGCCGCTCGCCGCCGCCGCCGTCCTCGCGCTCACGCTGCGCCCGCGGCGCCACACCGTCGCGGTGGTCTGCCACAACGTCCGCCCCTTCAATCGCTGGGCGGGATCGGAGCTGTTCGACGCCTCGCGGCTCTCGACCGCCATGCTCGGGCGCCTCTACCCGCGCTGCGACACGGTCTTCGTCCACGGCGAGAAGAGCCTCGCGGACTTCCGGGCGACATGGCCGCCGACGCGGGTCGCCGTGATCCCCCACGGCGACGAGCGGCTCCTCGGCGACCCGGCCCCGCCCGCGGACGAGGAGCGCGTGCTGTTCTTCGGCGACTGGCGCAAGGTGAAGGGGCTATCGGTGCTCATGGAGGCGTTCGACGCGCTCGCCGGCCGGCGCCCCGCGGCGCGGCTGACGATCGCCGGCACCCCCGCACCGGCCGACTACGACCCGGAGCTCGTGCGCCGCTGGGCGGCCGGCCACGACGGGCGCGTCGAGATCATCGACCGGTACGTGCCGATCGGGGAGGTGGCGCCCCTGTTCGCGCGCGCCCGGGTCGTGGCCACGCCCTACCTCGTCGGCTATCAGAGCGGCGTGATCCACCTGGCGATGACGATGGCGCGCGCGGTCGTGACCAGCGACGTCGGCGATCTCCCCGACGCCGTCCGCGACGGCGAGAGCGGGCTCGTCGTCCCCGGCGGCGACGCCGCGCGCCTCGCCGACGCGCTCGAGGCCGTGCTCGCCGACCCCGCTCTGGCCGCGCGGATGGGCGACGAGGGGCGGCGCCTGGTCATGTCGGGCTCGGGCTGGGACGCCGTGGCGGAGCGGTTCGAGGCCGCGCTCGATGGCTGACGTTCTCGTCCTCTGCTACCACTCCGTCAGCGATACCTGGCCGTCGGAGCTGGCCGTCAGCCCGCAGGCGCTGCGGCGCCAGCTGCGCTCGCTCCTGTCGCGCGGCTACCGCGGCGCCACGTTCCTGGAGGCGGTGCGCCGACCCGCCGCCGCGCGGACCCTTGCGGTCACGTTCGACGACGGCTATCGCTCCGTCCACGACGTCGCGCTGCCGATCCTGCGCGAGCTCGGGCTGCCGGGGTCGCTCTACGTTCCGACCGCGTTCGTCGACCGCGACTCGCCGATGTCCTGGCCGGGGATCGACAGCTGGGTCGGCGGGCCCCACGAGCACGAGCTGCACTGCGCCGATCGCGCTCAGCTCGAGCAGCTCGCCGCCGAGGGCTGGGAGATCGGCGCCCACACGCGGACCCACCCGCACCTCACGCAGCTCGACGACGCTGCCCTCGACGACGAGCTGTCGGGTGCCCGAGCCGACCTCGAGCGCCTGCTCGGCCGGCCGTGCACGTCGATCGCCTATCCCTACGGCGACGTCGACGCCCGGGTGATCCGCGCCGCGGCCGCCGCCGGGTACGAGGCCGGCGCCACGCTACCCGAGCGCCAGCACCGGGCCGACGCGCTCGCGTGGCCGCGGATCGGCGTCTACCCGGTCGACGTCCCCTGGCGCTTCAGGCTCAAGAGCGCGCCGCTGGTGCGGAAGCTCCGGCGATGAAGTCCGCGACGCGCCGGCTCGCCGCCTCGAGCGTCTGACCGCGGGCGACGGCCGAGCCGGCGTCGGCCAGCCTGCGCCGCAGCGCAACGTCGCCCACGACGCGCTCGAGCGCACGGGCCGCCGCGTCGGCGTCGCCGGGCGCGACGAGCAGCGCGGCGTCGCCTGCGACGCGCGGCACGCCGCCGACCGCCGTGGCCACGACCGGCAGCCGCGCTCCGAAGGCCTCGACGAGCACCTGCGGGAAGCCCTCGGTCCACGACACGTGCAGCAGCGCGTCGGCGGTCCGGTAGAGCTCCTGCAGTCCGGCGTCGACCGGCACGTAGCCACGCAGGTCCACGTACTCGGCGACCTCGAGCTCGGCGAGCCGCTGCTCCAGCGCGCACCGCGACGGACCGTCCCCGCAGACGACCAGCCTCCAGGGCGACCCTCCGGCGCGCAGGCGCGCGAGGATGTCGGCGAGCAGCACCGGGTTCTTCTCGGGATCGAGCCGGCCGACGCTCAGCGCGGTGAAGCCCGCGTCGGCGTCCGGGACGCGCGGTCCCTCGGTCGTGAGCGCGTCCGCGCGGACGAGCGAGACCGACGCCTCGAGCACCGGCGCGCCACGCACATAGCCGCGCGCGAGCTCGGGCCCGACCGCCACGACCGGGACCGCGCGGCCGAGCAGGCGGAACGCGCCCTCGAGCACGAGCGCGGCGGCGAGGAGATCGCGCCGCCCCGGCCGCCGCCGGCGGATGTAGTCCGGAAAGTGCTGGCGGACACCGAGCACGACCCGCCGGCGCCGCAGCAGGCCGAGCGCCGCGAAGGCGATCGTGAGCGGATGCGGGCCGAGGAGCCAGACCGCGTCGACCTCGTCGAGCAGGCGCCAGAAGCGCCGCAGGGCGCCGGCCATGCCGCGCACGGCGGGACCGGCCACGGCCAGGTCGGCGTAGTGGGGAAGCCCCAGCAGCTCGATCTCGGGGTCGATCCGGTAGTGACCGCGGCCCGGCTCCGGCTCGAGCCTCCCGACGAACACGAGGCGCGTCGTCGCCGGCTTCAGCGCCGCCATGAAGAGCACGAACGCCTCGTCGGCGTAGAGCGCGCCGTCCGCGTCACGGCGGTAGGCGAAGTCGGCGTACACCGCGAGGCGCATCAGCCGGCAAGCGCCGCGTCGTAGAGGCCGCGCAGGCGAGCGCCCCAGCCGTCGGCGGCGAACTCCGACTCGAAGCGCCGGCGGGCAGCGGCGCCGAGCCCGGCCCGGCGCTGCGGGTCGGCGAGGAGCGCGCCGAGCGCGGTCGCCAGCGCTCGCGACTCGGGCGGTGCGGGGATCAGGACTCCCGTGGCCCCGTCGTCGACGATCTCCGGGATGCCGCCGGCCGCGGACGCGACGACGGGGACCGACGCCGCCATCGCCTCGAGGAGGGCGGTCGGGAAGGCATCGGCCTCGGTCGGGTGGACGAGCACGTCAACGGCATCGAGCACGGCCATCACGTCGGGGCGAAAGCCCGTGAGCACCGCGGCGTCGCCGAGCGGCGCCATGATCGCCTCGACCGCCGCGCGGTCGGGCCCGTCGCCGACGACGAGCAGGCGCAGCCGCGGGTGTGCGGCTCGCAGCTGCGCGATCGCTCGCGCCGCATGGTCGTGGCCCTTGCCGCGTCGCAAGACGGCGACCATGCCGACGACGATGTCGTCGGGGTCGAGCCCGAGCGCGGCTCGGATCGCGGCCCCTTCACCGGGTCGCGGCTCGCGGGCGATCCCGTTGTGGATCGTGACCACCCGTGCCGGGTCGTCCCAGCCCGTCGCCAGGTAGGCGGCGCGCGCCGCGTCCGACACGGCAACGACCCGGCGGGCGCAGCGCCGCCGCGCGACCGCGAACGCGCGCTCCTTGACCCCCTCCTTGCCGCGGCGGGGCCACACGCCGAGGTGCAGCGTCGAGACGCTCGGCACCCCGAGGCTGCGTGCCGCGACCCCGCCCAGCAGGTCCGCGTAGCCCAGATGCGTGTGGACGAGGTGCGGGCGGCGGCGCGCCAGCTCGGCGCGCAGCCGGAGGATCCCCCGCGGGTCGTGGAGGCGCGTCATCTCGACCAGCAGCGGCTCGACCCCGCGCTCGCGCAGCGCCGCGACGGCCGCCGTGCCGTGCACGTCGGTCAGGTAGATCACCGACAGCCGCACACCGACCGCACCGAGCGTCACCGCCATGTCGGCCAGCAGCGTCTCGGCACCCCCCCACGTCATCGAGTCGATCACGGCCGCGACGTCGAGCTCGGGCGCGGCGCTCACCCAAGCCTCCGCCAGCGAGACCGCCGCTTGAGCTCGAGCGGCGGGCGCGGCGGGAGCGGCTCGCCGGCCAGGATCGCCCGCGGCGCCTCGGTGACCATCCACTCGAGCGTCGCCGCGGCCTCCGGATGGACGGCGCGCGCGGCGTCGAGTGCGACGGCGAGCGTCGGCGGGCGCCAGCTCGGCGAGTGCGCGTCGCTGGCCAGCACGTGCACCCATCCCTCGCCGATCGCGCGCCACGCGAGCCGCCCCGCGCGGCTGCGCGGCGCGCCGAGTGCCGACGCCGTCACCTGCACGAGCATCCCGGCATCCGCGATGCGCCCCAGGCGCTCCGGGTCGCGCTGGAGCTCGCGGCTGATCTCGGGATGGGCGAGCACGACCCGGAAGCCGCGCGCGGAGACACCGGCGAGCAGCTCCTCGAACGAAGGCGAGAGACCGTGGTGAGGGGTCTCGACGAGCAGGTCGCTGCCGTTCGCCCCGAGCGTCACCGTCCGCAGCTCCGCCTCCGGGCGCTCGAGCGCGTCGACCAGCGCGACCTCCCCTCCCGACACGATCCGGATGTCGACGCCGCGCTCGCTCAGCTGCGCGTCGAGCGCGGCGACGCGGCCCGCCAGCTCGGCCGGCTGGACACCCGGGTAATCCTCCCGCACGTGCGGGGTGGCCGCGAGCACCCGCGTCCCGTCGCGAGCGGCCATGATGCCCATCGCGAGCGAATCCTCGATCGTGGCGGGCCCGTCGTCGATTCCGTGCAGCACATGGTTGTGGAGATCGACGCGCCCGCTCACCGGCGGCATCATCGCGGAAGGTCCGGTGGATCCGCCGCGGCCAGGCTAATCTAGTCTCAAGCGGGCCGGTCGCCGCTCACACGATGCGAAACGACACCGAAGGCGCACTCGGCCAGTATCTGAGGGCGATCAGCGCCCATAAGTTCCTCGTGGCCTGCGCGACGCTGGCCACGCTGATCGGCTGCGTGCTGTGGCTCGCGATACGAAGCCCCGGCTACGAGGCGAACACGGAGATCCTGGTCACGCCGCTCCCGCAGGACGACAGCACCTTCCTCGGCCTCCAGTTCCTGCGTGATTCGGGCGAGCCCACGCGCACCATGCAGACGGCCGCGACCCTCGTCGGGTCCACCCGCGCGGCCCAGGTCGTCGCACGGCGGCTGAAGACCACCACGACCGCAGTCGAGGAAGCGGTGACGGTCGAGCCGAAGGGCGAGAGCGACGTGCTCGAGGTCCGCGCCGTCTCGGACTCGCCGCGCGTCGCGGCGCGGCTCGCCAACGAGTTCGCCCTGGCGTCGCTGGCGGTCCGAAAGGAAACGCTGCAGCGTGAGGTGGCGTCCGCGCTCCGGCGGCTGGAGGAACGCCAGCGCGAGGCGGGCGCGCGGCAGGATCCGGCAGCGGCCGCCGAGCTGACGCAGCGCATCAGCGCGCTCGAGGCCGTACGCGACGGCAGCGACCCGACGCTCTCGATCTCCGAGCCCGCGACGCAGCCGAAGAACCCGCTGGGCGCGCCCGACTGGCTCGCCCTGGCCCTGTCGACGATGGCGGGCCTCGTCCTCGGCACCGGCCTGGCCGTGGCGAGCGAGCTCACAGAGCGGCGCGTGCGCGACGAGGACGAGCTGACGTCGATCTACCCGCTCCCCATCCTCACCCGCGTGCCGGTGCTGTCCAGACGCGAGATCCGGCGCTCCTCGGGCGGGAGGGTGCCCGCGGTCAGCGAGGCGTTCCGCACGCTCCAGGCCCAGCTCGAGGTCCGCGGAGAGACCAGGCGAACAATCATGCTCACCAGCCCGTCGAGCAACGACGGCAAGACGACCTCCGTGCTCAACCTCGCGATCAACCTCGTCGAGAGCGGGAACCGCGTGATCGTCATCGACTTCGACCTGCGCAAGCCGGAGATCGCCGAGCGGCTCGACATCGAGACGACCAACGACCTCGTCGCCATGCTCTCGCCCGACACGCTGCTCGACGACCTCCTGGTCGAGGACCTCCACAGCCCCGGTCTCGAGATCGTGCCCGCCGCGGGCACCGGCGGCGACGCGTCGCTCCTGGACGCGCTGATCCGGAAGCTGCCGGTGGTCCTCGAGCAGGCGCTCGAGATCGCCGACTACGTGATCATCGACACGCCGCCCCTGGGCGAGGTCAGCGACGCGCTGAAGATCGCTCACCTGGTCGACGACATCCTGATCGTCGCGCGACCCGGCAACACGAACCGCGTGAACCTCGAGCACGTCCGCGATCTCCTCGAGGCCCCAGGCCTCAAGCCGGCCGGCATGGTCGTGATCGGCGAGCGGCCCGGCGCCTCGACCGGCTACTACGCGTACGGTCAGCCGACGACGAAGCGCCGCGCGGCCGGGGAGCGGCAGACGGCCCGCTCGCCCGTCTGAGACGGTGAGCGCCCACGCCCTGCGGGAGCTGCCGCTGCCGCCGCGGCTGGTCGCAGTCGCGGGGCTGTTCCTCTGCTTCTCCGCCGGCGCACTCGTCGCCCGGCATCTCCCCACGGGGCTCGCCGTGGTGTTCGCGATCCTCTACACGCCGCTCGTTCTCATCAACCTGCCGGCAGGGCTCGCGGTCTGGATCGCGCTGGTGTTCATCGAGCACCTCCCGGTGCTCGACGTCGGGCCGACCGCCGCCAGCCTGCTGGTTCTGGCCGGCTGGGCGGGGACGATCGGTTCGAGGCGGAGCCTCGCGCAGCCGTTCGCGAAGAGCGCGCGCTTCCTCCCGGCGGCGATCGGGCTCCTGCTCGCGTGGCTCTCGCTCTCGGCCCTGTGGGCGCACGATCCGGGGCAGAGCGGCTTCGCCCTGGTCGACTGGCTGGTCGCAGCCGTGATCTTCGGCGTGGTCGCGACGACGATCACCAGCCGCAAGCAGGTCGTGCTCGTGATGCTCGGGTTCGTGTGCGGCGCGCTGCTGTCGGTCGTGATCGGGCTTGTCGTCAACGGACTCTCCGGCGTCTCCTCCGCCTACGAGACAGCGACCCAGACCGAGGGCCGGCTCTCCGGAGGCAGCGGCGATCCCAACTACCTGGCGGCGGGGGTCGTCCCGGCGATCGTGCTGGCCGCGGGTCTGTTCCAGCAGCTCAGGGGCGCGCTGAGCCGTCTCGGGCTCAGCGTCGCGCTGGTGATCCTCGTCACCGGTCTCGCCGCCACGCAGTCACGGGGCGGGCTCCTCGCCGCCGCCGGCGCGCTGGTCGCGAGCCTCGTCATCATGCGTGGGCGGCGCCGCTATGTGCTGCTCGTCGTCGGCGTGATCGTGGTGATCGGCGGTCTCTGGTTCTCGAGCAACCCCGCCGCGTTGCAGCGCGTGACCTCCAGCGACCAGGGAGGCAACGGCCGTACCGAGCTCTGGGCCGTGGCGTGGCGGATGGGGGCCGACCATCCGCTCGTCGGCGTTGGTTTGAACAATTACCTCGTCCGCTCGCCGGAGTACGCCCGTGACGTCGGCACCTTGCGCTTCGCGGAGCTGATCGCCGAGCGCCCGCACGTGGCCCACAACGCCTATCTCCAGCTTTTCGCGGAGACGGGGCTGATCGGGTTGGCCCTCTTCCTGATCGTGGTTTGTGGCTGCCTGCGGTTGATCCGCGACGCATCGCGGCGGTTCGCGGTTGCCGGAGACGCGCTCGGCGCCGCGCTGGCGTCTACTCTGCTGATCGCGATTCTGAGCGCGCTGTTCGCGTCGTTCTTCCTGTCGAACGGGCCAGACAAGCGGCTCTGGTTCCTGCTCGGGCTCGTCCCGCCGCTGTTGACACTTGCAAGGAGTGCGCCGGTCAGTAGAGAATACGCATCGCAGGAGCGCGACTAAAATATGTGTCTAGCGGATACCTACTAGCTAAGGTTGCGGGTATCTTGACTAGGCAGGGATGCACGATGTTGGTATTCCGGAATACAGCGAATAGGCGGTCGACAATGGGCACGGGCACGATTAAGTCACGAAAGACGAGCAGGACGGTCGCGGCGGTGCTCGCGGTCGCACTCGTTGCGGTGGGTGCGATGGTCGCCCCTGCGCTTGCACAGAGCCCCGCTCAGGGGTACGACGAGAGCGGCGTGATGAACAACGTCCCACCGGGCGGTAGCGGCGTGCTCGGGGACGAGGACTCCGGTGCGGGCGAGTCGCCCACGGCGCCCACTCCGCCGAGCGCGACTGCGGTGCCCAACAAGGAGGCCGGCGCGACGTCGCCCGCCACCAGCACCGGGAACCTGCCGTTCACGGGTCTCGACGTCGGCATCGTGGCGCTCATGAGCCTCGCGCTCCTCGGCACCGGCTTGCTGCTGCGTCGTAGCGGCCGCTCCCAGTAGCGCACCCACCGTCAGATCAAGCGCCCTCGCTCGATGGATGCGCGGGGGCGCTGGATTCGACCTCGTCGATGATCCGCTCGAGCGCTGTCCGCAGCGCCGCGGGCGTGAACCGGACCAACTGCTCCGACCCGGCCTCCCGCCTCGCTTCGAGGCCCGCCGGGTCGCTCAGCAGGCCGAGCACGGCGTCGGCCAGCGCATCCGTCGTGTCCGCCTCGGCCGCGACACCGGGAGGCAGGCTGAACGGGGCCAGCGCGTCCGAGGTTCCCACGACGACCGCACCGGCCGCGATCGCCTCGAGCACCTTGTTCGGGGCGCCCGTGCCCAGGCGGAGCGGGACCACGGCGGTACGCGCGCGTACGAGGTAGTCCGCGAGGCTCGGCACGTCGCTGTGCACCTCCATCCAATCGGGCACGTCGAGCAGGTCCGCTGAGCGCCCGACGATCGCGAACGACGTCTGCGGCCTGCGGCGCCTGATCGCCGGCGCGATCTCGCGCGTCAGCCAGCGCGCCGCATCGACGTTCGGCGGGTAGCGCATGTTGCCGGTGAACATCACGTCGATGTCGCGCTCCTGGTCGGCGACTCTCTCCGCCACCGCCACGGCGTTGGGGAGGACGACCGGTGGAGGCGCGGCGGGCAGGGCGGCGGCATCGGAGTCCGAGATGACGAGCTGGGCCGCCGCGCGGCGGACGATCCGGCGCTCGTAGCGGGCCAGCAGCGGCGCCTCGCAGCGCAGCACCAGTCGCAGCGGCCACGGCTCTTGACCACGGCTGCGCCGCCGCATGTTCAGGCTCAGGGCGTCGACATGGTCGATCGCGAACGGCACGCTCAAGGGTCCTCGCAACGACCGCACCGTCACCACCAGGGCGACGTCGAACCCGGCCGCGTGGCGCACGAGCTCGCGCCATGCTCGCCCGGGGGTCATCCATCCGACCTGCATCGGCTGCCCGCGCAACAGCGCGCCCAACGCGCCGCGCACCCGGTCGAGCCGCCCGCAGGGGACCTGCACGATCCGGGCCGCCGGCGACGCCTGCCGCGTCGCGTGCCCCGCGCCGGTGGTCAGCACGGTCACGTCGTGCCGGGCGCTCAGCGCCGTGGCGAACTGATGGGCGCGCAGCTGGTCGCCGGTGCCGTCGGCCGCCGGCACGCGCGCGGTGAGGATCGCGACACGCAGCCGCCGGGGGCTATTCGCCACTGGTGGGCTGGAGTCTCGCCTGCAATTGGCCGTAGAGCCGCGCCTCGAACGCGGTGCCCGGAATGTGCTGGCCTGCCCGCAGCCGGCGGATCAGCTCGCCGATCAACGCCTGGCGGGGATTGAGCTCCAAGGCACGCGTCGCCTGGCGCAGCGCGCGCTCGCGGCTCCCGAACTCCCCCTCCAGGAGCGCCAGCTCGTAGTGCACGAACCAGTTGCTCGGCTCCCGCCGCTCCGACCGCGTCAGCGCGTCGCGCGCGACACCGAGGCGCCGGTTCCGCCGGGCGATCACGCCCTTGGCGAGGAGCGGCTCCGCGCTCAGCGGGTCGAAGTCCGCGGCTCGCTCCAGGCGCACGAGCGTCTCGTCGGGCGAGGTCTCGAAGTCCTGATAGGCGGCCGCCGTGAAGCGCGCGGCGACGCCGGGGGCCGACACAGCGAGCGCGGCCGCGAGGACGGCGAGCAGCAGCGCAGCGGTAGCGACGGAGCTGCGCTCGGCGAGGGCGCGCCCGGCGCGCTGCGGGGCCTCGAGCCCGACCGCCACGAGCAGCAGCCCGAGCGCGAGGATCGCCAGCGCCGGGAACTCCCACAGCCAGTCGGCCGACCCGTGCACGAACCAGGCGGCGAAGCCGGCGAACGCCCCGGCCGCCAGGACGCCGTCGACGGGCCGCCGCCGCCGCTGCATGCGGACGAACCCCCACAGGAGTAGCCCGAGGAAGCCGGCGAACAGCGCCGTCCCGACCACCCCGCCCTGTGCCAGTAGCCGGAAGACGAGCGAATGCGGGTGCCTCGGGGACTGCCCCGTGCGTCGATGCTCGAGGTATGGCCCGGCGAAGTTGTCGGTGCCGATCCCGCCGACCGGGTGGTCGCGGAACTCGTTGAGGGCCACCCGCCAGTAGTCGTAGCGCCCCGATCCGAGGGAGCCGAAGCGGTTGGCGCTCTCGTCGACGCGCGTATAGCCCGAGTACTTGAAGTCACGCCAGCGGTCCTGCGCCCAGCTGCCAGGGTCGCCGATCGCCGCGAGCGCCACGGCGACGCCGGCGATCGCGACTGCGCCGACGGCGAAGTTGCCCAGCCGGATCGCGCGCGCGTCGGACAGCCGGCTCGGGAGGCGCGACTGGAGCGCTGCGGCCGCGGCCCCCATGACGCCCGCGACGATGCAGCTGATGAGGATCGCCTCGCGGGCCGACGCCATCGTCACCCCGAGCTCCTGCACCGTCGGCGACACGCGGACGGCGACCAGCGTGTCGAAGGCCAGCGCCGTGAGCAGCACGAGCAGCCCCACGCTCAGCAGCGCGTGCACCCGCCGGGG
>Ga0190275_10002238_pt1 | contig 13973 bp, 16 predicted proteins | sample Popmic550T_FD_133745 | JGI IMG/M metagenome (GOLD analysis project Ga0190275, IMG submission 133745) | Populus adjacent soil microbial communities from riparian zone of Yellowstone River, Montana, USA - 550 T | ecosystem: Environmental > Terrestrial > Soil > Riparian zone > Trees stand | place... | reverse complement strand
TGATGAACGTACCGTTGTCCGTCATCAGGGGGATGTCGCCGAAGAACACTTCCTCTTCCTTGGCGTCGCGCATGTGCTTGACGCCGGTGTCGGGGTCTTTGTCATAGACGAAGAGGCGGAAGGTGACCTTCAGCGGGACGCTGTAGGTCATGCCGCGCTCCTGGCACTCCTCGACGGAGTACTTCATCTGCAGGTCGACGGGGTTGCCGCAGATGTCGCAGACCTCGACGCGGTTCTTGTTGATGACGCCGCACTGGCCGCAGTTGACGGTCTCTTCATGCGGGTGATCGGTGATGATCTTGGCCCCGCAGTTCGCGCAGGTCATGCGCAGGTGCTCGAGACCCTTGAGCTGTCCGCACTTGCACTCCCAGTTTCCGATGGAGAAACGGACGAAGTCGAGGGAGCAGGTCTCGCGGAAGTCGCTGAAGGGGAAGACGCTGGTGAAGACGCTCTGAAGACCGGTGTCCTCACGCTCCTCCGGAAGGAGGTTCATCTGCAGGAAACGCTCGTACGATTTTCTCTGGACGTCAATGAGATTCGGCAGCGCCATATAGCTGCGAATCTTCGAGAAGTCGTGACGAACCGGCTCCTGTTTCGGCATGGCTCCGTTCATTCGATGGGACTCCTTGTCATGTCTGTCGCCACACGGCGACGGTCGCGTCAGGCGAGGCCTCTTCGCAGGCTACGCGAAGAGGAGTACGCGATGGGTGAGCCGTGGCGAGAAGGCCGCTCCCCCCTTCTCAGGCTCGCAGAGATGAAATCAAGAATTACGGGTGAAGAATTGCAAGCCGCAAAGAACTGCCGGCCTCTTCCCCGCGATCCCGGACTCTTACTTCATCAAAAACGCGTATTCCGGGCGAGGCTTTCGTCCCGCCCGGAACGATGCAAAACACGAACTTACTTGACGGTGACCTTGGCGCCGGCGTCTTCGAAGGCCTTCTTGATCTTGGCGGCTTCGTCCTTGGACACGCCTTCCTTGATCGTCTGCGGAGCGCCTTCGACGAGGTCCTTCGCTTCCTTCAGGCCGAGCGAGGTGACCTCGCGGACCGCCTTGATGACGTTGATCTTCTTGTCGCCCGCGCTTTCGAGCACGACCGTGAACTCGGTCTGCTCTTCGACCGGGGCAGCCGCGGCGGCAGCGCCGGCGGCGGCCGGAGCCGCGACGGCGGCAGCGGCGGCGGACACGCCGAAACGATCCTCGAGCGCCTTGACGAGGTTCGCCAGGTCGAGGACGGTCATCGTCTCAATCTGCTTCACAAAATCTTCAGTCGAAATAGCCATTTCAGCCTCCAAAAGTTCTAAAGAAAAGAGTCAATCCCACGGACGGGCCGGGCCCGTCCAACATGTCATTACGCGTTTGCTTCCGACGACTCGCCGCCGCCCTTCTGCTCGGCGATCTGATTGAGCACCACCGCGATGTTGCGGATCGTGCCGTTGAGCACGACCGCGAGGCCGCGGATCGGGTGCTGCATCAGGTACAGGAGCTTCGAGATGAGCTCCTCGCGCGAGGGGAGGTTGGCGATGTTCTGGATCTCGTTGGCGGCCACGACCTGTCCGGCCAGCAGCGCTCCCTTGAACTGCACGGTGGGAACGTCTTTGGCGAACTTGGTCAGGACCTTGGCGAGCGCCACCGGATCGGTGGTGTTGTACGCGATCGCGGTCATGCCGCTGAAGGTGCCGGTCAGCTTCTCGAGCGGCGAGTCTTTGACGGCGATCAGGGCCAGGGTGTTCTTGATGACGACGTACTCGGAACCCGACTCACGGACCTGCTTGCGCAGCTCGGTCACCTGAGGAACGGTGATGCCCTTGAAGTCGAGCACGAAGGCGTTGGTCGCCGTTCCGATGCCTTCGGTGAAGTCGGAGATTGCTGTCGCTTTCTGTTCGCGATTCTTCATGCGCTCTCCTTACTCCGCCTTGCTCTCGGCCACGGCCGTGTCGATCTGAAGCGACGGGCTCATGGTCGAAGAGACGTAGATGGAACGGACGTACTTGCCTTTGGCAGCCGGGGGCTTCGCCTTGCGAACGGCGTTGATGATCGCCGAGGCGTTGTCCTTGAGCTGGTCGGCGGAAAACGAGATCTTTCCGACCGGAACGTGGATGATCGCGGTCTTGTCGACGCGGAACTCCACCTTACCGGCCTTGATCTCCTGAATCGCCTTGGCAACGTCGAACGTGACGGTGCCGGTCTTCGGGTTCGGCATCAGTCCGCGGGGACCGAGGACCTTACCGAGCTTACCGACCGAGCGCATCATGTCCGGCGTGGCGATGACCGCGTCATAGTCGAGCCAGCCGCCCTGGATCTTTTCGACCATGTCGTCGCCACCGACGAAGTCGGCGCCTGCATCCTGCGCCTCCTTCTGCTTCTCGCCCTGGGCGATCACGAGCACACGCTTGGTCTGTCCGGTTCCGTGGGGGAGCAGTGTCGTCCCGCGGACCATCTGATCGGCATGCTTGGGATCTACGCCGAGGAGCATCGAAAGCTCGACCGTCTCGTTGAACTTGGCGAAAGAGATCTGCTTGAGCAGACCAAACGCCTCGTCCAGCTGATACGGCCGCTGTTCGACCTTCTCGGCCGCAGCACGATACTTCTTGCCGTGTTTGGCCATATTTCTCCTTGTAGTCTTAGCGGCTCTTGCGAGCCTCCTACATTGGTCTTGCGACAGCTACGCGCTGCCACGCTTCTAAAGGCAGAAGGCAGAGGGCAGAAGGCAGAAGTCTCAGACCTTCTGCCTTCTGCCTTCTGACTTCTGCCTTCTTCTTTTAGTCGACTACGTCCATGCCCATCGAGCGTGCGGTTCCCTCGACGGTCTTGATGGCCGCGTCGACGCTGGCGGCGTTGAGGTCGGGCATCTTCAGGCGCGCGATCTCTTCGACCTGCTTGCGGGTGACCTTGCCGATCTTGGTCTTGTTCGGAACGCCCGAGCCTTTCTGGACGCCCGCTGCACGGAGCAGGAGGATCGACGCCGGCGGCGTCTTCGTCACGAAGGTGAAGGTGCGGTCCGAGAAGACGGTGATCACCACGGGGATGATCAGACCGGAGTCTTTCTGGGTGCGGGCGTTGAACGTCTTGCAGAACTCCATGATGTTCACGCCGTGCTGGCCGAGGGCCGGGCCGACCGGAGGAGCCGGAGTGGCGGCGCCCGCGGGGATCTGCAGTTTGATGTAGCCGGTTACTTTCTTAGCCATGATGAATCCTTGGTTGTCAGTTGTCGGTTGTCGGTTGCCGGCACGTCAGGACAACTGACAGCCGACAACTGAGAACTATCTCTTTTGTGCTGAGCCGCCGCCCTGCGGCTGGTCTTCGCTCGGGTCGAACCGGTTCACCTGCAGGAAGTCGAGCTCCACGGGGGTGGAGCGGCCGAAGATGGTGACCATGACCTTGAGGGTGCTGCGGTCGAGGTTGACTTCTTCGACGACACCGGTGAAGTTCGAGAACGGACCGTCGATGATCCGCACGTGCTCGCCGTGCTCGTAAACGTGCTTCGGTTTCGGCTTCTCCTTGGTGGTGACGACCTGGGTGAGGATCTGGTCGACTTCCTCGGGGGTCAGCGGCGTCGGCTTCTTGCCGGTGCCGACGAATCCCGTCACCTTGGGGGTGTTCTTGACCAGATGCCAGGCATCGTCGGTCATGTCCATCTCGACCAGGATGTAGCCGGGGAAGAACTTGCGCTGGACCTCGCGCTTCTTGCCGCCTTTCATCTCGATGAGCGTCTCGGTCGGGATCTTGATCTCGCCGAACTTCGGACGCATCCCGAGGGCGTCAATGCGCTGGTTCAGGTTCTCCTTCACCCGCTCCTCGAATCCGGAGTAGGTGTGGACGATGTACCACTGCTTCTGGCCGGTCGCTTCAACCATTGGTTACGCGCTCGCTCCGAATCGCGTGAAGAGGAAGTCGATCGCTTTGTAGAAGACCAGGTCGCAGCCCCAGAGGAAGAGGGCGAAGACGATGGTGGCCACGATCACGACCGTGGTGGTCCCGACGACCTCGTTGCGGGTCGGCCAGGTGACCTTCTTCATCTCGCCCGACGTGTCGCGGAAGAACTCCTGGACGGAGGCCACCCACTGCTTCGGCTTCGAGACCGCTGTTTCCTTTGCTTCCATCAAGCTATCCCATCTGACAAGCGAAGACTGATCAGTGCGGACACCGCCGTCCTGATCAGTCGTCGCTGGTCACTGCTGTGAAATTTGGCAGGCCAAGAGGGGCTCGAACCCCCAACCTGCGGTTTTGGAGACCGCTGCTCTACCAATTGAGCTATTGGCCTGCAGATGCCGCAAACTGCTGAGAAAGCAATGCTTTCTCGTTTAATTCCCTGGGTGAAGAGCTCGCAGGTAGCAGCTCGCAGCTCTCAGGAGAACGACCGGCCCGATCTCCTGAGAGCTGAGAGCTGAGAGCTGAGAGCTATTTCGTCTCGCGATGAACGGTCCGCTTCCGATCGTGCCGGCAGAACTTCTTCAGCTCGAGCTTTTCGGTCGTGGTCTTCTTGTTCTTGGTGGTGGTGTAGTTGCGCCGTTTGCACTCGGTGCATTGGAGCGTGATGATCTCGCGCGTTGCCGCCATTGGATACCCCGTTGTCGATTAATCAGTGATCGGTTGTCGGCTGCCGGTCTTCCTGAGACCCGGCAGCCGGCAACCGAACAAGTTGTGGAGCCCTCGACCAGATTTGAACTGGTGACCCCGTCCTTACCAAGGACGTGCTCTACCCCTGAGCTACGAGGGCTTACTAAAACGCTTTGGAGCGGGAGACGGGATTCGAACCCGCGACCAACAGCTTGGAAGGCTGTGACTCTACCCCTGAGTTACTCCCGCAAATGGTGGAGAGTGGAGGATTCGAACCTCCGTAGGGCGTGGCCCGGCAGATTTACAGTCTGCTGCTTTTGACCGCTCAGCCAACTCTCCATCGAGTCGTTGCTTGCTTCTGGAGCTGGCGACGGGACTCGAACCCGCGACCTGCTGATTACAAATCAGCTGCTCTACCAACTGAGCTATGCCAGCGCCAATTCCTATTTAAATCGATGATTTCAAAGACACATTCAGCCATGGTCGGTGGAGTTTCGGGTGGAAATTCACCGGCGGCGGCCGAGGAACTGCGGGTTATAGCAGAGAGCCTAACGAGACGCAAGAGAACCCTATTTCCGCGAAACCATCCCGCTGCTGCCCCGTCTCACTGCCAAACGCAACATTGGAGGAGCTCCCCATGACGATTCGTGTCCTCGGACTCGCGGTCCTCTTCACCATCGGCGGCGCGCTGGTCGCGCAGCAGCCGGCAGCAGCACCTGCGCCCGCCCCCGCGCCGGCGCCGGCTCCCGAGCTCGTGCGCATCGTGCGCCTGAAGATGTCGGCCGGCGACCTCGCCTCCGGGCAGGCGGCGGCCGAGGATTACAAGCGGACGAACGGCGTAGACGCGGAATACCTCAATGCGATCGGCTGGATCGCCCGCGGCGCGGAGATGCTTGGCCGGCTCGAGCTGGCGGACGAGGCCGTACGCGAGCTCCATCGCGAGATCCCGAACGAAGATCCGAAGCTCCTCACCCCGTATGGCGCGGCAATCGAGGTGGAAGGGCGGCTCCTGCACCGACGGCAGGGCCGCGGCGCCGCGATCCGTTACTGGGAACAGCAGATCGCGGCCGCGAAAGCCCTCTCCCTGCGGTCGCGGATCCGCAAGAACATCAATCTGCTCGCAATGGAAGGCGAAGCCGCGCCGCCGATCCAGGGCACGAAGCTCGACGGTACCTCCGCACCCACCGTGCAGTCGCTGCGCGGCAAGCCGGTCGTGGTCTTCCTCTTCGCGGAATGGTGCGGCGACTGTAAGGCGCAGGCCGCCTCTCTGACGCGGGTGTGGGAGAAGTACCGCTCCCGCGGCTTGGCGATGGTCGCCGTGACGCGCCTCTACAGCTCGCCGACCGATGAGAAGCCGATGACGCCGGCCGAGGAAACCGCGAAGGTGAAGAAGGTCTGGGCCGAGCTCTATCCAGGGCTAGCCGACATCCCGGTCGTGATCGACACCGACACGATGGTGCGCTACGGCGCGTCGGCCACGCCGAGCTTCGCGCTCATCGACAAGAAGGGAGCCACGCGCCTGTACACGGCGACGCGCCTCTCCGAAGCGGAACTCTCCGCACGAATCGAGGGCCTGCTCGCGGAAGAACCTTAACCGTCACCTCGCGTCTGCCGGACGACCTCGTAACAAAGCACGGCCGCGGCGGAGGCGACGTTGAAGGAGTCGACGTGGCCGAACATCGGGATGCTGATGGTCCGGTCGCAATGGTCGAGCACGTTCCGGCGCACCCCTTTCCCTTCGCTTCCCAGGACCAGCGCTACCTTGCCGGTGAAGTCGATCTTGTCCGCCCGATCGCCGTCGGCCGCGGCGGCGTAGACCCAGAAGCCTTTCTGCTGCAACGCCTCGATGGCTCGGGCCAGATTGGTGACCTGGGCGATCGTCACCCACTCGGACGCCCCAGCGCTCGCCTTGACCGCCGCAGGAGTGACGCCGACGCTCTCGTGCTCCGGGATCACGACCAGGTCGACCGCGAACCCGTCGGCGACCCGAAGGATGGCGCCGAAGTTCTGGGGATCGGTGATGCCGTCGAGGATCAGGACGAATTTAGTCTCTTCGAGGGCCAGGGTGTCGTGGAAGTCGGCGTAGTTGGTCGCGCCGATCTCGGCGATGACGCCGTTGTGCACCCCACGGCCGGCGAGCCGGACGATCTCGTTCGTGGTCATGATCTTCACGGCCACGCCGGCTTCCTCGGCTTCGGCCATCAGTTTCTGCATCCGCCCGCTGTGCTCGCGCTGGACGGCAACGTAGCGGACGCGCTTCGGGTGCGCGCGGATGGCTTCGAGGACGGGGTTGGCGCCGTAGACGATCATAGATTCGAGAGATGCGTGATGAGCGATGAGCGATGAGCTTCAGAGTCGTTCATCGTTCATCTCTCATCGTTCATCGCTCGCCCCACCGAAAGCAAGCCTTCTGGCAATCATCGGTCCCTCATAGATGAAGCTCGTGTAGATCTGCACCAGGTCGGCTCCGGCCGCGAATTTGGCCCGCACGTCCTCCACGGTGAAGATGCCGCCCACGCCGATCAGCGGGTATCCCGGTCCGACGCATTTGCGGACCTCGGCGAGTACTTCGGTCGATTTCTCCATCAGCGGCCTCCCGGAAAGCCCTCCTGCCTCGTTCATGCCGGGCAGGCGGTCGAGGGTGGTGTTCGTGCAGATCATGCCATCGGCGAGACGGCGGCAGACGTCCGAGATCTCGCGGATTTGGATGGTGTCGAGGTCGGGGGCGACTTTGACGAGGATCGGGCCTTTGCGGACGGAGCGGACGGCGTTCAGAAGCTCTTCGAGGTGCTCGGGACGCTGGAGGTCGCGCAAGCCGGGGGTGTTCGGCGAGGAGAGGTTCAGCACGGCGGCATCAGCGTACGGTGCGACGCGGCGGTAGCATTCAACGTAGGCCTCCGTGGCTCGATCGAGGGGGACGTCGCGGTTCTTGCCGACGTTGACGAAAAGGGGCGTCGTCGATAGGCGACTATCAGCATCCCGTTCCCACGCTTTCAACCGCCTGGCGACGGCGTCGGCGCCGTCGTTGTTGAAGCCCATGCGGTTGATGATTGCCTGCTCCTCGGGGTAGCGGAACAGCCGCGGCCGCGTGTTGCCGGGCTGCGGACGCAGGGTCACGGTCCCGACTTCGATGAAGCCGAAGCCGAGGGCGGCGAGCATCGGCATCATGGTCGCGTTCTTGTCGAAGCCGCCGGCGATGCCGACCGGCGTGCGGAAGCGCATCCCGAGCAGATCCCGCGCGGCAGAGGCGGGGGGGCGGCAGATCCGCTCGATGGCGCGCATGGCGATCGGGATCCGCTGGAGCTGCTCGATCTTCTCGGCCGTCCACTCGTGTGCGACCTCGGCGTCGAGGCTGAAGAGGATCTGGCGGAGGATGGGGTAGAGCATGGTCAGACGACCCCGTGGTCGAAGGGCGCCGTACCTCTGCTGCCGCAGGCAGCAAAGGATCTGTAGGCCCGGCCTTCAGGCCGGGTAAAGCGTGGGTGCCATTTCGAGTCCGCGTAGCGGGCGACAGACAAGAGGCTCTCGGACGGTCTTTTCTGTCGCCCGCTACGCGGGCTTGCTTCCTGGGCGCTCTGTGTACCCGGCCTGAAGGCCGGGCCTACAGATCTTTCGCCGCCTTCGGCGGCTCCCCTGGAAGACCTCATACCGCAAGGATCCGCTCGACCCGCGCCAAGGGCGATAAGACCCGCGGATCCACTTCGCTCGCGTGCTGCAGCAGCGGGATCGTCCGCACCAGCTCGGGGCCGTGCTCCAAGCCCGTCAGCGCCAGGCGGAGCGGCATGAAGAGGGCTTTCCCTTTGGCGCCGGTGGCGGTCTTGAGGCGCTCGGTCATGGCTTTGTAGCTCGCCTCGTCGCGAGGGGCGCCGTGTTCGCGCACCTCTTCGGCGAGTTTCTCGGCGAAGGGGCGGTCGATGGTCGGCGGGGTGTATTCGAGGACGAACGAAAGCGAGCCCGCGAACTCGGTCAGGCGATGGATGCTCGTCTTGACGACCTCGATCCCCTCTTCCAGCCACGGTACGTCGAAGAACGGCCGTACCAGCGGCGCGAGATCGGCGGCGCTCATGGCGTGGATGTACTGGCCGTTCAGCCACTCGAATTTCTGCGGGTCGAAGACCGCCGGGGCGGAGTTGACGCGATCGAGGGAGAAGTTGGCGATCGCGTAGTCGCGGGAGAAGACGTCCAGTCCCTCGGGGGACGACCAGCCGAGGAGGGTCAGGTAGTTCAGCATCGCGTCGGGGAGGAACCCCTCCTCCGCGTAGGCGGAGACGGAGGTCGCGCCGTGGCGCTTGGAGAGCTTGGTGCGGTCCTGTCCGAGGATGAGCGAGACGTGGGCGAAATGCGGGACCGGCCACTCCATGGCGCGGTAGATCAGCACCTGGCGGTGGGTGTTGGTGAGGTGCTCCTCGGCGCGGATGACGTGGGTGATCGCCATGTTGTGGTCGTCGGCGACGACGCAGAAGTTGTAGACCGGGTAGCCGTCCGAGCGGACGATGATGAAGTCGCCCAGCGTCTCTTTCCGCCACGTCACCTCGCCGCGAATGAGGTCGTCGATGGTGACGTCTCCATCCTCGGGGACATGGAAACGGATCGCATACGGCGCATCGTCGTTGCGACGATTGATCCAGCAAGTCAGGTCGTAATGCGGCGGACGTCCGTCGGCTTCGGCCTGCTTCCGCTTCGCTTCCAGCTCTTCCTCGCTGCAGTAGCAGCGATAGGCGACGCCCTTCTCCACCAGCGCCGCCGCGGTCTCGTCGTACTTCGGCCGCCGTTCCGACTGCCGGTACGGCGGGTGCGGGCCGCCGGTGTCCGGACCCTCATCCCACTGCAGGCCGAGCCAGCGGAGGTCGTCGAGCACCATCTGCTCCGACTCGCGCGTCGAGCGAGCCTGGTCGGTGTCTTCGACACGGATGATGAACGTCCCCTGGTGGTGCTTCGCGAACAGCCAGTTGAAGATGGCCGTGCGGGCGCCGCCGACGTGGAGGTGGCCGGTGGGAGAAGGCGCGAAACGAACGCGCACGCTCATCGCGGCTGCACCTCGACGGCCAGGATGGCCATCGCGCAGATCCCTTCGCCGCGGCCGATGAAGCCGAGATGGTCGGTGGTCGTGGCTTTCACGTTCACGTGTCCCTGCGGCAGGTTCAGCAGGTGGGCAATCGACGCGACCATGGCGTCGCGATGGGGCGAGAGCTTCGGCTGCTGGGCGATGATGGTCACGTCGACGTTGGTGATCTCGGCGTTCATCTCGTCGAGGATGTGCTTCGCCTCGGCGACGAAGCGCGAGGAGTCGGCGTTACGCCAGCGCTCGTCGGTCGACGGAAAGTAGTGGCCGATGTCGCCCGCGCCGGCAGCGCCGAGGATGGCGTCGGTGATGGCGTGGAGGACGGCGTCGGCGTCGGAGTGTCCGGCCAGGCCGCCGGTGTCGGAGATGCGGACGCCGGCGAGGATCAGGGGGCGGGCGGCGTCGAAGGGATGGATGTCGACGCCCTGGCCTATTCTCAACATGGGCGGATCACGCCTGGCTGCTCCACTGCCGGACGTACGACTCGGCGAGCTCCAGGTCCTCCGGCAAGGTGATCTTCAGGTTGCGCGGGTCGCCCGGGACGGCTTTCACCGAATAGCCGAAGCGCGCTGCGAGGCCCGCCTCGTCGGTTCCCTCAACGCCCTCCGCCTGCGCGCGCGCCAGCACGTCGCGCAGGATCTCGGCGCGGAAGCACTGCGGCGTCTGCGCGGCGCCGAGCATGGCACGGTCGAGGGTCTGCTTGACGGTGGCGTCGTCGTTCATGACGTGGATGGTGTCCGTGACCGGGACGATCGGCACCGCGGCACCGAGCTCGCGCGCGGCGTCGAGGACGGCGTGAAACAGCTCGGTCGTGAACAGCGGCCGGGCCGCGTCATGGACGGCGATCAGTTCCGCCCCTTCGGTCTCGGCCAGCCCGCGGATCACCGACTCCTGCCGCGTCTGTCCTCCCCCGACGAAGACCACCCGCTCGCTGTTCTTCACGCTGCTGAGCAGCAGCTCGGCCACCGGGACGACGACCCGCGAGACCGCTTCATCGAGCAGGAAACGCTCGATCACATGCTGGATGAGCGGCTTCCCGGCCAGCGGCTGGAACTGCTTCGGGATCTGGCCGCCGAAACGGGAGCCGGTGCCGGCGGCGGGGATGATCACAACAATGCTCATGCGCCCCCGGAATTGAAAATTGAAAATTGAAAATTGAAAATCATCGGACGGGCGCAGTTCTCATTTTCAATTTTCAATTTAGCAATTTTTCAATTTGCTAGACGGCCATGATGTCCTGCTCTTTGTGCTTGAGCACGGACGCGACTTCGTCGATGTGGCGGTCGGTGAGTTTCTGGATCTCGTCGAGACCGCGCTTCTCGTCGTCCTCGGAGATCCCCTTGTCCTTGAGCAGCTTCTTGAGCTTTTCGTTGCCGTCGCGGCGGACCTGGCGGATCGCGGTGCGCGACTCTTCGGCCATGACATGGGCCTTCTTCACCATCTCCTTGCGGCGCTCCTCGGTGAGCATCGGGACCGGGACGCGAATGACCTTCCCGTCCGAGGCAGGGTTGAAACCGAGATCGGCATTGCGGATCGCCTTCTCGATCACGCCGAGCATGTTCTTGTCCCACGGCTCGATCACCAGCAGGGCCGTTTCCGGGACCTTGATGCTGGCCGCCTGCGCGAGCGGCGTCGGCGTGCCGTAGTAGTCGACGTGCACGCTGTCGAGCATGGCCGCGTTCGCGCGGCCGGTGCGGAGGGTCTTGAAATGCGAGTGCAGGGCCTGGATGGAGCTGTCCATGCGGTGCTGCACGTCTTTGATCACGTCATTGATTGCCATCTACGCTACCTCGTCCGAAACGATTGAGCCGACGTCCTCGCCCATCAGTGCGCGCTTGATGTTGCCCTTCTCGCGCAGCGAGAAAATATAGATCGGAATGGAGCTGCCCCGCGCCAGGTCGATCGCTGCCGCATCCATCACCTGCAGGCGGTCGGCCAGCACGCGCTGGTAGGTCACGCGCGGCAGGCGTTCGGCGTTCGGGTCCTTCTCGGGGTCGGCGGTGTAAATGCCGTCGACTTTGGTGGCCTTGAAGATGATGTCGCACTTCAGCTCCGCAGCGCGGAGGGCGGCCGCCGAGTCGGTGGTGAAGAACGGGTTGCCGGTGCCGGCAGCGCAGATCACCACGCGTCCCTTCTCCAGGTGGCGGATGGCGCGGCGGCGGAGGAACGGCTCGGCGACCTCCGACATGGTGATGGCGGTGGTGACCCGGGTCGGGATGTTGCGGCGCTCGAGAGCGTCCTGCAGGGCGATGGCGTTGATCACCGTGGCGAGCATCCCCATGTGATCGCCCGCCACCCGGTCGATGCCCTGGGTCGCGCCGGTGACGCCGCGAAAGATGTTCCCCCCGCCGATCACGATCGCGATCTGGACGTCGAGCTGCCGCACTTCGCCGATCTCGTCGGCGATCCCCGCCAGTACGTCCGCGTCGATGCCGCTGCGCCGCCCTCCCATGAGGGCCTCGCCGGAGAGCTTCAGAAGGATGCGCTTGAATTTCGGGGAGGCGTCGGTCATGCGAGGCGGGTTATAGCAAAAAAGGCGACCGAAGGTCGCCTTTTCGATTCGTTGCGGAGCTGCTTACTGCTTGATGTACGAGGCCACTTCGGCGGCGAAGTCTTCCGACTTCTTCTCGATGCCTTCGCCGAGCTTGTAGCGGGTGTAGCGAGTGATGACGTACTCGCAGCCCTTTTCCTTGCCGCGGCGGGCGATGTATTGGCTGACGGTGGCCTTGTCGTCCCTGATGTAGGGCTGCTCGAGGAGGCAGGCCTCGCCGTAGAACTTTTCCATCTTGCCGGTGACCATCTTTTCGACGATGTTCTCCGGCTTGCCGGACTTGAGGGCCGCGTCGCGGGCGATCTCGCGCTCGGTGTCGAGGTCCTTCTCGGTCACGTCCTCACGGCGGAGGAAGCGCGGCTCGGCGGCGGCGATGTGCATGGCGACGTCCTTGGCCACTTCATCGAGGTCCGCACTCTTGCTGCCGCTCTGGGCGACCACTTCGACCATGACGCCGATCTTGCCGCCGCCGTGGATGTAGGTGCCGATGGTCGCGTTGTCGCTGCCTTCGTAGCGGGCGAAACGGCGGATGGAGATGTTCTCCTTGATCGCCGCGATCTGCTCGGCGACCTTCTGGCTCACCGGCTCGCTCGTGTCCGGCCAGTTCTCGGCCAGGAATGCTTCGACATCGGCGGCTTTGCTCTGTGAGATGGCCTGGGCCACTTCGTCGGCAAAGCGGCGGAAGTTCTCGTTGCGGCCGACGAAGTCGGTCTCGCAGTTCACCTCGACGAGCACGCCGTTCGGTCCGGAGACGCGGGCGGCGATGGTGCCCTCGGCGGTGACGCGGCCGGCCTTCTTGCCCGCGGCGGCGAGACCCTTCTTGCGAAGGATCACCACGGCCTGCTCCATGTTTCCTTCGGCCTCGGCGAGGGCGTTCTTGACGTCGGCGAAGCCTGCGCCGGTCTGCTCGCGGAGCTCCTTGATCATGGCTGGAGTGATGGTCATGTCAAACCTCTATTGAAGGATGTGTGTGGAGGAGCGGCGATCCCGCCGGTCCTCGCGATGGGGGAGAAAAGAGGACAGGCGGGATCGCCTGTCCTCCAATTGCTGTCGGTTTGAGATCAGACCGCCGGAGCGGCCTGCAACGGCTCGGCGACGATCTCGGCCGGCATCGGCTCGACGACATCGCCGCCCTTGTCCTCGGCCCCGATGTAGCGCTCCTCGGCGAGGTTGTAGCCCTCGAGGCACGCATCGGCGATCTTCGTCGTGAACAGACGGATCGCGCGGATCGCATCGTCGTTGCCCGGAATGACGTAGTCGATGTCTTCCGGATCGCAGTTGGTGTCGACGATGGCAACCACCGGGATCCCGAGCTTCTTCGCCTCCTGGACCGCGATGTACTCCTTCTTCGGATCGATCACGAAGAGCGCATCCGGAAGGCCGTCCATCTCGCGGATTCCGATGAGGTTTTTCTGGAGCTTGTCACGCTCCTTGTCGAGGGAGGCGCGCTCCTTCTTCGACATTTCCTTCTCGGTGTCGCCCAGGACCGACTCGATCTCCTTGAGACGTTCGATCGACTTGCGGACCGTCGAGAAGTTGGTGAGGGTGCCGCCCAGCCAGCGGTTGTTCACGTAGAACATGCCGCAGCGGTTGGCTTCCTCGAGAATGGCATCCTGCGCCTGGCGCTTGGTGCCGACAAAAAGAATGCGCTTGCCCTGGGATGCAAGGTTGGCAATGAACCCGGAAGCTTCCTTAAAGAGCTTCAGCGTCTTCTGCAGGTCAATGATGTAGATCCCGTTGCGCTTGCCGAAGATGTACTTCTTCATCTTCGGGTTCCAGCGCTTGGTCTGATGACCGAAGTG
>Ga0190275_10002237_pt1 | contig 13980 bp, 13 predicted proteins | sample Popmic550T_FD_133745 | JGI IMG/M metagenome (GOLD analysis project Ga0190275, IMG submission 133745) | Populus adjacent soil microbial communities from riparian zone of Yellowstone River, Montana, USA - 550 T | ecosystem: Environmental > Terrestrial > Soil > Riparian zone > Trees stand | place... | reverse complement strand
GACCAAGACGCCGATTCCCCGCTTCGATCTCCTGAAATTCGATGACTACCTCCACGTCGGCGTGCAGTTCTCCCGCGGCTGCCCCTTCACCTGCGAATTCTGCGACATCATCGAACTTTACGGACGCGTGCCGCGCGCCAAGACCAATCCCCAGATGCTGGCGGAACTCGATGAGCTCTACCGTCTGGGTTATCGCGGCCACATCGATTTCGTGGACGACAACCTGATCGGCAACAAGAAGGCCGTGAAGGCCTTCCTTCCCGACCTCGCCAAGTGGCTGGAAGCGCACGACTATCCGTTCGAGTTCACGACGGAAGCCTCGCTCAATCTTGCCGACGATCACGAACTCCTGATGCTGCTGAACCGGGCCAACTTCGTCGGGGTGTTTGTCGGAATCGAGAGCCCGGACACCGCGACCCTCGTTGCGATGCGCAAAAAGCAGAATACGCGACGCAGTATCGCGGACAGTCTCCGCAGAATCTACGCAGCCGGCCTTTTCGTGCACGCAGGTTTCATCATCGGTTTCGACAGCGAAACGCAGTCGGCGGCGGATGCGATGGTGGAGCTGATCGAGGAAGCGGCGATCCCGGTCTGCATGGTGGGCCTTCTTTACGCGTTGCCGAACACGCAGCTCACGCGCCGGCTCGAAAAGGAGGGGCGCATGCATCCTCACCTCGAGCGCAAGGATCGCAAAGACCTAAAGGGCGCGGACCAGTGCACGATGGGGCTCAACTTCGAGACGCTGCGGCCGCGGCAGGAAATCCTCGCCGACTACGTGCATATTCTCAGGCGCATCTATGATCCGGTCGCCTATGCGGGCCGCCTCCAGCGGCTGGCGAAGATGCTGGAGAATTGCAGTCGCCGGCAGCCTGCCCGGCGCAATGTAGGCAAACGCGAATTGTTGCACCGGATCATGTCGAACATGCCGGAGCCGCGCGACCTCTTCAGCCGCGCGCTGACCCAGTGCGCAACGAGCAATCCGGCTGCGGCCCGCCGGATTCTGATATTGATGACGCTCTACCAGGACGTCGGCCCGTTCGCGCGCGAAGTAATCGCGCGCATCGAAGAAATGATCGCCGAGCTCGGGCCGGTTTCCATCGAGCCGCGGGTGCGACTCGAGCCGGCCCGCTCGACACTCGCGATGTGATTTGCCCGCGCGTCGCGGCTACCGGCCTAACCCGGCGGCGTCCAGCTCAGGAACTTCTTGACCCGATAGTTATAGAGCGTGCCCGTCTCGGCGTAGCCCGGCAGGCAGAGGTCGACGATCTTCTGGGCAGCATTCTCCGGCGTGTCGAGCGTCATCGGGTCTTCGCCCGGCATCGCGGTCGCGCGCATGCGGGTGCGGATCGGACCGGGATTGAAAACGTTCACGCGCAGCTTCGTGGTCGCGGTCTCGGCCGCATAGATGCGCGCCATCAGCTCGACCGCGGCTTTCGACACGGAGTAGGGCCCCCAATACGCCATCGGGGTCCAGGCCGCGCCCGAGGTGAGAAACACCGCGCGCCCGGCATCGGATTTCTGCAGCAGCGGATCGAGCGAGCGGATCAGCCGGTAGTTGGCCGTGACGTTCACCGCCATGACGTCCTCGAAGACTTTCGGCTCGACATGGCTCATCGGCGAGAGCGCGCCGAGCAGGCCGGCATTCGCCACCAGCACGTCGAGCCTGCCGTACCGCTCGTTGAGCGTGAGCCCAAGGCGGTCGATGGCGTCGTAATCTTTCAGGTCGAGCGGCACACCAGTCGCGCTGCCGCCCGCCTTCACGATCTCGTCGTAAAGCTCCTGCAATCCGCCTTCGGTACGCGCAATCGCCACCACATGCGCGCCGGCCTTCGCCAAAGCGAGCGCGGTTGCGTGGCCGATGCCGCGCGAGGCGCCGGTGACGAGCGCGATGCGGTCGGAGAGGGGCTTGGACATATTCACTCCGTCATTCCGGGGACCGTGCGAAGCACGGGAGCCCGGAATCCATAACCACGATCTGCGCGATTACGAAAGGCTTGGGGTTATGGATCCCGGACAACGCGCTGCGCGCGTTTCCGGGATGACGCTTCGCGTCAACTCGCTTCCGCGAGCAGCGACAATTGCCTTGGCGCGTGGTCGCTCTTGCTCTGGTCGGTGAGCGGCGTCGGATAGTCGCCGGTGAAGCAATGGTCGGTGAACTGCGGCCGCTCCGGATCGCGCCGCTCGTGGCCCATCGCGCGGTAGATGCCGTTGACCGACAGGAACGCGAGCGAATCCGCGCCGATGACGCGGCGCATTTCCTCCAGCGTATGGGTCGCGGCGAGCAGCTTGTCCTGCTCCGGCGTGTCGATGCCGTAGAAGTCGGGATGCGTGATCGGCGGCGAGGCGATGCGGAAATGCACTTCCGTTGCGCCGGCATCGCGCATCATCTGCACGATCTTGGTCGAGGTGGTGCCGCGCACGATCGAATCGTCGACCAGCACGATGCGCTTGCCGTTCACCACCGCGCGGTTCGCCGAATGTTTCAGCCGAACGCCGAGCTGGCGGATCTGCTGCGTCGGTTCGATGAAGGTGCGCCCAACGTAGTGATTGCGGATGATGCCGAGCTCATAGGGAATGCCGGCTTCCTGCGCGTAGCCGAGCGCCGCCGGCACGCCCGAATCCGGCACCGGCACGATCACGTCGGCCGCGACGGGCGCCTCGCGCGCGAGCTCGGCACCCATGGTCTTGCGCACGTCGTAGACGGGACGCCCGCCAATGATCGAGTCCGGCCGCGAGAAATAGATGTACTCGAAGATGCACGGGCGCGGCGCGACCGGCGGGAACGGCTTGTGCGAATGCACGCCGGTTTCGTCGAACACGACAACCTCGCCGTTCTCGACGTCGCGCACGTAGCGCGCACCGATGATGTCGAGCGCACAGGTTTCCGATGCGAGGATCGGATGGCCATCGAGGTCGCCGATCACCAGCGGCCGGATGCCGAGCGGGTCGCGCGCGCCGATCAGCTTCTTGTTGGTCAGCGCCACCCAGGAGTAGGCGCCTTCGAGCTGGCGCAGCCCGTCGATGAAGCGGTCGATGAAGCGGTTGCGCTGCGAGCGCGCCACCAGATGCAGGATCACCTCGCTGTCGCTGGTCGACTGCATGATCGCGCCGTCGCGCACCAGCTGGCGGCGCAGGGTGAGGCCATTGGTGAGATTGCCGTTGTGGGCCGCGGCAAATCCGCCGCCGTCGAGCTCGCAGAACAGCGGCTGAACATTGCGCAGGATGGTTTCGCCGGTGGTCGAATAGCGGTTGTGGCCGATCGCGGCATTGCCCGGCAGCTTGGCGATCACTTCCTTGCGCGAGAAGGCGTCGCCGACGAGACCCATGCGGCGCTCGGAGTGGAAGCGGCCGCCGTCGAACGAAACGATGCCGCAGGCTTCCTGTCCGCGGTGCTGGAGCGCATGCAGGCCGAGCGCGGTGATCGCGGCGGACTCCGGGTGACCGAAGACGCCGAACACGCCGCACTCCTCGTGCAGGCGGTCCTCTTCGAGATCGACACTCTCGCTGATGTTCCGGAGGCCGTTGGGTTGATCCATCATCTCAGCCTTTCGGTCCCCGGCAGGGGTTAGAGTTTCGGCTCGGCCGCAGCAATGCGGCCGGCAGGCGATCCCAAGCTGGAACGGCCGCCGGTCGGGGCTTCCTGCTGCTCCTGGTCTTCAGGCTTGTTGCGCTTCAACCGTTTCAAAATGGTGCTTTCGGGGTCTTCCGGCAACATCGACATCAGCCATTGCCCGGTTCCCTGCAGCACCACGCGGGACTTGGCGTTCTTGACCCACTCGGGCTGGCTGCGGTCCGGCACCAGCCAGGCGAAGAACAGGAAGGCGACCACCACGATCACCAGCCCGCGCCCGAGGCCGAACAGGAATCCGAGCGTCCGGTCGAGCGCACCGACCCGGCTGTCGAGGATCGTGTCGGAGATCTTGATGGTGAGGATCGAGACGATCAGCAGCGTGCCGAGGAACACGCCACCAATCGTGATCGCCGACGCCACGATGTCGTTGGAAAAGTATTGCAGAACAACGGGCTTGAGCTTGGGGTAAGAGTAAAGGGTGAGCACCGCGGCCGCCGCCCATGAGGCGATCGAGAGCACCTCGCGCATGAACCCGCGGACCATCGCGAGCAGCGCCGAGATCAACATCACCGCCAGCAGGATCAGATCGAGCAACGTGATCGGCATCGGCTGCTTTGTGCCCGCTCAAAGGCTTATTCGTCCCGACTCCGGCGGAATCGGGGGCTACCCCGTGGGGTGTATAGCGGGCACGGTCGGCGGCGTCACCCGTCTTGTCCGGCAATCCGAACCGGCGATCGGGTGCGTTTGCTGGTCGCCGCGATGTCGGCGACGAGGTCGGCGAGGGAGCCGATCGCGGTTAACGCAAGGCCGCCTTCGGTGCCGGTTTCGCCGCGCGCCGACTCCGGCGCGAAGGCGCGGGTGAAGCCGAGCTTGCCGGCTTCCTTCAGCCGCGCTGCGGCTTGCGCTACCGGGCGTACCGCGCCGGAGAGGGATATCTCGCCGAAGTAGACGGCCTCAGCCGGCAGCGACGCGCCGGCGAGCGAGGAGACAAGCGCCGCGGCGGCCGCGAGGTCGGCGGCGGGTTCGTTGATGCGCAGGCCACCCGCGACATTGAGATAGACGTCGTAGCCGCCGAGCTTCACGCCGCAGTGCGCCTCGAGCACCGCGAGCACCATCGAGAGCCGGCTTGAATCCCATCCGACAACCGAACGGCGCGGTGTGCCGAGCGAGGTTGGCGCGACCAGCGCCTGGATCTCGACCAGCAGCGGGCGCGTGCCCTCGATGCCGGCGAACACCACGGTGCCGGGGCTGCCGAGGTCGCGCTCGGAGAGGAACAGCTCGGAGGGGTTCGGCACTTCGCGCAAGCCCGCGCCGGTCATCTCGAACACGCCGATCTCGTCGGTCGGGCCGAAGCGGTTCTTCACGGCGCGCAGGATGCGGAATTGATGCGCGCCGTCGCCTTCGAAGGAGAGCACCGCATCGACCATGTGCTCGACCACGCGCGGGCCGGCGATCTGGCCGTCCTTGGTGACGTGGCCGACCAGGATGATTGCGGCGCCCGAGCGCTTGGCGAAGCGGATCAGCGCCTGCGCCGCGCCGCGCACCTGCGTGACCGTGCCGGGCGCGGACTCGACCGCGTCGGTCCACATCGTTTGAATCGAGTCGATGACGATGAGGCGCGGAGCTTTGCCCTCGCTCATTGTCGCGATGATGTCCTCAACCGAGGTTTCGGCCGCGAGCTCAACCGGCGCCTTGGCAAGGCCGAGGCGCTCGGCGCGCAGCCGCACCTGCGCGACGGCTTCCTCGCCGGAGATGTAGACCGCGCGGTGGCCGGTTTTCGCGAGCGCCGCCGCCGCCTGGATCAGCAAGGTCGATTTGCCGATGCCGGGATCGCCCGCCATCAACAGCACCGAGCCGCGCACGAATCCGCCGCCGGTCACGCGGTCGAGCTCGGGGACGCCGGAGGGGAGGCGCGGGGCGTCATGCGCTTCGCCGGCGAGCGGCTGGAGTGCGAAGACGCGGCCCTTGCGCGCCGGCCGGCCAGGTCCAGCGCGCTCGGGAGCGCCTTCATCCGCGATCGTGTTCCACTCGCCGCAGGCCTCGCACTTGCCGGCCCAGCGGCCGTAGACCGCGCCGCAGTTCTGACAGGTAAAGGAGGGGGCGTGCTTGGCCATTGGCCGCCTATGGGTGCGGATTCGCCGATACCCTAGCGGTCGACTATGAACAAATCAAGAACATCCCAGAAAGCGGCAAATCAGGATCGATAAATCCTCCGATAGCGCCGCCCCAGGCTGGTCAGCACTTCGTATCCGATGGTGCCGGCCCGTTCGGCGAGGTCATCGACGGAGATGTCCTTGCCAAGGAGGGTCAGCAGATCGCCGCGCGCGGGCGCAGACGGCACGTCCGTCACATCGATCGCGATCAGGTCCATCGAGACGCGCCCCGCGATCGGGCAGCGCTGACCGGCCACGATCGCCTCCGCACCCGGCTTCTTGTCGGACGCGCTTGCGGCGCGCAGAAATCCGTCCGCATATCCGACCGAGATAACCGCAAGGCGGGTCGCGCGCTGCGCCGTCCAGGTCGCGCTGTAGCCGACGGTCGCGCCCTGCTCGACTTCGCGAAGCTGCACGACGCGCCCCTCCAGCGTCACCACCGTCCGCATCGGGTTCGGCTTCCCCGGCGTCGGATTCGCGCCATAGAGCGCAACGCCGGGGCGCACGAGATCGTGGTGCGCCTCGCTCCCGAGAAAAATCCCGGAGGAATTTGCGAGCGACCCCGCAATGCCGGGAAAGTGCGCGCGCACGGCGCGGAAGCGCTCCATCTGGATTGCGTTGAGCGGATGGTCCTCCTCCGAACACGCGAAGTGACTCATCACCAGTGCGATGCCTTGATCGCGGCCGGCCCGTCCCGCGATCTGCGCCGCTTCTTCAAAAGAAAAGCCGAGACGGTTCATGCCGGTGTCGAAATGCAGCGCGGCTTCCCCGCGCCAGCCCGAAGCCCGGCGAAACGCGTCCCATTCCTCGGTCTCGGCGACGCTGCCGAGAATCGGACGCAGGTTCGCCGCCGCATAAGCAGGGGCGGTTCCCGGCATCAGCCCATTGAGGACGTACACTGTCGCGCCGGATGCTGCCGCGCGTGCGCGCCGCGCCTCAGCGAGGCTGGCGACGAAGAACGTCTCGCAGCCCGCTTGCGCCAGCGTGGCTGCGACCTGCTCGATCCCGCAGCCGTAGCCGTCCGCCTTGATGACCGCGGCGCACTGGGCAGGCGCGGCGCGCGCACGCAATGCGCGCCAGTTCGCGGCGATTGCCGCGAGATCGATGGTGAGAATACCGCCAGCCTCCGCTTCGGCCGTCATCCGGACATCATCGGCGGCTCGCCGCCCGCGATCAATGCCGCTCGGGAAGCCGTCCGGCATCGGCCAGATCGGAGAAGCGGGTCACGTTCGCTTCGAAGTGCAGCTGCACGCTGCCGGTCGGACCATGGCGCTGCTTGCCGATGATGAGCTCGGCCTTGCCGTGAACCTGCTCCATCTCGGTCATCCACTTGAAGTGTTCCTCGGAGCCCGCCCGGGGCTCCTTGTTCTTCAGGTAGTACTCCTCGCGGAACACGAACATCACGACGTCGGCGTCCTGCTCGATCGAGCCCGACTCACGCAGGTCGGAAAGCTGCGGGCGCTTGTCGTCGCGGCTTTCTACCTGACGCGAGAGCTGCGACAGCGCCAAAATCGGGACGTTAAGCTCCTTGGCCAAGGCCTTGAGGCCCGTGGTGATCTCGGTCACCTCCTGCACGCGCCCTTCCTGCGCGCGCCGGCTCGAGCCAGAGAGGAGCTGGATGTAGTCGATGACCAGAAGGTCGAGGCCGCGCTGGCGCTTCAGCCGCCGCGCCCGCGCGGTCAATTGCGCGATCGAGATGCCGCCGGTCTCGTCGATGTAGAGCGGGATCGTCTCCATCTCGCGCGCCATTTGCGCGATGCGATCGAAGTCCGAAGGATCGATCTCGCCGCGCCGGATGCGATAGGAGGGAATCTCGGTCTGTTCGGAGATGATGCGGGTCGCGAGCTGCTCGGCCGACATTTCGAGCGAGAAGAAGCCGACGATGCCGCCGTTGACGCTCTCGGTGCGCCCATCGGGCCGCACCTCGCCACGCCAGGCCTTCGCGATGTTGTAGGCCATGTTGGTGGCGAGCGCGGTCTTGCCCATGCCGGGCCGTCCCGCGAGGATCACGAGGTCGGATTGCTGCAGGCCGCCCATCATGCGGTCGATGTCGAGGAGGCCCGTCGCAAGGCCCGACAGCTTGCCGTCGCGCTGATAGGCGCGCGCCGCCATGTCCACGGCTGTGGTGAGCGCGGTCGCGAATGCGCGGAAGCCGCCGTCGTAGCGGCCGGTTTCGGCAATCTCGTAAAGCCGCCGCTCGGCGTCTTCGATCTGCTCGGACGGCGCAAGGTCGACCGGTGCGTCGTAGGCGACGTTGACCATCTCCTCGCCGATGATGATCAGCGCGCGTCGCGTCGCGAGATCGAAGATGGTGCGGCCGTAGTCCTCGGCGTTGATGACGGTCGTCGCTTCGGCGGCAAGCCGCGCGAGATATTGGCTTGCATTCATGCCGCCGATGTCGACATCGGGCGGAAGGAAGGTCTTCAACGTAATCGGGCTGGCGATCTTGCCAGCGCGGATTAGGCTCGAGGCGAGCTCGTAGATCTTGGCGTGGATCGGCTCGAAGAAGTGCTCCGGCTTCAGGAAATCGGAAACGCGATAGAACGCCTCGTTGTTGACGAGGATAGCGCCCAGCAGCGCCTGCTCCGCCTCGATGTTGTGCGGAGCAGCGCGGAAGACAGGTGTATCTTGCGCGGCCCTACGCGCGGTTTGCTCGCCCGGCATGTTTGAAAACGCACTCGTGTGCTGAACAGAATTGCTCTTAGCACCGGCTTGTGGCGAAGGTGAAGACTTCGTTAGCCGAGCTGCCGTTGTCCACGATTCTCACCGGCGCGTGCGTCTGTCGTGCGAATTTCCACGATACCAGCTTGACAGACTCTCTCGTTCCTCGCTCTCTCGTTCCTCGGTGTGCGGTTCACTCACCGGCAAGCCGCAGCGGCGGACGACTTCCGCTCTCCAGTCCGCGCAAGCGCGCTTCCTCGCGCGCGATGTAATCGCGCGTGATGGGAACCACACCTTGCCGTTTGGTCAGCTGCAACTGGAAGACCATCAGGTTCTGCTCGCGGAACGCCATCTCGGACGCCGCGAGATAGAACTCCCACATGCGAACAAAGCGTTCGTCATAGGTCTTCGGCAGGTCCTCGCGATGAGCAAGGAACCGCTCGCGCCAGTGCTTCAGTGTTTCGGCGTAGTGCAGCCGAAGAATTTCGATGTCGTTGACCAGGAATCCCGCGCGCTCGACGGCAGGCAAAACTTCCGACAGGGCAGGGATGTAGCCGCCGGGGAAGATGTATTTGTTGATCCAGGGGTTGGTGACGCCGGGGCCTTCCGACCGCCCGATCGCGTGCAGCAGCATCACGCCGTCGTCGGAGAGAACATCGGCACATTTGCGGAAGAACACATCGAAATGAACGACGCCGACATGCTCGAACATGCCCACCGACACGATGCGGTCGAAACGCTCCGCAATGTCCCGATAATCCTGGAGACGAAACGCGACGCGGCCCGCCAGGCCCTTCTCATCGGCGCGTACCCGCGAGAGCGCGAGCTGTTCTTCCGAGAGCGTGACGCCGGTCACTTGGGCGCCCGCGATTTCGGCAAGATAGAGTCCCATGCCGCCCCAGCCGGAACCGATGTCGAGTACGCGCGCATCGGGCTCAACGAGGAGCTTGCCGACGATATGGCGCTTCTTGGCGAACTGCGCATCGTCGAGCGATTGCTCGGGATGCTCGAAATAGGCGCAACTGTATTGTTGGTCGGCGTCGAGGAAGAGTGCGTAGAGCTGCTTGTCGAGATCGTAGTGATGCGCAACGTTGCGGCGCGCGCGGGTTGGTGGATTGAACTGCACAAGCCGGCGCCAGAGATAGCGCACGAACCACTGCAGACGCGCCCAGCGCGGGACCTTGCCGGACTTGTCCTGCGACATCGCAAGATGAAGGAAGTCCGCGATCGAGCCTCGCTCCATCACGAGCGTGCCGTCCATGTAGGCTTCGCCGACTTTCAGTTCGGGATCGAGGAGCATCCCCCATTGCGCAGCGCGGGTCGTATAGCGGACCGCAATCGGTTCGCCGGTACCGTCACCGAATTGCAGAACACTGCCGCCTGCGGTGGTCAGCCGCAGCGTTCCATGACGGATGAACGACCTCAGTACAAATTCCAGCGCGCGATCCATTGACCGCCTCACACCACAACACCGCCGGCCTGGCGGCCGCGGCGGCGAAGCGTGGAACAAGGTGCCGCGAACCGAGAGGACGATGGGTGCCTGCCGCGCGGCAGGCCGACACGTCAGAACCGGGATAATTAGACCAAAGTTACCCGCGGACGGCAATCGGGAACTGTTCGAATTAGGGTAGCCGGTTCACCAGCTTAGGACAGTTGGCGCTGTACGATTCCGTACCGAACTTGCCCCTCGGGGCGGTACCGGCTTCAGGCCGAATAGGAGCGCACGAAACAGATCTCGGACCTTCGCGCGTTTTTTCGGTCACGGCTTCGAGGCATAAGCCGGACATCCCCCATGAAACGCCGCAATTTGGTCCGAGAGTGCGCTAGAGTCGGGCGCGCGGAAATTCTTTGGGGAGATGGGCTGGTGGCCGGGTTCGGACGGGTCATTGTCATTGGAGCGCTGCTGGCCGGCCTCGGGATCGCGGCCGTGCGGGCGCAGACCGTGCTGGGTGACCCGCGGGATGCCGCCCGGATCTTTGCGTCGAATTGTTCGGCCTGTCACAAGAGCCCGCGCGGGCTGGCCAAGAGCGGTCAGGTCGCCGGCTTCCTGCGCCAGCATTACACCACGGGGCCGGAAATGAGCGCCTCGATGGCGGCCTATCTGGTGGCGGCTGGAAGCGCCCCCGAAACGAAGAAGGGGTCTGCAGCCGCGGATGCGGCCAAGACGAAATCCAAAAAGGGCGAGCAGCTGGCGGCACAACCGCAGGCCGAGAGTGCGGAGGCGATCCAGCGCACCTTGCGCGGCAAGGAGCGGCAGCAGGCGAAGGCGCATGACGAGGCGCCCGCGGCCCACACAGCGCCGGTACCTCAGCCGAGCGCCGAAGATTCCAGGCAAACGGCGGTGCTGAACGCCGCCTCTGCGACCGCCGCTCCGGCACCGGCGCCGCCCGCGGCGGAGCCGCCGACGGTGCTCAATATCCCGATGCCGCCGCTGCCCGAAGGTCCTCCGACGGACCTCGTTCAGTCGTTCTTCTCGTCCTCGCCCTTGCCCTGATCGCCCTCGGCGTCCTCGGGCTTCTCGAAGAACGTGGCGGCCTGCGCGGCAGCTTCGGCAGCCTCGTCACCTTCCTCGCGCCGCCGCGTCATGTCTTCGCCGCGCGCCTGACGCTCGGCCTCGTCGGCGTTGCGCGCCACATTGACCGTGACCGCGACCTCGACCTCCGGATGGAGCGCGACCGGAACCGTGTGCATGCCGATCATCTTGATCGGCGCATGCAGCGCGATCTGGTTGCGGGTCACCGTGTAGCCGCCGTCGGCCAGAATGGTGGCGATGTCGCGCGCGGAGACAGAGCCGAAGAGTTGTCCGGTTTCTGACGCCTGGCGCAGCACCACGAAGTTCTTGCCGTTCAGCTTGCCGCCGATCTTGTCGGCCTCGCCCTTCTGTTCGAGATTGCGTGCCTCGAGCTGGACCTTCATGCCCTCGAATTTCGAGCGGTTGTCCTTGGTGGCGCGCAGCGCCTTGCCCTGCGGGAGCAGGAAATTGCGCGCAAAGCCGTCCTTCACGCGCACAACGTCGCCCATTTGTCCGAGCCGTCCGACGCGTTCGAGCAGAATGACTTCCATCTTTATATCTCCGTTGGTGTGTTTGGATTAGCGGGTTGGTGTGGGAGGCGGCGGCCGGCGCGCGGCGGAACGCGCACGCAATGCCGCGATGGTTTCGAGCAGCCCGAGCAACGACATCACCACGATCGGCCAGCCGAACAGGGCGACGATGAAGTAGAGGCCGCTCAGCATGAAGCCGCGGCCTGCGAAACCGGCGGTCAGCACGTGGACGACCGCGAAGCCGAGCAGCGCATAGGCAAACAGCAGCGTTGCGGTGAAGATGCTGCTGACGAGCCCGATCAGGTCGGGCAGGAACGTGCCGGCGACCGCGATCGCCAGCAACGTTGTGGCGAACGGTGGAAACGACATCTGCGTGATCTGCGGCCACGGCCGCTTGAGGCGGCCGGAAACGCGCACGATCAGCGCGGCGAGCCAGAGATTGAGGAGGCTGGTCGCGGTAAGCGCGGTTGCCTTCAGCGGCGGGACGATCGGGACGAGGACATCGAGCAGACGTTCCGGATCCCGGATGCTCGGGAGCTGCAACGGCGAATTCGCCGGAACGCCCGCGAGGAAGCGCAAGCCGCGCTCGAGTTCGCGCCGCAGGCCTGCCTGGATTTGAGCGGCATCGACGCCGTAGCGCAGCATCGTGACCAGAACGATGAGCGCCGCAAGGATCGCAGTCCACACCACGATGCGGCCCACCGGGAACCACTCGACGTCGTCAGGATTGGTGTCGCTCGGTCGACCGAGGAGCGCGAGATAGCCGATCCACCACGCGGGGAGTCCGATGGTCAGCAGGAAGGCGAGGGCGACAGGACCCGTTGTAACGAAGGAAAGCGCCGCAGCCGCGATCAGCGCGGCGAGAAGGCCGGCGAGATGCGTCCAGCCGACCGCCGCCAGCAGGATCGGAAGCTGGGCAAAATTGGCGAGGATGAAGGACAGCGGCGAGCCGGACGCAATCGACGCGAACAGCAACGCGGAAGCCGCGGCCGCGCCAAGCGCGATAACAACGATCTGCAACATCGTCAGCTGTCCCGCTCATCAAAGCGGTTAGAGGCGGTTCGCCCCAACCATCGACCGGCGGGCGACCCCGCCAGTCTCTCGTGAAGTACCTCTTAGTGGGCGCGCGATCTTAACGCAAAACCGGTGCCCACTTTTGCTAATCGCGCGCTACCGAATTACGTAGTTCAGAAGCCCGAGGAAACGCGCCCGCTTGATCGCGCGCGCAAGCTCACGCTGCTTCTTGGTCGAGACCGCGGTGATGCGGCTCGGCACGATCTTGCCGCGCTCCGAGACGTAACGCTGCAACAGCTTCACGTCCTTGTAGTCGATCTTCGGCGCGTTGGCGCCGGTGAACGGGCAGGTCTTGCGGCGGCGGAAGAAGGGGCGGCGCCCCTGTGATGATGCGAACTGCATGGTGCTTACTCCTGCGCCGGAGCGGCTTCGTCGCCGCCCTCTTCGCGGCGGCGTCCGCCGCGATCACCGCGATCGCCGCGCGGGCCACGGTCGCCGCGGTCACCGCGATCGAAGCTGTCGAACCGGTCGCCGCGCCGCTCGTCGCGCTCACGGTCGCGGTCGGCCTTGCGCATCATCGCGGAGGGGCCTTCCTCGTGCTCGTCGACGCGGATGGTGAGATAGCGCAGCACATCTTCCGAGAGACGCTGCTGCCGCTCGACCTCGGTGAGCGCGGCGGGCGGCGCATCGAGCCTGAGCATGGTGAAGTGCGCCTTGCGGTTCTTCTTGATGCGGAAGGAGAGGGTCTTGACGCCCCAGTATTCGGGGTCGACGACGAGTTTCCCGCCGAGGCCTTCGATGACGCCCTTGTAAGTGGCGGTCATCTCCTCGACCTGCTGCGCGCTCAAGTCCTGGCGCGCCAAATAGACGTGTTCGTACAACGGCATGATTTGCCTTTCCCTTTGCCATGCTCGTTCCGGCGCCAAGCCCCTCGTGCCCTTCGGGAAAGGCAGAGAAGTTCTCAGGAAGGCGGGAACACGGGACGCCGGACCATGCGGTCCTCACGGGATGGCGTGCAGCCTGTACCGTGCGTCCGTTCAGCTCCCGGCCGGGACCGAGCAGAAGCGGCGGTTATAGCCAGATTTTGACGGCTGGCAAGCGCACATCGGTCGATTTTTCAGGCAGATTCCGCGAGATGTGTCTGCTCTTCAAGATCGCGGATCAGGTCCGCGACCTTGGCCGCCATCATGGCGCCCGCGCGGAGCTGGCGCAGGCTGTCCGGCTCCGAATGGGCAGGGTCATGCTGCATCCGGTAAAGCGTTGCGAGCAGTTGTTCGAGCGCCTTCGCAAGCAGGACCTGCTTGACCCGCGGATCGATGCGCGCCCGCGCTATGTCCGACTCTGAAAGAAGATCCATCAATATCGTGCCGGAGGTATTGTGGTGCGATTGTGATGGCGAGTATCGCACCCGGTGATTGTCGAAAGGTTTCGATCCGGAGATTCTCTCTTCAACTTGACCGGCCGGCCAGCAATATTGGCATTAACCCTCGTCTTTTCAGAAGGGTACGCATGGCAGTCGCCTTTGTTTTCCCGGGGCAG
>Ga0190275_10002236_pt1 | contig 13991 bp, 11 predicted proteins | sample Popmic550T_FD_133745 | JGI IMG/M metagenome (GOLD analysis project Ga0190275, IMG submission 133745) | Populus adjacent soil microbial communities from riparian zone of Yellowstone River, Montana, USA - 550 T | ecosystem: Environmental > Terrestrial > Soil > Riparian zone > Trees stand | place... | reverse complement strand
GGGGCGCGTAACTCAGCCCGGTAGAGTGCCACCTCGACACGGTGGAAGTCGCAGGTTCAAGTCCTGCCGCGCCCACTCGAAAGCCTCCGGCAACGGGGGCTTTCCTTTTATCGGGCCAGGGGGGCGTCTAGGGTCACGTCATGTACTGCCCCGTAGACGGTGACGAGTTCGTTGAGGGCGTCACCCGTTGCCCCGAGCATGACGTCGACCTCGTCGAGGAACCCCCCCAAGTAGACACTGACGACGTCCGGGCGCTCGTCGACTACTTCAAAGAGCAGTTATCGCTGCGCACCGCCCGGCGCTTCCTCTTCGCAGGAGCGGTGCTCTATGCCGTCGGCGGGTCAATAACAAGTGTTCTCTACGGGCTCGCCCAGATCCAAGGAGGGGACTCGTTCGATCTCTTTAACGTCGTATCGACGGCACAGGCGGTCGGTCGGGTAGTGGCGTTGGCGGCGCTCGGTGTGATGACGGGGACGCTGCTTCTGCGCGCTTACACCTGGTTGAGTCAGGAAGATCGGCGATCGGCTACTGGCGGGGAGCCGAGCCCGGCGGACGGTCTCACTCGGCTCTTTTTGGCGCTTCTGGTCGTGTTCACGATCCTGTGGGCCGTCACGGGTGTCGCAACAGCCGGTGACACAGCTGACTTTCAAACCGGAATGGTCACGTTCGGAGGGCAAGAGGAAGAGCCGAGCAAAACCTTCGTTCGTCTCACAGCGATCCATTACGCGTCGTACAACGTGGCCGCAGCGTGCTTAGTCATCATGGCGGGTCGCTTGATCGTCCTGTGGCATCGCCGGCTGGGAGCAGGGATTGAAGACGTCGACCTGATAGAGGGTTAGTCCGAAAGCTTGCCCCTGCTCATCACCGGCCGGTAGCTCCAACCGTTTTTCGTGACGACCTCGGCGATCGGGTCCTTCATCTCGGAGACGTCGAATCTGTATTCGTAGACCTGGCCATAGTCGAGAGGGTTGGCACCTTTCCAGGCATAAGCGGTGCCGAAGCTTTTCTCACCCATCGTGCGTCCCTTGAAGACCTCGATCGACGCACTCAACGATGGGATCCCGGCGCTCCACTCAACGGTGCGGGATTCCTCGAGCACACGCGCTTCATTGTCTTTCTGACTAAGCCCCAGCCGGATGGTGTGTGATTTCTCGAGGTTGGCCTTGGCGAAGATCTCGTACCAACCGGCGTCGACGATCTTCCACTCGGCAACGACGTCGCCTTCATCGCCTCCGGGGCCGGCTTTGATCGTGAAAGGCACCTGATCGTTGTTGAGCGCCAGCAGCTTCTCTTGCAGTTCGCTTGCGGGAACAGGCGCGACGCCCTGTTCCGGCTCTTTGATGCCCTTTAGCTTGTCGAGTAGACCCATCGGGCTAGTCCTTCCCCTAGTCGAACCGCCAGTGTTGTCCGCGGATGACCTGCACGCAAGAGGCTCTACTCGTCCAGGTGATACGGAACGCTCGCTACGACCACGCCTCGCTCGAACAGCAGGTGACGCTTCACCAGGAGCGCCGTTTGACCGTGCAGCAGCTGATGCCGGACTTTTGGCACCACGAACTCCGGGATGACCACCGTCACGATCCGGTTGGTTCCGTCGGCGTTGAACTGCTGGATGTATCTGGCCAGCGAATACCCGATGTCCCTGTAGGGGGACTCCTCCATCTCGAGGGGCACTTGGATCTGCGCCCTCATCCAGGCGTTGCCGAGCTTCTCTGTTGCCGCGGGATCCAACCCGAACGACAACGCTCGGAGGTCGATGGGGGAGAGCGTCTCTGCATACTCGATCGCTTGAAGCGTCGCGTTGTGTAACCCGGACGTCAGAACGATCACGAAGTTGCGAGCAAGCTCCTTCGTTTCGTCGCTATCGGGATCGACGTCGTCTCGCACGATGGGGAGATCCATGACCTGGATATCCCGGGCCCCCAGGAAAGACGCTTTCAAACGATGGATGCCGGGGCGGCGCAGGATCTCCCAGAGATTGCGCCTGGCGAGCATCTCGGGGATGAGCAATGTCAGGAAGTCCTTCGCGGGAAGCTGGGAGCGCCTCTGTGTCAGGTACGCCTTGATGCTTTCGGGGGTCGGGGACTTCTCTTCCAGGATGTCGAGCGGGATCTCGGGCGCCATCCGGCGGAACACGGACGCCGTCGCTTTGTCGTAGGTGATTGCCCGCACATCACGCGGCCGCACCGAGCGCACGTAGCCGATGGCCCGTGCGGTCGCGGCATCGGGGCGCTCCACGAGGATGACCATCGATTGCTCGCCTGCTCGCCGGTCTTCGGGTCGCCGTAATGGATGGTCGAGCTGACGCCCTACCTCGGAGTAATGACGGTGGATCCCCTGCATGAGGAGCATCAACAGAGGGATCGAAGCCACGACGATCCATGCCCCCTCGAGGAATTTCGTGGCTATGACCACACACAGAACGACGCCCGTCATCGTTGCACCGACGCCGTTGATGACGACGCTTCGTTGCCATCCTGGCCCCCGCAACTTGCGCCAGTGAAGGACCATGCCCGTCTGCGACAGGGTGAAAGAAACGAACACTCCCACGAGATACAGCTGGATGAGCCGGTTGAGGTCGGCCCCGAACGCGATCACCAACAGTGTGGCGAGCAAGGAAAGGGCCAGTACTCCATTCGAGAAGACGAGCCGGTCGCCCCGGTTCATCAATTGTCGCGGCATGAACCTGTCGGTAGCGAGGATCGATGCAAGCCGCGGGAAGTCGGCGAACGCGGTGTTGGCTGCCAGGATCAAGATGGCGGCGGTGGCCACCTGCACTACGTAGAAACCGGGCCCCCCACCGAACACCGTGTGCGCGATCTGCCCCAACACCGAAGTCGCTTCACCGTGGATGTAGCGGATCTGCATCTGATCCGCCAGCCACGAGACGCCGAGGAACATCGAGATGCTGATCGTTCCCATGATCGCCAGCGTCGACGCAGCGTTCTTTGACTGTGGGTAGCGGAATGCCGGTACGCCGTCGGAGATGGCTTCGACTCCAGTGAGAGCGGTCGTCCCGGCAGCGAACGCTTTGAGTACCAGGAAGGCCGAGAGTGTCGAGATCACGTGCAGATGCGTATCGGCACTCGACGCCACCGGACACCCGCCCAAACATTTGACGAAACCGGTGATGAGCAATGTAGCGATCGATGCGATGAAGAGATACGTGGGGACGGCGAAGAAGACGCCAGATTCCTTGACGCCGCGGAGATTCATCACGGCCACGAACGAGATGAACAGCATGGCGATCTCGATCTTCATGGACGCCAGATTCGGGGCCGCCGTCAGAACCGCCTCGGTCCCAGCTGTGATCGATACCGACACGGTCAGTACGTAGTCGATCAAAAGTGCCGAGGCCGCAAGCAGGCCCGCTTTGTCGCCGAGGTTCTCGCGCGAAACGCGATACGCCCCTCCACCTTGGGGATAGGCACGGACGGTCTGGCGGTAGGACGCAACGACGAGGGCAAGGAGGATGGCGACGGCGAAAGAGATCGGGACGATCTTCGATAAGGCCATGGCCCCGGCAGCGCCGAGGACCAGCAATATCTCCTGCGAGGCATAGGCGACGGACGAGAGTGCATCCGAGGAGAAGACCGGCAAGGCGATCGTCTTCGGAAGCAAGGTGTGCCCCATCTCGGATGTGGCCATCACGCGACCGAGCACGATCCGCTTCAGCACCTGGCTCTTACCCATGCCCTCAGCGTGGCCGGACCGGCGTAATCAGGGCGTGAGGAAAGGGCCGGAGCGCGTAAGGATTTCGTAAGCGTTTGGTGCTGTGCGGCGTACGGTTCGCCGACGCGAGGCGGACAATATGTCCATGGGTGAACGCCGGTTCCCGTGGGCATCTCCGAAACGTTTGATCCGACGACTCGTTCCGGCCATAGTCGGTCCGGCCGCCGTCACGCTTCTGGCCATCCCCGATCCGCATCCGCATACATCGGTGGTCGCGCTTCTCTATGTATTGGCGGTCGTCGTCTCGGCCCGTTTAGGAGGCGCGCTTGCCGGGGTCGCTGCCTCGGCACTCTCGTTCTTGGCTCTCAACTTCTTCTTCACCCGGCCGTTGCACACGGTCGCGGTGGCGGCCGTCGAGGATCTTGTCGCCCTGGTCGTGTTCCTGGCCACATCGGTGCTGGTCGGAGTGCTGTTCTCGTCGGCTATCGAAGCCAAGGCGCGGGCCGAACGTCGCGAGCTCGAGGCTCGACTGGTGAATCGTCTTGCCACGCGATTGCTGTCCGGCGATCCCACCGATGAAGTCGTTTCGAGATTCGCAGGAGGATTGTGCGACATCTTCGAACTGGGCCGGTGTTCGATCACAACTAGCTTCGGCGCCGACGCGGACGTGATCCACTCCGACACCGGTGATGAACCGCACCAAGTACCGCTCCAAGCGCGGGATCGCGCCATCGGGGAGATGACGATCTGGCCGGCCCCGGACCGATCGTTGACAGCGGACCAGATAGCCGCCGTCGCCGACCTCGCAACGCAGCTCGCTCTCGCTTTGGAGGGAGCGCGGTTGAGCATCGAGGTGCGCAGGGCCGAGCTCGATGCCCACGCGAGTCGTTTGAAAGCGGCCCTCTTCTCCGGCGTCACCCACGATGTCAAAACTCCGCTCGCCTCGATCATGGCGTCGGTCACGAGCCTCATAGACGGCCGCGATTTCTCGGAGGAGAGCAGGCGCGATCACCTGGACACGATCAAAGAGGAAGCCGAACGTCTTCACCGGGTCGTGAACAACCTTTTGGACGTGGCGAGGCTCCGCGCCGGAGCGCTCGTGGCACACAAGACCCCGAGCGCGATCGACGAGTTGATGGAAAGCGTCTTGAACAGATTGCGTCCTCTGCTCGGGAACCGATCGGTCGAGATCCGCGTTACGGACGACGTTCCGGAGATCCCGATGGACGTGATCCAGATCGACCAGGTGCTGACGAATCTGATCGAGAACGCGATCAAGTTCACTCCGTCCGGTTCAGCGATCTCGCTGTCGGCAGTGGGGAACAGGGACGGGATCCGCGTAACCGTGTCGGATGAGGGCCCCGGTATCGCGAGGGGGGACCGAGAACGGATCTTCGAGCCGTTCGAACGAGGCGACGGGGCGGGAGCCGGCACCGGCCTGGGTCTCGCCATTTCCCACGCGATCGTTAGTGCCCACGGTGGCCGCATGTGGGTGTCCGACAACCCCACGGGTGGAGCGGCGTTCACCTTCGAGTTGCCCGGCATCGACGAGGCAGCGGAGGAGGTGAGTGATGGCCGAACGGGTGCTCGTCGTTGACGACGACAAACAGTTGCTGAAAGCGGTTACGAACGCCCTCAGCGCGCGGGGGTACGAAGTCGTGACCGCAGGCAATGGTGAGACCGCGCTAGCCCTCGCTGCAGAGGAGGAGCTGGATCTCCTGCTGCTGGACCTTGGGCTCCCGGGTCTTCAGGGCCACGCGGTGATCGAACGTCTACGCACCTGGTCCGAGGTTCCCGTGATCGTGATCTCGGTGCGCGACGGTCAGGAGGAAAAGGTGGCCGCGCTCGATGCCGGGGCCGACGATTTCGTGACGAAGCCGTTCGGCATGAAAGAGCTGCTGGCGCGGATGCGGGCGGTTCGGCGACGATCCAGTGCCGAAAGCGAGATCCAGCCGATCGTTCGCTTCACTGGTCTCGAGGTGGACCTCCTCAAGAAACTCGTTGTTCTAGAAGGGGAACGCATCCACCTGACCCCTACCGAATACAAGTTGCTCGAGGCGATGGCGACGAACCCCGGGAAGCTGCTCACCCACTCGTGGCTCCTTCGAAAGGTATGGGGGCCGGGCTATGGCACCGAGTCGAACTACCTCAGGCTGTACGTCCGCCAGCTCCGCAAGAAGCTGGGCGACACGCCCTCGGCCCCGCGCTGGATCACGACCGAGCCTGGCCTTGGATATAGGTGGTTGCCGGATTCAGAGTGACGTCGAACGCGGCCGCGGACCGAGGCGCCGGCCCCCATAGACGACCTTTCCCTTCTTGTTCTGGTACGTCAGCCAGCCGATCGCACCACGCTGGTGAACGCCGGACTTGCCGTAGTTGCAGACGCCCGACGGGAACGCGGTCTTCAAACGGTCCCATTGCTCGTCCGTGAACTCGACTGGGTAGTCGTCCTCGATCAACGGCTTGAGGCGGCATTTCAGGACATCGTCCGTCAAGGGCATGTCGGCGGCGAACCGGGGGGTCCCGTAGGACGCGACCGTTTCGTCACAAACGTAAGACGGCATGTCGGTTCCGGCTCCGTCCGTGCACCGGTCGGCTAGGTCGCTCGGCTTGTCCTCGATGATCTTTTTTGCCAAAGGAACTTCACGCTCGTCGGCATCTACACGGGCGAGCCACTCGTCCATCGCGAAGATCGATTCGACGACGAACGCGGGATCACCGACGAGCGCGACTTGGCCTCGCCAGAGCACTTGGTTCGCTGCGGTGCCGAAGTTGCGCAACAGCCGGGCCCGTAGTGCATACGTGCGATAGACGTCGTGGAACGCGCCGGGGTCGGGGCCGCGCAGGTCGATGATCGCCACCTTGTCCAGGTTGTTCGCCGAATCGACGAGGCCGCTTCGGTAGGCGCGTTTGAGCCCGATGCGATCGGCCTTGGTCCGCTCGGGTTGGAAGTTGCCGTCGATGTCGAGTCCACCGAGGTTGGTGTTGAGGTCGACGAACTCGGCAGCGGTGAGTGCTTCGTCTCTCAGACCTTTGAGGCCGTATTGGATCCCCACATTGTCGAAGGGTCGGTTTGCGAACCCATCCGTCTTCCTGCGACCCATGACGTTCACCGTGTAGTCCTGCAGGGTGCAGCGCACACCATCTGGGTTATCTGCGCTGTACACATCCTCGGGCGCGACGCCCGGGCAGCTGCGACTTGGGTTCCCGCTGTTCGGGATCACCGACGTGAACGAAACGGGATTTCCGATGTTGGGATGGTCGAGGACGGAACTCATCTTGTTAGCGGTCCATGACGTTCCCGGATCCCATCGGCTCGGGTCCTGGAAGTACTGCAGCAGCATGTAGTAGTCGACGTACTGCATCGCCGAGGACCATGCGTCGGTAAACGTGCACTGCGGGGTGATCCCTTGATAGAGGCCGGGGTACGCATTGGCGACCTGCAACTGCACCAGAGAGCCACCCGAGCAACCACTGCCCATCGTCCAGCGAACGGTGCCGTAGTTGTCGATGACGTGTTCCTTGGTCATCACAAGCGCTTCCGCTTGCATGACGAGGTTGCACGCGTGCCCGGCGTTGTCCAACGCGTGCGACATGACGATGAACCCGGCGCCGAGGAGGTCGGTGTTCAGTACGTCGGGTGCCTCGCCCACCTCATACGAGGTGTCGCAGCTGGCACCGTGCGTGATGACGAGCCGGCGATTGAATTGTTCCTGCGGTGCCCATGCCGTCCATTCTTTGTCCGGCTGCCACAATGTGGCGACTCGATACTGATCGCGCGCGAGATATCCGATCTCTTCGCGAACGATGAATGGAACCGTCACGCCTTCTGTCGTTGTCGTCTCGGCGATCTGCTCTGACGGAGGCGGGTTCTCTGGGTCGTACGGCTGGAGGCTCCCGCCGGACGCCGGTTGGTAGGAGTACTCGAACGTGGCGGCTTGGTTGCACTGTTCATCGGCAGCCCCCTCTTGGCACGTCCAGGGAGAGATCTGCGGACCGAAGAACACGGGCCCCCCGATCGGGTGATTCGTGATCTCGAGTCGGGCTCCCTTTCCGTTACCCAGCGATGCCGTCACAACGTTGCGCCCCAGGCGCAACCCCGTTAGAAGCCCTTCGCCGGACTCGTTGGAGTTCTCTAGGAAGGCTGCGGTCACGTCTTTCTTGTTCAGCCTGATCGTCACCGTGTCGAGATCGCTTCCATCCGAGACGCCGATGCGGACGAGAGCGTTGTCGCCGGAGATGAGGTCGGCTCGGTTGGACAGAGTTTTGATCGTGACCCTTGGCGCCACCGACGCTGGCGCTGGTGCAGCCAAGACCCCGGCTATCAGGGCAAGCAATAGTCCCAACCGGAGGGAGGTCTGTGGCAGACGAACCGGCATGAGGGCTCCTCTCGGGATCGAGTCATTTGGACCGATTTATTACTTTCGCCTCCAGCCCCCGAAGTCCTCTACTTACACAGTTTCACGAAGGCCATTGCAGGCCACTCTCCCCAGGTGCGTGAATGACCACCTATCAGAGAACCGTCTGGCTCAGCGGAGGCGGCATGAGGAGAAGCGGCGGGCGCGACCGGGTCACGACTCGGATCTTTGTGTCGGTGCTCGTCGCCGTGTCGACGGTGTCGATCGGGTTCTCCAGTCCCGGCGCGGCCTCGGCTCCGACAGTCCAGCCATCCCCAACGGCGACACCGACGCCCTCGCCGGACCCGCGTGACATCAAGTACGTAAAGGTGCGGGACAAGGAAGGCGCAGACCGGCCGCTCGACCTCCGGTCGGGGGAGCTCGGAGTGGGGGACGGGTTCTTCTCTATGGCGGTCACGGTGTGGGACGACTTCGGCAAGCGTGAGCTGATGGTCCCCGAACCCGAGCAAGGCGCGCTGTTCGTCTATCTGGACACAGCTCCCGACAAGGGACGGCGTAGGGCAGAGGTCAAAGTGCGCGTGTACTACTACAAAGACAAGAACAGGTGGGAGTCGCGGGTGGAGCGCGTCGGTAAGTTCAAGGTACTCGGGTTCGGGACCGCTGGTCACCCCACCGCGAGAACCGTGCGCTTCAAAGTCGACGCGGATCTGATCCCGGTTAGCCAGGACACGATCTTCTTCTACGTCGCGAGCGGTTGGGACACGAACAAAGGCAGATGTAAGGACATCTGCTGGGACTACGCGCCCGACAAAGGGTGGGGAAAGTACCCGTTGGACTGATAGATCGCATCCGGATCTCGGGATAAATGGTCCGGTCCGGACAACAGTAGAAGCAAAGACCACCCCAAAGGGCTATTTCCCCGCGATGACTTACTGCGTACGTTGTTCGTACGTAGGAGCGGCGGGCGAATCATCGATGCATCAAAACACCAGGTGCAGTTGAGCTTCGTCCCTAGTCTGAGAGGGGCGGTTCGGTTTTGATCACGCGCAAGAGCGTGGGTATCTCCCTGGTTCTGATGTTGATCGGCTCGGCGCTTGTTGCGACGCAAGCCCCGGCGTCGTCACACACGACTTACTCGGTGACGGTGGGCGCGCTCATCGAGTCTCCTCGCGCCGAAGCCACCCACTTCTTCCCCGAGAATCTGACCGTTCATTCGGGAGACGTGATCAATTTCCATTCGAATCTCTTCCACACCGTCACGGTGCTCACCGCCGGACAGGATCCCGACATCTGGATCGAGCAAAACTGGAAGGGCGAAGCAGCGATGTGGTCGCCGGTGATCCGGGAAGCCGACGAACCAGGGTCAGCAAAGGCCAATCCGCGGGTCCTCCAACCATCGCACCCGTGCGGGTGGCCGACGCAGGTTCCTTGTCCGTTCGCCGGAGTGGGCGACTCTTCAGATGACGTCCTCAACTCCGGTCTTCCCTTGTTCGACGAGATGGGGACCCTCGTATCGAAGACGCTCGAGTATTCGGTCGAAGTGACGGCTCCCGCTGGCACGAGCTTGTGGGCACTGTCCCTGACGAATCCCGCCTTGAGGATGCGGATCGATGTGGTCGACGATGCGCAGAACAAATCCGATCCTCAGTTGGTTCTCGAAGCTTCGGCGACCGAGCTCGTCCAAGATCGGGCGGATGCTGCAGCGCTGAAAAGGACATTGCGACGGCCGAAGCCACTCGTTCGGAAGGACGGCACCCGGATCTGGCGTGTTTCGACCGGCGCCGACACCGGGCTGGTCAGCATCTCGGGTTTCTTCCCCGGGCAGATCAAGATCAGGAAGGGCGACAGCGTCCGGTGGGTCTTCGACCGATTGAAGTACCAAACCGCGATGGTGACGTTCCCCGCTCGGCGCGTGCTGGGCCAGCTGTTGAGCTGGCCGCGTGAGGAATGCGATCCCGATTCGGATTCGGGAGCGGCAGAAGACACCGCCCCGACCCAGGATTCCTTCCCATATTGCGAGGATTTCTCGCAATTGGAGCTCGAGACGGATGCAGAGCTTCTGAGCAAGCAGGGCGACAACTCGCATGGCCACTACAGGGAATTCAATTCCTCCGGCATCCGCGGCGGGCTGAACGCGCCCCGCGATTCCTACACGCTGCGGTTCACCAAGGTCTCCCGCAAAGGTTTCAAGTACGTCGGAGGGACCCAGAGCATCTTCTTCGGAAGTCAGACAGTGAAGGTCATCGTTCTTCCTCGGCGATCTAAAGCGTCGGGGGAAGGGCGGGCCCGATGAGACTCATGTCCCGGAAGACCCTTCGTTATATCGGCTTGGTCGTATGTGGGATCGCGGTTCTCGCCGGCTGCCTGCCTGGGAGGAAGGGCAAGGCAGATGCCCCGCCCAGCAGCGAATCCGTCAACGTGTCCCTTCCAAAGCAAACTGACCCCCTTACTGGCGAGGAGCCCACCGGCGGCGGAGGTGGTGGTGGCAGTACCCGCTTGGATCACGGATTCATCACGTTCAACTCGGATCGCGCCGACTCGGGCGGCGACATCCTTGTCATGGATGCCGACGGGAGCAACACCGTCAACCTGTCGGAGACGACCGAGTCGGGCGAAACGCGTCCCGATTTCCGGCACGACGCCGAGAAGATCGTCTATCGGGACCTATCGCCGGGCGGCCACTGGGACATCTACCAGATGGACATAGACGGGGACAATCCCGAGCCGCTGACCGGCGACTTCGCCGTGGTGGAAGACCCCACGTACTCGCCCGATGCGACTCAGTTGGCGTTCGTCTGGCAAGACGGCGAAGCGGGCCCGGAGAGGATCTTGATCGGCGATCTCGATGAGGCGCCGTTCGAGGATGAGGAAGATGCCACCGAGATCCCCAGTACCGGTAACGCGTACGGCCCAACCTGGTCGCCGGACGGGACGAAGATCGCTTTCTACGGTGAGACGGCTTCGGAAGACGGGACCGATTTCGAGCTCTACGTCTACGACGTGGGCACTGAGGATCTGACCCAACTGACGGACAACGACTGCGACGACGTGAACCCCGCGTGGGGGCCGGAGGGTACGGACTTCGAAAATCAGATCGCGTACTCCACGGAGAACGTCCCAGATGCGGGCTGCGAAGACTTCGAGGTCGTTCGCCGGGACGCCACACCCGGCTCAACCGTCACGACCCTCACCGAGAACTCCGATGTGCGTGACGACGATCCGACCTGGTCCCCCGATGGCGAGCGGATCGCTTTCACCACCGACCGGGACGGAGACTTCGAGATCTACACGATGGATTCCGCAGACGGCCTGCAGTTGCGCAACAGAACCAATCACAACGCACGCGATGTGGAGCCCGATTGGGTAGCGGCCCCCGAGGACCACGGCGGCGGCGAAGGTTCTTTCGCCGAGGAATCCATCGCATTCGAACGTAACTTCGACATCTACATCACCGAAGCGAATGCTCCCAGTGACGAGAACATCACCGACACAGAGGACGAATACGAGTACAACCCCGATTGGAACCACGAAGAAGATCTGCTCGTGTACGAGAAACAGTTCTACACGGACGACTTCGAATACCACTACACGCTGGAGATCCTTGATCTCAGCACCGGGTTGACCGACACCGTCGTCGGACCGGATGACGGATTCCAATTCGTCGGTCATCCGACCTGGGGTCCGGACCCCACGGAGCCGGATCGGATCGCGTTCACCGGGATCGAGGAGGGTGACTCCGACAGAGAGATCTATGTCTACGAGTACGAGGAGGAGCCCGGCAACCTGATCCAGGTCACCGACGACGACGACGAGCAGGGGTATCCCGCATGGGCTCCAGTCGGTAGCTACCTCGCCTACATGACCGATGAGGCGGGGGGAGATTGGGACATCAGAGCTGTGATCGTGGGGGCCGACCTAGGCGACTTCTTCCTGACGGACAACGACTGTGACGATGTGTACCCGTCGTTCGCTCCCAACGAGATCTCCGAGTTCTTCGTCGCCTATGCAACCGACGAGCTGCCCGGTGGGGACTGCACCACGAGCCCGCTGTCCCACGACATCGTGGCGATAGATGTAGCAAACGATGACGAGGAGTTCAGGTTCACCGCCTCGACGTCCGACGACACCCAACCCACCTGGTCGCCCGACGGAGAGGAGATCGCGTTCTCTTCGAATCGCGGAGGGGATTACGACCTCTTCCATATGCCTATCGACGATGAGACACAGATCGAGGCGGTAACGGTGGAGCCTGTCGACGATCGAGCACCGGACTGGAGACCGATCGCCGACTAGTCACCACCAGCGGCCTCCGAGCCGGCGGCCTCCCAATGCCGCGAGCGATCCCAGCGATCCGGCGAGCACGCCTGCGGCGATCCCGGTCAGTTGCCAGAACTCGGGTGGGTACAACACCACCAACGATTGCGAGCGCGGGTCGAAAATGTAGTTGCCGCCGGGGAAGAACAGCGCGTGGAAGCCGTCGAAAGCTCTCTCGAAGTCGATCGCTGTGTAAACGGCAAGCGCGACCAGTCCTAGAAGGACCAGCGCCCCTCCCCGGCCGACAGCGCGCCACAGCGGCTGTCGTTGCCCGGAGCGCGCGAACGAAACGACAAGACCGATCGAGGCCAGTCCTCCGGCCATGAGGCAGGCGAGCAGAACCCCTCGGACGTCCGCCAGATGCGCGCGCTCACGGGCGTCCAGGAACGGGCCTCCGCGGCCCCCGTCCATGCGGAAGTCCGCGCCGGGCGTGACGAGGTCTCCGATGAGGCCATCGGATAGCTCGTGGGCTCGGTCCGGCTCGAGCAGGAGCCGCTGGGGAACCTCCGAGATGTCAAGTGCGCGATGTACCCATAGGGGCGTCAGGAGCAGAGCCATTACTAACGAGACGATCGATAGTGATGTGGCGACCAAGACGGCCAATTGGGCGAACCCGGAAAGGCCGGTGGCCTGCGCTTGCTTTGTCTCCGCCATCATCTGAATCGTAGCCACCACGAGCGCAACGACTAGGTTCGCGTCCGATGACACTGGCTTTTATCCCTCCACCACCCTTTCCCAGCTTGCAAGTTGGCCCCATCGAGGTCCGCATGTACGCGCTGCTGCTGACGGTCGCGGCCGTCGCGGCCGTCGTCTGGGGCCGTCGCCGTTATCTAGCTCGCGCGGGAGGCGATCCCGAAGTCGTCGATCGCACGGCGTTCGCGGTAGCAGTTGCGATCCTCGTTGGGTCGCGGTTCGCGTACGTCACAGGTAACTGGGGCCAGTTCTCACAGGATCCGATGACGGCATTGTTCTCGTGGCGGGGAGGCTTGGCGATCTACGGCGGGATCGCTCTTGCCGCGGTGGTCGGCGTGTGGCTGGCCCGCCGGTACGGCCTAAGCACGTCGGATGGGTTCGACGCTGCGGCAGCGGTCCTTCCGGCCGCGTCGGCGATCGGCCGCTTCGGTAACTACTTCAACCAAGAGGTCTATGGGCTTCCGACCGAGCTGCCGTGGGCGCTCCATGTCGAGCCGCAATACCGGATGTCCGGCTACGCGAGGTTCGAGACTTTCCACCCGACCTTCCTCTATGAGGTGCTCGCCGATCTCCTTGTATTAGGTGTCGTACTGTGGGTCGATCGGCATCGCTCCTTGCGTCGCGGGTCCCTGTTTCTCGTCTACCTGATCGGTTACGGCGGATTTCGTTTCCTGATCGAGTTGATCCGGATCGACACAACCGTGCGCATCTTTGGCCTGAGCAGGAACGCGTACGGGAGTCTGGCCGCGGTTCTCATCGGAGCGATCGGGTTGTGGCTCTTCAATCGGGGCACCGGCACGGGCGAGTCCAGAACATGATCGACGGCGAGGTTCTCAGTTGGAGCCCGAGACGACGCGAACCTGCATACGTCGTCGCCAAGTCCGTGCTCCGACCGTGGGCGAACCTGTGGTTCCGCAAGCACATCGAAGGGATGGAGCACGTACCTCGGGTCGG
>Ga0190275_10002235_pt1 | contig 13991 bp, 13 predicted proteins | sample Popmic550T_FD_133745 | JGI IMG/M metagenome (GOLD analysis project Ga0190275, IMG submission 133745) | Populus adjacent soil microbial communities from riparian zone of Yellowstone River, Montana, USA - 550 T | ecosystem: Environmental > Terrestrial > Soil > Riparian zone > Trees stand | place... | reverse complement strand
TCCTCCCAGTCGGCTCCCAACTCCACCTCGAGACCGGCGTCGCGCAGCAGCTGGACGCCGGAGTCCCCGATCTTCTCCTTGACGAGCACCTTCATCGGGTGACCTCCCCCACGTTCTCGATAGCCCAGTCGATGCAGGCCGTCAGCGCCTCGACGTCCCCCGGCTCGATCGCCGGGAACATCCCGATTCGCAGCTGGTTGCGGCCCAGCTTGCGGTACGGCTCGGTGTCGACGATGCCGTTGTCGCGCAGAGTGGCGGCGATCGCGGCCGCGTCGATGTGGTCGCCGAAGTCGATCGTCCCGACTACCAGCGAGCGCTTCGCCGGATCGGCGACGAACGGCGTCGCGTGCTGGGACGCCTCGGCCCACTCGTAGAGGTGGCGCGAGGACGCGCTGGTGCGCTGGACGCACCAGTCGAGGCCACCGCCGCTGTTCATCCACTCGACCTGGTCGGCGAGCAGCAGCAGCGTGGCGAGCGCCGGCGTGTTGTAGGTCTGGTCCTTGCGCGAGTTGTCGAGCGCAGTGGTCAGCGACAGGAACTCAGGACGCCAGCGGTCGGTCGCGGAGCCGAGCTCCTCGATCCGCCCTATCGCGGCCGGGCTGAGCAGCGCCAGCCAGAGCCCGCCATCGGAGGCGAAGCCCTTCTGCGGGGCGAAGTAGTAAACGTCGGCCTCGCTCGCGTCGAGCGGCAGGCCACCGGCGCCGGACGTCGCGTCGATCAGGACGAGCGCGTCGCCGGCATCGGCGGGGCGTCGCACCGGGACCATCACGCCGGTCGAGGTCTCGTTGTGCGCCCAGCCGATCACGTCGGCGTCGGGGTCGCCAGTCGGGACGGGGGCGTCGCCCGGCTCGGCGGAGATGACGATCGGGTCCTCGAGAAACGGGGCGCCAGCGGTCGCCTTGGCGAACTTGCCCGAGAACTCGCCGTAAGTCAGCGCGAGCGCGCGGCGGCGCACCAGACCTGTGGTCGCAGCGTCCCAGAAGGCGGTCGTGCCGCCGTTGCCGAGCGCGACCTCGTAGCCCTCGGGCAGCGAGAACAGCTCGCGCAGCCCCTCGCGGACACGGCCGACGACGGCCTTGACCGGCTTCTGCCGGTGCGACGTGCCCATGATCTCCGCGCCGACGTCGCTGAGGTAGCCAAGCTGCTCGGCGCGGACCTTGGAGGGACCGCAGCCGAAGCGGCCGTCGGCGGGCTTGAGGTGCTCGGGGATTGTCACCCGACTAGAACTCGGTGTCGATCCAGGACATCTTGGAGCGCAGCTTCGCTCCCTCGGTCTCGATCTGCTTCGAGGCCTGCTCCTCGCGCATGCGCTTGAAGTTCTCCTGGCCGGCGTTGTTCTCGGCGATCCACTCGCGCGCGAACTGGCCGGACTGGATCTCGCCGAGGATCTCCTTCATCGCCGCGCGGGTGTCGTCGGTGACGACGCGCTTGCCGCGGGTCAGGTCGCCGTACTCGGCCGTGTTGGAGATCGAGTAGCGCATCCCGCCGATGCCCTTCTCGTACATCAGGTCGACGATCAGCTTGAGCTCGTGAAGACACTCGAAGTAGGCGAGGCGCGGGTCGTAGCCGGCGTCGACGAGCGTCTCGTAGCCGGCCTGGACGAGCTCTGACACGCCGCCGCAGAGGACGGCCTGCTCGCCAAAGAGGTCGGTCTCGGTCTCCTCCTTGAAGGAGGTTTCGATGACGCCGCCGCGCGTGCAGCCGATGCCCTTGGCGTATGCGAGCGCGAGGTCGCGGGCGTTGCCGCTGGCGTCCTGCTGGATCGCCAGGAGGCCGGGGACGCCGGCGCCCTCGGTGAACTGACGCCGGACCAGGTGGCCGGGGCCCTTCGGGGCGACCAGCGCGATGTCGACACCGGGGCCGGGGTCGATCTGGTCGAAGTGGATCGCGAAGCCGTGCGCGAAGAGCAGCAGGTTGCCGGGCGCGATGCCGTCCTTGATCTCGGACTCCCAGAGCTGGCCCTGCTTCTCGTCGGGCAGCAGGACCATCACGACGTCGCCGCGGCTGGCGGCGTCGGCGATCGACGTGACCTCGAGGCCGTCGGACTTGGCCTTCTCGACCGAGGCGCTGTCCTCGCGCAGACCGACGACTACCTTCACGCCGGACTCGTGCAGGTTCAGTGCGTGCGCGTGGCCCTGCGAGCCGTAGCCGAGGATTGCGACGGTCTTGCCGTCGAGCTTCGAGAGGTCTGCGTCGTTGTCGTAGATCACGGTCGAGGACTCTAACCGAGGGCGTCAGCGGCGGGCATTTCGGCACGGACGAGCTTGCCGCCGGCGTTGCGCGGCAGCGCCGCGACTCGAACGATCCGCTTCGGCACCTGATAGCCGGCGAGCCGCTCGCGACAGAAGGCGAGCAGGTCGTAGTCCGAGACGGGGCTGCGCTCGACGACGTAGGCCGTGACCGCCTCGCCCCAATCGGGGTCGGGAGTGCCGGCGACGCCGGCGTCGGCGACGGCGGGGTGCGCGGCGAGCACCGCCTCGACGGCTGCCGGCGCGACCTTCTCGCCGCCGGTCACGATCAGCTCCTTGATCCGCCCCTCGACGTGCAGCCGGCCGCGGCGGTCGATGCTGCCGACGTCGCCGGTGTGCAGCCAGCCGTCGTCCGACAGCGCGCGCGGCGCGACCATCGCGCCGCGGACGAGGATCTCGCCGTCGGCGGCGATCTCGATCTCGGCGTCGGGCAGCGGCGTCGCGGCCGACTCCCACTGCTCGGTGACGGCGACCTGGGCGGCGGTCTCGGTCATGCCGTAGGTGCAGCGGACCGGCAGGCCCGTCTCGCGCGCCCACTCGACGAGATCGGGCGGGATCGGGCCGCCGCCGAGCAGCAGGGCCCGCAGCGCCGGCGCCTCGCTCAGCCCTGCGTCCCGCAGGCGGCGGAGCTGGGTCGGGACGAGTGAGATCAGCGACGCGTCGCCGGCGGCGAGCGTGCCGAGGACGACCGGGAGGTCGAAGGGGTCGTGCAGGACGGCGGTCGTGGCGTTGCGCGCGCAGCGGGTGAGGATGCTCAGGCCGGCGACGTGAAACAGCGGCAGCGGCGACAGCCAGCGGTCGTCGGGCTCGCTGCCGAAGACCGCCGCCGATCCTGCCGCGGCGGCGTCGAGGTTGGCGACGGTCAGCTCGACCGGCTTCGGCTCGCCCTCGGTGCCGGAGGTGAAGAGGACGGTATGGACGGCGTCCGGGTCGAGCTCGCGGCGCGGCTCGACGGCCGCCTCCATCCCGTCGAGAGAAGCATCGACGACGACGTCGGCTCCGACGGCCGCAGCCTGGGCCCGCTGCTGATCGGCAGTCAGGCGAGTGTTGAGCGGGACCAGCGCGGCGCCGATTCGAGGAGAGGCGTGAAGCAGGACCGCAAACTCGGCCGACGGCGGCAGCGTCGTCGCGACCCTCCCCCCCTCTCCGACACCCAGAGCGGCAAGGCGACGGGCCGCCGCGTCGGCGCGCTCGTCGAGCTCGGCGTAGGTGAGGGCTCCGTCGTGCGCCTCGACCGCGACGTGCTCCGGTCGCGCTCGCGCCGCTTCGCTCACCCAGTCGCGCATCCGGCGAAGCGTACGTGCCTCGAGGCGGTCTAACCTTCCGAGCCCGATGGCCGCCACGGACGAGACCAGGACGAGCAGCGATTGGGCGGCCGAGCAGGCGAAGCGCTCGATCGCCTCGGCCGCCGATTGGCAGACGGCCGGCGACTACGAGGACATTCGCTACGAGACGGCGGACGGGATCGCGAAGATCACGATCGACCGGCCCGAGGTGCGCAACGCCTTCCGCCCCCAGACGATCGTCGAGATATCCGGCGCGCTCGAGCGGGCGCGCGAGGACACCGCCGTCGGCGTGATCGTGCTGACCGGCGAGGGGCCGCTCGCGTTCTGCTCTGGCGGCGACCAGCGCGTGCGCGGCGACTCCGGCTACATGACCGACCCAGGCGCCAAGGCGTCCGTCGGACGCTTCCACGTCACCGACCTCCACGTCCAGATCCGGCGGCTGCCCAAGCCGGTCGTCGCGATGATCGCCGGCTACGCGGTCGGCGGCGGGCACGTCCTGCACATCGTCTGCGACCTCAGCATCGCCGCCGACAACGCCCGCTTCGGCCAGACCGGCCCGAAGGTCGGCTCGTTCGACGGCGGCTTCGGCGCGAGCCTGCTGGCCGCCCAGGTAGGGCAGAAGAAGGCGAAGGAGATCTGGTTCCTCTGCCGCCAGTACGGCGCCCAGGAGGCCCTGGAGATGGGACTCGTCAACACCGTCGTCCCGCTCGAGCGGCTCGAGGTCGAGACTGTCCAGTGGTGCCGCGAGATGCTCGAGCTGTCGCCGTTCTCGCTGCGGCTGCTGAAGGCGAGCTTCAACGCCTCCGAGGACGGGATGACCGGCATCCAGCAGCTCGCGCACGACGCCAACCTCCTCTTCTACGGCAGCGAGGAGGCCCAGGAGGGCCGCGACGCCTACCGCGAGAAGCGGGCGCCGGACTTCGGCAAGTTCCCGCGCCGGCCGTGAACCCGGTCGCCGACGCACCCCACGCCGCCGGCGGCGCGCTGCGCCTGTGGGCGCTTGCCGCGCGGCCGCGCACGCTGCCCGCCGCGATCGCGCCGGTGCTGGTCGGAACCGCGCTGGCGATCGTCGACGACGAGTTCAAGCCACTCGCCTTCCTCGCCGCGCTGGTCGGCAGCGTCTTCATCCAGATCGGGACGAACCTCTCGAACGACTACTCGGACGCCAGGCGCGGCGCTGACACCGAGGACCGGTTGGGGCCGGTGCGCGTGACAGCCGGCGGGCTGATGCCACCGCGACGGGTCTTGATCGGGACCTACGTCGCCTTCGGCATCGCGGTGCTGGCCGGCCTCTACCTGACGGCGATCACCGGGCCGGAGCTGTTGCTGGTCGGCGCCGCCTCGATCGCCGCCGGCGTGCTCTACACAGGTGGACCGAAGCCGTACGGCTACGAGGGCCTCGGCGAGCTGTTCGTCTTCCTCTTCTTCGGCGTCGTGGCGGTCGTCGGGAGCTACTACGTCCAGGCTCAGGAGCTGCCCTGGGAGGCCTTCGCCCTGTCGGTCCCGGTCGGCCTGCTCGCGTCGGCGATCCTGGTCGTCAACAACGTCCGCGACGCCGACACCGACCGCCGTGCCGGCAAGCGCACGCTCGCGGTGCGGCTGGGGCGCGAGCGGGCACGCCGGCTGTTCCAAGCGATGATCGTGGTCTCCTACCTGACCGTGATCGCGATCCCGCTCGCCGGCGGTCTGTCGTTGTGGGTCGCGCTGCCGCTGTTCACGCTGCCGCTCGTGCCTTCGCTGTGGAAGACCGTGGCGGAGCGGACCGACGGCCCGTCGCTGAACGGCGCGCTCGCCGACACGGGACGGCTGCTCGGCCTGTTTTCGCTGCTGCTCGCGGCGGGCATCCTGCTGTCGTGAAGAGATCGCTGCTGCGCCTGCGGATCCCGCTGCGCGAGCCGTTCGTAACCGCCAACGGCGTGCTCGCCGAGCGCGAGCTGGTCGTCGTGCGGCTCGAGGACGACGAGGGCAACCCCGGCTGGGGCGAGGCCGCTCCGCTCGAGCCCTACGACGGGGTCAGCGTCGATGCGGTCTGGGAGGCGCTCGCCGCCGGACCGCCGAAGCGCGACGCCCCACGTCAGGCGCGCACCGCCTGGGAGCTGTCGGAGCTCGATCTCCAGGCGCGCCGTCGCGGGCGGCCGCTGGGCGATCCTGGCGCCGACGCGATCCCGGTCAACATGACGCTGCCGGCCGGACCGCCGGACGAGGTCGCCGAGGCCGCCAAGCAGGGCCTGCGCGACGGCTACTCGTGCTTCAAGCTGAAGGTGGGGCTGCCGGACGACACCGACCGCGTCGCCGCCGTGCGCGAGGCGCTCGGGACGTGGCCGGCGCTGCGGCTCGACGCCAATGGCGCCTGGACGGTGACCGAAGCGGTCGCGCGGATCGCCGCCCTCGCCGTCCATGACCTCGAGCTGGTCGAGCAGCCGTGCCGGACCCTCGAGGAGCTGGCCGAGGTGCGTGCCCAGGTGGCGACGCCGATCGCCGCCGACGAGCCGATCCGGACAGCCGACGACGTCCGGCGCGCCGCCCAGCTGGCGGCCTGCGACGCGGTCAACGTCAAGCTCGCCGGCAGCGGCGGCTTCATTCCCGCCCGCGAGGCGCTGCGCGCGGCCCGCGAGGCCGGTATGTCGGCGTGGCTGTCGAGCACGCTCGACGGGCCTTGGACGATCTCGGCCGCGCTCCAGCTGGCCAGCCAGGAGCACCTGACGCTGGCCTGCGGCCTGGCGACTTTGGAGGTCTTCGACTCGCCGATCGCAAAGGCGCTGCCGCGGCCTGGGCGAGGCCTGATGCACGTCCCCGACGGTCCGGGGCTGGGCGTCGACGTTCCGGAGGACGTGCTGGCCGCGGTTCTAGTCGACCGACTCGACTGAGCGCACGCGCTCGTCGATGAACGCCAGCAGCGCGTCGGCGAACTCGCCCGGGCGTTGGAGATGCGCCGCGTGGCCGGCGTGCTCGATGACCGCCGCGTAGCCGCGCGGAGCCTCGGCGGCCAGCCGCCGCGAGGCACGGCGATAGCGCTCGTCGCGGGCGCCCGCGAGCGCCAGCAGCGGGATGTCGAGCGTCTGCAGACGCCCCCAGATCGGCTCCATCGTCCCCTGCCCCGCCGTCCGCAGCAGCAGCGCCAGCGAGCGCGGGTCCTGCGACAGCCGTCCTGGGCGCTGCGCCTCGATCAGCCGCTCCGACTGATCGGCGAACAGCGGCTGGCGCTCCCAGATCTCGACGATCTTTTCGATCGGCTGCGTCTCCATCCAGGCGGCCAGCTTCTCGTCGGCCGCATGGCGCGCGGCGCGCGACGTCGGCTCGTCGATCCCGGCGGCGGCACCGAGAACCACGACGGCGGCGTAACGGTCCGGATCGCGCACGGCGGCGTTCAGCGCCAGCCGGCCGCCGAGCGAATAGCCGCAGAGGACGACGTCGCCGTCGAGCTTCGCGGCGGCTGCAGCGATCTCCGCGATCCGGCCCTCGCGCTCGTGCTCACGGTGGCGCAGCAGGACGCTCGGGTAGCGTTGCGGCAGCCGTTCGGCGACATCCGACCAGGCCTCGGCGGCTTGCATGAAGCCGGGGACGAAGACGACCGACGGGCCGCTGCTCTCCTTGCTCACAGGCACATGATCCCCATCAACCGCACTTTCGCGCCTGTCCAGGCCCTCGTCGATGAGCTGGCCCGCTGTGGAATGCGGCATTCGGTGACCTCGCCGGGTTCACGCAACGCGCCGATCGCGCTGACACTCGCCGCCGACGAGCGGATCGACGCGGTGTCCGCGATCGACGAGCGGGCCGCCGGATTCATGGCGCTCGGGATGGCCAAGGCGAGCGGGCTGCCGGTCGTCGTGACGTGCACGTCCGGCACGGCGGCGGCAAACCTGCTGCCGGCGGTCGTCGAGGCGTACGAGGCGCGGGTGCCGCTGATCGTGCTGACCGCGGACCGCCCGCCGGAGCTGCGCGACGTCGGCGCCGGCCAGGCGATCGACCAGCTCAAGCTGTTCGGCTCGGCGGCGAAGTGGTTCGTCGAGGTGGGCAACGGCGATCCGGGGCGTGACTGGGCCACGCACGTGCGTGCGCTCGCTTGCCGGGCGTGGTGGACGGCGGGCAGCGGACGGCCGGGGCCGGTTCACCTGAATCTGCCGCTGCGCGAGCCGCTGGCGCCGGTGGTCGAGGAGTTGGACGTGGCCGACTGGCAGGGTCGTGAAGACGGTCGGCCGTGGGTCGAGCTGCGCGAGCACTCGAGTGCGCCGGACGCGGATGACGTGCAGGTGCTGGCGGAGCGGATCGCCGGGGCGCCGCGAGGGCTGATCGTGTGTGGTGGCGGTGGCGACGAGGTTCTTGCCGAGGCTGTGGCCGGGCTTGCTCGCGAGTCGGGCTGGCCGGTTCTGGCCGAGCCGACTTCGGGCCTGCGCTGTGGCGAGCACGACCGGTCGCACGTGATCGCCCGCTACGACGTCCTCTTGCGCGATGAGGGGTTCGCTGGGCGTGCGCGTCCCGATCTGGTGCTGCGCGTCGGCGACATACCGACCTCGAAGCCTCTGAGGCAATGGCTGGTGGGCACCGATCAGATCGTCGTGGATCCGCACGCGGTGTGGAACGAGCCGACGCGGATGGCCGAGATGCTGCTCCACGCGGATCCGGTCCGGACGTGCGACGCGCTGGCTACCGCGATCGAGGTCCGTGGGACAAACGCCGACAGCGGCTGGGTAGGGCTGTGGCGGGACGCGGACGGGATGGTGAGCGGCGCGTTCGCCGAGTCGCCCGAGGGCTTCGAGGCGCGGGCGTATGCGGGGATCGAGGGCGCGTTGCCGGATGACGCGTTGGTGTGGGTCAGCTCGTCGATGCCGATCCGCTACGTGGAGTCGTACTTTCCCTCCTCCCCGAAGCAGCTGCGCTTCCTCTCGAACCGTGGCGCCAACGGAATCGACGGCGTCGTCGCCTCGGCCGCGGGTGCAGCGCATGCCAGCGGACGGCCGACGTTCGTGCTGATCGGCGAGATCGCGCTGCTGCACGACGTAGGCGGGCTGCTGGCCGCGCGGCGGGCCGGCGTCGACCTCACCATCGTCTGCGTCAACAACGGTGGCGGCGGCATCTTTGACTTCCTGCCGGTGGCTGAGCACGCCGATGCGGCTGATTACGAGGGCCATGTCGCCACGTCGACCGATGTCGACCTGCCGGCTCTTGCCGCGCTCGCCGGCATCCCCCACCGCGTCGCCTTGACGCCCACCGCTCTCGCCTCGGCGCTTGCCGCCGGTCCCGGCCTGATCGAGATTCCAGCCGTCCGCGCCGAGAGCGTCGCCATCAGCCGCGCCCTCACCGCCACCGTCGCGAGCCGTCTAAGTCCTCGCTGATTTCTGTTCGTCGTTTGTATGGGCGGTGACCCACACAAACGACGAACTGTGGTCAGGAGAGCAGCGGGAGGAGGGCCTGGAGCTTGACCTCGGTCTCGGCGAGCTCGGAGGCGGGGTCGGAGTCGGCGACGATGCCGCAGCCGGCGTAGAGGCGGGCCAGGTCGTCGCGTAGGAGGGCGCAGCGGAGGGCGACGCAGAGCTCGCCGTCCTCGGCGAGGTCGGTCCAGCCGATCGCGCCGGCGTACCAGCCGCGGTCGAGGCCCTCGAGGGCGGGGATCAGCGGCTGGGCGGCGGCGTTGGGCTCGCCGCCGACGGCGGGGGTCGGGTGCAGGCGTCCCGCCAGCTCGAGCACCGGGATCGGCTCGGCGAGCTGGGCGCGGATCGGCGTCGCGAGATGCTGGACGTTCTGGACCTTGACCAGCACCGGCTCGTCGGCGGCGGCGACCCAGAGGCTGACGGGGTCGAGCGCCCGCTCGATCCGCTCGGTGACGATTCGCTGCTCGCCGCGGTCCTTGTCGCTGCGCAATAGTTGCTCGCCGAGGTGGCCGTCGACCGCCGGGTCGGCGCTGCGGCGGGTGGTTCCGGCCAGCGCGACCGTCTGCGCCCGTTCGCCGTCGCGGCGCACGAGCAGCTCGGGGCTGGCTCCGACCAGCGCCAGCTCCGGCGTCCCGACGCAGTAGCAGTAGCAGGCGGGGAAGGCGGCCCGCAGGGCGTCGAGGATCGGCGCCGGGTCGATCGGGCCGCCGGCGTGGACGTGCACCTCGCGCGCCAGCACGACCTTGTCGAGATCGCCGACGCGGATCCGCTCGACTGCGCGCTGGACCGCTTCCTCGTAGTGGGCGGCGGGCAGTGCGCCGGACACCCGTGGCCGGACAGCCGGATCGGGATCGAGCAGCGGCATCGGGGCCGGCCAGAGCGACCCGACGCGGTCACGTGCGCGAGCGAGCAGCGCCTCGGCGCCGTCACCGGGATCGACGGCGACCGTCAGCGTCATCCGAGCCTCGCCGCGACCGCGGGCGAACGACACCTCGGGCAAGATCAGCTGGGCGGGCGCCAGGCTCCCCCACTCCGGCGCGCGCCCGCCTTCGTGAGCAAAGGCGAAGCCACCAAGGAAGACCGGGCCCGAGCCGGCGGGCCGGTCGGGGTCCGCGCCGGGATCGTCGGCGAAGGTACGGCCGGCGTAGGCGCGACAGGCACTGGCCACCGCGCCGAAGCGACCGGAGCCGTCGGCCTCGACACCGGTCGAGACACCTAGCCCGCAGACCGCGTAGCCGTCGCGATCCGGCTGCTCGAAGCAGAACCAGCGATCGTCGGGGCGGCGCGACCCGAGCACGGCCGCCGCGACATCGACATCGGCCGGGATCGCCACCGTCACCGACGCCAGCGCCCGCTCGCCGGTCCGCGCGGCAAGCGCCGCCGCCCGCTCTACTCGACCGGCGAGCCGCTCCCACTCGGCCACCCCCAGCGCGAACGGGCTCTCGGCGACACGCATCGACATCGCCATAAGCCTACGCCCGCGGGTGCGCGGCGCCCCAGAGTGTCAGGTCGTGCCCTTCCCCCTGGACACCGCGATCTCGCCGGTGCGAACCATCTCGATCAGGCCGAACGGGCGGACCATCTCCTCGAACGCCTCGATCTTGTCGTCGTTTCCCGTCACCTCGACGGTCAGCGACCGCTTGTGGACGTCGACGATCTTGCCGCGGAAGATCTCCGCGAACTGCATGATCTGGGCGCGGCTGTCGCCGTCCGCGGTGATCTTGAACAGCGCCAGCTCGCGGGCGACCGCTTCGTCGGGCTGAAGATCGCGGATCTTGATCACGTTGATCAGCTTGTGCAGCTGCTTGGTGACCTGGTCGATCGGGTGCGTCGCGCCGTCGACGGTCAGCGTCAGCCGCGAGATCCTCGCGTCGTCGGTCGGACCGACGGCGAGCGAGTCGATGTTGAATCCCCGCCGGGCGAACAGTCCGGCGATCCGCGCGAGGACGCCCGGCTTGTTCTCGACCAGCAGCGAGAGGATGTGCTTGCGACCGGTGTGGCCGCTACCCGACTCGCGCAGGTCGTCGAGGTTGAGCAGCTCTGGAGTCGCGGGCTCGCCCATCGATCAGCCCACCATGTCCCGCGCGGCCTGGCCGGCGGGAATCATCGGGTAGCAGTTCTCCTCGGGGGTGACGCGGACGTCGCAGACCACCGGTCCGTCGGTCTCCATAGCGGTCTTCAACACGTCGGTCAGCTCCCCCTTGTCGACGGCGCGCAGGCCGGTCGCTCCGTAGGCCTCCGCCAGCTTGACCCAGTCCGGGCTCGAGCCCATGTCGACCGAGCTGTAGCGGCGGTCCCAGAACAGCTCCTGCCACTGGCGGACCATGCCCAGATAGCCGTTGTTCATGATGAACACCTTGATCGGGATGTCCTCGGTCACGCAGGTCGCGAGCTCCTGGATGTTCATCGCGACCGAGCCGTCGCCGGCGACGCAGATCACGTTCGCGTCGGGCATGGCGACCTTGGCCCCCATCGCGGCCGGCAGGCCGAAGCCCATCGTGCCGAGCCCGCCCGAGTTGATCCACTTGCGCGGACCGTCGAAGTGGAAGTACTGCGCGGTCCACATCTGGTGCTGGCCGACGTCGGAGGTGACGATCGCGTCGCCGCCGGTGACCTCGTAGAGCGCCTCGATCATCCGCTGCGGCTTGATCTCGGAGTCCGCGGAGTCCTCGTAGGCGAGCGGGTACTTCTCGCGCCAGCCGTCGATCCGCTGCCACCAGCCGTCGAGCCGGCCGCTGTCGGCCTTCAACGCGCGGTACTCGATCGTCAGCTTCGGCAGGATCGCCTTGGCGTCGCCGACGATCGGGATGTGCGCCGCGACGTTCTTCGAGATCTCCGCCGGGTCGACGTCGATGTGGATGAACTTGGCGCGCGGCGCGAACTCCGACAGCTTGCCGGTGATCCGGTCGTCGAAGCGGGCGCCGATCGCGACGATCAGATCGGCCTCGTCCATCGAGTAGTTGGCGGCGCGCGTGCCGTGCATGCCCAGCATCCCGAGCCACTGCTCGTGCGGGGCCGGGAACGCGCCGAGGCCCATCAGCGTGCAGGTGACCGGGAAGCGGTCGGAGGTGCAGAGCTCGACCAGCTCCTTGGAGGCGTTGGCGTTGACGACGCCGCCACCGGCGTAGATCACCGGCCGGCGCGCGTTCGCGAGCGCCTTGGCGGCCAGCTTGATCTGCTTCGCGTTGCCCTCGGTCGTCGGCGCGTAGCCGGGCAGGTCGAGCGTGTCGACCGGCTCGTACTTGATGTCTGCCCGCGAGAGGTCCTGCGGGATGTCGACCAGCACCGGGCCGGGACGTCCCGTGCGCGCGATGTGGAACGCCTCGTGGATCGCGGTCGGGATCTCCTCCGGATCGCGGATCATGATCGAGTGCTTGACGATCGGGAGCGTGATGCCGGTGACGTCCGCCTCCTGGAAGCCGTCGGTGCCGAGCAGGTCGGTGCGCACCTGGCCCGTGATGAAGACGGTCGGGACCGAGTCCATCACGGCGTCGGCGATCGCCGTCACCAGGTTGGTCGCGCCCGGGCCGGACGTGGCGAGCGCCACTCCGACGCGGCCAGAGGCCTTCGCGTAGCCCTCGGCGGCATGGCCGGCGCCCTGCTCGTGGCGACACTGGATGTGGCGCAGACCCGCGTCGTAGAGCGCGTCGTAGGTCGGGAGGTTGGCGCCGCCGGGAAGGCCGAATACATGCTCGACGCCCTCGGCCTTGAGGCACTCCATGATGGCGTCGACAGCTCGCATTGCGGTAACTCCTTCTCCGGCCGGACGTGATTAGAGGCGGCGCCGGGAACCGCCGGACAAGCGATGGTACCAGGGCTTTTTCCGCTTTCCAGCGGCTATTCCTGCGGAAAGTCCAAGTCCCGCCCACAACGGGTGCAGACCTGGGTCGAGAGCGTGACGACGTGGCCGCACTCAGGACAGCGGCGTCGCGGCTCCCCGCGCTCGTTGCGATAGAGCGCGGCGGCGATCGTCCCGATGATCGGCAGGACCGCGCCGACCATGAACCAGATGAAGAACGAGGACCCCTTGATCTTCGCCACGACTCCGGCCGAGAGGCCGAAGAAGAACAGGATGACGACGACCTCCACCGCTGCCTAGCCGACCGCGCTCAGAGGACGCGGATCGCCCACACGACGGCGAAGATCGCCAGCACGACGACGGCGACCCAGGCCACGGCCGTCACGACGCCGAGCACGACCTTGAAGAGGATCCATGCCGCGACCAGCAGCACGAGAACCGCGAGAAGCTTCTTGCCGCCGGCCTTTGCCCTCTCGCCCATGAGCGATCAGCTTAGTGGGCGGACGGCCGTCAGAGAAGATGAGGCGGGCGCATCGGCATATAGCGATCCAAGCCAGGGAGCGGGATCGAGCTCATCACCCAGCCGGGCCAGTGGACCTTGAAGCCGAGATTGCGCAGACGGCGCAGCAGCCACCAGCTGTCGGTCGAGCAGTAGACGCCGAAGTTGGCCGGGCCGAGCGTCTTGGCGACGCGGTCGAGCGCCGCGAGCACGACGGGCACGAGGTCGGCCGGCGTGACCGCGACCGCCGGGCCGACGTCGCCGGTCGGGCCGACCCAGCAGAGACCTGTCGCGCTGCCGGTCTCGGGGTCCATCGTCGCCAGGCAGCTGCGCGTGCGGGCGAAGAAGTCGTGCACCGCGGGCCGCCGGTGCCCGATCGCCCGCGGCTCGAGCGCCTTCCATTCGGCCGCCGCGCGACCGCCCTCGAGCACGTGGACGGCGGGATCGGTCGAGTCGATCTCGAGCGCGCGCCGCTCGGCGTAGTCGGTCGCCGAGGCGCGCAGGTGCCAGTGGCCGGCGACCGGCATCACGCCGAAGTCGGAGTAGAGCGTCAGGTCGCCGGTCGCTCCGGCCGCGACGACCAGGCGGCCGAGGTTCGGCGTCGGGTCGCTGGGGAAGCAGCGCTCGAGCAGGCCCGTGCCGATGCCGCGGCCATGATGGCCGGGGAGCACCATCAGCTCCGTCAGCTGCTCCATCTCGGCGAAGCGGCAGACGCGCGCGTAGCCGACGGTCCCGCCCTCGTCCTCGCAGAGCCAGTAGCTGCCGTCCGGCTGCCCGGCGATGAACTCG
>Ga0190275_10002234_pt1 | contig 13994 bp, 12 predicted proteins | sample Popmic550T_FD_133745 | JGI IMG/M metagenome (GOLD analysis project Ga0190275, IMG submission 133745) | Populus adjacent soil microbial communities from riparian zone of Yellowstone River, Montana, USA - 550 T | ecosystem: Environmental > Terrestrial > Soil > Riparian zone > Trees stand | place... | reverse complement strand
TCACCGAGCGCGAGCTGCAGAAGGCCAAGAACAACCTGCGCGCCGATCAGCTGCGCGAGCTGGGCACCAACAGTGGGCGCGCCCATGCGGTGGGCCACTACGAGGCGCTGCTGGGCTCGTGGCGCGAGTTGACCACGCTGCCCTCCCGCTACGCCTCCATCACCAACGACCAGGTGAAGGCCGTCGCGGCGAGGTTCTTCTCTCCGGATCGCCGCTCGGTGGTGACGCTGCTGCCCGAGGCCGAGTCCCAGTCCGAGTCCCATGCCGAGTCCGGCACCGCCGCAGCCTGAGCCCCAAGGAAAGACGATGGCCTCCCGTTCCCGCGTCACCCCGAAGAAGACGGCGGCTTCCCGCCCGCTCAAGCTCCCCACGGTCTCCGAGACCACCACCTCCAGCGGCCTGCAGGTGCTCACCGCCGAGCGCGGCCCGCTGCCCCTGGTGTCCGTCCGCCTGGTGCTTCGCGCCGGCAGCACCGTGGACCCGAAGGACAAGCACGGCCTGGCGGACTTCACCGTCCGGCTGCTCCGCCGCGGTACCACCAGCATGCGCTCGGACGAGATCGACGAGGCCGTCGAGTTCGTCGGCGCCAGCCTCGCCACGGGCGTGAGCGAGGATCTGATGTCGGTCTTCGTCACCACGCCCGCCGAGCACTTCCCGGCGATGCTCTCCGTGCTGGGGCAGCTGGTGCGCGAGCCCCTCTTCCCCGAGAAGGAGGTGGAGCTGGCCCGGGACCGGGTGCTGGCGCAGTTCTCCAACGACCTGGACGATCCCGGCACCGTGGCGGACCGGGCCTTCAACCGGGCCCTGTGGGGCGATCACCCCTACGGCCATGACGTGGGGGGCTCCGCCTCTCACGTGCGCACCTTCACCCGGGAGGATGTGGTGCGCTTCCACCGCGAGCGTCTGGGCCCCAAGGGCGCCCTGCTCGTGGTGGTAGGCGCGGTGAAGCCGGAGGTGGTGGCCGCCGAGGCGGAGAAGGCCTTCGGTGGCTGGACGCAGCCGGATCAGCTCGAGCCCACGGCGGCGCCGCTCGTGGAGGGCATCGCCCGGGCGGGCCAGATCCTCATCGTGGACAAGCCGGACCAGACGCAGTCGCAGGTGCGCATCGGCGGGCCCGGCTATCGCCTCGGCCACCCGGACTACTTCCCCTCCACCGCGATGAACATTGCCCTGGGGGGCGGCTTCACCTCGCGGCTTGTCAACGAGATCCGCGTGGAGCGCGGCCTGTCCTACGGCGTTGGCAGCTACTTCGATGCCATGAATGCCGGGGGCACCTTCGCCATCAGCACCTTCACCAAGACGGCGTCCACGCGCGAGATCATCGACGTGGCGCTGGGCGAGGTGGCCAAGGTGCGCACGGGCGGCATCACCCCCAAGGAGCTGAAGTCGGCGCAGACGTACCTGGCGGGCCTGTACCCGATGCGCACGGAGACCAACGACTCGGTGGCCTCCATCCTCGCGGACATCCGCGTGCACGGGCTGGGAGATGACTGGGTGGAGAAGTTCCGGGATCGGCTGCGCGCGGTGACGCCCAAGCAGGTGAAGGAGGTGGCCGCGAGGTACCTGTTCCCGAAGGCGCCGGCCATCGTGGTGCTCGGCAAGGCCTCCGAGGTGGAGAAGCTGCTCAAGGGGCTGAAGCTCCCCATCTCCGTGGCCTCGGTGTCGGAGTACGAGTGAGCGGACTCCGCGTTCTCCATGAGGGCGCGGGGCTGCTCGTGGTGGCCAAGCCCGCTGGGGTGCTCGTCATCCCCGGGCGCGGCGAGGGCGGGCCCTCCCTGCGCGAGCAGCTGGAGGAGCAGCTGCGCCGCAAGGTCTTCGTGGTGCACCGGCTGGATCGGGACACCTCGGGAGTGCTCGTGTTCGCGCTGGACGCCGAGCGGCACCGCGCGCTCTCGCAGGCCTTCGAGGCCGGCCAGGTGAAGAAGCGCTACCGGGCGCTGGTGGAGGGCCGGGTGGAGGCGCCCCAGCTGGTGGAGGCGGCGCTGGTGCCCGCGCGCAAGGGGCGCATGCGCGTGGCGCGGCCCGGAGAGCAGGGCAAGCCCTCACGCACGCGAGTGCGGCCGGTGGAGACCTTCGCGCGCGCCTCGCTCGTGGAGGCCGAGCCCCTCACGGGCCGCACGCACCAGATCCGCGTGCACCTGCTGCAGCTGGGGCACCCGCTGCTCGTGGATCATCAGTACGGCCGCGCGGAGCCTCTGACTGAGAGGGAGCTCGGCGGCACCGCGGACACCGTGGTGCTGGCGAGGACTCCGCTGCACGCAGCACGGCTCGAATGGCCCGAGCTCCCGGGTGTCGAGGCCCTCATTCTCGAGGCGCCTCTGCCCGAGGACATGGCGCAGGCCCTCGAGCTGCTCCGGCGGTAACGCCAACTCCTGAACATTACTTCGATATTTCTGACCTTGCAGGTTGATGTCGGTGGAGGGCCTATACTGGATCTCCACGATTTACTATTGCATCAATGTTTGATTGCACAGTAAAAATACAGTTGCACAGCAATGGCGCTGGGCACTGCGGCGGCCGGCACCGCCATGCAGGGGGGAGATCCACCATGAACATGAGACACGAGCAGATCTGGAAAGTAGGGCACGGACTGAGGGCACTCTCTCTCTTCGTGCTGGCGTCGTGCGGGAGTGCGGTTCAAGAGGCGGCTCCCGTTCAGCAGCGCGCGGCTCTGTCCACGGGGACCTGCGAGGTGAGGCCCCCCTTCACTCCCAACTTCGAGCCAGAGCTGGAGTGGCAGTGGACAGGCAGCTCCCTTCTGCCCAACCACAAGCAGGTGATGATGACGCCTGTGGTGGTGGACGTGAATGGAGACAACATCCCCGACGTGGTGTTCAACGCCTTCGTCGGCAACAACTACACCGATAACGGAGTGATGCGGGCCATCAGCGGCGACGATGGGCATGATCTGTGGGCAGTGACGAGCGCGGCGCATGAGGTGCGGGGCGCGGCGAGCATCGCGGCCGGAGATATCGACGGAGATGGCCGGGTGGAGCTATGCACCATCCCGGAGAACGGGCTGGGCGTCATCTGCTTCGAGCATGATGGGACGTTCAAGTTCCGCACGTCGTCCTTCTCGGCCAGCAACTGGGGTGGCCCCTCTCTCGCGGATCTGGACGGCGACGGGACGGTGGAGATCATCGACGGCAACGTCGTCTACTCCAACACCGGCGCGCTGAAGTGGCGAGGCGGCGACGGGGCTGGAGGCGCCGCGGGGACCGGCCCGCTCTCCTTCGGGGTGGACATCGACCAGGACCCGGCGAACCTCGAGCTGGAGGTGGTCAATGACCGGGCCATCTACAGGGCCGACGGCACGCCCCTGTGTGTGAACATCCAGATTGGCCATGGCCTGGCGGGCGTGGCGAACTTCGACGCGGACCCGAGGGGCGAGGTGGTCGTGGTCTGGGGCGGGCAGGTGACGCTCATGGATGACAACTGCCAGACCGTGTGGACGACGGCGATCCCCGGGGGCGGGCAGGGCGGTCCTCCCAACATCGCCGACTTCGACAATGACGGGCAGCCGGAGATCGGCGTGGCGGGCTCCTCTGCGTACTCGGTGCTGGACACGAACGGCGCGGTGCTCTGGTCCAGCCCCACGCAGGACGCGAGCTCCAACCGCACCGGCTCCTCCACCTTCGACTTCGAGGGGGATGGCCTCTCCGAGGTCGCCTATGCCGACGAGACCCGGCTGCGCATCTACGACGGGGCTACCGGCCAGATCCGGTTCGAGGTGCCGCACAGCTCGGGCACCACGTATGAGAACCCCGTCATCGTCGACGTGGATCGCGACAACAACGCCGAGATCATCGTCGCCTCCAACAACTACGCCTTCCCGGGCGAGGCGGGCATCCGCGTGTTCCGGGACAAGCGGGATGGCTGGGTGAACACGCGCGGGATCTGGAACCAGCACGCCTACTCCGTCACCAACATCAATGACGACGGGACGCTCCCGCTGTACCAGGCGACGAACTGGCTGAGCCCGGGCCTGAACACCTTCCGCTCCAACAGCCAGGGCAGCGGCACCACCAGCCCCTTCGCGGCGTCGGATCTGGTGGCCTCGGACGTGTCGGCCGCGTGCGACAGCGGCTCTCAGGGCGTGATCCTCACGGCCCGGGTGCGCAACCAGGGCGACGCAGCCGCCTCCGCGGGTCTGCCGGTCGCCTTCTATCTGGGCAACCCCGCCTCGGGGGGCAGCCTGTTGGGCGTGGCCCACGTGACGGCCGTGCTGGCCGCGGGCGCCGAGGCCTGGGTCACCCTGCCACACGCCACCGTTGCGGGCGGGCCCGTGCAGGTATGGGCCGTGTCGGATGACGACGGCACGGGCGAGGGGCGCGAGCTGGAGTGCCTCGAGGACAACAACGGCACGTCGGCGTCGGTGAGCCTGTCGTGCTCGGCTGGCTGCATCGAGGTTCGCCTGGGCGAGTACAACCTGTTCCTCCTCGAGGACTACAACGAGGGCCATGACGTGGTGGGCAAGGTGGCCGCGGGCGGCAACATCACCCTGACGGACTTCGCGGTCGGCACCGGCCTGGCTGCGACGGACATCTACAACTCCCTGGTCGCCGGCGGCGACCTGACGCTCTCTCGCGGTGCGGTCTATGGTGACGCCGTCTACGGGGGCACCTACACCGCCGACACGACCGTGTCCTATCCGCGAGGCGCCCCGGCCTCGGGCACACCCATCGACTTCGCGGCCCGGTTCGCCGAGCTGCGCGGCCTCTCCACCCAGCTGGCGGGCCTGCCGGTCAACGGCACCACCACGTTCGAGTCCTGGGGCGGCGTCATGATGAACGGCGTGAATCCGAGCGTGAACGTCTTCGACGTGCAGGCCAGCGCCTTCGTGGGCGCCACGCTGCTGTCCATCACCGCGCCGGCCGACTCCCTGGTTGTGGTCAACATCCACGGTACCTCGGCCAGCTTCGGCGGTTTCGGCCACGAGTTCCGCGGCGGCATCGATCAGCAGGGCGTCCTCTACAACTTCGTGGACGCCACCAGCATCACGGCGGCGGGCTTCGGCTTCTGGGGCACGGTGCTGGCCCCGTACGCCGATGTCTCCTTCAGCGATGGGAGCTGGGATGGCGGCCTCTTCGCGAAGTCGCTGACGGGCAACGCCGAGGGCCACATCAACGCGCTGAACGACCACGACATCTGCCAGTAGCGGTTCCGCGGGAGGGGCTCGTCACTGGGCTCCTCCCGCTTCATTCCCGATAACCGGCGCTCAGTTGGCGAGCACGCGGAAGCTGTTCGAGGTCACCGAGTGGCCCGCGGAGTCCATGGCGGTGATCGTCACGAAGCTGCCGCCCGGGGCGTCCACGGTGACATCCTCCTGCAGGAGCACGCCCTGGTTGAACGGACTGCTCTGCGTGGGGGTCATCGTCCCGTTGGAGACGCTCAGGTTCACCCGGCCTTGGAAGAGCTCCGCGTCCGGCCCTTGCGCCCGCAGGATGACGCGGAAGGGCTTCAGGCGGATCTGGGTCGCGATGGGGTCGATCGCAATCCCGGTGATGTCGATCGGCTGCGTGACTTCAAAGCCGTCCTCGAACACCACCTGACGGCCGTCCGTGAGCTCGACCCGGAGCTCGTGCGGCCCCACGGGCAGCCCTTCTCCGACTTCCGAGAGGAGGCGGTACCCCTTCTCTTCCGTCCGGAGGATGTCGAAGGTCTGCTCCCCGATGCCCAGGCGCGCCGAGGTGACGAGCTCGGCGGAGTCCTCGCTGTAGGCGACCTTGAAAGGGAAGGTGCCCTCCAGGTTCACGGTCAGCAGGATCCGCTCGTTCGCCGCCATGGACGTGGGCGCTACGGACACGATGGACGGCAGTGGCAATTCGGAGGCGCCACACGCACACAGAGGCAAGGCCAGCACCGACATCCACCGTTTCACGGCGCGCATCATAGCCACAACTGGCGAGCCTGGCCGAATCCTTGCCCGGCTCAGGCTCTGCTCGATTCAACGCTTCTCGACATCGAAGGGATTCGACAGCCCCTTGTGTCCGTGAGCGTCCTCCACCATGAGGTAGACGTTGTGGCCGTGCAGGGAGAGGGAGATCTCCTCCACCTGCACCCCCTCCGAGAAGGAGCCCTGGGTGACGGTGCTCACCTTGCCCCTGCTGGAGCGGAGCGACAGGGGTGACTTGAAGCTCCTGGCGCCGCGTCCCAGGGCCCGAATGGTGATCCGGAACGGGACGTTGCGAACCTGGTCCCGGATGGGATCGATCCAGAAACCGAAGATGTTGCCCCGGTCTCCCCCCTCCGTCCCGTCCTCGCCGGTCCCGCCGTCCCCTGGCGTGCCACCGTCGCCCCCCGGTCCTCTCAGCGTGTGCTCGGGGACGATGGAGAAGCCACCCTCGCGCACGGCCTCGCGGCCATCCGCCAGCGTCACGCGGATGTCGTAGGTACCCAGCTCCAGGCCCTCGGGGACCGGGAGGATGAGCGTCCCATCGTGATCGGCGAAGGCGACGTCCACGGGCTGCCCGGCCAGCTGCACCGTCATCTGCAGCTGCGCGGGATCCACGGCCTGCTCCTGGTAGTCCACCGAGAGGGGCAGCACGGCGCTCACCTTCACGGACAGGGCGGACGGGCTCCCCCGCGGCAGCTGCTCGGGCAGCACCGAGACGATGGAGGGAGCGGGGAGCCCGGCAGGCCCACAGGCCCAGAGCAGGAGCGGCAGCAGTGCGAGGACAGCCCGATTCATGGTTCGTACCTCACACCGAGGGAGGCGCCGATCCCTCCCAGCTGGGCATTGAGACGGGCTGTCTGGGCGGGGCCGTACTCGCCCCGGAGCTCCATGAGGAGGCTCACGCGGCTGAAGCGCAGCGCCCCTTGCGCGGCCAGGAAGGCCATGGGCGCCAGCTTGCTCTCACCAAAGGTGGCCTGAAAATCGCTGGAGACGTCATGCTGGAACGGCAGGACGCCCGCCCCCGCCCGGCCGTACACGGCGAAGGCCGAGCGCTCGAACAGCGTGAGGCGCGCGGAGGCAAGCACCGGGCCCGCCAGCACGCTCGAGTGCAGCGTGCCATAGCCGTCGATCCGTGCATCCAGCGCGGCGCGGCGCAGCCCCGCCTCGACCTCCGCGGCGACCCGCTCATTCCAGAAGGGCAGGGGGTAGGACGCGCCCAGGGCCACCGCGGGCCCTCGGTTCGCGCCTCCGGCGAAGAAGGCTCCCGCCAGCAGGTGGATGGCGAGCTTGGACGTGGAGGCGACGACAGGGGCTGTCGGCGTGGACGCCACCGGTGGTGAGGGGGGCAGGGGGCGCTCCTCCACGCGCCCCACCGTCGCCTGGGCCTGTGCGGTGTCCTTGGTCCCGCGGCGCCGGGCCTGCACGGAGACGGACTGGGAGCCCTCCAGGGGGCTCACCCGGTAGCTCGGGGACGCGTCCTTCGGGTCCTCCACGTGAGCGCCCTCGGCGGTGAGCTCCAGCTCCGCGGCGGTCAGCGGCTCCTCCCCAACGACGACCACCCATCCCCCCGAGCGCGGCAGGGGCTCCGGCGTGAGCAGCGCCACCAAGGAGCGCTGATCCGGCACGTCGATCTTGATCAGCCGATCCGTCTTCAGAGAGCCCCGCGTGGCCAGCACGCGCGCCTGCCTCATGCCGGGAGGAACCTCGACCGGCACCTTGGCCTTGCCGCGGCGATCGGCCTTCACGGGACCGAAGCGGGCAGCCCCCAGCTCGATCACCACCTCTGCGCCAGGATCCGTGGTGATGGGCAGCGTCGTCCGCCCGACCAGCGGGATCCGGACCACCGCCACCTCGGGCGGCCCCGAGGGCGTCTCCACCCAGAACGCCAGCACGGCGAGCAGGGGGTAGCGCACGTCCGGCGGCGTCCACTGGAACTTTCGGACCTTGCCTTGCTCCACCACCGGCTGCACGAAGCTCCCCGTGGAAGCGGTGGCGCGCAGGGGGCCGGTCCCCTCGGGGACCTGGAGCTCCAGCTCCACGCTTGTGTCCTGCCCGAGCACCACCCGCGCTGGCGTCGCCCGCACCTCTGGCACCGCCGCTGCCGCGACCCCCGGCAGGGCGACGACAGCTAGGAAAAGCAGGAACACCAAGCGCATAGAGGATTCCCAGCGATGTTCACTCCCTCGCCGGGGAACGTCAACACCTCATCACTCTTCGGCGAGAGTGGGCGCGGGTGCCGCGTCGGCCGTCTCTGTAGCCGAAGGTGCGAGCGGCTTGTCCGCGGGGCCGCTGGTGCGCGCGCTGGGTGGGCTGAAGGCGGGGCGCTCGGCGGGGGCGCCGCCGCGGCCGTGCACCAGCGTCTTCGTCTCGGCCTTGAAGGCGATGTCCACCTTGTCCCCGCGGACGGCCGTCACCAGCCCGAGCCCGAAGGTCGGGTGCTGGATGACCTGGTCCAGCTTGTAGGCGTCCTTGGGGCTGTACTTGGGCGCGTTGGCGATGTCCTTGCCGGCCAGCTGATCCTCGAAGGAGATGACCACCTTCTCGGGCTTCTCCGCGCGGGGAGCGCCGGAGGCGCGAGCGATGCTCCGCGCCGTGGGCCGGTCCGTGGTGCCCGGCGCGCTGCGGTAGACGTGGTCGCCTCCACAGGTGTTGCAGCGCACCCGGACGATCTTGGGGCCCACCATCGCCAGGATGGTGTGAGCCAGGGTGAGCTTGCAGCGGGTACAGGGGGCATCGACTTCGCCGCCAACCTTATGATGAGTCGCCATCGGGATGCTCGGTTTCGGGCCTGAGGCCCTCGTCATGAGAAAAAGGGGGGCGGAACATAAAGTCCGCCCCACCGAAGCACAACCGCCGTGCGACGGGCACTTGTGCCGCCGGAGCAGGCACGTAGAGTGGGGACAGGTTCGTTCCCCTCCTATCCACCTATGGCCACCGAGAACGCAGACAACGCGCCCAAGGAACCCCACGCTCTCCTCCAGGCGATCGAGAACTTCGGCAAGGGGGCGATGAGGGTTGTCTCGGACATTGGCGGGGTGACGTACCTGGGCTTCCAGGTAGGCCGCTGGGCTCTCAAGCGGCCCTACCGCCTGCATAACCTGTTTGCTCAGCTGGACTTCGTGGGGGTGGGCTCCATCTTCATCGTGGCGCTCACCGGGGTGTTCACCGGCATGGTGTTCGCCCACCAGTCCTCGCGCGCCTTCGAGCTGTTCGACGCGGAGAGCATGGTGGGCCCCACGGTGGCGCTGACGCTGACGCGCGAGCTGGCCCCGGTGTTCTCCGCGCTCATGGTCACCATGCGCGCCGGCTCCGCCATGTGTACGGAGCTGGGCACCATGCGCGTCTCCGAGCAGGTGGACGCCCTGGAGACGATGGCCGTCAACCCCATCCAGTACCTGCTGGTGCCCCGGGTCATCTCCGGCCTCATCATGGTCCCCGTGCTCACCATGCTCTTCAACACCACGGGCATGTGCGGCTCCTACTTCGTGTCGGTGATCGCCAAGGGCATCTCCGCGGGAACGTTCCTGAACCGCACCCAGCAGTGGCTGGACCCTATCGACTTGTACGAGGGCCTCATCAAGGGCGCCATCTTCGGGCTCTCGGTGACGCTGGTGTGCTGCTACAAGGGCTTCAACGCCTCGGGTGGCTCCAAGGGCGTGGGCCAGGCGACCACCGAGGCCATGGTGGCCAGCGCGCTGTCCATCTTCATCCTCGACTTCTTCGTCGGCGTGATGCTGCACTAGAGGCTGCACTCGATATCGCCTGAGCCCATGGCTACCGCCGCGCCAGAGTCCGCCGCCGAGCGGCCGATGATCCAGATCGTCAACCTCCACAAGATGTTCGGCGAGCACAAGGTGCTCACCGGCATCAACCTCACCATCCCCGAGGGGAAGACGTGCGTCATCCTCGGCGGCTCGGGCTCGGGCAAGACGGTGCTGATGAAGCACATGATCGGCCTGCTCAAGCCGGATGAGGGCCAGGTGATCGTCGACGGGGAGGATCTCGTCCCGCTGGGCGACGCGCGGCTGGAGCAGATCCGGCGCAAGTTCGGCATGGTGTTCCAGGCCGCGGCCCTCTTCGACTCGATGACCGTGTACGAGAACGTGGCCTTTCCGCTGCGCGAGCACCGCAAGGAGCTGTCCGAGGAGCAGATCCGCGCCCTCGTCCGCTCCAAGCTGGAGCTGATGAGCCTGCCCCCCTCCGTGGAGGCCAAGTTCCCGGCGGACCTGTCCGGCGGCATGCGCAAGCGCGTGGGCCTGGCGCGCGCCGTGGTGATGGAGCCGAAGATCGTCCTCTACGACGAGCCCACCACGGGCCTGGACCCCATCACCACCGACTCCGTGGACGAGATGATCCTGGCGGCCCAGGCCCGGCTCAAGGTGACCAGCGTCGTCATCAGCCACGACATCGCCTCGGCCTTCAACGTCGGGGACTACATCGCCTTCCTGTCCAAGGGCCTCATCATCGAGTTCGGCCCGCCGGAGCAGCTGCGCAGCTCCGAGCACCCGATCGTCAAGAATTTCCTGCAGACGTGGTTTGGGAAGAACTGACCATGGGACTGGAAAAGGTGGCACCCGGGCGGCAACCCGCTAGAGTCGCCTTGGCCGGACCCCCTCGGAGTCACCCTCGGTGAAGAAGCTCGTCACGCCTTTCCGTGTAGGACTGCTGGTCATCACCGCCGGGGCCTTCTTCTTCGCGTTCTTCATGTTCGCGAGGAAGGGAGGCCTGAGCGAGAAAGAGTCCATCAGCGTGTGGGCGTACTTCCGGGACGCCTCGGGGCTGAGCGCCAAGAGCCGGGTGCAGATCGCCGGCATCGCCGTGGGGGAGATCAGCAGCATCAGCCTGGAGGGCACGCGCGCCAAGGTGTGGCTGAAGATCCGCAATGACGTGGAGCTGCGCGAGGACGCCATCCTCACCAAGCGCTCGGAGTCCCTGCTGGGCGACTACCTGCTGGATCTCAGCCCCGGCACCGAGCAGGGCCTGCCCATGGCGCAGGGCGGGCAGATCAAGCGGGTGATCGACACCCAGGGCATGGAGGCCGTCTTCCAGTCGCTCAGCCAGATCACTGCGGACATCCAGCAGGTGACGGCGGCGCTGAGGGACGTGCTGGGCGGAGAGCGGGGCGCAGGCTCGCTGCAGCGCATCGTGGAGAACCTCATCCACCTGTCCGAGTCCGTGGACAACACGGTGCGCACCAGCGGCGAGAAGCTCAACGCCATCCTGTCCAACTTCGAGGGCGTCTCCGAGGACGTGCGCGGGGTGACAGCGGAGAACGAGGCGGAAGTCACCCGCATCGTCAACAACATCGAGGGCATCACCAAGGACGTGCGCGAGGTGCTGGCCACGGTGAAGCACGTGGTGGGCACCAACGAGGGCGATCTCAAGGAGGGCGTGGCCAGCCTCAAGGAGACGATCCAAAAGCTGGATCGGACGCTGGGCAACCTGGAGCAGATCACCCAGGGCGTGCGGGAGGGGGAGGGCACGGTGGGCGCGCTGCTGGCGGACAAGCAGCTCGGCCAGAAGCTCACCGAGGCCATCTCCGACGTCTCGGACTATGCCACCCGGCTCACTGGCATGCAGACGGAGGTGGGGCTGAACGCCTCCTACCTGCTGGCCCAGGGCCGCGCCAAGAACGGCATCTCCCTGCGCCTGATCCCCAAGCCGGACAAGTACTACCTGCTGGAGATCATCGACGATCCGCGCGGGCTGGTGGAGGTGCAGGTGGTGCAGAACAACCCGCCCGCCTCCGGTCAGCCGGTGGTGCAGACGCAGAAGATCATCAAGGAGACGTACAAGATCAGCGCGCAGTTCGCCAAGCGCTACTACTTCACCACCCTGCGCTTCGGCCTGATTGAGTCCACCGGCGGCGTGGGCGCGGACGTGCACCTGCTCAAGGATCACCTGGAGCTGAAGCTGGATGCATTCAACTTCTCCGCCGAGGAGCTGCGCTACCCGCGGCTGCGCGCCACCCTGCGGGCCCAGGCCTTCGAGCACCTCTTCGTCATGGCCGGCATGGACGACATCCTCAACGCCCAGCAGCGGGACACGGCCACCCAGCGCCTGATCGCCGGCCGGGACTTCTTCTTCGGCGGCGGCCTCTTCTTCACGGACGATGATCTGAAGGCCCTGCTGCCCTCCGTCCCCACGCCCTGACTCCAGCGGCTTGACCTGAGCGCAGGAACGAAGTACCTCGTCGCGGCACGGGTCTTGCCCAGGCGCGCCGTGCTCAGAGTCTTCACCCCCCGGCCTCTCTCCTAGGAAGCCCCATGTCTCTGCTCGTCGTCGGCTCGGTTGCGCTGGATTCTGTAGAAACCCCCTTCGGCAAGAAGGAGGAAGTCCTCGGCGGCTCCGCCACCTTCTTCTCTACCGCGGCCTCCTTCTTCACCCCCGTGCAGCTGGTAGCCGTCGTGGGTGAGGACTTCCCCGAGGCCCACGTGCAGTTCCTCCGCGGGCGCAACATCGGCCTGGAGGGCCTCACCCGCGAGAAGGGCCGCACCTTCCGGTGGAAGGGCAAGTATGGCTTCCAGCTCAACGAGGCCCAGACGCTGGACACCCAGCTCAACGTCTTCCAGGACTTCGCCCCGAAGCTGCCCGAGTCCTACCGCAGCGCCCCTTACGTCTTCCTGGGCAACATCCACCCGGAGCTCCAGTCCCAGGTGCTGGATCAGGTGCAGAGCCCCCGGCTGGTGGCCGCGGACACCATGAACTTCTGGATCCAGGGCAGCCGCGAGGCCCTGCTCAAGACGCTCCAGCGCGTCAACCTGCTCTTTGTCAACGACGCGGAGATCCGCCAGCTCTCTGGCGAGCACAACATCGTCAAGGCCGCGCGCGCCGTGCTCTCCATGGGCCCCACGCGCGTCGTCGTGAAGCGCGGCGAGTACGGCGCCCTCCTCTTCGAGCGCGATCACATCTTCGCCTGCCCCGCCTTCCCCCTCGAGGACGTCTTCGATCCCACCGGCGCGGGGGACACCTTCGCGGGGGGCTTCATGGGCACCCTGGCCACCGCCGCCCAGTTCGACCCGGAAGTCGTCCGCCGCGCCATGGTCATGGGCAGCGTCATGGCCTCGTTCACCGTGGAGCGCTTCAGCCTGGATCGGCTCCGCGATCTCTCCCTGCCGGAGATCCGCAAGCGCTTCAGTGAATTCAAGCGCTTGACGCACTTCGAGGAGCTTGCTCCCTTGCAGGGCTGAAAAAACGGCTCTCCCAGACTTGACGGTATGTGGGAGCACCCCGTACTGTGCACCCCCGCTGTCTTTTTCCATGGTCCTGGAAGGACCGAGGGGGGAGCCTCATGGGTCTGGCCGTGGAGGATCTCGCGTCAATGGAGAACCGGAAGTTCGGACGGGTTCCGTCCCGCATGCGCTGCTGGTGCGAGGGTGAGAACGTCACCCTGTACTCGCGCGTGGGCAACCTGAGCGAGGGCGGCCTCTTCCTGCGCACGAGCACACCGCTGCAGGAGGGGACTCGGGCGACCGTCCGGCTGGGCGCGGGGGAGGAGGACGGGCAGCACTTCCAGACATTGGCCAAGGTCGTCTGGACACGCCACAATGGCAAGCCCTGGCCGCCTGGAATGGGGCTGCAGTTCGAGTCGCTGGATGCTAGCAGTCTGGAGCGGCTCCGGCAGATCATCTCCCACGAGAGCGCGCGCTGGCCCGGGGCTTGAGGAGCCCGGCGGACGAGTGGCCGAGGCACACGAATGCGGATTGCAGTCATCTCCGATATCCACTCCAACATCGAGGCCCTGACGGAGGTGCTCCGCGCGGCGGACCGGCACAAGGTGGACCGGGTCGTCTCGCTGGGAGACATCGTGGGCTACGGCGCGTCCCCCAACGAGTGCTGCGACCTGGTGCGCTCGGTGACGGAGGTGACGCTGCTGGGCAACCACGACGCGGCGGTGGCGGGGCGGATGGACTACTCGTACTACTACGACGCGGCCCGGCACGCGCTGGACTGGTCAGCCAGCGTGCTCGCGGAGGACAACCTCACGTGGCTGCGCAGCCTGCCGTACACGTACCGGATCGGCGAGGTGGGCTTCTGCCACGGCTCGCCCATTGAGCCCAAGGCGTACGAGTACATCTTCGCGCTGGAGCAGGCGCGG
>Ga0190275_10002233_pt1 | contig 13997 bp, 10 predicted proteins | sample Popmic550T_FD_133745 | JGI IMG/M metagenome (GOLD analysis project Ga0190275, IMG submission 133745) | Populus adjacent soil microbial communities from riparian zone of Yellowstone River, Montana, USA - 550 T | ecosystem: Environmental > Terrestrial > Soil > Riparian zone > Trees stand | place... | reverse complement strand
TGAACTTCGCGGGGTGCGCGGTGGTGATCAGCCACGACCGCTGGTTCCTGGACCGCATCGCCACGCACATCCTGGCGTTCGAGGGAGACAGCAAGGTGTTCTTCTTCGAGGGCAACTTCCAGGACTACGAGGCGGACAAGAAGAAGCGGCTGGGCCCCGAGGCGCTGCAGCCGCACCGCATCCGCTACCGGCCGCTCACGAAGAACTGAGCCCTCGGGGGCAGCACAGGAGGCACAGCTCCATATGCGTACCTGGGAGCTGAGCGTTCCGCTGGACGAGGCGTCCCCCACGCCGCTCTTCGTCCAGATTGCTCGGGCCCTCGCCGAGGACATCCGGCGTGGGCGCCTCAAGCCAGGTGCTCCGCTCCCTGGCAGCCGCGCGCTCGCCACCACGCTGCACGTTCATCGCAACACCGTCCTCGCCGCGTATCAGGAGCTGGAGGCCCAGGGGTGGATCTCTACTGCTCCGGCGCGTGGCACCTTCGTGTCCACTGCGCTCCCTGACGTGGAGCCACCCGCGCGCTCGGAGGCGCCGCGGGCCCGGAGTCTGGATTCGGTGGGCTTCCCGCTCGATCCGCCTCTGGAGAGCCGGGAGCCCGTGGACTTCCCTCGCGGGGCCCTCGTGCTCACGGGAGGCTCGCCGGACGTGCGGCTCCTCCCCGTCGAGGTGCTCGCCCGTGCCTGGCGCCGCGCATTCAAGCTCGGAGGCCAGCGCCTCCTCGACTACGCCGGGCCTCAGGGACACCCACGCCTTCGCGCCGCGCTGGCTCACATGCTCGCCTCCGTGCGCGGGCTGGCGGCGACCCCGGACTCCCTCCTCGTCACTCGCGGGAGTCAGGGCGCGCTTTATCTTGCCGCTCGTGCGCTTGTGCGTCCCGGTGAGCGTATTGCTGTAGAGGCTCTGGGCTACCGCCCCGCGTGGGAAGCCTTCCGGTCCGTAGGCGCTCAGCTCGTCCCCATCCCCATCGATGGTGAGGGCATCCGCGTCGATCGACTCGAAACGGCTGCCCGCCAGGGAATCCGCGCTGTCTACCTCACGCCTCACCACCAGTACCCCACCACCGTCACGCTCTCTCCCGCGCGTCGCCTCACGCTGCTCGCCTGGGCCCGGGCTGCAGGCTCCGCCCTCATTGAGGACGACTACGACCACGAGTTCCACTACGACGGACGCCCTGTCCTTCCGCTCGCCAGCGCTGACCGCGATAACGTCGTCATCTATGTGGGCACTCTCTCCAAGGTACTCGCCCCAGGCCTGCGCGTCGGGTTCCTCTTCGCCCCCATACCGCTCATCCGTTGCGCTGCCTCCATCCGCGCCGTCGTAGACCGGCAGGGAGATCTCGTTGCTGAATACGCCCTCGCTGAGCTGCTCGAGGAGGGCGAGCTTCAGCGCCACGTGCGGAAGATGCGAGGCGTCTATCGCTCTCGCCGGGACGCCCTCGTTGAAGCCCTACGCAAGGAGCTTCCCGACGCCCTCGAGTTCTCCATCCCGGCTGGGGGTATGACGCTCTGGGCTCGCTGCGCCCCGGGGCTTGATGCCGCCGCCTGGAGCGAGCGTGCCCGTGACATGGGAGTGTGGTTCTCCCATGGGGGGCAGTACACGTTCGACGGCCAACCATTCTCCGCCCTGCGCCTGGGCTTCGCGGGGCTCAAGGAGACGGAACTGCGCGAGGCGGTACGCCGGATGGCGAGGGCCCGGCCCCGGAGATAGCGACGGGGAGGCGAGCCTCCATCGCCCGTTCTTTCCAGAATCTATGGGTGAGACGAGGACTTACGCCCGTGCCAGGGGCGCGCTGAGCAAACCTGTCCGACAGCTATACAGGTTCGGCCAGAGTGCGCCGATGGGGTGCCCTTGAAGCGGTTCAGCAGGGGCAGTCCGAGTGTGTCCCATGCATGGCTCTCCCGCGTCACTCGGACACCGCCCTGCGCGAAGGCCTCGACATGTCGCGAACGGTACCTCCCAGGACCCCTCCCGGGGGTTCCATGGGAGAGGGGACTTGCCCACACATGGCACGTCAGGAAATGGGCATCGCCCCAAGGCGCGCTATGGTCGGGCGGGAACCTCTGCTCCAAGCAGCCATGAACTTCGTCTTCATCTCCCCCCACTTTCCGCCGCAGTACTTCCACTTCGTCACCGCCCTGCGCGAGCGCGGCGTCAACGTCCTGGCCATCGGCGACGCCCCCTACGACACCCTCCGCCACGAGCTGCGAGAGACGCTCCGCGAGTACTTCTTCACCCCCAGCCTCCACGACTACGACGCCCTGCTGCGCGCCACCGGCTACCTCACCTGGCGCCACGGCCACATGGATCGCATCGAGTCGCTCAACGAGTCATGGCTCGGGCAGGAGGCGCGCCTGCGCGAGGACTTCAACGTCTTCGGCCTCAAGCCCGCCGAGATCCATCGCCTGCGCTCCAAGTCCGGCATGGCCACCATCTTCCGCGACGCCGGCGTCCCCCACCCCGAGCTCGAGCCCGTCCAGAGCGCCGCCCAGGTGAAGGCCTTCGCCGAGCGCGTCGGCTACCCGCTCGTCCTCAAGCCCGATGTGGGCGTGGGCGCCGCTCACACCTTCAAGGTCAGCAGCGATGCCGAGGTCGACAAGGTGCTCGCCCAGCCCCCGTCCGCCCCCTTTGTCGCCCAGGCCTTCGTCCAGGGCACCATCATCACCTATGACGGAGTCGTGGACCGCGAGGGGAAGATCCTCTTCACCCTCAGCCACCAGTACAGCGATGGCGTCATGGAGGTGGTCACCGAGAAGCGCGACATCTCCTTCTGGAGCCTCAAGCAAATCCCCGCCGCGCTCGACGAGCTCGGCCGCAAGGCCGTGGCCGCGCTCGGCCTGCGCGAGCGCTGGTTCCACTTGGAGTTCTTCCGTCTGCCGGACGACCGCTTCATCGCGCTCGAGGCAAACCTCCGCCCGCCCGGAGGCTTCATGACGGACATGATCAACTACGCCTGCGACATCGACGTGTACCGGCTGTGGGCGCGCGTCGTCACGGGCGATCCCATCGCCGACATCCGCTTCAGCCCCAAGTACCACGTGTGCCACATCGCCCGGCGCGCCGGCCGTCCCTACCGCCACAGCCACGAGGAGGTGCTGCACCGGCTCGGCCCCGCGCTGGTGATGCACACCACGGACATGCCCTCCGTGTACCAGGCCGCCATGGGCTCCGAGATGTACCTCACGCGCCACGCGGACCTGGAGCGCATGCGCGAGGACGTGAGCTTCGCCCAGGCCCTCCGCTAGCCGCGCTCAGCTCAACAGCCACCGGAAGGCGAACGGCAGCCGCCGCTGCCAGTCCTTCTCGTGGTGCTGGCCCCCGGGCTCCAGCACGAGGATGAGCTCATGGTCGTGGTACCCCAGCCGCTTGAGGTGCCCGTAGAACTCGCGCGTAGCCACGCCATAGTTGAGCGGCACCTTGTCGTCCCCGATGTGCTCCGTGGAGCCGGCGTCCAGGTAGATGCGCGTCCACCGCTGGCTGTGGGCCTTCCAGTATTCGAAGAGCTTGCTCTCGCTCCACATCACCGTGGGAGACAGCGCGCCGATGCGCCCGAACACCTCCGGGTACTGCCACCCGAGGTACAGCGAGATGAGCCCGCCCAGCGACGAGCCCATGCTCCCCGTCCACTCCGGGCCCTGCCGCGTGCGGTACACGCGATCCACGTACGGCTTGAGCTCCTCCACGAGGAAGCGCGCGTACAGCGGCCCCTGGGCCTTCACCTGGTTGCGCGGCTCGTCCCACGGCGAGTACTCCTGGAAGCGCCCAGGCCCCGAGTCCACCGCGACGAGGATCCACGGCTCCAGCCGGCCCTCGTGCACCAGCGCCTCCAGCGCGTGGTTGGCACACCAGGTGTCGAACACCGCCGACTCGGGGTGGGCGAACACGTTCTGCCCGTCCTGCAGATAGAGGACGGGGTAGCGGCGCTCGCCGTGCTCGTCGTAGCCGTCCGGCGTGTAGATGCGGAGGGTTCGGGTGAAGCCCTCCTGCGGGGAGGGAAAGTCGCGGATGATGTGCACGTGGCCCATGGAGCACCCACCGGCGCTCGGGGCCTGCGCCCAGCAGCCGCGGTGGTGGCCGAACCTTAGATGGCTCCGCCCCTCCGGCCAACCTCGGAAGTGTTCAGATCTGTCATGTATTGCAGGTTTCGGAGCGTCCAGAAATTGGGGGCACCCGAGGGCCGCTGCTAGAAGAGGCCTGTCACGCTCCGTGGGAGATGAGGCGATGGAACTCCAGCAGCTGGAACTGGCAACCCTGCTCATCGTGTCCACGCTCGAACTGCGGCAGGCCCGCGAGGGACTGGATGGCAGCGACGAGGCGCGGCAGCGGCTGGAGGTGGCCCACGCGCAGGCTGAGGCGGCGCGGGATGTTGCGGGCGAGCTGCTCGCGATGCGGACGCGACTGGCACCTCGGGTGTGAGGGCGCACCCAGGGAGGGGCATGGCCGGATGGGACGCGGTGCGCTCTCACGTACGATCGTCTGAGCCCCAGGAGACAGGGGCGACGCCGGACATGCACTCCAGGGCCCTCGCCATCCTGCACGGGAGTGGTCAAATTCGCTGACGATCCAAGGCAGACGAAGGAGAGCCGGTGGAAGAGACCCCACCGAAGGCAGCCGTCCTGCCGGGCGAGGGAGGCCCGGTGGATTGCGTTGTCTGGGCGCATGCCAGCCTCCGCATGAGCGAGCGGAGAGGCAGGCCCCCCCCGTGTCGGTGGTCCCCTGGCGCGCGGCGAGCGTCCTTTCGGGTGAGCGGAGTGCCCTCATGAGCCCGTGCGATCCCTCGAGCGAGGGCCTCGCTGATTTCCTGGAGGCACGCAGCGAGGACATCACCCGCCGGTGGGAGGAGCGGGTAGGGAAGGTGCCCTCGCCGTCGGCCGAGGGTTCCGAAGCGTTCCTCGCCACGCTGCCGGAGTTCCTCACCGCGATGGTGGCGGCGCTTCGCGGCAGGCCCACCCCTGGCTCCACCCAGTGGGTCTCGGTGGACACGATCGCCGAGACCCATGGTGCTCAGTGCTTCCGCAGAGGCCTGGACATCTCCGAGGTCGTCCGTGAGTACTCCGTGCTGCGCTCCATCATCCTCGAGATCCTTGACGAGAGCTCCTACCCGCTCACTCCCGAGGTGCTGAGGATCCTGGTGGACGCGATCGCCGCGGCGGCAGCGGAGGCCCTGCGCTGCTATGCCGTGGAGTATTCGCACGCGCTGAGTGCCAGCAGGGCGAAGCTGCAGGAGATCATCGACCACGCCCCCGCCGTCATCTCCGCCAAGGACACCGAGGGGCGGTACCTCTTCGTCAACCGCGCCTTCGAGGAGCTGTCCGGCACCCGCCGTGAGGCCATCGTGGGCCGCACGGACTATGATTGCTTCTCCCGGGAGACGGCCGACACCTTCCGCGCCACGGATGCCCAGGTGCTCGCTACGGGGCAGCCGCTCGAGGTGGAGGAGGAGGTGCCACAGGGGGACGGAGCGCATGTGTGGCGCTCGCTGAAGTTCCCCCTTCCCAGGGCGGGAGCTCGTCCCTACGCCACGTGCTGCATCTCCACCGACATCACCCTGTCCCGGCGCATGCAGCGGGAGCGGGACGAGGCGCGCGAGCGCTTGAGCCGCGTGCTGGCGGCACTGCCCATCATCTTCTTCTCCTTCGAGGCCCAGGGGGGGTTGACCCTCGTGGAGGGGCGGATCCTCGAGAGGCTCGGGCTCGAGCAGGGCGAAGTCATCGGGCAGTCCATCTTCAAGAACAGCCTGGACTACCCGGCCCTCACCGCCGCCATCGAGCGGGCGCTGCAGGGGGAGTCGGTCTCGGAGGAGCTGGAGTACCAGGGACGCTGGTTCGACGCGGTCTTCCTTCCCGATCGGGGACCGGACGGCGCGGTGAGGGCCGTCTCGGGCATGGCCGTGGACATCACCGAGCGCCGGCGCGCCGAGGAGGAGCTGCGCCAGTCCGAGACGCGCTATCGCCTGGTTACCCTGGCCACCCATGACGCCGTCTGGGACTGGAACCTGGACACGAACCAGGTGCAGTGGGGCGAGAACCTCCAGCGGCTCACCGGCTACGAGGCAACCGGGGTGGTCTCGGCCATCGAGTGGTGGTCCGAGCACATCCACCCCGAGGATCGGGAGCGCGTGCTGGGTGGCGTGCAAGCGGTCCTGGAGGGGGGAGGCAACCACTGGGCGGAGGAGTACCGCTTCCGGCACGTGGACGGCTCGTACATGCTCGTCGCCGAGCGGGGCTACGTGGTGCGCGATGAGCAGGGCCGGGCCGTGCGGATGGTGGGGGCGCTGCAGGACATCACCGAGCGCAGGAGGGCCGAGCAGGAGACACGGCGGCGGGCCGACTTCGAGCAGCACCTCATCGGCATCGTCAGCCATGATCTGCGCAACCCGCTCAACGCCATCTCCATGTCCGCCGCGCTGCTGTTGAAGCAGGGTGGGCTGGACGAGGCGCGGAGCCGCGCCCTCCAGCGCATCGTCTCCAGCGCGGCGCGCGCCACCCGGATGTTGAGGGATCTGCTGGACTTCACCCAGGCGCGGCTCCGGGGTGCCCTCCCGGTGAAGCTCCGGCCGCTGGATCTGCACGAGCTCACGCGGCAGGTGGTGGAGGAGGTCCAGCTCGCATGGCCGCGACGCCAGCTCATCCTGGAGCAGAGCGGAGATGGGCGCGGCGCGTGGGACGCGGACCGGCTGGCGCAGCTCATCACCAACCTGGTGAACAACGCACTCGCCTACGGGAGCGAGCACTGCGCGGTGAGGGTGCGCACGGACGGCCTGCCCGACGAGGTCCAGCTCTCCGTGCACAACACGGGGGAGCCCATCCCCGCCCAGCTGATGGGCCAGCTCTTCGAGCCGCTCAAGCGGGGCTCAGTCCCTGGCTCAGCAGACAATCACTCCATCGGCCTGGGGCTCTTCATCGTCAAGCACATCGTCGACGCCCATGGGGGCAGCATCTCCGTGGACTCCACGAGGGAGCACGGGACGACGTTCACGGTGTCCCTGCCCCGGCACTCGACTCAGGCTCCCGAGCCTCCGCACGCACAGGCTCCCCAGCCTCTCCACTCGTGAGGGGCGGGAGCGCCTGCGTGGCGGCTCGCAGCAGCGGCCGTGCCACCAGTGCGCTGCCCAGGAGCACGGTGAGCGGCACCGCCCCCGAGAGAATGATGGACGCGCGGGCGGTGGCATGCTCGAGGAGCACGGCCGTGAGCGCGCTGCCGGCGCCAATGCCCAGCGACCAGCAGGCGCCGTACACCGAGAAGCCCTCGGCCTGACGGTCCGACGGCAGGGCCTGCTGGAGCAGGTGGGCGAGCAGGCCCGCCAGCGGCGCCAGGAAGAAGCCCGCGACGGCCAGCCACACCGCCGTGCTCACCACGCCCTCCGACAGGCCCACCGGCAGGAGGAACCCGCTCCAGAGGGTGAGGAACAGCAGCGCGCGCCCCAGCCCCCCTCGCGCCGAGGCCGGCCCTGCCATGCCCGCATAGAGCAGCCCTCCCATGGCGCTCGTGACGGACATCAGCGCCGCCAGGGCGCCCCACAGCTCCGCGCGTGAGCCGAGCTCCACCAGCCTGGGAGGCAGGGCCGTGTCCAGGGCGCCCCAGCTCACCCCAACGGTGATGCCGCCCACGAAGACGAACAGCGACAGCCCCCGCAAGAGGGGCGCCAGGTCCAGGCCTCGCCGGGGCTCTGTGGGGGCAGGGGGAGGCTCGCGGGAAGGGAGGCGCCGGTTGGCCACGGTGGCCACCACGGCACACACCGTGACGAGGCCCAGCGTGACGCTGGGGTGAAGGAGGGCCAGCACCCCCACCAGCAGCGGCCCACCGATCCACGTCGCCTCGATGAGCACCGCGTCGATGGCGAAGGCGGCGGCCAGCTCCTTGGGGGAGAGGAAGGTCGGCATCAGCGCGCGGTAGGCACCGCCGACTCCCCCAGGGATGACGCCCAGCAACAGGGACAGCACCAGCAGCACCGGGAGCGGCGCGTGCAGGGCGCAGGCGACCGACACCGCGACGCTCAGGGCGGCCAGGCCCAGCAGCGGCGCGCGCATGGCCTCCGGCAGCCGGCGGCGATCCATGGCCCTGCCCCGGAAGGGTGCGGCCGCGGCAGCCCCCACGGAGAAGGCGCTCGTCATCCAGGCCCCCGCCGAGAAGGAGCCCAGGGCGGCCTCACCCATCAGCAGCAGCGCGAACGGCATCATCGTCAAGCACAGGCGGGTGAAGGATGCCGCCAGCACCCACCGACGCCAGCTCGCATTCGCCCAGAGCTCACGCTGGGCCTGCAGGCCGCCTCGAGCCTCTCCCTGTCCGGACACCCGCCACCTCCCTTGGAGCCTCAGCCGGCGCCGCGCCCTTTCTAGCCGGAGTGGGTCACGCGGACAGCACTGGACGCCCCTTCCAGGGTGTTGATGACCCCCCGAGGTCCCTGGTGACCCATCAGGTCGGCATGTCAGCCCTCGCACGTAAGGTGCGCTCCACCGGCGGCGCTCAACCCAAGGGGTCTTCTCCCGCACAATTCATTCGTGAATCCGAGTACTTCGCCAATGAAGTATTCGCGAATACCTCTGAAAAAATGGGAATCGCGGGAAAACGAGGGAGTGGGGGTGATTCACGGGTGAAGGCCTACACCGGCCCGGGAGCGCGTCGTTTCAACCACTTCATGGGTGGCATGCCCCCTGCTCATGATTCCTATCAGCTGGGAAGACCCCTACATCACCGCGAGAAACGACTATGCCCACTGTTCGCTTTGCCGGAGCTGGCGCCTACGTTCCTTCCCGAAGCATCAGCAATGAGCGCATCGCCAAGGCCTTGCCGGGCTGGTCTGCGGAGCGGATCTTCGAGAAGACGGGCATCGAGGAGCGGCGGTACCTGTGGGAGATCGATGAAGAGAAGGGCATGGCGATCCCTCCCCCCGAGGATGATCTGCCCATCTATCCGTCGACGAACTCGGACATGTGCGAGCTCGCCCTGCGCCGGGCGCTGAAGCAGTCGGGCGTAGACGCGAAGCAGCTGGATGCCATCCTCCTCGTCACCTGCACGCCGGACGAGCTGAACTTCAACCATGACGCGATGGAGCTGCACCGGCGCCTGGAGTGCCGCACGGACACCTTCGCGCTGGTGATCGACGACGGCTGCGGCGGCACCCCGTACATCATCGACATGGCGGCGAAGATGATGGAGGGCGGCCGCTTCAAGACGGTGGCGGTGGTGGCCTCGGCGCTGGCCTCGCCGCACGTCAACCGGGAGGTCTACACGGACGAGATCATCCCGGGGCCTGGGCGCAAGCCGATCAACGCGTTCCTGTCCGGGTACGTCTTCGGGGATGGGGCGGGCGCGGTCATCCTGCGCGCGGATGGCGAGGAGGGCACGGGCATCCTGGCGACGATGTCTGGCAACACGCATGGGGATCTGGTCATCCGCCGTGGTGGTGGCGGAATGAAGCTGCCCCACCAGGGCCGCACGCGCCCGGGGGACATGGCCTTCGTGGTGGATGGGCAGAAGGTGGCGGAGAGCTACCCGCTGCTCATGCGCCACTGCATCGACGCGGTGCTGGAGAACCACCCGGCGCTGCGCTCCGAGGTGCAGCGCTACTACTTCCACCAGCCCAACCGGCGGCTGATGGAGTTCTTCACCCACCACGCGGAGCTGCCCGCAGATCGCGTGGCGATGAACGTGCACCGCTACGGCAACACCTCGGCGGCCGGTATGCTCATCCTGCTGGCCGAGGATCTTGAGTCCGGCCGGGTGCGCGTGGGCAGCGGGGACCTGGTGCTCGTGGCGGCCGTGGGCGCCAGCGTCCACTACGGCGCACAGCTCGTGCGGCTGTAGTCGCGAGGAGGCGTCGTCCCAGGGGCACTTCTCCCCTTGCTAACGTGGGCGCTGGACGTCCACACCCTCTGAGGAGTTGCCCCATGTCGCGCATCCCTGCCTGTGTGGTCTTGCTCGCGCTCGCCTTGCCTGTCTCCGCGTGGGCGGGCGAGGTGACGTACCAGTTCCGCACCGAGGAGGATCCGAAGGCCGCGGCGGAGCCGAGTGCCTGCCAGGCCGCGCCGTTCCCGACGAACGTCAAGCTGCAGGGGATCATCGTCGTGCCGGAGAGGAGCGCGGACGGCAAGGTGAGGCCCGGTGGACAAAGAGTCCCCGGGACGGCGCTGGCGTGCGTGCGCATCACGGATCGCGCGTTCCCCGAGGGTGCACAGGGGGACATCTACGCGCGCTTCGAGCTGCCCGAGGGTCGCTTCGTGGCGGTGGGGAAGTGCACCGTGGTGAGCAACGCAGTGCCGCGGCCGGGCGTGGTGCTCACCAGCTGCGCGCTGAAGCTGACGGAGCACCCCTCCCCCTATGCAGGGGGCTTCGCGACGAGCGCGAGCATCTTCAACCCGCTCGGCCTGCCTGGGTACAACACGGGCTCGCTGTGGACGCTGCGCATGTTCGAGCCGGATCCGACGGCGGCGGCCGCGCCCGGGGGAGCTGGGAAGCAGCCAGCGAAGGCGCTTGCGGGTGACAAGGCTCGGGCTCCGGCGCCGGTCAAGCCGAAGTAACCCGGGCGCTCGTCGCTCCGCTCAGAGTGAGGGGTGGGCTCCACGGGTGTGGAGGGTGCTCCCCGGTCGAGCCTCCCTGGGCTCCTGAGGGTTTGGGGGGTTAGGGATGGCCTTTGGATTGCGTGAGGAGCCTGTATGTCTACCCGCCGAAGTCTTCTCGTGGCTGCGCTGTGTCTCATGGGCTTGCTCACCGCGTGCTCCGGCTCCGAGCCCGGAGAGGGCGGCCCGGATGGGGGCACCGAGCCCACGGAGGATGGAGGTGGGGACGGCGGCACCGGGGATGGCGGCGTCCAGAACGATGGCGGTGTGACACCGCCCGTGGATGGAGGGGTGCCGGCACTGGTGTTCGTCTCGCGCAGGGTGATGCCCGAGGGCAGCATCTACTGGGATGTCCCCAAGGCGATGCCAGGCGTGGGAGCGCACAGTCGTGTGCGGCCTTCGGTGCCCGGTCGCCTCCTTGTTCGTGAGCCGGATGGCCGGATGCGCGTGCTCATTGATGGGGAGCAGTCCTCGCCGCAGACGATGAACCTCGTGGACGTGAACGGCCCGTCCGTCTCGTATGACGGCATGACCATCGTCTTCGCGGGCTTGCCTGCGGGCAACTACAACACGTCTCCGGCCCGCTCCATTGGAGCGTGGCGCCTGTATGCCATCAACGCGGATGGGACGAACCTGAAGCAGGTGACGCGCTCGGATCAGAGCCTGGACTACGGCCGCTTCGGCGGCGCCGCGGACGGGCTACAGGGGTACGACGACTATGATCCCGCCTTCCTGCCGGATGGGCGCATCGTCTTCTCCTCCACGCGCTATCCCGCCTATGGCCAGTACAGCGGGGTGCGCGCCTCCAACCTCTACGTCGTGAACCTGGACGGGACGCGGATGCACCGCATCACCGCCGAGCGCAACGGCGCGGATCGGGCGCTGGTGGATCCGGTGACGGGCAAGATCGTCTACGCGCGCTGGTGGCGCAACCACCGCTTCCCCACGAATGACATGTCCACCGTGACGCGCTCGGGCGGGGGCTTTGATCAGAAGGACGGGCTGACGACGAACCGCAACAACCCCGTGGGTGGCCCGGACATGTTCCGCAACGGGTGGCAGGCCGCCACCCTCAACCCGGATGGGACGGGGCTGGAGATGTGGAACGGGCGCTTCCGCCTGGAGGAGAAGAACCACGTCTACGGCGGCGCCTTCAGCCCGGAGGGGGTGTTCTTCGCCAACTTCTTCCCCATGTACAACATGACGGAGGCCAGTGGCTTCGGCGGCATCCGGCGCTACGAGCGCGGTGCCCATCCGTACAAGGCCATCATCGGCGTGGCGGACTTCACGCTGGACTACGTGAGTGCCGCCGATCCTGTCTCGTACGGCATCTTCAAGGGCACCTACGCCGCGGAGCCCGAGGTGCTGCTGGATGGCAGGCTGGTGGTCTCCCTCGCCTCGGACGTGCAGCAGGACTACGGCCTCTATGTGGTGGGGGAGGATGGTCAGCGCCCGCGGCTGCTCTATGATCTGCTCGGCACGGCCGAGGTGCGGGCGCGCGTGCTGGCGCCTCGCCCGAAGCCGCCGGTGCTGCCGGATCTGTTCCGCGACAACCCAGGCGCCCCGTCCGCGTCGCTGCTCCCACCGACGGAAGACGGGCCATTCGACGTCGATGGCACCTTCGTCTTCCGAGCGCTGAACGTCTACGCCAACGCGCCAGTGGACTCGGACATCGTCAGCGCCCCGGCGGTGGGCTCTGCGGCGACCATCCGCTTCTTCATCGACCACCAGCGCACCAGTCCTGGCTCCTTCCCGCACCTGGACTGGCCCATCCTCCTGGGTGAGAAGGCCATCGCGCCGGACGGCTTCGCGGAGGACCCTGCCGCGCCCGCGAACGTGTCGCTCTTCGAGCAGCTCCGGGGGCCGGCCTCGCAGGGTTACCGGGTGCCGCTGACGGGGGGGCCCAACCCGGACGGCGCGGGGCATGTGGCGGGGATGAACTTCGGGCCGCCAGGAGCGGTGGTGCGGTGCATGGGCTGCCACGCGGGCCACACGATGATCCCGGTGCCGGCCTCGGACGAGGAGGCGAAGTGGACGAACCTGGCGCCGGGCGCCACCGTCACCGTGTCCTCCACGCAGGATCCCACCTTCAATACGGGGGTCATCGACCGGCGAGTGATGAAGGGAGAGATCTGGCGGTACTGGCGAACCCCAGGCGACCAGCATGCAAACCAGTGGGTGCAGCTCACCTTCCCGGTGCCGGTGACGGTGCGCAAGGTGCGCCTGTACAACCCTCGCTCGGGTGGAGAGGCGAACGTCACCGTCCAGGTGGGTGCCGCCACGGTGAAGCTCTACTCGGACGCGGCCGCCACGCAGCAGGTGAGCAGTGGCACGGCGGACAGCCTCTCCGTGTCCGGCACGGACGTGAGCTTCCCGGACGTGAAGGCGCTCGTGGTGCGCGTGGAGCTGAGCCAGGTGACGGGCACCTTCTACGGCGCGCGGGTGGCGAGCCTCGGGGAGATCGAGGTCATCGCTCGGGGCGAGGCTCCTTGAAGACGGAACACCCCACGAGGGTGGCCCGGCGACAGCGCTTGGCGCGAACCTGTCTGCTTGTATGACAGGTTCTGGTCCAGGGTGTCAGGGTTGGCTCAGCGCGCGGGGGGACGCTGACGCCAGCGCTCCACCTGGCCCACCACCTCGAGATCCCTCGGAGTGCCGCGTGAGCGCTTGAGGTCGAGGACCGTATCCAGGTCCGCCACGGGGAGCCCCTGAAGGGGTGAAGCGCGGGCCAGGAGCTCGTGGACACCCAGGAGGTCGAGCTCGTAGGCGCCGTCGATCACCAGCGCGCCCTTCCTGGCACGCACGTAGTACTTGCCGCGCAGGTGCTCCAACTCGAGCGGCGGGGACACCGGCTGTCCCCAGACTTCCAGCGCCCAGCCCTCCTCGGCCAGCGTGGCGGCCCAGCGCTGGAGATTGTCCGGCGCCGGGTCCACCACCAGATCGCAGTCCGGGACGGGCTCACTGTCGAGCGCGTCCATGCGCAGCCGCAGCGCGAATGAGCCGATGACGGCGAAGACCACGCCCCGCTCCTGCAATCGGCGCACTGCCTGCAAGTACGCGCGGTGCTCGGCCGGCAGGGCGCTCATGCGGTGCGTAGCAGCACCTCGCGCTCCGGATCCCAGTCCGCGCAGAGGTTGCCGTTGGCGTGGAAGACGAACTTGTGGATGACGCCCGAGCGGTGCCGCGCCTTCATCTCCTGATAGTCCGACGCCTCGAACGTCACGTCACACCGGTCGCGCCAGCGCATGCGCACGTTCCAGTAATAGTACCCTTGGGTCAGCTCCACGGGCTCGAAGTCGGAGACTCCGCGCAGCGCGCCAGGCAGCAGCGGCGCGAGCAGCGAATCGATGGCCACCCGGTCCCGCTCGATGGTGCGCTGAGTGCCATTTGGCCGGTAGAGCTCGTGCAGGCGCGAGAACTCGCGGAACACCACGTCCGTGA
>Ga0190275_10002232_pt1 | contig 13997 bp, 12 predicted proteins | sample Popmic550T_FD_133745 | JGI IMG/M metagenome (GOLD analysis project Ga0190275, IMG submission 133745) | Populus adjacent soil microbial communities from riparian zone of Yellowstone River, Montana, USA - 550 T | ecosystem: Environmental > Terrestrial > Soil > Riparian zone > Trees stand | place... | reverse complement strand
GCCGAGGTCGCCCGCAACGCTGCGGGAGCGCAGTACGCCGGTGACCCTGATCCCTACCGGCACGACGTCGCCGATGCTGGCGAGCCCGAGGAGACTGACCGGACCGGCGACGCCGCCGAACGCGGGTGACCGACGGCATCGTGGTGGTGGACAAGCCGGCCGGGCTCACCTCCCACGACGTCGTCGCCCGGCTGCGCCGGATGGCGGGCACCCGGCGCGTGGGTCACGCCGGCACGCTCGACCCGATGGCCACCGGGGTGCTCGTCGTGGGTATCGGCCGGGGCACCCGGTTGCTCGGACACCTGGCGGGCACGGACAAGTCGTACGACGCCACCATCAGGCTGGGCGCGGCGACGACCACCGACGATGCCGAGGGGGTGGTCACCGGGGGCGCGCCCGCCGGCGGGCTGGACGAGGGTCTGATCCGCTCCGCCGTCGCGGCTCTGGTCGGTCCGCTCGACCAGGTGCCCGCGTCGGTGTCGGCTCTCAAGGTGGCAGGCGAGCGCGCCCACGCCATCGTGCGGCGCGGCGGCCGGGTCGATCTGCCGGCGCGCAGGGTGCAGGTGCACGCGTTCGAGGTCGACCGGATCTCCTACAGCGGCGACCACGCCGATCTCGACGTGCGCGTGCACTGCTCGTCGGGCACCTACGTTCGCGCGCTGGCCCGGGACCTGGGCGCCAGGCTCTCCGTCGGCGGTCATCTGACCCGGCTGCGCCGCACCCGTGTCGGTGCGTTCCCGCTGGCCACGGCGCGCACGCTGGAGCAGCTTGCCCGGTGCTGGGAGGTGCAGGACCTGACCACGGCCGCGCTCGCCTCGTTTCCCAGTCTCCGGCTCGGGCCGGAACAGGCCCGGCGGGTGCGCCACGGCGCCCGTCTGGACGCGGTGGCGCTGCCGACGGTGACCGCCCCGGTGGCGGTCCTCGACCCGGACGGCGCCTTCCTCGCCCTGTACGCCGCTGTCGGGGACGACGCCACCAGCGCCACGGCGGTGGCGGTCTTCGTCGACTGACGACGAACGCGTGTCGTCAGGTTTGGGTGGGGGAGTCGATGGGCACCGCAGGTTGCAGTCCTCGGAAGGAGTCAGGCCATCTCATGAGCGCGGACCTCGACCGCCCCGCGGGCTCCTCACGCGGAGGAACGACCGGCTCCACCGTCACGGTGCTCGCGCCGCTGGTCAGTCCCGAGGACGGCTCCGACCTCGAACGGCCGGAAGCGGGGACCATCGAGGTGTTCGACGCCGTCACCCGCGTCGCCGGAGGCACCGGCCACCAGCTGGTACCCGTTCGGCGCCGTGTCCAGCCACAGCCGTACGAGTCGTCGACCCGGCGCCGGATCGAGATGCTCGACGCCACGACCCTGGAGGACGTGGCGGCCGCACTCGGGCAGAGCGTGTCCCCGTTGGTGCATGCGATCGGATGGGAGGCGGGCATCGTCGCGGCCGCCCTGCGCAGCAGCAACGGTGCCGACACCCGGGTCGTGCTGGAGCCGATCGGTCCGCCCGGCTCCCCGGAGTGGACGCTCGCCGACCATGCCACTGCCATGCTGGTCCAGTCCGAGGCGCATCGTCGCACATCGCTGCGCCACGGCCTGCCGGCGGCGCTGCTGAGGGTCGTGCCGCTGGCCTCACCGGAGTGCCCCGAGCCGGTGGCCTGGACCGACGGCGGTGACCGGCTGCTCGGCGTGGTGGGGGACGGCGTGGAGGCCGGTCTGCTCGAGACGGTCGAGCTGCTGTTGCGCGCAGAGCCGGAGCTGCATGTGGTATTCGCCGGTGCGGCGGCCCGCCTGATCCGGCAGCGCCGGATGGCGGTGGCGGTGCGTGCCTGGCCGCAGTCGATGGCCTGCCGGGTGCACGCGACGGCCAAGGTGAACTGGCAGCTGCTGGCCCGGGTCGACGCGGTGCTCGACGTGTCGACTCCGGCGGCGAGTCCCCGAGCGGCAGTGGCAGCGGGGGCTGCGGGCCGCACTGTGGTGGCAGTGGCGCACCAGCCGGCCGCGGACCTGCTGCACCACGGCGTCACCGGGGTGGTTGTCCCCGTCGCCGATCCGGCGCGCGTGGCACGAGCCCTGCGCGACCTGCTCGGCTCGGCGACGCGGCTCGCGGAGCTGGGTGCTGGAGCCCGCGAGCGCTGGGCGTCCACACACTCGCCGACCGCCCGGGCGGACCGGCTCGCCGACATCTACGACACGGTGGCGGCAGCCGCCTCCTAGGGCGGTACGGGCGGGTGGGGCCGGCTACGCGCCGAGCCCGGTCGACGGCTCCCCCTGGTCCGGCGCTGCGTCGGACGACCCCTCGGCGGGGGTGCCGACAGCCCCCTCCACGGTCGGTCCGTAGGCAGCCCTCCTGCCGGGCAGACTCCGGGTCTCCAGCAGCTGCTCGGCAACCACGCGCAGCTTCACGTTGCGTTCCTGCGAGTAACGGCGCAGAACGGAGAAGGCGCCGTCCTTGTCGAGTGAGAACCGTTCCATCAGGATTCCTTGAGCCATGCCGACGAGGTGCTTGGCGTCGATGGCGAGACTGAGATGCACCTCTCGCCGGGCTCGTCCCAGGGCCACCGCGGCATGGGCGGCGTAGACCTCCGCGACCATCACGTCCTCGGCGGTGAAGGCGGCCGGAGCCGAGGCGTACAGGTTGAGCGCTCCGAGCGTGTCGTCCTGGTCGAACAGCTGGATGCCGATGACGCTGCGCAGCCCCAGCTCCCGGGCGATGGGTCCCCACCGGGGCCAGCGGGGGTCGGCTGCGGTGTCATGGACGAGATAGGTGCTGCCGTCACGCATCGCCTGCAGGCAGGGACCCTCCCCGACCTCCCGCTGCGCGGCGTCGCCACGGCGGACCACGTCGTGCGATGCGGCGCCCGTCTCGATCCCCTTGCTTCGGAGGTCGGCGTAGGACACGCCGGCGTACTCGCAGCCGAGCGCGTCAACGGCCAGTGCGACGATCCGCTCCAAGGTGTCGTCGACCCCCGGGGCAGCACCCAACGACCGCGCGACCGCGGCGAACGCGGCCGGCGGCGGGTTCTCCATCCCAGCAGGATCGCACGCGCTGGAGTTCGCCGTGGCCAACCAGATGAGAAGCCTCTCACCGCTGGCTCACCGGCGCCTCACTCGGCCGCGGCATCCTGACGGAGTTCGACACCCCACCTCTACGAGGAGCATCCATGACCATCGTCCTCCGCAGTCTCGTCGCGTTGTTCGCCGCGGTCTTCGCCGGTGGCCTCTTTCTCGTCACCACGTCAGGAGCCACCGCTGCACCGGAAGAGCGCGCCGTGATCACCAAACGGCAGGACGCCGTGTCCGAGCTGGCCACGGTCGACGACGACGATGACGACGCCAACCGGGACAAGACCAACACCCGGTCGAAGACCCGCAGCAAGACCGGCAACAGCAGGAGCGCCCGCGACAACACCAACAGCCGGGTCACGAAGGTCAGCCGCGACCGGGACCTGTCCCGACGCGACCTGACCAAGGACCGGACCCGTGACGGCGGCGACCGGACCCGCGATAACAGCCGCAACCACACCAACGACGGGTCGCGACACGACACGCGCTGACCGCAGCACAGCTGTTCCGCGTGGGGGCGGGCTGCGCATCGCCCGTGGCCCGTCCGCACCCCTCAGTCACCCCGCACGCCTCCCCGCACCGACGACCGAGCCGGAGACACCGATGAGCACCAGCAGCTGGAACCTCGAGCAGGGGGACCCCATCAGCGCCCGGCTGACCACGGTCGAGCTGTTGGGCGGTGGGTCGGCCTACGAGGCCTATCTGGCCTTCGACCACCTGCTGTACGCGCCCGTCGTGGTCAAGATCGTGCGGCCCGACCAGGTGCACGACGCCTCCACCCTCGCCGGGCTCGAGCGCGAGACGGACATGGTCGGGGAGCTTGCCCACCCGGCGATCGTCCGTGGGTTTCACGCAGTGCTGGACGGGCAGCGTCCACACCTGGTGCTCGAGAACCTCGACGGGCCCCGGCTCTCGTCGCTGGTCCGCCGGCACGGACACCTGCCTCCTCAGCAGCTGCTTCCGCTCGGGCTGGAGCTCGCCTCGGCGCTGCACTATCTGCGTGAGCGGGATGTCGTCCACCTCGACATCAAGCCGGCGAACATCATCATGGGAGCGCCGCCGCGCCTGATCGACCTGAGCGTCGCCCGGTCGCGTGCTGAGGCGGCCGCCCTGACCACTGTCATCGGCACCGATGCATGGATGGCACCGGAGCAGTGCGACCCGCCGACCAGCGGGTCGCCGGGCTTCGCCAGCGACGTGTGGGGCCTGGGCGCCAGCCTGTTCTACGCCGCTGCCGGCTACCGGCCGTTTCCCCGAGACGAGGAGCCCGGTGATTCCGGCGACGAGGACGAGCCTGCGGTGCAGCATCCGCAGCTGTCGTTGCCGCACGCGCCGCTACCGGAGCGCGTCGACCCATCCCTGCGCAAGGTGATCGAGTCGTGCCTGACACCGGATCCGGCCCAGCGGCCGCTCCCGGCGGAGATCGCGGGCATGCTCGAGCCGATGCTGGCGGCCCTCCCGCGTCCCCGGCTGGCCGGCTTCAAGGTGTCGATGCGCTGAGCCGATACCCCATGCCGCGCACGGTCTCGATCAGGTCGGCACCCAGCTTCCTGCGCAGGTAGCCGACGTACACGTCGACGACGTTGCTGCCCGGGTCGAAGTCGTAGCCCCACACGTGGCTGAGGAGCTGCTCACGGCTCAGCACCTGCCCGGGGTTGCGCCAGAAGATCTCTGCGAGCGCGAACTCCCGGGCGGAGAGATCGACGGTGCGCCCGTCGACCGACGCCCGCCGGGTGCGCAGGTCCAGCCCGACCGGACCGTGCTGCAGCATCGTGACCTCTGGGGTCCGGTCGCTGCGCAGCCGCAGCCGGATGCGCGCCAGCAGCTCGTCGAACTTGAACGGCTTGGGCATGTAGTCGTCGGCGCCCCCTTCCAGCGCTGCGACCGTGTCGGTCACCGAGTCGCGTGCTGTCAGGATGATCACCGGCAGCTGGCTTCGCGCCTGCCGGAGTCGTCGCAGCACGGTGAAACCGTCCATGCCGGGGAGCCCGACGTCGAGCACCACCAGATCGAACTCGCCGGACATCGCGTGCCCCAACCCGGAGATGCCGTCGCCCACCACGGTCGGTGTGAACCCGTTGGCCCGGAGCCCCTTCTCGACGAAAGCGGCGATGCGGGTCTCGTCCTCGACGATGAGCACGCGGTTCATGACCGACCATCCTGCACTGGGCCGGCTCGGGCGTGGCCGGCGTGCCCGTGGCCGGCGTGGACATGACCGGCATCGATGGAGCTCCGCTGCCCCTCACCGGTCGGGTGACCGCCCGTACGCGGCAGGGTGAGGATGAAGGTCGCCCCCTGTCCGGCGGCTGACTCGACGTGCGCGCTCCCGCCGTGAGCCTCGGCGATCGCACGCACGATCGACAGTCCGAGCCCGGACCCCTCCTCAGCCGTCTGGTCCTCGCCCTGGACGAAGCGCTCGAAGATCTTCTCGCGCTCGGCCTCGGCCACTCCCGGCCCGCCGTCACGCACCCACAGCCGCAAGAAGCTGTCGTCCAGCCGGGACCCCAAGGCCACCACGTCGCTGTGATCGGTGTGCCGCACCGCGTTGGAGGCGAGCTGCAGGAGGGCCTGCGTGACCCGTTGCGCATCCAGCCACTGCGTCCCCACTGCGCGCTCGTCGACCTGCCAGGCGCGCTCGGCGGTCGCTCGCGCCTTGTCGACGACCTGATCCAGGAGGGGTCCGATGTCGGTGGGCGCAGGGTGCACGAAGTCGGGGCGGTCCGCCTTGGCCAGGAGGATCAGGTCGTCCACCATCCGTGACATCCGGTCGATCTCGTCCAGCAGCAGCTCCCGGGTGACCGTCACATCACGGGCGTCGTAGGGGTCGAGCAGCTCGAGGTGGCCACGTAGCACCGTCACCGGCGTCCGCAGCTCGTGGCCGGCATCGTCGAGGAAGGTGCGCTGGGTGGCGAAGGCGCGGTCCAGTCGCTCGAGCATCGCGTTGACCGTGCGTACCAGGTCGGAGATGTCGTCGTCGCCCTCCACCGGGATGCGGCGGGACAGGTCGGTGTCCGTGATCTCCTGTGCGGTGGCGCGAAGCTGACGGACCGGCGAGAGCAGCCGTCCGCTGACCGACCACGCGCCGACGGTCACCGCCAGCAGCGCGATGACACAGACCGCGACGTACGTGCGCACCGTCTGGAAGAACTCCTCCCGCTCCTGGCCGGTGAGATAGGCCACGATGAATGCGCCGTCGCCGGTGTCGTCCTCGATCGGCTGAACGGCGGTCAGTGTCGACCCGAGCACGGTCTCCATCTCGACCGTGCCGCCCCCGTCGTCGATGAGGCCGCGGACGCGGTCGACGAAGGCGTCATCTGCCAGCAGCTCCTCACCGACCCCGTCGACACTGTTCTGGAACTGCGGTCGGTTGTTGAACCACGCGATGAGCACCTCGCGCTCGTCCGGCGCATTGCGCAGCAAGGTCACGAACGTGAGCCGGCGGACGGTACCGAAGGGGCGCCGGGTCTCCGGGTCGATGCCGTCCGTACGGAGGGTCTTGAACTCGTCCAGCTCGTCGGTCACCGAGTTCAGGATTCTCCGGTCGGTGCGCCGCTCCTCGACCAGGTACGCGGCGAGGCCGGCACCGCTCATCGCCAGGGAGGTGAAGACCACGACCGCGAGGGTGATGCGGGCACGGACCGACCGCCACCACGGCAGCCGATGTCCGCGCGCAGCCGTGTCCGCGTCCGTCACCGCCCTCCGGCGTCAGGCATCTCGCCTGGCGTCAGTCATCATCGCCCCCGTCGTCTCCGTCATCGTCACCATCGTCGTCCCCGTAGCCGCCCTCGTGGTCATCGTCTCGCACCGGGTCGGGCAACGGAGAAACAGGTGTGACGCGGTTCTCGCGGCGGTCGTCGACGCGGTCGGCCTGCCGATCGGCCTTGCGGTCGTCGCGCCGGTCATCGCGCCGGTCATCGCGGCGGTCGGCGATGCGGTCGGCCTGCCGATCGGTCCTGCGGTCGTCGCGCCGGTCGGCGCTGCGGGCGGCCAAGCGGTCGGCCCGACGCTCGGAGCGGCGCTCGTCGTCGTCTCGCGAACCGGTGCGCTGGCCAGCGCCGACGCGGCTCGTCTGCGGGTCACCTCGCACCCCGGCATCGGGGGAGATCGTGGCCGCCTCGATCTGGGGCCCGCGGGGTGGTGCGCCGAGACCCTGCTGCACGAGCCAGCCGCCTGCCACGACCACGGCGGCGGTCACCGCTGCTGCCTTCCATGAGGTCTGCACCCCGCTAGCGTGACCGACGAGGATGCATCGCGGATGAGAACGCCATGAGAACCATCTCATCCGCCCGCGTTCGCCGGCTGCCCCGGCGTGCGTGGCGCGCGTGGCAGGCTGGGCGCGCCCGATCCGCAGCCCGTGAGGAGACCAACCCGACGTGACCGTGTGGCGTCAGCTCGAACAGGTGCCGCCCGACCTGGGCCCGACGGTCGTCACCATCGGCAACTTCGACGGTGTGCATCGTGGACACCGCCTCGTCCTGGACCGCGCGCGCACGGCTGCCGGGAGGGTCGGTCCGGACGTGCCCGTGGTCGTCGTCACCTTCGAGCCGCACCCGATGGCCGTGCTGGCGCCGGACCGGGCCCCGGTCGCGCTCACGACGATGGCGCAGCGGACCCGACTGCTGGCAGCGACGGGCGATGAGCACGTCCTCGTGCTCCCCTTCGACCGCACGATGGCCGCCTGGTCGCCCGAGGAGTTCGTGCGCCGTGTCCTCGTCGACCGCCTGCACGCTGCGGTCGTCGTGGTCGGGGCGAACTTCCGCTTCGGCCATCGCGCCAGCGGCGACGTCGACACCCTGCGCAGGCTGGGCGAGCGGCTGGGATTCACCGTCGACGGCCTCGACCTGGTGGGCGGCGACCCGCCCTGGTCGTCGACGGTCGTGCGCCAGGCCCTCGACCGGGGCGACGTCGAGACCGCGACCGCTGTCCTGGGTCGCCCGCACTCGGTGGAGGGCGTCGTGGTGGAGGGCGACCACCGCGGCCGCGCACTCGGCTACCCGACCGCCAACGTCCCCACCTCGGGAATGGTCGCGGTCCCGGCCGACGGTGTGTACGCGGGCACGCTCCAGCGGCTGGACGACGATCTGGCTCTCCCTCTGCCGGCAGCCATCAGCGTGGGTACCAACCCGACCTTCGGCGGTGTCGAACGACGGGTGGAGTCGTACGTCCTCGATCGTGACGACCTCGAGCTGTACGGGGTGCCGGTGCGGGTCGACTTCGTCGTCCGGCTCCGCGGCCAGGTCCGCTTCTACGGGGTCGACGACCTGGTGCGTCAGATGGCCGAGGACGTGGAGCGGACCCGGATCGCCCTCGGCGTCGCTCCAGCGTGAGCGGACCGGGCTGACGGCCGTGCCATTACCGGGCCCCGGACCCGTCCCCGGCCGCGGTGGCTCACCCGCCCAGCAGTGACGCGGTGAACCGCTGCTCGCGCCGGGTGAGCGCCTCGGCAGGCCGAGGTGCGAGTGCGGCCTTCGCCTGCTGGCGCACCGCGACAGAAGGCGGCCGGCCACGGAGGACCTGGTGGATCGCTTCCGCGCTGGCCTGCATGCCCGACACGAAGGGGTGGTAGGCAAGCGCCTCCAGCGCACGGGTACGCCGACCGTTCACCCAGGCCTCCCGGGCGCAGATGTCATGACCGATCGACGGTCCGTAGGTGTCGACGTACACGGCCTGCGTGCCGGCCGCCCGGCGCAGCCCCGCGTTGAGGGCTCGCTCGACGCGGTCGAGGTACCGGTTGTCGCGGGCGTCGAACGGCAACGCGGCACAGGTCCCCCGCTCCGGCACGATGCGGGGGTAGCCCACGACGGCGATGACGGCAGTGGGAGCCCGGGCACGGATCGCTGCCACGATCCGGGACACCCGACGGCTGACCCGCTCGAGCGTTCCCGGCAGGTCGGGGGGACGGGCGCCGGCCACCAGCGAGGAGAACAGGTCGGCGTCGTTGCCACCCACCCCCAGCGTGACCAGGTCGCTGTCAGCCGTGACCGCCGACAGCTGCGCCGGCGCCCTGCGACCGAACCAGGACTGCGACGCCGTGATGTTGCCGGTGTCGGCACCCGAGCAGCTGACGTCGACCAGGTCGTCGACCTCCAGCCACTGCGCCAGCACGGCGGGGTAGTTGCGGGTCGACCGCAGGCAGGTCGGCGGATCGTTGCGCATCCACCGGATCAGCGGCCCGGCGGTGTAGGAGTCGCCGAGCGCCACGTACGTGGCCACCGGACCGGGAGGCAGGACCGTGTCGCCCGTCGCGGCAGGGTTCGGCTGCCTGGCGTCACCCTCCCCACTGCTGTGGACGGCTGCGGTCGCGACCAGCGCAAGCACGACCAGGCCCGTGATCGCCAGGAGCAGGCGGAGGCGCACGTACCGTTCCTCTCGAGAGAAGCCTTCACGGGGAGGTTACGTCCGCTTCCTGACGGCACCCGGAGCGTGCGCCGACCGGCTTCCCGTACGCTCCGGGCCGACGCACCGACGCACGGAGGGGGATCGGCGTGCAGGCTGACCTGCTGCTTCAGGGCGGACCGGTGTGGACCGGTCGCGCGGACGACCCGGATGCCGGCGCCGTGGCGCTGCAGGGCGGGCGGGTGGTCGCGTTGGACGCCGAGGCGGCCTCCCTGGCCGGGACCGACACCCGCGTCGTCGATCTGGCTGGTCGGCTCGCGCTACCGGGATTCATCGATGCCCACGTGCACCCGGTACAGGGCGGCCTCGGACTGCAAGGGTGCACTCTCACCGAGCTGCCCGACGACGAAGAGGTCTACCTCCGGGCCTTGGCCGCGTACGCCGGCACCCAGCCGGCCGGCGACTGGATGCGTGCCTCCGGGTGGTCGATGTCCGCCTTCCCTGGTGGCACCCCGACCCGGCAGAGCCTTGATCGGGCGGTTCCCGACCGACCGGTGTTCGTGCCCAACCGTGACGCTCACAGCGCCTGGGTCAACAGCCGCGCCCTCGAGCTCGCCGGCATCGACCGCGGCACTCCGGACCCGCCCGGTGGCCGCATCGAGCGGGAGCCAGACGGCACGCCCTCCGGCACCCTGCACGAGCGCGCCATGGAGCTGGTGTCGGTCCTGGTCCCGCCCGTGGACGACGAGCAGCGCCTGCAGGGTCTGCTGCGGGCGCAGGAGCACCTGCACGCGCTGGGGATCGTCGCCTGGCAGGACGCCATCGTCGGCAACTATGCGGGCTGGGGTGATCCGTACCCCGCCTACCTGCGGGCCGTGCGAGACGACCTGCTCACCGCACGTGTGACCGGGGCGCTGTGGTGGGACCGGAACCGCGGTCTCGAGCAGGTCGACGACCTCGTGGACCTTCGAGCCGAGGGCACCGTGGGACGGTTCCGCCCACTGGCGGTCAAGATCATGCAGGACGGCATCGCCGAGTCCTTCACCGCCGGGATGCAGGAGCCCTACCTCGACGGCCACGGGCACCCGACCGGCAACCGCGGGCTGTCGTACGTCGAACCCGCACTTCTGGCCGAGGCCGTGACCCTCCTCGACCGACGCGGCTTCCAGGTGCACGTGCATGCGATCGGCGACCGGGCCGTCCGCGAGACGCTGGACGCCTTCGCGGCCGCCCGGGCGGCCAACGGACCGAGTGCGGGGCGCCACCACCTGGCGCACCTGCAGGTGATCCATCCCGACGACGTGCCGCGGTTCAGCGCGCTCGACCTCACTGCCAACGTGCAGCCTTTGTGGGCGTGCCATGAGCCGCAGATGGACGAGCTGACGCTGCCGTTCCTCGGGGAGCCGCGGGGCAGCTGGCAGTACCCGTTCGGCGATCTGCTCCGCTGCGGCGCGCGGCTCGCGGCCGGGTCCGACTGGCCGGTCAGCTCCGCGGACCCGTTGCACGGCATCCAGGTGGCGGTGACGCGGTTGCGCAGCGATGGCGACGCCATCGGGTACGAGCCGCTGCTGCCCGACCAGGCGATCGGGCTGTCCGACGCCCTGCGCGCATACACGGCAGGGTCGGCGTACGTGACGCACGACGACGACGCCGGAGTGCTGCGGCCGGGGTCGAGGGGGGACGTGGTCGTGTTGGACCGGGACATCTTCAGCCGGCCGGCGGAACAGATCTCGTCGGCTTGTGCCGACCTGACCGTCGTCGACGGCCGGGTCGTGCACGAACGCTGAAGGCTGCGGCTGCCACGCAGCCGCAGCGGCGTGCCTCGGGACGCCGGCCGTCAGTCGGTGGTGGAGATGGTCTCCCGCCAGGTCTGCGGAGAGGTCAGCTCAGGCAGAGCGGCCCGGTACTCCTCGGCGAGCTCGTTCCAGCGCTGCCACAGCTGAAGGTGCACGCGCACCGATCGCGCCATCAGCTCGCGGAACTTGTCCCGGTCACGCTGGTACCAGGCCGCGCTGGCACCGTCGGCACCGGACACCAGGGCGCTGTCGACCTTCGCGAGCCGCCACCACTGCAGGAACACGTGGGGCACAGCCATCTCCGGGTTGCGCCGCGACGTCTCGCGCACCGGCATCAGCTGGCGGATCGAGCCCGCCGCCGCCGACTTGAGCAAAGCCGGCTTCGACCGCGGCGGTTTGGGGTGGACGCCGCGGCGCGGTGGCTTGGGGCGTCGGGCAGGCGGGAACTTCTCGAGGTCGTCCTGCGCCTGGGAGTCGACGTACGTGGCGCGGATCGCGCGCAGCTCGGCCATGCGCCGGCGGACGTCACGATGCATGCGCTGGGGACCCTCCAACAGGTCCTCGATCGCGAGCAGGCCCAGCTCGGCCGCGGAGTACTGCATCGAGACCAGGTGCTTGATCTGCGTCTCGAAGCTCTCCAGGACGAGCCGCCCACCCCGCGCGTACGGGGAGTGCAGCAGCGCGGAGGCGATCCGGTTGCGGCGGTGCCAGTAGGCCTGCCAGTCGATCGTGTCGTCCTTCTCGTGCCAGGGCACGTGCCACACGGCCACGCCCGGAAGCGTGACAGTGGGGTGACCCTGCACGCGGGCACGCAGCCCGAACTCGGCGTCGTCCCACTTGATGAACATCGGCAGCGACAGACCCACCTTGCGGATCACGTCGGTAGGGATGAGGCACATCCACCAGCCGTTGTAGTCGACGTCGATGCGGCGGTGCATCCAGGACGTGCCGCGCAGACCGTTGGCGGCGAAGTCGTGCCCGTGCGGTGTGCCGGGGGCGGGTCCCCAGAACCAGCGGTACTCGGCGACGGACTCGCCGTACGCGTGCAGCACGCACCGGTCGTACAGGCTGAGCATCTGGCCGCCGACGATCGTCGGTGTCCGGGCGAGGTCGGCGAAGGTGGCCGCCCGCAGGATGCCCTCGGGCTCGCACACCACGTCGTCGTCGAGCAGCAGGCAGTAGTCGCTGTCGCCGCGGGTGACCGTCTCGTCCATGGCGCGGGAGAAGCCGCCCGAACCGCCCAGGTTGGGCTGTTCGACCACCCGAAGCCGTGCTCCCAGCGTCTGCGCGACGTCGGCGAAGCGCGGCTCCTCGGTGACCTTGTCGCTGCCCTGGTCGACGATCAGCACCTCGTCGACGATCTCCAGGACATCGGGCTGAGCCGCCAGTGCCACCAGCTGGTCGACGCAGAAGGTCGGCCGGTTGAAGCTCGTGATCCCGATGGTGAGGGTCCCGGGGGCCGTGCCGTCGGTGTGGGCCAGCCACTCGGCGCGGTCGAGCCGCAGGTCGCCGCCGTCGCCCGCGAGGTCGAACCAGTACCAGCCGCCGTCGATGAAGGTCTTGAGCGGCAGCACGACCTCCATGGTGACCGGCCGTCCGCCATCGACGCGGCGGGACTCGACCCGGTGCGAGTGGCCCTTGGACGTCGACCGGTAGACGGTCATCGAGCCCGAGCCGCGGACGACGACCCGCAGGACGACCTCGGACAGGGTCGACCACCGGCGCCAGTAGCCCGCCGGAAACCCGTTGAAGTACGACCCGAAGGACACCACGGTGCCGTCCGGGACGACCGCGCTGCGCCGGCCGCTCACCTGCGAGGACCGGAAGCTGTCACCCACGGGCGCGGTGGTCGGAACGGTCTGGCCCGGGTCGCTCTCGACTGCCTCCTCGTCCTCGGCGGTCTTGGTGGTGCCCGAGGCGTCCACGTAGAGGGGGAGCACGTCGTTGTCCGCGTCCAGCGGGAGGATCACGCGCTGCAGCACACGCTCGACGGACCCGTCCGGGTTCGCGACCGGGCTGGTGCCCGGGTCGGTCGCCGGGTCGGTGGCCGGGTCGGTGGCCGGGCTGGTGGTCGGGCTGGTGGCCGGGCTTGTGGCCGGAATTGTCACGCGGGCTCCTTGGACCATCCTGCTCTGCGGGTGCACCGGGCGGTGCGGCTATCGTCGTCCCGGGCCGGGCGTTCCGGTTCTCTTCCTGGACACGGGAGGGTGTCGGTTGCCAGTCAAGCATCGTACAAGTGCGCTGCTCAATCGTATGAAAGGCGGCCCCACCGGCGCGTTCATCCACATCGGGCCGCCGAAGACCGGCACGACGTACTTGCAGGACATCCTGTGGTCCAACGAGAAGCCGCTCCGCCGCCAGGGCGTGCTGTTGCCCGGCAAGGCCAAGCGCGAGCACTTCCGGGCCGCCAAGGACGTCCGCCGTCTCAACCGGCGCAAGAAGGGCATCGACCTCGGTGGTCCCTGGGGCACGCTGGCGGCGCAGATGCGGTCCTGGCCGGGCAGATCCGTGGTGTCGTCGGAATGGCTGGCCGTCTGCGGGGAGGCAGCCGTCGCTCACATCGTCACGTCCCTCGGCGAGGTCCCCACGCACGTCGTGATCACCGCGCGCGACCTCGGTCGAGTGGTGCCGGCGGTGTGGCAGGAGCGCGTCAAGAACGGATCCGGGCGCACCCTGCCCGACTTCGTCGCGGGGCTCGCCGACCCCGAGCACAGCGACCTGGGCCGAACCTTCTGGAACGTCCACGACTCGCGAGCGCTGGTGCGTCGGTGGTGCACCGTCCTCCCCCCGGAGCGGGTCCACCTGGT
>Ga0190275_10002231_pt1 | contig 14000 bp, 12 predicted proteins | sample Popmic550T_FD_133745 | JGI IMG/M metagenome (GOLD analysis project Ga0190275, IMG submission 133745) | Populus adjacent soil microbial communities from riparian zone of Yellowstone River, Montana, USA - 550 T | ecosystem: Environmental > Terrestrial > Soil > Riparian zone > Trees stand | place... | reverse complement strand
TCGTCGGTGGCCTGGCGGTGGCCCTGGCGGAGTGCGCCTTCGCATCGAACCGGGGGTTCTCTGTCCAGGTCGGGGGCACCGAACCGCACCGCGCGCTCTATTCCGAGAGTCCATCGCGCGCCGTCGTGTCGTGCACGCAGGGACTGGTCGACGAAGTACTGTCGCTCGCCGGTGGTCACGGTGTCGCCGCCGAGGTGATCGGGGCGGTCGCCCGGGACATGTGCGACTTCTCGGTGTTCGCTGTCGGCCTCGAAGAGGCGCGTTCCTTCTGGGAAGGCGGCTTGAGCCACCAACTGTCCGCTACGATGGGTCGAGATGGTGATTAGAGAACATCCCTGCGGACGGAAGTTTTCGCGCTCCACCCCAACCACCGAAAAGAGCCATGTCAGGAGAAGCTAGAGACGCGTGCGGGGTCGTTGGGATCTACGCGCCCGGCGAGGACGTTGCGAGGCTCACCTATTACGCCCTCTATGCGCTGCAGCATCGCGGCCAGGAGTCGTCCGGCATCGCGATCTCCAATGGAGATTCGATGGTCGTGTACAAGGACCTCGGCCTCGTCAGCCAGGTCTTCGACGAGTCCACACTGAAGAGTCTTCGCGGACACGTCGCTATCGGGCACTGCCGCTACTCGACGACAGGGGGCAATACCTGGGAGAACGCTCAGCCGAGCTTCAAGAGCGGGTCCGAGGGGCAGGTCGCTCTCGCCCACAACGGCAACCTCGTCAACACGCTGGACCTGAGACGCCAGCTCGAAGAGGCGGGCGGGGATCCAACCCCGAATCAGGCCCGCCTGGGTACCTCCAACGACACCGACATCGTGGCGGCGTTCATCGCGAGGGCCCAGAGGAAGAGGGACACCCGGCAGGCGCTCAAGGAGATCCTGCCGCGGCTCTCCGGTGCCTTCTCTTTCACGATCATGGACGAGGGCACCGTGTTCGGCGCGCGCGATGCGTACGGCTTTCGTCCGTTGTGCATCGGCCGGCTCGGCTCTGGTGGGTGGGTGCTGGCCTCCGAGACATGCGCCCTGGACCTCATTGGTGCGAGCTTCATACGTGACATCGAGCCCGGCGAGATGGTCGCGATCAATGAGGACGGGCTCACGAGCGACCGTTTCGCCGCGCCGACGGTAGCGACCTGTGTGTTCGAGCATGTCTACTTCTCGCGTCCCGACTCAGCTCTGATGGGACAGAACGTCTATGCGACGCGCTACCGCATGGGCCAGCGCCTCGCCGAGGAGAGCCCCGCGGCAGCAGAGTTGGTAATGGCGCTGCCGGATTCGGGTGTCCCGGCGGCACAGGGATACGCGCAGGCATCGGGAGTCGTCTACGGCGAGGGTTTCGTGAAGAACCGCTACGTCGGCCGGACCTTCATTCAGCCCACACAGGCAATGCGTCAACAGGGGATCAAGATGAAGCTCAACCCGTTGCGTGAAGTCATCGCCGGCAAACGTCTCGTCGTTATCGACGATTCCATAGTGCGCGGCAACACCACGCGAAAGATCGTGAGCATGCTGCGCGAGTCCGGAGCGCGCGAGGTACATGTTCGCATCTCCTCACCTCCGTTAAAGTGGCCGTGCTTCTACGGCATCGACATGCCAAACCAGGACGAGCTGATCGCATCCCAACTGGATGTCGAAGGAGTGCGCGCTCATATCGAGGCCGATTCGCTGGGGTATCTCAGCCTCGAGGGCATGCTCGCCGCAACGGAGTTGCCGAGTGATTCGTTCTGCACGGCGTGCTTCAGCGGTCGCTACCCCATACCAATCCCGGAGCGCGAGCTCCACACCAAGAACGTGCTCGAGCTGCCTCGCGCGCACTTCGACTAGCCCGCGGAACGGAAGGGCTAGTGGTAAACCCGAACTTGCATTCCGATCGGGGCCCTGTTGTGCGCCCACACGGCCGCCCACATCGGAATGCGCGCACACCCGTGGCTCGCGGGGTAGTTGGGAACCTCGGGCCACCCGTGAATGGCGCGCAGACCGTCGAAGTAGCTCGGGTAGTAGAGCCTGCCCGGTGAGTAACCTGCGATCTTGCGATGCATCCGATAAACGCCATCGTGCGTCGCGCCACCGGCCCCGGTCGAAGTGTGCAAGATCCATTTCACCTTGCCCTTGACGACCCACATGACCACCTGGCGCGTTTGGTCGATCTCGATGTGCTTGCGTGGCGATCTGGAGCGCGGCCTTGGCTTCTTGGGGTCCGCGAGCGCACGCCAGGTCGATTCCGTGACACCTCCGGTCCGAGCGCGGCGCTGAATCTTGTTGAACGCGTACATGGCGTCGCGTGTCGGCACGCCGAAGCTCCTGTCGGCCGCGGGAATGACGTAGCCGAGCTGAATCAGTCTCTTCTCGAGGCGGCGAACGTAGTCCCCCCTGGAACCGAGCGATAAACCGGGGAGCCTGGTCCGACGTTTGGTGGATGCGTCGGAGCCGGTCGAGAGGTCCACGGTTCCGAACCCGAGCTTGGCCTTGTAGGTTCCTGGTTTCCGGATGTCAAAACCGGCCTTGAACGAGCGGCCGTTGCGGAGTCCGACCCTTTTTCGTTGGGTGAGTTTGCCGTTGCGGTAAAGGCGGACGACAGCCCTCTTCCCGGGCTGCGCCGGCTTGATGGTTCCGGATGCCTTCGCATGGCCGAACAGGGCCAGCTTGGATAGCTTGACCTTTACGACGAAGGCGACCTTGACCGGCACGAACGCGCTCTGTGCCGTCAGTGTTCGCGCGCGGATTCTCAGGTTCTCCTTGGGCCGTAGCAGGAGCGAGTAGCGGCCGTCCTCGTCGGTAGTGGTTTGGGCGATGGTGCCGTCCTCCCGATCGACGATCTCTACTAGCTCGTCCTCGACTGCCGGTGTGGCCCGGCCTTCGATGCGCACCCACTGCCCGTACTTGATCTTGGTCTTGTTCGCCCTGAGAGTCACGCTGTCGCCGGCTCCGGCGGCCGCTGCGACTGGGGCCAGCCCCGCCAGGACCGCGAAAGCGGTCACCATGGTCAGGATCAGTCTGCGCACCTCTTGGGTCCTGTCTGTCGCCCGATGTGGTGAACGGAACGGTACCTGAAGGAGCGGATGAGGGCTAGCATCTTCGGCTCGTAATAATCTGCCAGCATGTCCCTCAGATACGAGGTCGCGGACGGCATCGCGATCATCACCTTCGACCGACCGGAGGTTCTCAACGCTTTCAACGACGAGCTGGGCCACGCGGCTTTGGATGCGGTCGCGAAGGCTTCGGCCGACGACACAGTGCGATGCATCGTCGTGACTGGCAAGGGACGGGCCTTCAGCTCGGGCGAGGACCTCGGTGCTTTGTCGGACGGGTACCAGAGGGGAGACACTGCTCCACTGGGCAACATCCTCGTAGATCGATACAACCCGTTGATCCGAGCCATCACTTCTGCCCCCAAGCCGGTCGTCGCGGCCGTGAACGGTGTCGCCGCGGGAGCCGGGGCGAGCATCGCGCTCGCCTGCGATTTTCGTATCGTGTCGACCAAAGCCAAGCTCGTGCTCGCATTCATCAAGGTCGGCCTCGTGCCGGACTCGGGTGGGATCTGGTTCCTCACCAAGATGATCGGGGCCGCGAAGGCGTGGGAACTGGCGGCGCTGGGCGAGCCGATCTCGGCGGAAGAGGCCTTGAGGCTCAACCTCGTGAACCGGGTGGTTCCGCTCGACGAGTTCGAGGATGCGTGGCGAGGCTTCGCCGGCGAGCTGGCATCCGGACCAACAAGGGCGTTCGCGCTGACCAAGCGACTGCTTCGCTCGGCGATGGAGAGCTCGTTGGATGAGCAGCTCGACCTCGAGGGGGAGCTCCAGGCCGAGGCAGGGCACACTCAGGATCATCTCGAGGGCGTCCAGGCCTTCCTCGGCAAACGCGCGCCGCGCTTCGAGGGCAAGTAGTGGACCGCATTACGACCGACGTTCTCATTGTGGGCGCGGGGGCGGCCGGACTGTTTGCATCTCTCCATCTTCCTGATGCGACCGAGGTCGTGGTGGTTGACAAGGGCCGCAAGGGGCGGGGCTCGTCTCTGTGGGCGCAAGGGGGGGTGGCCGCAGCGCTCGGCCCCAATGACTCCCCGGAGCTCCATGCAGAGGACACGATACGGGTAGCCGCGGGTCATGCCGACGCGTCGGCCGTCGCGGTTCTGTGCAGCGAGGCACCGGAGTGCGTGATGGAGCTTGCCGAGCTCGGCTGTGACTTCGATCGTCTCGGGGAGCCGGGGGGCGAGTTGCATCTCGCTCGGGAGGGCGGTCAGAGCGTCGCCCGGTCGGCCCACCGAGCGGACGGCACCGGCGCGGCCATCATGAGGACCCTGCGACGACATGCTGCACCGCGTGTCAGGCGCGTCGAGGGAACGTGTGTGCAGCTCGCCGTGTCCGAGGGGAGGTGCGTGGGCGGTTGGGTGCTTACCGAGGAGGGGCTAGTCGAGGTGCTGGCGACCTCGACCGTGCTCGCCACCGGTGGGATCGGTGCGCTGTATCACTCCACGACGAACCCCGTGGGCGCCACCGGTGACGGGATCGCGCTCGGATGGGATGTCGGTGCGGGTCTGTCCGATATCGAGTTCGTCCAGTTCCATCCCACCGCCCTGGCTTTGGGGCGAAACGGCCAGAGACTTCTGTTGACCGAGGCACTTAGGGGGGCCGGGGCATACGTCGTGGACGCAGAGGGCCGCCGGTTCTTGTTCGAGCACCACAGCGACGGCGAGCTCGCGCCCCGGGATGTTGTCGCGCGGGCCATCGCGGCGCGGCACTCATGGCTCGATTGCCGGCATCTCGATCCCAAGGGGCTGCAGCATGAGTTCCCCACCGTGGTGAAGGGGTGCCGGGCCTTCGGGCTCCATCCGGCGAGGGATCTGCTGCCGATCTCGCCAGCGGCCCACTACTCGGTCGGCGGAGTGCAAACGGATCTTGACGGCCGCTCGTCGATCCCTCGCCTCTACGCCGTGGGCGAATGCGCGAGCACAGGCGTTCACGGAGCTAACCGGCTGGCCGGCAACTCTCTTGGGGAGGCGCTTGTCTTCGGTCGCCGCGCTGCGCGTGCCATCACGGGACAGCGCGCCGGGCGAATCAAGAAGATGCCCGAGCCTCCTGAGTTCCAGGAGTTGACGGTCGACGTAGACACCGCTTGGGCGCTGCTCAAGGATGTGAGTTCGTCTTATCTGGGGATCGAGCGCGCCGCCGAGGGACTTCACCGTGCGCACGATGAGCTCGAAGAGTTCGCACGCCTTCCCCTGATAGCGAATCGTTCCGTGCTCGAGCTTCGCTTCGGAGCACGCGCCGCTCGCCTGGTCGCACGCGCCGCATTGCTGAGGCGGGAGTCGCGCGGCGTTCATCACCGGGCCGATCATCCGGATCCGGACCCGGCCTGGGCGGGGGTCCGGCTGAGGCTCACGAGGAAGTGATGCCTCGTCCAATGAGGTGCCGTGATGCTTCTCGAACGGAGCGCTAGATGAGAGATATACCGCAGGGCTTCGAGGGTCATCTCGGTGTGGTTCTAACCGATGAGATGACGGTCGAATTCGGTGAGTTGGGCAAGATCCATCCCGTTTACGCGACCTACTGGATCGCGCGTCACATGGAAGAGGCCGGTCGGAAGGTCATCATGCCGTTCCTCGAGGAGACCGACGAGGGGCTCGGAACGGCGGTCGCAGTGAAACACCTGGCATCCGCGTTACCCGGGATGCGCGTCGAGGTAGTCGCCAAGCACGTCGCGACCGAGGGCCGCAAGGTCGTCTGCGAGTGCACCGCGATCTCAGAGTTGGGCGACCTTATTGCCACCGGCTCGACCGAGCAGGTGGTCCTCCCAGCGACGAAGGTGCAAACGGGATTCGTCGACCTCCAGAAGCGTTGGAACCTTTACCAGGAGGCCAAGCGGCAGCGCAGGCCCGATATCTTTCTCGACGCCGAACGGCCGTCTTGAACGACTACCGTGGGCCGTCGTCGTAATAGCGTCGCTCGACTCGTGTCGTGCGGCTGCGATTCATCATGAACAGCGACAGGAGAAGTCCGAGTCCCCCGATAACCATGAGGATGACGCCCACGACCTCGAGATCGATCCCGGCAAGAGTGATCTCGACGGCGAACTTCAGAATCGCTCCGACGGCGAGGAGAAACAACGAGGTTCCGATGGCCACGACTCACCCCTTCAAGTGAACTAACCGGCCGTAAGTCTCGCACCTCGTGGGAGCATGTGTGGATGAGATCTCACACCGCCTACAGGACCTTCAACACGAGCGAACGGCGAGAGTTCGTGCGTATCACTGAGGATGTTGCAGCGGCGGTGGAGGACTCCTGCATCGAGGAGGGGATGGTTCTCGTTTCGGCCATGCACATCACTGCGGCCGTGTGGATCAACGACGACGAGCCCGGCATTCAGGCCGACGCCCTCGAGTGGCTCGACAAGGTTGCTCCTCCCTCCTGGAGGCCGCCGGCGAACGATACCGCGGAGCAATTGCTGCCCGACCCCGGTGACTACCGCCATCACCGGGGCGGCGAGGACAACGGGGATGCGCATCTCAAGAACATGCTCATGCACCACCAGGTAATCGTTCCCATCACCGAGGGCAAGCTCGATCTAGGCCCCTGGCAGGCGATCTTCTACGTCGAATTCGACGGGCAGCGCAACAAACGTCTGGTAATCAAGGTCATTGGCGAGTAACTTCGATAACAGGGGGAAACCTCCCATAAAGCGCTAACCGGTAACCAGTCATCAAGGGGGTGGTAGCCGGTGCTTAGCCGTCGTGCTCTTGACGATGGTCGCCTTGCTGATCCGAGCTCCTGGATCAGATGTGGCCTAAGCGCTTTCTGAAGGGAGTTTTTCCTCATGGGTGGAAACAAGGCGGTTGCTTACATAGGACCGGGCAAGGTTGAGATTCAAAGTATCGATTACCCGGAGCTCGTTCTCAGAGATGGGCCCGGCGTCGACAAGCGCAACGTGGGACGCAAGTGCGACCACGGCGTCATTCTCAAAATCGTGTCGACCAACATATGCGGCAGCGACCAGCACATGGTTCGAGGACGGACAACCGCTCCTGAGAATCTGGTGCTCGGGCACGAGATCACGGGCGAGGTGATCGAGGCTGGTCGGGACGTCGAGTTCATCAAGGAAGGTGACCTGGTTTCGGTCCCCTTCAACATTGCATGCGGACGCTGTTGGAATTGTAAAGAGCGCAAGACGGGGATCTGTTTGAATGTGAATCCGGCTCGTCCCGGATCCGCTTACGGCTATGTCGACATGGGCGGATGGGTCGGTGGTCAGGCCGAGTACGTCATGGTCCCTTACGCCGACTTCAATCTCCTGAAGTTCCCCGACAAAGATCAGGCGATGGCCAAGATCAAGGACCTCACGATGTTGTCGGATATCTTCCCGACGGGTTTTCATGGGGTCTACTCGGCGGGGGTCGGCCCCGGATCGACCGTCTACATCGCGGGCGCGGGCCCCGTCGGCCTGGCCGCGGCTCACTCGGCCCAGTTCCTCGGGGCGGCGACGGTCATCGTGGGCGACTTGATCGACGAGCGTCTCGCCCAGGCGCGGAGTTTCGGATGCGAGACCGTGGACCTTAGACAGGACACTGCGCTGCACGAGCAAATCGACCAGATCCTCGGAGTACCAGAGGTGGACGCCGCAGTGGACTGCGTCGGGTTCGAGGCTCGTGGCCACGGCGCAGGTGCGGCAGAGGAGGCTCCGGCCACCGTACTGAATTCGATCATGGACGTCGCCAAGGCGGGCGCCAGCCTGGGCATTCCAGGTCTCTATGTCACCGGCGACCCCGGCGCCGCCGACGATGCCGCCAAAGTGGGGTCACTCAGCATCCGTATCGGACTCGGATGGGCTAAGTCCCATGTCTTCACGACGGGTCAGTGCCCCGTCATGAAATATCACCGGCAGTTGATGCAGGCGATCCTGCACGACAGGGTGCAAATCGCGAAGGCCGTCAATGCGACCGTGATCACACTGGATGACGCACCGCAGGGATACAAGGACTTCGACAAGGGCGCCAGCAAGAAGTTCGTGCTGGACCCACACGGTCTGGTCGGCGCGGCGTAATCCTCACGCTCGCTAAGGGGGGCCGGGCGCAGACTCGGCCCCCCTGCGCGTCTCACGTGACTCATTGCGTTCTGGTGACTTGTGGGCTCGCTGAGCGGGTCAGAATGTCGGAAGTCGTCCAGCCGGAGGGGTGGTCGCCGTGATCTTAGAACCTGAATTCGAATCCATGAGGATCGCCGGCCTGAGGAGGCTGCAGTCCGAGCGCTTGGTGGAGCTCGCTGAGGGCATTTACGATCGAGTCGATTTCTACCGCGACAAGCTCGACGAGGCTGGTGTGAAGCCCGCCGACATCTCGAGCATCGACGACATCACCAGACTCCCGATCACTCGCAAGCACGATCTCAGGGACAACTACCCGTTCGGACTGTTCGGTCAGGAGCGCCAGGCCATCAGTCGCGTTCACGCATCCTCCGGAACCACCGGGAAGCCGACAGTCGTCGGCTACACGAAAGCCGATGTCGAACTGTTTGCCGGCGTGAATGCACGCTGCCTCGCGATGGCGGGGGGCGAGCCGGGAATGATGCTGCACAACGCGTATGGCTACGGGCTCTTCACCGGCGGCTTGGGGCTTCACTACGGCGCCGAGCGGCTGGGCATGACGGTCGTGCCCGTGTCGGGCGGAATGACCGACCGGCAGATCATGTTGATCACCGACTTTCTACCCGACATGATCTCGTGCACGCCGAGCTACGGCCTCACGCTCGCTCAGGAGTTCGCCGAGCGGGGAGTAGCTCCCAAAGACATCTCGTTGAGCCTTGGGATCCTGGGGGCCGAGCCCTGGACCGAGATGATGCGAGTCGAGGTCGACGCCGGTCTCGGGCTTCGAGCCTCGAACATCTACGGACTGAGCGAGATCATCGGCCCGGGTGTCTCCTGCGAATGCATCGAGGAGCGCACGGGGAGTCACATCAACGAGGATCATTTCTTTCCCGAGATCCTCGATCCGGACACGGCCGAGCCGGTGGCCGAGGGCGACGAGGGCGTTCTTGTCTTCACGACACTAACGAAGCAGGCGCTCCCACTGTTGCGCTATTGGACGGGTGACATCACGTCGCTGTCGAGCGAGGAGTGCCGCTGCGGGCGAACGCTCAGGCGAATGGCGCTCATCAAGGGTCGGACGGACGACATGCTGATCATCCGTGGTGTGAATCTGTATCCGACCGAGATCGAGCTCGTCCTTGGCGACATCACCGAGCTGTCACCGCACTACCGGCTGGTCGTCACGCGTGAGGGCACCCTGGATGAGCTGTCCATCGAAACGGAGGTCACCGATGAGGTTTTCCGGACGATCGGCGCGGAGGTGATTGATGATGATGCCGTTGCCGCGGACGAGCTCTTGGCTTCGTTGCGAACTCGAATCCAGCGTGGCATCAAGGAGACACTGGGAGTGACGGCGAGCGTATCGTTGAGGTCACCCGGCTCGGTGCCGCGCAGCGAGGGAGGAAAGCTCAACCGAGTGGACGATCGTCGCAAGCAAGTCTGAACCAGAGAGGACGATGAGGACGAGGGCTCGGTTGGTCAACATGTTCACTCGTTGGAATTCGAGAGAATCTGAACCGCGCCTTGCCACTCGTGAGCCGAACTGAGTCCCGTGGTCCGTCGCTCGCGCGCGCTTCGGCGGTTATGGCGCTGGGCATCGGCCTATCGCGGTTCACCGGCCTTCTTCGCATAGCGGCGGTCACGGCAGCAGTCGGCGTCGTCGAAAGCAGGCTCGCCGATGCGTACAACCTCGCCAACGCTGTGCCCCTGCTCATCTATGAGCTGATGCTGGGGGGAATCATGACCTCGGTGATCGTGCCGATAATGGTTGAACTCATCGAGGAGGATCGCGAGCGAGCTTGGAGGATGGCAACAGCTCTCATCAACCTGGCGCTGATTGGTCTCACCCTCGTCACCATCATCGGCATAGCTGCGGCCCCATGGATCGCTCAGTTCTATTCAGGCAGGATGGGTGGCGCGGAAGGAGATCTTCATAGGGAAGTCATTACCTTGCTACTGAGGCTCCTCATACCTCAAATCATCTTCTTCGGGCTCGCCGGGATCACAGCCGGACTCCTAAATGCGCATCGTCGTTTTGCAGTACCCATGTACACGCCCGTCCTTAACAATGTCGCAGTCATTGTTGTATTCGTCGCTTTTCACAACGTGTTCGGAAAAGCCGATTTGAATCTCGGAACGCGACAACTGACAATCATGGGACTTGGCACCACTCTCGGAGTGGTTCTCATGGCCCTCGCACAGCTACCGTTCCTCCGCGAGTTCGGACGTTATCGCGCGAACGTCTCTGTCCCATGGCCTCTGCTCAAGAAGATCATCCGCCTGTCCGTGTACATCTTCGGCTATGTCTTAGTCAGTCAAGTGGGCTATCTCTTTATGCAATGGTTGGCGAGCGCCGAGCAAGGCGGATACTCGGCCTTCGTCGTTGCTTATACGTTTTTCCTCATCCCTATCAGCCTTGTCGGCTATTCGGTTTCCACGGCCTTGCTGCCCGACATGAGCGCGCATGCCACACATGAAAGATGGACAGAGTTTAGAGATCGGCTGTCCGTCGGTGTACGCGTGAACCTGTTTCTGCTTTTGCCTGCTGCTGTCGGTTACCTGGTTCTTGGCCGAGAGATTCTTCGTGTACTGCTTCTCAATGGTGTCATGACGGTTCAATCCGTTGATCTGATCTGGCATGTACTCGCACTCATGATTCTCGGCCTTCCACAGACAGCTATCTTTTCCGCATTCGTCAGAGCTTTTTACGCGATGCAGGATGCACGATCCCCCTTCCTCATCGTGAGTGGAGTCGTCTTCTTCAACGCAGTACTGAACGTGCCTCTTTTCATCTGGTTGGGCGTGAAGGGATTGGCACTGGGCCAAGCGGTTGCTTTAACTGCTGCCATCTTCATCTCCGGGCGCAGGTTGTCGGGCAGAATTTCCGGCATAGACGCGCGGCGAGCGCTTCGAAGCGGACTGCGTTGCCTCTTAGCGGCTCTGGGCATGGGGGTGACCGTCTGGGCCGCCCTCCAACTGCTCGAGCGATTTCTGGCTACGGGGTCGCCGGTTGGTGCCGCTGTTCTTGTTTTTGGTTTGGGGGTTCTGGGCGCTGCCGTCTATCTCGCGTTAGCGTGGGCGATGAAAGTCGAAGAGGTCGCCTACCTCCGGAAACTTTCCCCATTCCCCCCAGTCACCGGGGACGTACAAACAGGGCCGCTCTCGGGAAAGGGACCAGGATGAAGGTTGCCTACGACGTTGGTGTCCCCATCGACAGACCTACGGGAGTCGGGCGATACATCGCGGAACTGGGGCACGCTCTTGTGGAGTTGGGTGTTGAGCTACGTCCCTATCGCGTTTCCTTTCGTGGCAGACCGGTAGGCGGTGTCGCTCACTGGCGTATTCCGGCCAAGGTTGCGCATCTGAGTTGGCGAACGACGAACCGACCTGCAATCTCTCGTCTCGTTAGCAAAACGGCGCTGGTTCATGGCACGAATTTCGTCTTGCCCGCGCTCGGAGAAAGCAAAGGTGTTCTTACGATTCACGATCTGTCCTTCGACACGCAAAGCGGATTTGGTGGAAACAAAAGACTGACGATCATGGTTCCGTGGTCCATCGAGCACAGTTCCGCGGTTGTCGTTCCCAGCGGGGCTGTTGCCGCTGAGGTGGCAGCCCGCTTCGGCTATCCGATTGATCGAATATTCGTCACACCAGAGGGTGTCAGTCCCAACTTCTTCGAGGCCAAGCCGTTGTCCGACGCGGAGCTCGGAGCTTTGGGTATCTCGAGACCTTTCGCAATCGCCGTCGGCACCCTTCAGCCACGCAAGAATATTTTCCGGCTACTCGAGGCTTGGAGAAGGGTTGCGACTCAACTGGCCGGTTGGACGCTCGCACTCGTTGGTCAACAGGGAGAAGGCCCCAGGATCCCTGATTCTCCCGGCGTGGTTACGACGGGGTGGGTCGACGACAGAAACCTGCACGGCCTGCTGGCCAGCGCTGAGTTCTTCTGTTACCCCTCCCTATACGAGGGTTTCGGACTTCCGCCCCTTGAAGCAATGGCCGCAGGCACACCAGCGCTGGTTGGCGACTATCCGGCCGCCTTGGAAGTGGTCGGAGATCTCGCGCTGGTCGTCGATGGGATGAACCCAGACGACATTGCCGAGAAGATCCTCCAGCTTGCACAAGACGATCGTCTACGGCGGCGTCTCGCTGAGGCAGGCCGGACTCACGCCGCGAGCTTCACCTGGACTCGGACCGCTCGCGCAACAATGGACGCATATGAGGCAGCGCTGGGAGGGAGAGAGCGTTGAATGGTCAAGGCGCGCGTTCATGGGAGGGTACGAAGGCAATACTTCTTAGGACCGACGCCGGCATCGGAGGTGTGGAGCGGGCCGGTCGTTCCCTCACCACGGCGCTGGTGGACTTGCTAGGCCCCGGTCGCGTTGGCTTCCTGTCCGTGTGGGCAAGCACCATGCCTTCGCCTTGCCGGGTCTTGTTCACCGGAGGTACGGAGGGTGGCGGCCGAGTGAGCATCGGCACGCGCCTGCAGTTCGTTCTTCAGGCTCTTCGTCATGCCTTTGCCTGGAGAGAGGGCCTGGTCATCTTCGCCTGTCACCCTCACCTCGGTGCCACTGCGTGGCTGGCCCACATAGTGAGCCGAGCTCCCTACGCCGTGTGGTGTCACGGGGAGGAGTCCTGGGGGAGCTTGCGGACGACCGTGCGATTCTCGTTGAGGCACGCACGGGTCGTCTTTGCTCCGAGTCGCTTCACCGCTGACCGTGTGGAAATCGGTGCTGGGCTTCCGGCGAGCTCGGTGCATGTTCTGCCCCATTGCCTTACGCCCGAGCTACTGATGGGTCGCGACCCGGCAACCCCTGTTGCGCATCGTGTTCTCACAGTCGCGCGGCTCGTTCCTGAGCATCGATACAAAGGGATCGACACCCTCATTCACGCTTGGCCCGAGGTGCTGTCGGCGGTTCCCAACGCCGAGCTGATCGTTATCGGAGACGGGGCAGACCGAGATTATCTGGAGCAATTGTCAAATCGGTTGCGGGTGCAGACGTCTGTGCAATTCTTGGGAGCTATCGATGACGGCGAACTGGAACGTCAGTACCGTCGGACCGCGATCTTCGCCCTGCCATCACGGACCCGGCTCGTCCCCAAACCCGAGGGCGAAGGCTTCGGTCTTGTGTATCTCGAGGCAGCGGCATCGAGCTCTGCCGTCGTAGCCGCACAAGGGGGTGCCCTACCAGAAGTAGTTGTTGCGAACCAAACCGGTTTGCTCGTCGACCTTGACAAGCCCAGGGAGTTGCCCGAGACACTAATCCGACTTCTCCTAGACTCGCAGCTGACTAACCGCTTGGGAAAGAACGGCCGGCGACATGTCTCAACCAATCACAGCTTTCCGCTTTTCCGCGCTCGCGTTGAGGGCCTGCTCGAGCGACTGACGCAGACTTCGCCGACTACCTTGGCAAGCTGAGTTACCCGTGGCCTCAAATCACTGTCTGTGGCCGCTCCTTCAGGCTCGCGTCTCTGACCTCGACGGTGCCCCCGTTGAGATCGGCGACCATCGATGACTCCTCGAACCAGCTTGCCGGCGCCGCGTGTCCCCAGAAGGTTTGCCTCATCGGATCGTTGACGCTCCAACGAAGGGGCTCCAGTCCGGGATCGCCGGTGTAATAGTCACTCGTGTACAGCTCGATGCGATGACCATCCGGATCGCGCAGGTAGAGGAAGAAGGCGTTCGACAGTCCGTGGCGCCCCGGCCCCCGTTCGATCGCATCGGCACGACCCATGGCCGCCAGACGATCGCAGGTACGCAGCACGCTCATGGGATCGCACACCCACCAGCCCGTGTGGTGCAGCCTAGGACCGCGTCCGTTCATTAGCGCAACGTCGTGGACGTCCGGCTTGCTGAACATCCATGCGGCCCAGAGCTGCTCGTCCTCCCCATCCGTTGTGGTGTATTCGGAGCAGCGAAAGCCGA
>Ga0190275_10002230_pt1 | contig 14001 bp, 11 predicted proteins | sample Popmic550T_FD_133745 | JGI IMG/M metagenome (GOLD analysis project Ga0190275, IMG submission 133745) | Populus adjacent soil microbial communities from riparian zone of Yellowstone River, Montana, USA - 550 T | ecosystem: Environmental > Terrestrial > Soil > Riparian zone > Trees stand | place... | reverse complement strand
GGCGATCCGCAACGACGGCGCCCCGCTGGCCGTGACCATGCGCCCGCCCGGCCACGACGACGAGCTGGGCGCCGGGTTCTGCTTGACGGAAGGCGTGATCGAGCACCCCGACGAACTGCAACGGGCGGTGCCCTGCACCCTGGCCGACTACGGCAACGTCGTCGACGTCACGCTCGCGGGTGAGGCCCGTGCCCGTTGGGCGGAGCAGTGCACGAAGGCGCGGCGCGAGCTGTACCTGTCGAGCTCGTGCGGCCTGTGCGGCACCCGCAGCATCGACCGCATCGAGCGCCGCATCCCGCCTCTCGCCGCCGGCTTCGCCGTCTCGCCGTTCGTCCTGTCCCGACTGCCGCAACTCATGGGCGAGGCGCAGGGCGTGTTCGCCCAGACCGGCGGGCTCCATGCGGCGGGCCTGTTCCACGCCGACGGCCGGGTGCGGCTCGTCCGCGAGGACGTGGGTCGGCACAACGCGGTGGACAAGGTTGTGGGGGCGCTGTTGTTGAGTGGTCAGCTGCCGGCCGGGCCGGGCGTGCTGCTCGTGTCCGGCCGGGCGAGCTTCGAGTTGGTGCAAAAGGCGGGGCGGGCGGGAATCGGCTTCCTGGCCGCGGTGGGTGCGCCGTCGAGCCTGGCGGCCGAGGCGGCGCGGCGGTTCGGGATGACCTTGGTGGGGTTCCTGCGCGGCGAGCGCTTCAACGTGTACGCGGGCGGCGAGCGCGTCGAAGAAGCCCCGGCGAGCCGACCGCCGTCAGGCGGCGGGTGACGTTCTTCACCCGCCGCCTGACGGCGGTCGGCTCACCGCTGCCACGCGCGCCCGCAGCTGCGCCTCCAGCTCGTCCGCCTGTTCGAGGTGCTGTCCGAGCACGTCGTTCACCTCCCAACGGTCCTCAGGCTTCTCGTAGAGTTGCGGCTGCCGCGCGTCCCCCTCGGCTTGCGGCCCCGGCAGCAACAGCGTCCGGTCCGCGGTGTGAATCGCCCACTCGCCGACGCCGTCCACCACCCACCCGGAATACCCGACCTCCCGCACCTGATCGACCTCGCCACGAGCCACTGGCATCAGATCGCACCCCTCAAACACCTCACCCGCGACTCCGAACAGCGACAGCAGCGTCGGCGCGACGTCGGCCGGCTGCGTGATCGTCCCCACGCGCCGCCCGGCCTCGGCGCCGCCGGAGAGCCGCATCAACAGCGGAAGTTGCACCACCGTCTGATGCAGCCACGGGCGGTACGGGCCGACCTGCCTGTGCTCGCCGAGCGGGTAGCCGCGGTCGGACGTGACCAGCCACGCGGCCGTGCGGTCGAGCCCGCGTTCCCGGAACAGCTCGAACGCCCGGCCGAGTTCGTCGTCGAACTTCGTCACGACGGCGGCGAAGGTGCGGTGCAGGAAGTCGAGCGCCGCGGGGTCGGAGCGGTCGAACGGCCCGGTCGGCGGGTCGGCGAACGGCGGCACTTCTTCCGCGTCGGCGGGTTGCCCGGCCTCGTCGTCCCCCTCGTCGAGGTAGGCGTCGAACACCTCCTGTGGCACGTCCCACGGCGGCACGCAGCGGTCGGTTTCGACCCACAGCACCCAGAGACCGTCCGCCGGCAACCGGTCCAGCACCCCAGGCAGCTCCCGCAAGCAGGCGTCGAGTGGGGAGGCGTCGTCGGCGTCGGGCCGTGCGTCGAACACTTCCGCCCAGCCGGCGTAGTAGGAGGGTGGGCCATCCGTGTCGGGGTGGTTCGCCCGCACGAGCACCGACCGCACCCCGACCGCGGCCAGCGCTTCGAGTAGGATTGGTCGAGACTCCGAACTCTCACCCGATATCAGCGGCACTTGGTGGCAGCCGGTCAGCCAGGCCCGGCCGGCGGCATCGGGATCGGGGCAGTCGGACAGGTGGCGGTCGAACGTCACGCCCTCGGCCGCGAGGCGGTCGAGGGCGGGGGTGACGACCCACTCGTTGCCGTAGGCGCCGAGCCACCCGGCTGGCAGGCTGCGGGCGGCGATGACGATCACACTCATGCCGTCCGATTCTACCGGGTCGCCGCCGCCGCGGCGGGGAATACGCTGAACCCGCACCCGCCGCGAAAGGACCACACTTGCTCGGCCCGATCTTCAACCGGGAACTGGTCACCGTCCCGCGCCGGTCCGGCCACTACGCCGGCCGGGCCGCCGCGGTCGGCCTCCTCGCCATCCTCGGCACCACCACCTGGCAGGCGACCGTCGGCTTCGCCCGCGACGCCACCCTCGGCGAGACAGCCGCGTTCGGGCTGCTGCTGTTCCAGATCGTCGCCTTCGTGCAGCTGCTGCTGACGATCTTCTTCGCCGCCCTGTCCGCGGCCGGCGCCGTGTCGCAGGAGAAGGACCGCCGCACGTTCGTGCTGCTCCTCATCACCGACATGCGCGACTACGAGATCGTGCTCGGCAAGCTGCTCGGCGCGCTCCTCCCCATCAGCGTGCAGCTACTCGTGACGGCCCCGGTGCTGTCGCTGTTCCTCCTCCTCGGCGGCATCGACCCCGAACAGGTGTGGCAGGCGGTGCTGGTGCTGGCGGCGTCCGCGGTCGCGGCCGGGTCGCTCGGCGGGCTCGTCGCGCTGTGGCGTGAGCGCACGTTCCAGGCGCTGGCGCTGGCGGTGCTGTTCCTGGTGCTGTACGTCAGCGCGGCCCACGGCGTCGGGCTGTTCGTGAGCCGGCCGGCGCAGGCGTGGATCGAGCCGTTCGCGGCCATGCAGTCCGTCCTCGAAGCGGAGCCGACCGCGGGACTCGCCCCGGCCTACGGCTACGTCCTGGTGATGCTCGGGTGGGCGGTCGTGCTCAACGCGATCGGGATCACCCGGCTGCGGGCTTGGAACCCGAGCGGCGAGCCAATCATGCAGCGCGAGGGGGCGAAGGCGGTCGAGGCGACGAACGAGGCGGAGGAGATCGAGAAGCGGGCGAAGGCGCACGCCGCCCCCGGCGCCGCCCGCGAGGTGTGGCCGAACCCCGTGCTGTGGCGCGAGGTCCGCACCCTGGCCTACGGGCGGCGGCCGCTGCTGGTGAAGCTGGCGTTCGGTGTCGCGCTCGCGGCGATTCTGTACTTCGCCGTGAGCGAGTTGAACCGCCCTGGTGGCCGTCCCGCGTTCGCCGCGGCCTACGGCCTCGTACCGGTCGCCGTGCTGAGCCTCCTCCTGGTGTCCGCCCAGGCCGCGACGGCCGTCACGTCCGAGCGCGACGGCGGGGCGCTCGACGTGCTCCTCGTCACCGACATCTCGCCGAACGAGTTCGTGTTCGGGAAGCTCCTCGGCGTCGCGTACAACACCAAGGAATACCTCCTGCCGCCGTTTCTGCTGTCCGTCTACTACGCGCTCTCCGGGGCGCTCACGCACACGCCTACGGACGTGGGCGCGGGAACGGCGTTCGCCATGAACTTCGGGCCGCTGCTGGCCGTGCTCGTGTCGCTGGCGGTCTTGATGGCTTTCGCCATGATGTTGGGGCTGCACGTCGCCCTGCGGGTGACGGCGAGTCGGCTGGCGATCGTGCACACGCTCGGGACCGTCTTCTTTCTTTCCGTCGGCACCCTGATTAGCATTTACCTCATCGTCATCAACGGCGGCAGCTTCGGCAGCCAGTGGGTGAGCTTCGTGTCGTTCCTGGTGCTCGGCATCGGCGGGTTGATGTACGTGCTGAACGCCGACCGCCCGTCGTGGGCGCTGAGCCTCGCGGCGACGGCCTGCCCGCTGGCGATGTTCTTCTGCGTGGTGAACATCCTGATCGGCAAGCCCGGTACCGAGGAGTCGGCCGACCCGCTCAGTTCGTTCATCGTGCTCGGCGGGGCGTTCGGGTTCGCCGTCGCCGCGATGCTGGTACCTCTGCTGAGCGAATTTGACGTGGCGCTGGGCCGGACGACGCTGCTGGCCGATGAATGACTGGCGAAGCCCGGGGACGGCCGTCCCCGGGCTTTCCGCCAGAGGGAGCTTGAACATGAACCGCGTTCGCCTCACCCTCGCGCTCACGGTCGCGCTCCTCGCCGCCCCCGCGGCCCGGGCGCAGGACGTGAAGCGCTTCCCCGCCGGGAAGCATGGCGCCGGCGAGCTGCGGTACGTCGACGGCGTCCCCGTCCTGACCGTTCGCGGCAGCCCGGCCGAGATGGGCGAGCAGTTCGGCACCCTCGCGGTGAAGTCCGCCCCCGACCTCGACGGCCTCATCGCCCGCTTCCTGGAGGACACCGGCCAGAAGGGGCGCTACCCGCTCGTGCTGGCGATGGGTAGCCGGCTGCTCCCCGGATTCCCCGCGCACCACCGCACCGAGATGGAAGCCTGCGCGAAGGCGGGGAACAGCGACCTCGGCCGGCACGTCTTCGCCAACACCGTCGCGGACCTGTCGAGCGGCATGGGCTGTTCCACGGTCGTCGTCGAACCGGGGCGGAGCAAGACGGGGGCGCCGGTGTTCGGCCGCAACTTCGACTGGTACCCGACACGCGGCATCACCGAGCACACGCTCGTCGCCGTCTACCGCGGCACCGGTAAGCGGGCGTTCGCGGCCGTGACCGTGAGCCCGATCGGCGGCGTCGTCAGCGGCATGAACGACGCCGGGCTATGCCTCACGGTCAACGAGATTCATCTGCGGCGGTCGAAGGACCAGGCGGCGTTCAACTGGAAGGGGACGCCGATGGTGCTGGCCTTCCGCCGCGTCCTGGAGGAGTGCAAGACCGTCGCCGAGGCCGAGGCACTGCTGCGCGGGATGGAGCGAACCACCAGCTGCTGCCTGACGCTGTGCGACGTGACCGGCGGCGCGGTGTTCGAGATGACGCCGAAAACGCTGGCGGTGCGGCCGCCCGAGAACGGCGTCAGCTGCTGCACCAACCACTTCCGCACCGACGACCTGAGCGTCGGCAACAAGTGCTGGCGGTTCGACAAGCTCGCCCCGCTCTACACGGCCGACGGCAAGCTCGGCGTGGCGGACGTGTTCGCCCGGCTGGACGAGGTGAACCAGGGGAAGGCGACGCTGCAGAGCATGGTGTTCGAGCCGCGGGCGCGGGTGCTCCACTTCGCGCACGGCGAGGGGCCGGCGTCGAAGCTGCGGCCGGTGCGGCTCGACCTTGGATCGATCTTCGAGGAGAAGTAGTTCCGTTGCCGCTTGCGACTTCGCGCTGCACGACGCGAAGCCGCAAGCGGCTCAGACTTGAAGCACCCCCGTCTTGAACACCCGCCCGTCGTCGTGGCGGGTGGCCACCTCCAGAGCCGTCAGCAGCGCCGACCGCATCTCCTCGGGGCGAATCACCGCGTCCACCCACAGCCGGGCGGCGGCGTAGCGGATGTCGGTCTGCGCCTCGTAGCTCGCCTTCACCTTGTCCCGAAGGGCCGCTAGTTCGGCCGCGTCCGGCTCCTTCCCCGCGCGCTTCAGCGACTGCACCTGAATGTCGAGGAGCGTGCTCGCGGCCTGGTCGCCGCCCATCACGGCGTAGCGCGCGGTCGGCCACGCCAGGATGAACCGCGGGTCGAACGCCTTGCCGCACAGCGCGTAGTTCCCCGCCCCGAACGACCCGCCGGTGATGAGCGTGAGCTTCGGGACGACGCTGTTGGAGATGACGTTCACCAGCTTCGCGCCGGCCCGGATGATGCCGGCCTGCTCGCTCTCGCGGCCCACCATGAAGCCGTTGACGTTCTGCACGAACAGCAGCGGCAGCCGCTGTTGGTTGCAGTCCATCACGAACCGCGCCGCCTTGTCCGCCGAATCGACGTAGATGACGCCGCCGTACTGCCACGCCCCGTCCGCCGGCTTCACCCGCTTCTTCTGGTTGGCGATCACGCCCACGGCCTTGCCGCCGAGCCGGCCGAAGCCGCAGACGAGGCTCTGGCCGTACTCGGCCTTGTACTCGTCGAACGGGGCGTCGGCGTCGAGAACGAGCCCCAACAGGGCACGCACGTCGTACTCGGCAGTGGACGTGTAGGGTGTGAAATCGGCTGAAAGCCCACCGGCCGCGGCCGGTGGGCTTGCGTCTGCAGGGAGCTGAGCGACGAGCCGCCGGAGCCGCACCAAACAGCTCTCGTCGTTTTTCTCGCGGAAGTCGATGGTGCCGCTGATCGCCGCGTGCATCGCCGCCCCGCCCAGCGATTCGTGATCGACCTCCTGCCCGATCGCCGCCTTCACCAGCGCCGGGCCGGCGAGGTACAGGCCGCTCCCCTCCGTCATCAGGAGCGTGTCGCACAGCACCGGCAGGTAACCGCCGCCGGCGACGCAGTTCCCCATGATCGCGGCCAGCTGCGGCACCCCGGCCGCGGAGATGACGGCGTTGTTGCGGAAGATGCGGCCGAAGTCGTCCTCGTCGGGGAACACCTCGTCCTGAAGTGGCAAGAACACGCCCGCGGAATCGACGAGGTAGACCAGAGTCAGGCGGTTCTCCATCGCAATCCGCTGCGCACGAAGCACCTTCTTCGCGGTGATCGGAAAGAATGCCCCGGCCTTCACCGTGGCGTCGTTCGCAATCACCATCACGCGCCGGCCGGACACGGTGCCGATGCCGGTGACGACGCCGCCGGACGGGGCGCCGCCCCACTCGGTATACATGCCCCAGCCGGCCCACAGGCCGAGTTCGAACAATGCGGTGTCGGCGTCGAGGAGTTTCGAGACGCGTTCGCGGGCGGTGAGGCGGCCTTTCTCGTGCTGTCGGTCGATCGCCTTCGCCCCGCCGCCGAGGCGGATGGTCGCTTCGTCCGCGGAGAAGTCGGGTACGGTGCTCATGCCGCGATTATACCCGGCCGCGCCAGCGACCGCAGTTCGGCGAGAATCGGACCGCGGAGGGCGGCTTCCATTGCCACGAGACCCCGGGCCGCGGGGGCGCCGTCGATCACGCGGTGGTCCACGAACAGGCGGAGCGTCGTGGTGCCGTCCGCATCAACGACCGCCGGCGAGAGGAAGCTAGTGAGCATCGTCAGCCCGTGAACCAGACCGGCGCCGGCGGGGGCGACGTTGCTCGCGGTGAAGGTGCCGAAGTGACGCTGACGCCACGACCCGCGAACGCTCAGCCCCAGCCACATTACCGCCCGCCGCAGCGGCCGCGGCAAGCGCAGCAGGAGGAGCGCCCGGCGGTAGGCACACTCCTCATCGAGGGGCACAGTTTTCAGGCGGGCGAGCTCCGCGTCGATCTCCACCAGCGATTTCGATTCCGGGCTCTTGAGCGGGTACGTGAGCACCGCGGGGTCGCCGTCCAGCTCGCGCTCAACGGTCACCAACGCGGTCGAGGAACCGTGCTCGTACAGGCGCGACGTCGGAAACGTGAGGAGCGATCGTCGCAGGTCGGGGACGGCCTGTGCGGCAAGCCCGTAAGCCTTGAGCAGTACGGCGAACCAGCCCGGCCGCGGGTCGGCCGCCACGCGCGCCGCGGCGACCTCGGGGATGCGAATCGACCGTTCCAGGGTGATTGTCGCGGTCGGGCGGCAGAAGTGGAGCCAGTCGAGCACCAGCCGCCGGGCGCGGGGGAGGCCGAGCGAGCGGCCGTGAGCCGATCCCATTCCGTCGTCTCCGGGTCGGCTCAGGCCGCGGGCCGGAGCCAGAGTCGGTTCAGCCCGCGCGGCCGCACCCGGGTCCGGGCGGCGTGCCACGCGAAGGCGTCGGCCAAGGTATCAGCCAGCGGCCGCGACAGGTAGCCCAGCTCGGCCGCCGCACGCGCCGACGACGCAAACCAGCAGCGTGTGTTCATCCGCACCAGCTCGAACGACGGGAACGGCTCGCGGCCGGTCACCCGGTGTTGGAGTTCGGCGACCACGGCCGCGGCACGCATGACGCCCGGCGCCAGCACCGGGCCGAGTTCGGGAAGGAATCGCCGCCGCAGCCCGGCAACTCGGGCCAGCGCCTCGAATAGCCCGCGGTACCGGACGTTTTCGCCGCCAAGGACATACCGCCGGCCGCACACCCCGCGCTCGGCCGCGAGGAGGTGCCCGTCGGCAACATCGCGCACGTCCACAACGTTGATCCCGCCCGGCGGCGCGAACGCGACGTGACCGCGCCAGTAGTGGATGCACACGTCGCCCATGACCGACGGCCCGGGGTCGTCCGGCCCGAACAGGTAGCCGGGGTTCACGACCACCACGTCGTGCCCCGCTGCGGCCGCCGCCACGGCCACCTCCTCGGCGGCCCGCTTGGCACGGACGTACTCGACCCCCACGTCCTCGCCGTCGGTGTTGTCCTCAGTCAGGGTAGCGCCGCGCGTGGCGCCGAGGGTGACGATGCTCGACGTGAGTACGAGTCGCGCCCGTGCCGGAAGTGCGTCGAGGGCCGTGCGGATGACCGCGGTGTGGGCGCCCATCTTCCGCGCGGTCGCCCCGCCGACGCCGACCGGGCCGGCCGTGACGAACACGACCTCACCGCCGTCGAAGAAGGATCGCACGGCGGCGGGGTCGGTGGCGTCGCCGGTGCGCTCCTCGACGCTGGGAATGTCCAGGGGGGTGCCACCAAGCGACAGCGTGCGGACGGCCGCACCCTGCTCGGCGAGTTGGCGGACGAGGTGGCGGCCGAGAAAGCCGCTGCCGCCGAGGACGCGGACCGGCCGGCCGTTCCAGAAACCCGTCGCCGTGTCGGCGGTCATCCGTGACCCTCCTTTTCCCGCCGGATCACACCCGCGACCAGTCCTTCCGCTGGCGGCTCGACGGGATCTTCAGCATCTTGCGGTACTTCGTCACCGTCCGCCGGGCGACCGGGTAACCGGCGTCGTTCAGCTTCGTCACCAACTCCTCGTCCGACAGTGGGTTCGCCTTGTTCTCGTCGCCCACCAATTCCAGCAGCTTCTGCTTCATCACCTCGTAGGCCACGTCCTCCTGCGTCTGGTCGTTCTTCTTGCCGCCGCCGAAGAACCGCTTCAGCGGGAAGACGCCGCGCGGGGTCTGCACCCACTTGTCGTCCACCGCCCGGCTCACCGTCGTCACGTGGACCTTCACCAGGTCGGCGATTTGCTGCATCTTCAGCGGGTGGATGTGCTCAGGGCCGGCGTCCAGGAACGCCCGCTGGTGGTCGATGATCGCCTTCGTCACCTTCATCAGCGTGTTCCGCCGCTGCTCGACGGCCGAGACGAGCCACTGCGCCGACTGCAGCGACTTCCGCAGCTTCTCCTTCGCCGCCTCGTCCAGCCCCTTCGACTTGTACAGCTCAAAGTAGCGCTTGCTGATGCGGATGTTCGGCACCCAGTCGTCTGTCAGCCTCACGTCGTAGTCGCCGTCGTCGTTCCGCTCCACCACCACGTCGGGCACGACGTACTGCACGCCCCCCTCGGCGAATTTGAGCCCCGGCTTCGGGTCGAGGTGGTGCAGCGCCTCCACCGCCTCCTGGATGGTCGGGATGTCGAACCGCGTCGCCTTCTGGATGAGCGGGATGCGGTTGTACCCGATGTCGTCGAGGTGGTCGCGGACGAGCACCCGCAGCACGTCGGCGCACGGCGTCTCGTCGGTGATCTGCAGCAGGAGGCACTCGCGGAGGGTGCGGGCGCCGATCCCCGGCGGGTCGAGCTTCTGGATGACACTGACGAGAATGTCCTCCACCTCGTCCTCGGTCACGAGCTGGTCGTAGGTCTGGGCGATCTCCAGCAGGCCGACGGGGGCGAACGTCTCGCGGGCGTCGGCCTCGTCGTCCGTCTCGCGGCGCTTGGTCTTGATGCGCGAGCCGAGGTAGCCGGTGCGGTCGATGAAGCTGCACACGTGCTTGGCGAGCGCGCGCTGCTCGGGGTCGAGTTCCAGCTCGCCGAGCTGCTCGTCGAGGTGGTCCTGCAACGACTGCGGGCGGTCCGGCATGTTCGCCATCGCGTCCATCTTGCGGTCGCCTTCCTCCTCCAGCGCCGCCCGGCTGCCGCGGTGCTCCTCGTTGAAGTGGTCGTCCCAGTCGCGGTTGAGCGCCTCGAGCCGGCTGAACTCCAAGTCGCCGGTGTCGTCGTGCTTGAGGGGGGCGTCGGGGTTGAACTCCGGCTCGGCCCCCTCCTCGTTCTCGCCGAGTTGCTCCTTCTGCTCCAGGAACGGGTTCTCCTGGAGCTCCTTCTCGATCTTCGCCTGCAGGTCGATGATGGGGAGCTGCAGGATCTCCATCGACTGGATCATCCGCGGCGCCAGGACCATTTTCAGGTCCATGCGCGTGTGCATGTCCATGCCGATCCGCATCCCGCTCATGTCGTCTCCGTCGTATGGTCAACCCGGCCGTCCGGGGTATCCGCTCAGAACGCCCGCCGCCCGTCGAGGGCGTCGGTCAGCATCTGCGCATTCGCCAACTCAAGCGACGCCCCGGAAGGCAACCCGCGTGCCAACCGTGTGACCGCCGCGCCACTCCCGCCCAGCACGTCGGCCGCGTATAAGGCCGTGCCGTCGCCCTCCAGCGTGGGGCTCGTCGCCAGGATCACCTCGCGCACGCCGCCGCGCTTGACGCGCTCGACCAGCGGCGTGAACGTCAGGCGATCCGGGCCGATTCCGTCGAGCGGGGCGAGCCGCCCGCCGAGGACGTGGTACAGCCCGCGGAAGCTGCCGGCCCGCTCGAACGAGGCCACGTCGCGGGGCGTTTCGACGACGCACAGGATGGCCGCGTCGCGCCGGGGGTCGGAGCAGATTTCGCAGACTTCCCTGTCCGTGAGGGTGAAACACTCCCGACACGCCCGGACGCGGTCGGCGACGGCACGCAGCGCGTCCGCGAGCTTGGTTGCCTGTGAGCGATCGCCTGCCAACAGGAAATGCGCGATCCGCTCGGCGCTCTTCGGCCCGATGCCCGGGAGTTTCGCCAACTCCTCCAGCAGCCGCCCGATCACCCCCTGCGGTTCGCCCACGGCTCGCGCCCCTCGCGTGTTCAGAACGGGATGTCCGCGTCCGGGTCGATCGACACCACCTCGGGCTCGTCCGCCTCGCTGACGAGGTGGTCGGCCGCGATGACGGACGTGACGATACGGCGGTCGAAGACGGCGACCGCGGTGTCGCCGGGGCCGCCGATCGCCGGCGCCGGCTCGACGATCAGGGACAGCGTGTCGTGATCGGGCAACGACACCCGATCGGCTCGGACGACATACCGCTTGCCGGTCCGGAGAGTCACGACGAACTCGAGCACGACGCATCCTCCGAGGTCAGGAGAGTCCCGGGAGCCCGCCTCCGAGCATCCCTGGCGGCAGACCTATGCTCTCGGCCATCTTCGCCGACGCGGCCGCGACCTGCTCGCGGGCCTTCGTCACGGCCTGGTTCACGGCCACGGCCACGAGGTCTTCGAGCATCTCGCGGTCGGCCATCGCCTCCGGGCCGATCTTCACCGACACGACCTCCATCCGGCCGTTCACCTTGGCGGTCACGTAGCCGCCGCCGGCCGTCCCCTCGGCGACGATGGTGCCGAGCTGGGAGTTGAACTTCTCGAACTCTTCCTTGATCTTACCACTGTTTCCTAGCAGGGACATCATCGAGCCGAGCTTGCCGAACATCACGTCGCCTCGTCGGTGTCGTCGGCCGCCGCGGGCCGGGGTGCGGCCACGGCGGTCGGGTCGAACGCCTCGTCCATGTGGGTCAGTTGCGCCCCGAGCGCGTCGGCCGCCTTCTGGAAGAACGGCAGCGTCATGAGCGACTTCTTCCGCTCGCCGACCGACGCGCCCGCCGGCCGGGCGGGAGCCTCCGCGGTCGGGCCGCTGGGCGGGGCGTCGAAGCGGACGACGACTGGCTGACCCGTCACGCGCCGGAGTGCGTCCTGGACCCGCTGCTGCCCCAACTCGGTGGCACACGCCTGATAGGCGGAATTGTAGCCGGGGGCGAAGCGAATTGCCAGTGCATTTGGCCCGAAAAGTGCAGGAAGGAGCGCGGCTTCGAGTTGACTGGCCAGCATCGGCGCCCGTTCGTGCAGCAACCGCTTCGCGACTTGCCACACTTCCGCGACCGATCCCTCATTCAATTCCCGCGTCGCGGTCGCGTCACTGGAAGGATTATCCGATCCATTTCGCTCGTTCGCCAGCGTCAACGGACTGTTTTTTTTTACGCCCTCGATCGCGGCTCCGCCCACATTTGCGGCACCGTTGCCACCCGGCGCGACAGCGAGTGGCCCGCCTTGAGTGATCGTCTGTAAGAGATGGCCGACTGAGAGCGCCTCATCCATCCGTGCCAAGCGGACAACTGCCATTTCTAGCAGCACCTGGGCGTGACCCGTGCTGCGAACCCGCGCCTTCGTCGTCGTCCACACATCGAGCCCGGCTAGGACGGTGTCGAGGCTAATTCGCCCGCCGAACTTACCGACGCTGTCCTGAACGAGCGGCGAGGTCGGTAGTTCTTTCAACTCCGGGGCACAGGTTACGAGCATCAATGCCCGCCAGTAGTCGATCAGCTGGTCGAGCAGTTCGCCGACCTGCAGGCCGCGGTCGATCCACTCGGTCAGCAGGTTGAGCGCTTTCGCCGCGTCGCGGTCGAGGATCGCGGCCGCGAGCCCGATGACGCGATCGTCGCCGGCGGTGCCGAGGACGGTGTGGACGTGCTCGGCCGTCAGCTTCCCGTTCGACGACGCCAGCAACTGGTCGAGGAGCGACTGCGAGTCGCGCATGGAGCCGGCGGCGCGGCGGGCGACGAGCTTCAGCGCGTCGTCGTCGGCCTGGTGCCCTTCCCGGCTCACGATCGCCTTCAGCTGGTCGAAGATGCGGCCGGGGCCGACGTGGGCGAAGTCGAACCGCTGGCAGCGCGACAGGATGGTGACCGGGATCTTCTGCACTTCCGTGGTGGCGAAGATGAACTTGACGTGCGGCGGCGGCTCCTCCAGCGTCTTGAGCAGCGCGTTGAACGCGCTGGTCGAGAGCATGTGGACCTCGTCGATGATGTAAATCTTGTACCGGCCGCGGGTGGGGCGGAAGCCGACGTTCTGCCGCAGGTCGCGGACCTCTTCCACCTTGTTGTTGCTGGCCCCGTCGATCTCGAGCACGTCCACGTCCTCGCCGGCGGCGACGGCGAGGCAGCTGTCGCACTGGTCGCACGGCGTGGGGGTGGTGCCGGTCTGGCAGTTGAGCGCCTTCGCCAGGATGCGGGCGGCGCTGGTCTTGCCGACGCCGCGGGCGCCGGTGAACAGGTAGGCGTGGGCGACGCGGCCGGCCTGCAGCGCGTTGACGAGCGCCTGGGCGACGTGCTCCTGCCCGATGAGTTCGGCGAACTGTTGCGGCCGGTAGCGGCGGGCGACGACCGTGTACTCGGCTGTGGTGGGGTCCGGCGGGGGTGGTTTCTTCGCCATCGGGGGCACGTCCTGCGCGAACTTCTTTCCGGCATCCTACCCGGCGGCGGGTGCGGGTGCCATCACAGTCGGTGGCCCGTGGCGGACTCCCGGCCGATCGGGTACGATTGCCCCGACCGACCCTCCCGGAGCACCGTCATGGTTCGACGCGCCGTCCTCCTGCTCGCGCTGGGGCTCACCCTGCCGCTCTCGGCCGCCGACTGGCCTCAGTTCCGCGGCCCGGCGCGCGACGGCCACTCGGCCGACACCGGCCTCCTCAAGACGTGGCCGAAGGGCGGCCCGAAGCTGCTGTGGACGTTTACCGACGGCGGTGTCGGCTACGCCGGCCCCGCGGTGGTCGGCGACCGGCTCTACACCTGCGGCGCCAAGGGGGCCGACGAGTTCGTCTACGCCCTCGACCTGAAGGCGACGCCGCCAACGGTGGTGTGGTCGGCGAAGATTGGCCCGCTGTTCACGTGGCAGGGGAACAGCTGGAACGCCGGCCCGAGCGTCACGCCCACGGTGGACGGCGACCGCGTCTACGCCCTGGGCGGGTTCGGCGACCTGGTGTGCGTCGAAGCGAAAACCGGCAAGGAACTGTGGCGCGTGAACTACGCGAAGGATCTCGGCGGCGAGGTGAACCCGATCGGCGGCGGGCTGACCGATCCGTCGCCGCTCGGCTGGGGGAACGCGGCCGCCCCGCTGGTGGACGAGGGGACGCTGGTGTGCGTCGTGGGCGGCAAGCGCGGCCTCTTCGCCGGCCTCGACAAGACGACCGGCAAGCTCCTGTGGCGCAGCGGCGAGGTGCCTGAGCAGGCGCCGTACTCGTCGCCGGTTGCGGCCAAGATCGGCGGCGTTCCGCAATACAT
>Ga0190275_10002229_pt1 | contig 14003 bp, 14 predicted proteins | sample Popmic550T_FD_133745 | JGI IMG/M metagenome (GOLD analysis project Ga0190275, IMG submission 133745) | Populus adjacent soil microbial communities from riparian zone of Yellowstone River, Montana, USA - 550 T | ecosystem: Environmental > Terrestrial > Soil > Riparian zone > Trees stand | place... | reverse complement strand
TGCCTCTTGTCGTGCCCGTATCTGCTCTGTAGTATTGAATTTAGGCGCAACGCTGTGGAACTTCGCGCCGTCCACCTCTAATCAAAGAAATACCCAAAGCAAGTTTAAGTTTTTCGGCAGAGGAGATTGTTCCCCTAGATGTCTTTGTCCAAAGTGTTCCCCCGTCTGTTCGCGGTGTGCCTTGTCGTCGGTCTGTTCACCCTTACGACTCAAGCACAGCAGACGACCACCCGCCCGCGTCAGGTAAGCCAACCGACTACAACGACGACCACCGAAACCAACGGTCGGACTAAACTCGAAAACGATCTTGTCGTCGTCTCGACCGACGAGACTGAAAGCGATGAGCCGGAAGAGTCCGTCGGCGGATTCGCCTCGCCTTCGAGTATGGGACAGGTCGAGCGTTTGATGCTCGCGGCAATTCAGGAACGCATCGGCACGCCGTATCGAATGGGCGCGACGGGGCCGAACCGCTACGACTGTTCGGGGCTAGTGTGGAGCGTGTTCCAGCAGGCGGGCGTAGGCTTCGAGCGCAGCTCGGCGCGCACGCTCTGGCAGGAGTACGCCGCGCCGACCGAGAGCGAGCGGTTCAAGTTCGGGACGCTCGTATTCTTCAACAACCTTCACCACGTCGGCATCGTGGTGGACGAGAACGGATTCTTCCACGCTTCGAGCAGCCGCGGCGTCGTCTACTCGCGCTTCGGCGATTACTGGACGAAGCGCATCACGGGCTTCCGCCGCATCCCGCTCGCGCAGGGGCAAGCCTTAATCGCCTCGGTAGGCAAGTAAAGCGCGCGGCACGCCTTTCGGCGGAGCATCAATAAGGCCGGCGCAGCGTTCGACGCGCGCCGGCCTTTTCAATGCGGAAACCCGACCGTAAGGAAGGGTGTCCAAAGATGTGACCACTGACACCCTCCCTTACGGTCGGGTTTCCCCCCTACAGACCTGCTCGCCTTCCTAAACAGCTACTTGCGAAAGCCGACGACGAAGCCCGCGCGCTGTTCGCCCGAACGCGACTCGCTAAGGGCGATGACACGCTCAATCGCGACGTAGAACATCTGGTCGTCCTCGTCAACGAGATGCACCACGCCGTCTTCAACCTTCACAACCTTGCCGCGCAGGGAAGACGTGCCCCCGCAGAAAAGGTCAATCTTCTTCCCAACCATTTTCGTTAATAGCTCACGCATTATTTCTACACCCCACTTTTGAAACTCAGAAGTCAGAACGATGAACGATGAACTGAAAGACAAAAGGTTTTTAGTTCAGCGTTCAGCGTTCTGACCTCATCGTTTTTCTTCCGGCTCCCACGCCCAGACTTTTTCCGTCCCGTTGCCGTCGGCGACCTTCTTCTTTTTCACGTCGTGGTACGTAATCTGCACGACGGGGACGACCGTCGCGTCGTCCTGCTGTTTGCGCTCGAACTGTAGCACGTCGTAGTACACGCAGCGCGCGCGGGCCGGGTACTCGCGGCACACGCCGGGTCGCGCGTGGTAGATAGTGCAACCGCGCGTCTCCTGATCGAGGAACATGCAGGTCTCCGGGAATATCACGTCCTTGACTCTCTTCAGCACGCGCTCGTCTTCCCACTGCTTCGTATAGCGGCGGCGCGCGGTCTCGAAAGAGACGCCGAAGTGTTTGGCGAGGCGCGTGATGTCGCGCTTCGTCACCTGAACGCGCTCGTAGATCGAGCAACAGAAGGCCGGGCACTTCGTGCAGTCGAAGTAAGTGCGCGGCTGGTCATCTTTGATCGTCTTTACCATTGTTCCCCCAAAGGCCGTAAACCGTAAATCGTAAACCGTGAACCGTAAACCGTGACAAGAGGAAGCCGTGTTATGTGAACTGCGCCTCGTGACGAAGTGGAGTATAACTCGTCACAGCTTACGGTTCACGGTTTACGGTTCACGGTTCACGGCTTCACCTTCTTTTCGACTTGCCGTACTCCTCTTGCAACAAGTCCATAAGCTCGCCGCGACGCTCGTAGAGCCTTTTCAGCTCGCGCGGCTCGTGGCGCGCGAGCGCGTATGCGGTGATGACGGGCAGCGCGATTGTCGAGTCAACGTAGCAGACGACGGCGTCGGGCAGTCGGTCTGGATCAACCTTCCCCCAAGACACTGCCTCGCCGGGCGTTGCACCGCTCAACCCGCCCGTGTCGGGGCGCGCGTCCGTGATTTGAAGAAAGTAGTCGTGGCCGCGCTCGTCAATTCCAAGCACTTCCTGAATCTGCGGCTCAGTCTGGAGCATGAAGTTTTTGGGCGAGCCGCCGCCGAGGATGAAGACGGCGGACTTGCCGCCGTGCTTTTTGCCTTTGTCGCCTCTGCCGTGAATCGCGCCGCGCTTTGCCGCGAGGACGATTGAGGCCGTCTCGTTCACGTCGAGCGAGGGGTCGAAGGCGAGGCGGTTTCCCTGCAAAGCCTTCGCCGCGACGTTCATGCCGATTGACGAGTCGCCGGGGCTTGAAGTGTAGAGCGGAACGCCGTACTCGTATGCGGCTGCGAGGAACGACTTGTCCTCAAGTCCGAGCTTGCGCCCGCGCTCAAGCACGTACTTGCCGCAGAGGCTGTGAAACTCCGCCGTTGACATCGGGCGCTGAAACTCTTCGCCCTCGATGACGCGCCGGAAGAAGGCGTCGGTGTCCAGAAGCACGGAGTAGTCGAAGAAGATGTCGTAGATGCGGACGACCTCTTCGCCGCGCAACACAACGTCGGAGATGGCGGTCGAGCCTTGATGGAGCGAGAGGCCGATGCCGAAGTGCGTATCGTGGTAGAGGTTCGCGCCCGTCGTGATGATCCAGTCAATGAAGCCCGCGCGCATGAGCGGGATGAGCGCGGAGATGCCGAGTCCGGCGGGCGTGAGCGCGCCCGTAATAGAGACTCCTACGGTCACATCCGGCTCAAGCATCTTCTGCGTGAAGAGCCGGCAAGCCTCGCGCAGACGCGCTGCGTTGTAGGCCAAGAAAGTTTCGTCAACGAGGTCTGCTATACTTTCGCCGCCCGTGATCGGTCGCGGGTCAATGCGCCGCCCCGAAAGATACTTGCTCTTCTTCTTTGCCATCCCTTCCCTTTCTCGACGGAAATATGGAGACTGCCCGACTCACTTCTCGACGAAAGAAATGCTGACCGACTTCCACATGCTTTCGCTTTTGAAAACCTGATTCGTGCCACAGCCTTCGCAACGGATTGTGAGGTTGCGCTCGTCCTTCCAGATCGCGTAGACCTTCCGGTGGCCCGCGACCGTGAAGACCTCGCCGTCTTTGACGACGCCGCTCGCATCGGGCCTAAACTTCTCTTCGCGCGGGCGGAGGTTGACGTGCGTCTGCGACTCCGCGCCGAGGCCGCAGTCGCGAACGTAGACGGTGGCTATCGTGTACCCGTTCGGCGACTCGCTGTCCACGACGAAACGCTCGTCGCACCCGCCGCCGCATCCCGCGAGCGCGGCGAGAAGCAGCGCCGGCAGCGCGACTGCGCGTGCGCGCGAGTTTACAAACAGACTCATTCCACGTCCCCATCCGCTCCGTTCGCAACTTGCTGCGAACGACGAAGACGCAGGCGACCGATGCGCCGGTCGTCGGCTTCGAGGACTTCGACATCGAGGCCTCGAAACGTCAGTTGAGTCCCCGGCGCGGGCACACGGCCCGATTCGCGTATGACGAGGCCTGCGATTGTCGTGAAGTCGTCGTCCTCTATCTCGAAGTCGAAAAGGCGCTCGATCTTGCCGACCTCGGTCGAGCCGAGCACGTCGTAATAGCCGTCGTCGCCCTCTACTATCTCGACGATGTCTTCGCTCTCTATATCCTCGTCCTCTATCTCGCCGACAATCTCTTCGAGTATGTCCTCGACCGTGACGAGTCCCGCGAGGCCGCCGTACTCGTCAATCACGAGCGAGAGCTGCACGTGCGCCTTCTGCATCTCTTCCAGAAGCTCGTCAACCGTTTTCGTCTCCGGCACGAAGTAAGCGGGACGCAGCAGAGGCTCGATGCCTTCGTCTTCCCTTCCGTCGGCCCAGTACGCCAGAAGGTCGCGCACGTAGATGATGCCGACCACGTCCTCTATCTGCTCGCGGTAGACGGGCAGGCGCGAATACTTCGACTCGACCATCACGTCGCGCGCCTCGCGCACGTTCGCCGTCAGGGGCAGCGCGACTATGTCGGTGCGCGGCGTCATCACCTCGCCCGCCTGCGTCTCGCCGAACTCCATGATGGACTGAATCAGCTCGCCCTCGTCCTCTTCGAGTATGCCCTCTTCTTCGCCCACGTCTATGAGCGCTTGCAGGTGGTCGGCGTCGTCGTCCGCATCTTCGTCCGCGCTCTCGTTCGCGGCCTGCGAGACGTGGACTGCGCCCCCACGTCGCGCGCGCTCGTTGAGAGCCTGCCTCGGCGTTACGACGAGCGAGAGGACGCCGTAGAAAGGACGGTAGAGCGGCAGCAGCGTGAGCAGAGCCTTTTCGGGGTTGCGCGCCGCTAAGAGGCGCGGGATGAACTGCCGGAAGAAGATCGTCAGCGCGAGCGCAATGAAGAACGCGAAGAGTATGAAACGCCTCTCCGCCCCGAACAGCCTGTACGAGATCGAGGTCACAAGCACGACGAGGGCGACGAGCAGAACTTGAATCACCGCGTTCAGCGTGAAGCGAAACCGCGGGCGGTTCTCGATCACCTCACTCAGGAAGACGAGTATCGGGCGCGCACTCTCCTCGCGCTCAGAGGTCAGGCGGCGCAGCCCCACGTCGCTCAACTGCCCGAACGCCACGTCAATCGTAGCGAGCAGCGTCAAAGCGACGAGCAGCAAGCACGCGATCCCGATTTCTAACTGAGTCTCCATAACTGGTGAATGGTAAATGGTAAATAGTAAATGGTGTTTGCCGAGGAGCCGGTCTATCTATTCACCATTTACCATTCACTATTTACCCAAATTATATTCCAAGACGGCGGCGCAACTTTAGCTCAAGCGCGTTCATCTCGCCGCCGTCCCGTTCGTGGTCGTAGCCACACAGGTGAAGCACCCCGTGCAAAATGAGCTGCGAGATTTCTTCATCAAGCTCCAAGCCGTTCTCCGCCGCCTGCCGCGCGGCCTGCTCGACCGAGATCACCACGTCGCCCAAGCTCAAGCCTTCCAGCTTCTCAAACTCTCCCTGCTCCGAAGGGAACGACAGCACGTCCGTCGTCCCACGCTTGCCGCGCCAGCGCCGGTTAAGCTCCCGCATCGCGCGGTCTGAGACGAACGCGACCGTCACGCCCGCGCCCTTAGCAGGCACGACTTTCAACGCCCGTTCCGTAAACGCCCGCCAACGCTCGCAATCCACTGGCAGCTTGCGCTGACGGTTGACGACTTCAATCATTTGCAATGCTGGAAGACACTACCACTAATGCCCTGTAAAGCGTCCATGAGCTAAATCCCGCTCTTGCTCGAATGCGATTCGTAAGCCTTGATGATCATCTGCACGAGGCGGTGGCGCACAACGTCTTTGTCTGTGAAGTAGACGAACTCGATGCCCTCGACGCCGGACAGGACGCGCTCGGCCTCGATGAGTCCGCTGCGCTTGCCCGTCGGTAAATCTATCTGCGTCACGTCGCCCGTAATCACCGCCTTCGAGCCGAAGCCTATGCGCGTCAGCGCCATCTTCATCTGCTCGCTCGTAGTATTCTGCGCCTCGTCGAGGATGATGAATGCATCCTGAAGAGTGTTGTGCGTCAGGATGAAGTCATCCGTAACGTATAGAGAATCGTCGGCGGCGACGCTGATGCACTGCGTCTGCTCCGTACCGACAGGCTCAATGCGCTTGATGAAACGCATCGGGCGTCCGCCGCCATGCTCGCGATAGACATCGGCCTTGCGTCGAAGGCGGAAAGGCTCCAACTCTTCGGGCAAGCGTATGTCCATGACAAAAGCATCGTTGCGGTAGAGGACTTCTCTGCCGTGCGCGAAGCCGGGCTTGCGCCCTTCGGCTTTGCGCCTGCGCGAGTAGGCCACGCCGCCGAGCGAGCGCACGAGAAACAGCACGTCATCTTTCAAACGCTCGGACGTGGTCGCGTACTGAATTCGGCACGTCCTGCCCTCCTGTGTGACCGGCCCGCCGTCCGTATCCAACAGACCTTGCAGCACCGCGAGACGGACTTCCGCGCTGTTGTAAAGATAATCTTCGGGAATGAATTTCGTGGACGAATAAGTTCCCGACAGATGCAGCGCGCGCAAGGCTTGTGTGAGCGGGTTGCGCTGCATCAGCGAGAAGTGCCCGCCCTTTCCTGCCAGAGGATTTGTGATCGTGTAGTCCACGCTGGACTTTCGACGGAAGCTCAACTGCATGTCGGCAAGCGAAGCTTCCAGAGACGAAACCAGCTCCGCATCCGATGTGCAAAAACTCGGCGAAGTTCTGCCCGTCATGCAACCGTCGCCGAGCATCAAGCCCAAAGAATATGGTTCGAGGGGAACGGTGCGTTGAGGCCACTCGACCGGCGCGGAGAGCAGAGGTAACTCGTAGCGGTATTGATGGAAGCAACGCAAATTGTCCATCATCTCCTGCGTCTGCAAGACGCGCAGAGGCTTGTTCCGTCGCTTGTCCGAAGCCGTGCGAACCGCCCATAGATGTTCGGCGCAGGCGAGCGCGCTTCCGCCGTCTGTCATCGTTACGCGATAGACTAATTTTTCGCCTTGCGGAAAGACGCCGGTAACTTCGGTCGGCTTTCCGTCCGAGCCGATAACGAAATCGCCGACCTTTAGGCTCCCCAATTCGCGCCAGCCCGTCGGGGTCAAAATTTTACTGTGCAAAGGGTGCGCCCTTCCGCGCATGAAAGCCAACGGCGCGACCTCGATGATGCGCTTCTCAAGCATCTTCGTAACGCGCTCGGCGTCCATCAGATCGAAGAGCGCGTCGTAGAGCGGGCGCAGGTACGGGTCAACCTTCTCCTGCAAGTCGCCCGGCAAGAATCCAAGACGCTCGCCCGCCTCGACCGCGGGGCGCGCCAGCACAATGCGGCTCACCTGCTTCAGCACGAGGGCTTGCACGGCCATTGCCACTGCGAGGTATGTATTGTGGTTGACGAATCCGTTGGCGACGAACGAGTGCGTGCCCGGCACGGTCAGGTCGTAAACCTGCGCCCGCGAGCTTTCGACGCTCAAGACCTCTACGAACAAAAGACGACGTTCGAGAAGCTCACGCAGATGTGCAAGTGGCTCGTTCTGTACGGAGTGTGCTTCAAGGACGCCGACGAGTTGTTCAAGCTTAGTGTAACTTGGCCGGCGATCTTCCCTGCGATAGTCCGCGAAGAGTTGATGCTCTGCCCGCGTGAAAACCGTGCCGCGAATCGCTGCGCTGAAGCTCTCACCTAAGCATGGGATGACGTCAACATTCGTGTTCGCCCGTTTGGCCTGACGCCGCGCGCGCTTTCGCTCAAGCGCGAAGCCGATCATCTCATGGAATTTCTCGGCCTCCGCCCCAGCCATTGCCAACAGATACGAGATGTGTTGCTTGCCGTTGAGATTTGTGCGCTTGACGGACTTCGCTGAGGCGATACCGAAGTTGAGGAGAACTATCTGCGTCTGTCGTATCAACTTCTCTGATACGGATGAGAGCGAGACAACGCCGTCGCGTTTCTCAACTGTCCCATCCGCGTCGAACAGGCCACGCATGAATGAGGAAACGATTGTCTCGGACGCGGCGAGTATCGAGTGCGGGATGCACTTCGTCGCGGCTTTGCCAGTAGACATTCCGAGTTGCGCGAGCAGTTTGTAAAGTTGCGAGCTGGCGATGATGTAGTCGTAAGGGCGACCCTTGCCATTACGAAAGACATGCAAGCTGAGTCTCGATGCCATCTCGTAAAAGGCTGCGACAATAGACTCGTCCGCCGACGAGAGGATGACGCGGTTGCGATAAGTCATGCAGCCGTCGCCTGTCAACACGCCCATTAGGTAAGCGAAACTTTCATCCAACCTGTCTAGCACAACCGGCTTGGATGACCGGTCGTGCGGGCCGCTTGGCACATACTCGAAAGCGACGGAGGTCTCGCCGCCGAACATTCGCTGCCCGCGTTGGAGAGCTACAGTATCGCCCATAGACAACTCGTCGGCGCGTTTCCAAACAAGCTCGCCGCGAGCGTTAAGTGTCAGTAAGGGATGCTCCGGCGTTGCTTCGATGTGGAAACCGAGACGCGTGGTAATCTTCAACGTATCCGTCATGCCGCCGTTATACACGTGCGAGGCTTGCTCGACGCCGTTCAGACCGTGGACTTTTATCTCCGCCGGAGCATATTCATCAGGCGCGACCTTAACCCCAAGCACGCCGATCTCGACCATGCCCGCGCCGGTAAGCACGAGCGTGTCTCCCGCGATGCACTTGCCCGTACCGGCGACCCCTATGCCGAAGACGACATCGTTGTTCTGTATGGCCTCGATGTAGCGGCGCTGGTTGGCGGTCTTGGGGGCGACCTGTTTTTTGCCTGCGGGGTTGAAGCGCGCCTTCGTGAAGTAGTCGCGCAGAGAGTATGCGCGGTCTTCGGCTATCTGCGCGAAGGCTTCGCGCAGCTCTTTGTCCGTGAAGGTCTTTCCCTCTCGAAAGAGCGCGGCGAAGTCTTCGATGATGCGCTCGGCGGTCTCGACATCTTTCGGGTCGCCGTCGAGCGTAAGGTCTTGACCGCGCGCGTCAACGCGCACGTCGAGAAGGGATTCAAGGTACTTGATGTTCTGGTCGTGAACGCCGAACAGCGTTTCGATGGCACGTGGCGGAAGCTCGATCTTCTTCAAAAGTCGCTCTCTTCTCCTTGTCGCGGTGGAAGCGCGGCGGGCCGCGGGGCGCGGCGAATGAGGGATGTTGAAAACGTCGTAGTCATGTACTCGAAAACGCTACAACACGGCGCGCGGGGTGTCAACGAATAGCGCGCAGAGGCCGTCAACATACGCGAAATTGCCGCGCTCGCGCGCAACGCGGGCCGGCCTTCGCTGCTTGACACCTCCGCGACCGCTCCCTATACTTTGGGCTTTGCGCTCAAGGGTAAATAGCTGACTGTATGAACCCCCAGCGCGCTTACATTTAACATCAAGCTTGTTTCTACGGAGTTAAGAAAAGAGATGCCGAATCACAAATCCGCCGAGAAGCGCACGCGCCAGAACGAAAAGCGCCGCGTTATCAACCGCAACAACCGCGGTCGCCTTCGCACGGGCGTCAAGAAGCTGCGCGCCGCGCTCGAAGGGGGCGACGCAGGCTCCGTGCAGACGATACTGCCGGAGACGATCTCGCTCATAGACAAGGCCGTGCAGAAAGGCGTGCTACACCGCAACGCCGCCGCGCGTTACAAGTCGCGGCTCACCGTTCGCGCCAACGAGTCGGCTGCGAAGTAAGCAGCCCCTTCAGTTATTTCAACAGGCGAGGCAGACCGAAGCGATTCGGCCTGCCTCGCTTTTTTTACAGAGCCGCGAGCGGTAGCCTCGCGTGTGTCGTCTAGCCAAGCACGTATGAGGTTGGCAGGCGAGGAATTAACAGGGATGGACAGGATGAACAGGATAAAGGCAAATGCTTTTCTATCCTGTAAATCCTGTCCATCCCTGTTAATTTCTGCTTACCAACTCAGAACCCGCGAGGCTTCCGCTCGTACCTCTGTTGCTTGTATCGTGAGGTGAATATGAACGGCAAGGCAGAACGTCTTTACCGCGACAACAACGAGGTCGAAGAGGTCGTGCGACTGTTCGAGTCGTGCGAATTTCCGCCGGACGACTTCAATCACCGCCCGCACCTTACGGTCGCGCTCTGTTACCTTCTCCGCTCGTCCGACGCCGAAGCGCTTGAGCGTTTGCGACTCGGTCTCGCGCGATACATCAAGGCTCACGGCATCACCCCGACTCTGTATCACGAGACCATCACCGCCTTCTGGCTCAGGCGCGTGCGCGCTTTCATCGAGCGCGCCGGCGCTGGCCGCGCGCTCGCGGAGCTTGCGAACGAACTGTCGGAAGAGTGCAGCGACTCGCGGCTCGTCTTCCGCTATTACAGCAAGGAGTTGATTGACTCGGAGCGCGCGAGGAGCGTTTGGGTCGAGCCGGACTTGAGGCCGCTCGATTTTTAGGCCGACAGCTCGCAGACGAGCATTTCGAGTTGCAGCCGCGAGCCACGGTCTCCGCCGCCGCCCAGCGATGTTTTGATCGCGACATCGGCCTCGGCGATGCGCTGGATGCGCCTTGCAAGCCCTTGCGAGTCCGCGCGGCGCGCGGTGGCGAGGAAACCCGCGCGCTTGCTCTGCGGCATCGGGACTACGCGGAAGACCTCTTCGTTGGGCATGCCGCGCGACATCATGTCTTTGGCGAGCGCGAGGCGGTGGAAGTTGCTTGCGAGAAGACCAATGAGCATGATCGGCTCCGCGCCGTCGTCGAGAATCTTCGCGAGCGTTTCGAGCGCGCGTCTGCGCTCGCCCGCGAGGAGGTGGTCTGTAAGCTCGAAGTTTGAAAGCTCGCGCGAGCGGCCCACGAGCGCGTCAACCAGCTCCATAGAGATGTAGCCCGAAGGGAGCGCAGCGGTCGAGAGCTTTTCAAGCTCGGTCGCAAGCTGCCGCACGCTCGCGCCCGTCAGCGCGATGATCTGCCGCAGCGTCCTCTCGTCCGCGCTCGCGCCTAGATGCTTGAGTCGGTCGCGCGCCCAGCCCGCAAGCTCCGAGTCTGAGAGCGGCGCGAACTCGACGCTCGTGCAGGCGTCGAGAAGCGTCTTGCTGAGCTTGAGCCGCTTGTCGAGCGCGTCGGCGACGAAGACGACGACCGAAGTTTCCGAAGGGCGCGTGACGTAGCGCACCAGAGCCTCTTCGTCCTGTTCGCGCAGCCGCGCAAACTCGCTAACGCGGACGACGCGGCGCGCGCACATCATCGGTAACTGCTCGGCGGCGGCAATCGCGTGCTGCACGTCCGCGCTCGCGAGGCTATAGCTCGACTCGTTGAACTCGCGCAGCGCGGCGCCCTTCAGCGCGGCGTCCGCAACGGCCCGCACCGCCGCGTCGCGCAGATAGCTCTCCGGCCCGAAGAGCAGATACAGCGGCTCGACCCGCCCGCCCTTCAACCTGCGCCAAAGCTCTTCGCGTGTAATCGTGCCCATAAATCTTGGAGTGATAAGTGATGTGTGATAAGTGATAAGAGAGCTGTTAGCTATTAGCTTTCAGCCAGCATATAAAAGCTGAATCCTGACTACAGACCACTGATTTCTTTCTTATCACTTATCACTCATCACTTATCACTCTCTAAGGTTCTTCGTTGACGCCGAAGCCGTTGATGAGCGTGGAGACGAGACTGTCGGCGAAGCTGCGCGCGAGCCTTTGGACTGCGGGGTCTTCCTCGTTGAAGAAGCTGCGCGGGTCGTCCGTGAACTCGAACTCACCGCGAAAGACGTAGTCCTGATTGTCGTACAGCACGCGGTTCGTCACCTGATCGCGGACGGTGACGGCGGCGGTTATCGTCACCTCGAATATGCGCGCGCGTCCACGCGTGTCGAGCAGCACGCCGTAGAAGGCGAAACTCTTGATCGTGCCGTCAACGACGGCGTCCGCGCCCTTCGGGTCGCTCTGCACTCGCAGGCCCTTACCGCGCCGCATGATCTCGTTAATCACGGCTTCCGTAAAGCGCGACTCGATCTTGTAGCGCAGGGCTTGATTCTGAAACGCGGGCACGGCGACCGTGCGTATGTGTTCGGGCAGCCCCGACTTCCTCACGGCCTTGTAGCAGCCGCGGAAGCCCGTAGCGAAAACGACGAGGCCGACCACAAAGGCCACGCGAAAGAGTTTGACGGCGAAGTGCATTCTGTTGTTCACGGCGAGAGGACGATACGACAAAGCCGTGACGGGTGACAAGTGACAGGTGACAGGTAGAACTGCTTTCTCTCCTGTCACCTGTCACTCGTCACCTGTCACGGCCCTTATGGCGTCCGCGACGCGCACGGTCTCGACGGCGGCGCGCACGTCGTGGACGCGGACGATTGATGCGCCGCGAAGGACTGCCGCCGCGACGGTCGCCATCGTCCCGTGCAGTCGCCCTTCGACCGCCGCGCCGCCGAGAAGCTCGCCTATGAATCGCTTGCGAGACGTTCCGACGAGCAAGGGCATGTCGGGGAATTCATGCGCGAGCACATCGAGGCGGGCCACAAGCTCGACGTTCTGCTCCTGACTCTTGCCGAAGCCGATGCCGGGGTCTACTGCGAGCGAGTCGCGCGCGACGCCGCGCCGCTCGGCCTCTGCGACGCTCAGGCGCAGCGACTCTACGACTTCCCGAAAAATTTCTTCGACGGGCGGCAGCGCGTGCAGCGTCTCGCGCTCCCCGCGAGAATGCATGAGGACTAATCCCGCGCGCGCGCGCCCAACTTCGTCCGCGAGCGCGGGGTCAAAGCGAAGGCCCGAAATGTCGTTGACGATCTCCGCGCCTGCGTCGAGCGCGGCGCGCGCAACCGCAGCCTTCGTCGTGTCAACCGAGACGGGAACGGCGACGCGCCCCGCGAGCGCACTCAAGACAGGCACGACGCGCCGAATCTCTTCATCCACGGAGACGCTCGCGCCGCCCGGACGTGTTGACTCGCCGCCCACGTCGAGTATGTCCGCGCCCTCCGCGACCATCTCCTCGGCGCGCTCGACGGCGCGACCGCGGTCGAAGAACTCGCCGCCGTCGCTGAAGCTGTCCGGCGTCACGTTCAAGATGCCCATGACGAGCGTGCGCTCGCCGTATGGCAGCGCACGCCGCGCGAGTTTCCAGAAGTGTGTCTGCATAACTCAGAAGAGATAGGAGCAGGAGGCAGACGGCAGGGGCAGGAGGCAGGTAAAAAGTTTTCGTTTTGAAATGTCGAATCTCAAATCTCAAATCTCAAATTTTAAATCCGAGATTTCCTGTCTGCCTCCTGCCGTCTGCCCCTGCCTCCTACTCCTGCTTACTACTCACTAAACAACAGGCTCATGCACGTCAGCCCGCCCTCCGCCTTCGCGAACTCCGACGTGTCAACCGCGCGCACGTCGTAGCCGCGACGCGAGAGCATCTCGGCAGTCCGAGGGAAGGCCGCACCCACGCAAAGGCCCGCGCCCACACGCAAAGTGTTCGCGGCCAACGGCTCAGTTGTGTGGACGGCGACCGTCTCGTAATCATGAAAGGCGTCAGCTTCAATCCAATCAGGGTTCGCTAGTATCGTCCCGTCGTCAATCGCCGTGCTGCCGGACTTCAGATGAAGACAGCCGCGCAGCTCGACCGCGCGCACCTCGTAGCCGTGCGGCGCGACGAGCAAACGGAGCGCCGCAACGCCCTCTGTGTTAGTGCGCGGCGACAGGCCAACGTAAATCTTTCGACCGACGCGCAGAACGTCCCCGCCCTCGATTGTCGCGGGCGGCGAAATCCTCTCGACCACGCGGAGGCGCGCGATTTCAGGCTCTATGGCTCGCACCTCGCCGCGTCTCGAACGGACGCCCGGCGACGTAAGTACAGCAAGCTCGTCAAGCACGATTGCGGTGTCTTCGACGAAGACGCTGTCCGGCATCTCTTCAATGGCCGGGAGCGTGACGACCCGCGCGCCGCACTCTTCGAGCGCCCTGCGATAACCGCGGTGCTGTTCGGCGGCCCGCGCGGCGTCAATGGGCTGGCGTTCGAGGTGCGTCAGCTCGCACGCGCTCATGTCACGCGCAGGCTCTCTCGTCAGGGCAACGATCATCAGAGTTTCTTAGTAATTAGACTATCGCTGACGGAACGCTGCGCCCCCGCGTCGTCCGGTCAAAGTCTTTGTCGAAGCTGACAATCGTGAGGTCGTATTTCTCAGCCGTCGCGTATTGGTAAGCGTCGTCGAAGTCGAGGTTGAAAGCCGCCGCGTGGTCGGCCACCGTCTCCATTTCGTCCGCGTGAAGCAGCGCCACGCTCGTGCCCGCGCCCGTCACCATGTCGGACAGGAAATCGCGGAACGCATCCGGCTTGCCAAGCCGGAGCAGGATCAGGCCGATGGAGTGGGGCGAGAAGTCGGAGATGAAGAGGTCGTGCGTGTCGCTTGGCGAGTAGTTCTTTGGATTCGTCGGAGCGCGCCTGTTCGAG
>Ga0190275_10002228_pt1 | contig 14004 bp, 13 predicted proteins | sample Popmic550T_FD_133745 | JGI IMG/M metagenome (GOLD analysis project Ga0190275, IMG submission 133745) | Populus adjacent soil microbial communities from riparian zone of Yellowstone River, Montana, USA - 550 T | ecosystem: Environmental > Terrestrial > Soil > Riparian zone > Trees stand | place... | reverse complement strand
CTCAACTGCGCGGCGTTCCACAACGTTGAGGTCTGCGAGCGGGAGGAGGACCAGGCGTTCGCGGTGAACGTGCGAGCGGTGAAGCGCCTGGCGACCCGCAGCGCCGAGGCGGGCGCGCGCTTCGTCCACCTCAGCACCAACTACGTCTTCGACGGCACGGCGGCTGAGCCGTACGACGAGGACGCGCTGCCCAACCCGCGCAGCATTTACGCCATCTCCAAGCTTGCGGGGGAGTACGCCGCCCTGGCGTATGCACCCGGCTCGCTGGTCGTGCGCACCGCGGGTCTCTACGGCTTGCACGGCAGCGCCTCGAAGGGTGGCAACTTCGTGACGCGGATGATCGCCCGAGCCAAGGAGCAGGGCGCGCTGAACGTGGTCGCCGACCAGCTGCTGACGCCGACGTTCACCGCCGACCTCGCGGCCGGGATCCTGGCCGCGGTCGAGGCGGACGTCACGGGCACGCTGCACGTGACCAACGGCGAGGCGACGAGCTGGCACGGCTTCACCGAGGCGATCATGGAGCTCGCCGGCGTCGACGTACCCGTCGCGCCCGGCACCACCGTCATCGCCCCCGGCGCGGCCGACCGCCCGCTCAACGGCGTGCTGCGCTCCTCCGTCTCGGAGCGAGCCGGCCTGGCGCCGCTGCGCCCGTGGCGCGACGCGCTTGCGGACTACCTCGAGCGAGCGGACCTGCTCGCCGCCAGCCCTGCGTGACAACGACAACAACGAGGTGACAATGAAGCGTCTGGACACCCGGCTCGACGGGCCGATCCTGATCGAGCCCCGCACCATCGGTGATGAGCGCGGCTTTTTCTGCGAGACCTACCGCCGCGGCATCTTCAGCGAACTCGGCATCCCGGAGGAGATGGTGCAGGACAACCACTCACGGTCGGGCCGCGGCATCGTCCGCGGCATGCACTTCCAGATCGGCCAGGGCGCCGCGAAGCTGGTGCGCTGTGCGCGCGGCGCGATCGTCGACGTGATGGTCGACATCCGCCGGGGCTCGCCCACGTTCGGCGAGTGGGAGGCGTTCGAGCTCGACGAGGACAACATGCGCTCCGTCTACTGCCCGGTCGGCTTCGCCCACGGCTTCTGCGTCGTCTCCGACGTGGCGGACGTCATGTACAAGCAGAGCAACTACTACGCCGACGAGACCGAGCGCGGGATCGCGTACAACGACCCCGACGTCGGCATCGAGTGGCCGCTCTCCACGGAGGAGCTCATCCCGTCGAATCGCGACGCGACCGCGCCGCGGCTCCGCGACCTCGAGGCCGACCTCCCGTTCGTCTACACGGGCGGGACCCTGAGCGCCGTCGGGCGCTGATCGGAGGCGGTTTCCACAGGCCGGCCGCCAGCACGGGGCCGGCCTGCCGTCGTTCTAGGCGGCGAGCGGGGTGCCGTCGTCGCCGTCGATGAAGCTGCGCAGCGCCGTGATCAGCTGGTCCGACGCGAACGGGCTGATGCGCTCCGGGCGCCCGCGGAGCGGGAGCTCGTCGAGCTGCATGGCGAGCTCGGACTCGTCGAACGCCACGAGGAGCCGCCCGGTGTCGGCGAACCGCCGTGCGGTGGCGAGCTGATGCTCGTTGCGGTGCTCGCCGAGCGAGGCGCGGCGGGGCACGACCAGGAGCGCCTTGCCCAGCTCGAGAGCGGTGAGGATCGTGCCCATGCCGGCGTGCGCGACGATCACGTCGGCGGCGACCATCCGGGCGCGACATTCCGCGGGCGAGATGAACCTGCGGTACTGGATGTGCCGCGGCGCGAACTGCCCGGGGCCGACCTGCGCGAAGACCTCGCGGTCCGGCTGCGTGCCGGCCCAGTCGTCCAGCGCGGCGATCATGCGGTCGAACGGCAGCTGCGTCCCGACCGTCGCGAAGATCACAGGACGGACCCCCGATAGCCCACGCGACCGCCGGACAGGTGCGGCCATTGCGTCAGGCAGAGATCGGCCTGTGTGCTGGCCATCTGGCCCGACAGCGACATTTCCTCGACGTTGGCGATGCTGTCCACCCACGCCGTCTGCGCGCCGATTAGCTTGGCAAAGCGCACGGCGAGATAGCCCGGCGCCGCACCCGTCGAGACGACGACGTCCGGCCGCTCGCGGGCCACGACGTACAGCACCTTGAGCGCGCTCGCTGCCAGCGCGAGCTTGTTCCAGCGGCTCGCGTCCCTGACCGTGTAGAAGCGAGCCGGCACGACCTCGGCGCGGTAGCCCCGCTCGGTCGTGAGGTACGCCACGTCATAGCCCTCGAAGGCAGGTCGCAGCCGGCTCAACTGAACCCAGTGGCCACCGCCGGAGGACACGGCGAGGATGCGCTGCTGGGTTCTACGAGCCATCGCCCAACCAACGCCGGGGCGCTCATCGATTTTCCGCCGGGGGTATGGAAATCGGACCGTCTCGGGGCTCGAGCAGCTCCCCCGAACGGCGGCTTTTCATCTGTTGAGGGTTCAAGGACTCTAAAGCGGGGAATTACCGACGCGCCAATACAGGGACGGGCCAAGCTCCGGTGGGGGGCTCGAGTGCTCCGACAACACGCACGCGTTCGCGCGCGCACCCAGAGGTCGGAGCAGGCGAGCTGCAGCACGGATTGCCCATCACTGCCGTGACCTGATCGTCGCTCGCCGTTCGCGATGGTCTGCGCCACGAGGGCGAGGGCACCCGCACTCCAGGGGGTGCCCGATCTCGTCACCCCATGTTTCGGAGGTTAGGAATGATCCGCTCGTTCGGAGCGATGGCCCGTGCCATCGCAACGCTCACCGCTGTTCTCATCGCGATGGGCGCTGTTGTCGTGCTCACCAAGTCTCCAGCGCTCGCCGCCGTGACGTGTCATCGGACTGCGACGCCGTCGACGTTCGCATCTCAGGTGTCGGCCGCGACGGCGGGGCAGACGATCTGTCTGGCCTCGGGTAATTACGGGACGTGGCAGGGGACCAACAAGGCGATCACGATCGCCAAGGCCGACGGCGCCACGCCGACGATGAAGATCAGCTTCTCCGCCGGTGACAGCGGCTTCACGATCGACGGCCTCGGCGGGATGGGCGGCCAGGTCTCGAGCGGCGCGAACAACATCACGATCCGCAACTCGGCCTTCAACTCCGAGATCAGCGTCAGCGGGACCGCGAGCGGCTCGAACATCGTCTTCGACGGCAACTCGCACAACAACATCAGCGGCTCCGCCACCGCCAACCGGTTCCTCGCCGCGGGCGGCGGGCTCACCATCCGCAACTCGCTCTTTCAGGGCGGCGGCTCCGACGGCGTCCGGCTCGCGACGAGCGCGCCCGTCAACGTCATCGCCAACACGTTCCTGAACATCATCTCCGACGGATCCGGCAACCACACCGACATGATCCAGTGGTACGGCGGCTCCAACGCCGTCATCCGCGGCAACCTGTTCAAGCAGACCATCAACGGCGAGACGCAGATAATGGGGGCCTACGACGGCACCGGCGGGAACCTGATCGAAGACAACGTGGTCGACGTGACCAGCCGCCCGTGGGCCATCGAGCTCTACAGCGACGACGGCTCCGTGGTTCGCCACAACACGCTCGTGTACCGCAGCGGTTGCGCCTACAGCATGACCTGCGGCCACATCGCCCTCGACCGCAAGACGAGCGACGACGCCGGACGCAACACCCAGGTCTACGACAACATCGCCACCGGCTTCTCCATCAGCAACGGGTCGACCGCGTCGCGCCGCGACCACAACATGGTCCGCTCCGGCGCCGCGACGGGCGACTTCGTCGGCACCCCGACCTTCCAGGGCGGCGCGGCCCCCACGACCCACGCCGGCTACCGCCTGACGACCACAAGCGTGGGCGCCCGTCGCGCATCGGACGGGCTGGACGTCGGGATCCGAGTCAGCGGCGCCCCGAACCCCACTCCCACCCCGACCGCGACTCCGACCGCGACGCCGACCCCGACCCCGACCCCGCCTCCGCCCACTGACATCGCCGCCGACGCCCTCTGGACGCCGCCCAGCGGCGCCAAGGTCGGCACCGCGGTGGCCCTGAACGGCAGCGGATCCAAGGGCAACGCGCCGATCGCCTGCACCTGGACGTTTGAGGACCAGGCCGGGACGACCGTGTTCGAGACCCTGACCGGCTGCACGCTGCAGAAGGCGTTCCAGAACATCGGCACGAAGTACGTCAAGCTCGCCATCCGCGACAGCGACGGCGACACCGACACCAGCAAGCAGTCGTTCGCGGTTGCGGCTGCGACTGCGCCGCCGGCGGACAAGCCCGCCGACGCGGTGTGGACGCCGCCCAGCGGCGCGCGCGTGGGCGTCACAGTGACGCTCGACGGCACCCGCTCGACGGGTGACGGGCGGATGTCCTGCACATGGTCGTTCGAGAACCAGAACGGCTCGACCGTGTACGAGACGCTGACCGGCTGCACGCTGCGGAAGGCGTTCACGAGCGCCAACGTGAAGTACGTGAAGCTCACCGTCCGCGACAACGACGGCGACACCGACACCAGCAAGCAGTCCTTCGCCGTCACCGCCTGACGGAACCGCTCGGCAGGGGGCCGGCTCGCACGAGCCGGTCCCCCGCCGTTCGAGCGGATGAGATTCGGACCGTTGTGCTCCAGCGGCAGGGCCTGCGCGCCGAAAGCGGGTACTGGAGCCTGACGATGATCTTCCTCGCCCTCACCATCCTGCTGGTCGCGTGGCTCGCGGTGGCGGCCACCGTGGCCGGCGTCTGCGCGAGCGCCGCCGCCGGCGACCGCGCGCTGCTTCAGACGTTGCCGCGCCGCAGGACGTGGCGCGCGGTGCGGAGCAGGAGCTTGAGGTCGAGCCACAGCGACCAGCTGGCCACGTACAGGTAGTCGATCCCCACCATCTCGTTCATCGGCACCCGGGCGCCGAGCACCTGCCAGGGACCTGTCATGCCGGGCGTGAGGTGGAGCCGGCTGCGATCGAGGCCGAGCACCAGCGCGTCCTCGTCGGTCACCAGCGGCCGCGGGCCTACGAGGCTCATCTCGCCGCGCAGCACGTTGAAGAGCTGAGGCAGCTCGTCGAGCGACGTGCGGCGCAGGAGGTCACCGACGCGCGTCACGCGCGGGTCATGGCTGATCTTGAACATGCCGTCGCCGACCTCGTTGAGGGCGCGCAGACCGTCCTTCTGCTGCTCGGCGTCCATGACCATCGAGCGGAACTTGTAGATCCGGAAGTGCCGGCCGTCGCGACCCACGCGCACCTGGCGGAAGAACACCGGGCCCTTTGAGTCGATCCGCACCGCGATGGCGACGGCCGCGATGACCGGGCCGACCGCGAGCAGCCCGACCATCGTCGCGCCGAGGTCGAAGAGGCGCTTGAGCATCCGCGACGAGCGTGAGAGACCGAACGGGCGGACGCCGAGCACGGTGAGCCCGTCGACGTCCTCGAACTGGACCGTCGAACCGACGACCTCGAGCATCCGCGGCAGCACGCTCACGCGCACGCCGATGGCCTTGGCGATGCGGATCAGCTCGACCACGCCGCGCGTCTCGGTCGTGGTCGGCACCACGATGATGCGGTCCACGTGCAGGTCCTGCACGAGGCGGGCGACGGCCTCGGGGCTCCCGACCCGCTCCTCGTCGCCGACGAGCGGAAGCGTCGCGATCACGGCGGCATGTGCGTTGCTGGTGTGGAGCTTCTCGCGGATCCGCTGCGCGCGCTGCGGCTCGCCGATCACGAGGCAGCGCTCGACCGGCAGGCAGCGCCCAGCCGTCCAGCGGGCGAGCACCCGGCCGCCGGCGATGGCGAAGAAGCCCACCAGCCACAACATCGCGATCTGCAGCGGTTGCAGGCTGCCGTCGAGCAGCACCGGCTGCAGGATCGTCACGCCCAGCGCGTAGATGCCGGCCAGCTGCGCGAGCAGCGGCGCCTCGTCGAGCGTCGACGGCACGAGCCGGAGCGGGTCGCGGTCATAGAGCCCGGCGACCTTGAACATGAGCACGACGAGCGGGAGGGCGGCGAGCGCGACCGGGGCCAGCTGGGCGCTCCCGGACACGAAGAGGACGAACAGCAGCGCGAGGCTGGTGCAGAGGACGTCGGCGACGGCCAGCAGCCGGCGGTGCACCGACTCGCGCTCGAACAGCGAGGGGAACGCGGCGTCGGCGCGTTCGACGAGGCCGTGACGCAGCGCCGACGGCGGCACCAGCGTGCCACCGACAGCGCGCAGATGGGTCGTGCCCACGGGCACGACGGTGTCGTGCTCGTGAATCGTCAGCCTTGCGGCGAGTTGAGACGGCGTCATGTCGGTCTGGCACCGAGGGGCCTCGGTACCGATCAACGCCGCCGTTCCCTCAGGTTTTCCTCAGGGCCCCGACGATCATCCGAATCTCCACCTATTCGACGGTGACGGTCTTGGCGAGGTTGCGCGGCTGGTCCACGTTGAGCCCGCGCAGGCGCGCGATGCGGTAGGCCAGCAACTGCAGCGGGATCACCGCGAGGATCGGCTGCAGCATCCAGTCGGTGCGGGGGACGCGCAGCACCTCCTCGGCGTGCTCGCCGATGCTGATGTCGCCCTCGCTGGCGACGGCGATCACGTGCGCGCCGCGAGCGCGCACCTCCTGCATGTTCGACACGACCTTCTCCAGCACCGGCGACTCGGTGGCGACGACGACGACCGGCGTCTTCTCGCTCAGCAGCGCGATCGGGCCGTGCTTCATCTCACCGGCGGCGTAGGCGTCGGTCGCGATATAGGAGATCTCCTTGAGCTTGAGCGCGCCTTCCAGACACACCGGCAGGCCGACGTGGCGGCCGAGGTAGAGGAAGAACTCGGCCTCGTAGTGGGCCGCGGCCGTGCGGTCGATCGCCTCCATCAGGTCGCCCGAGAGCATCGCGTCGATATGGCGTGGGATGTGCTTCAGGTCGGCGATGAGGCCGGCGAGGCGCTCGGGAGCAAGCGTCCCGCGCAGCTCGCCGAGCCGCAGCGCGAGCAGGTACATTGCCGCCACCTGGGCGACGAACGTCTTGGTCGCGGCGACGCTGACCTCGAGGCCGGAGCGCATGTAGAGGACGCCGTCGGCGTCGCGGGTGGCCTGGGAACCCATCACGTTGGTGACCGCAAGCACGCGCGCGCCGCGCTCCTGTGCCAGCCGCATCGCCGCGAGCGTGTCGGCGGTCTCGCCCGACTGGGTGATCCCGATCACGAGGTCACGCTCACCGACGACCGGGTCTCGATAGCGGTATTCCGACGCGATGTCCATCTCCACCGGGATGCGCGCCCACTGCTCAAGGGCGTACCGGCCGATCAGGCCCGCGTGGTACGAGGTCCCGCAGGCGACCACGACGATCCGGCGCACGTCGCGCAGGTACTCGTCGTCGATCGTGCCCAGATCGCCCAGGTCGACGCCGTCGCCGCGAACGGTGCGGTCGGCGATCGTCTCCGCCACGGCGTCCGCCTGCTCGTGGATCTCCTTGAGCATGAACGTCTCGTAGCCGCCCTTCTCGGCGACCTCCTGGCTCCAATCGACCTCGTCGATCGTGCGATCGATCGGCTCACCGGCAGCGGTGAGGAACTCCACTCCGTCGCGGCGGACGACGACTATCTCGTCGTTCTCGATCAGCTGCACCTGGCGGGTGTGGGCGAGGAAGGCGGGGATGGCGGAGGCGAGAAACTGCTCGCCCTCGCCACGTCCCACGACGAGCGGGCACTCCTTGCGCGCGCCGACGAGCAGCTCGGGCTCGTCGGCGGACACGGCGACGAAGGCGTAGTGGCCGCGCAGGCGGGCGTAGGCGTGGAGCACGGCCTCGACAAGATTCTCGCCGGCCTCGATGCTGCGCGAGATCAGGTGGGCCACGACCTCAGCGTCGGTCTCGGAGGTGAAGACGGCGCCCTCGGCCACGAGCGCCTGCTTGAGCTCCATGTAGTTCTCGACGATCCCGTTGACCACGACGTGCACGCGCTCGTCGTCGTCGGAGTGCGGGTGCGCGTTGGCCTCGGAGACGCGGCCATGCGTGGCCCAGCGCGTGTGGCCGATGCCGGTCGTCGGCGCCCGCTCGGCGAGCGCGACTGGCGGGCCCTCGGGCGGCACGATCTCGGCGAGGGCGTCGTGGAGCGCGTCGAGGTTGCCGACCGCGCGCACGGAGGCGAAGTGCCCGTCGTTCAGGATCGAGATGCCCGCGGAGTCATAGCCGCGGTACTCGAGCTTTCGCAGGCCCTCGAGGAGGACCTCCTGAACGGGGCGGTCCCCGATATAGCCGACGATCCCGCACATGAGGAGGCGATTCTAGACGGGGGCGGCCGCTCCTCTCCCGCCACGGGTCGCGTTTCCCAGCGCGTGCACGGTATTTCGGGGCATCGAGACCTGTACGGCTGGCTAGTGCGCGGGAGCCATTGGAGTGGGACTGTGGACCTATGAGGATCTCCATTGCTGGACTGATGCTGACCGCGATGCTGGCGATTCCGGCCGCGGCAGCCGCCTCCGCCTCGCCGCTCGCCGGCTACTGGCCGATGTACGAGGGCAAGGGCCAGGTCGTCCACGACATCTCGGGCAACGGCAACCACGGCCGCCTCGGCTCGTCGAACAGCACCGACGGCCGCGACGCCGGCTGGGTCCGCGGCCTCTGGGGGATCGGCAGCGCGCTGCAGTTCGACGGCAACGACTTCATCGCGATCCCGGACGACACCTCGCTGCATCAGCAGCGGCTCACCGTCGAGGCATGGACGCGCCGCAACGGCTCGCCCGGCCAGTGGAAGTACCTGGTCGCGAAGGGCGGCGACGGCTGCGAGGCCGCCTCCTACGCGCTGTACTCGTCGGCCAACGGCGGCATCGCGTTCTACGTCTTCGACGGCAAGCGCTGGTGGCGCTCACCCCAGGGCAGCCAGGCCATCTGGGACGGCGCGTGGCATCACGTGGCGGGCACGTACGACGGCAAGAGCGTCCGCCTGTTCGTCGACGGCCGGCAGGTCGGCGCCGGCACGCCGTTCTCGGGCAGGATCAAGTACGAGCAGCCGTTCGGCGAGGGCGCGATCGGGGCCTATCGCGGGTCGTGCAAGCTCACGCTCAGCGGCATCGTCGACGAGGTGCGCATCTGGCGCGCGGCGCTGCCGGTCGCGCAGATCTGGGGGCTCATCAACCCCGGGCTGCGCCGGGAGCCCGCGGCTCCCGGGCTCCGGACCGACCAGCGTCAGTGGCTCTCGCCCTGAGCCGCGCCGCCGGCTAAGCGGGGCCGCGGCCGCCTTCTCCGCCGTTGCTGGAGCTCTCCACCGCGGCGACGAGCCGCTCGCACGTCGAGTCGGCCTCCTCGGCCGTCGGCGCCTCGACCATCACGCGTACCAGCGGCTCGGTGCCGCTGGGCCGCACGAGCACCCTGCCGCGGCCCTCGAGCGCCGCCGCCTCGCGCTCGATCGCCTCGCGCGCCGCGGCCGTCGCGGCCGCGAGCGCCGTGCGGTCGGCCATGCGGACGTTGACGAGCCGCTGCGGCAGCTTCTCCATCGCGTGGCGATCGGCCAGGTCGGCGCCGGCGAGCGCCTCGAGCGTGAGGAGCGCCGCGGCGATGCCGTCCCCGGAGGGCACGAAGCCCATGTCGATCACGTGGCCCGACTGCTCGCCGCCGAGCGCCCAGCCGCGCTCGCGTAGCGCCTCGAGCACGTAGCGGTCGCCGACGGGCGTGGTGGCGACGTTCACTCCGGCCACGCGCATCGCGGTGTGGAAGCCGTAGTTGGTCATGACGGTCACAGCGACGCCGTTGCCGGGCAGGCGGTCGGCCTCGCGCAGGTGCAGGGCGGCCAGCGCGATCAGCTCGTCGCCGTCGACGACCGCTCCGGCGCGGTCGACGGCGAGCACGCGGTCACCATCGCCGTCGAACGCGAAGCCGACGTCGTGGCGGCCCTCGCGCAGCCTCTCGGCGAGCGACTCGACGTGGGTGGAGCCGCAGCCGTCGTTGATGTTGCGCCCGTCGGGATCGGCGGCGAGCACGTCGACCTCGGCGCCGAGCCGCCGGAAGATCTCGGGCGCCGCGCGGTGGGTGGAGCCGTTGGCGCAGTCGAGCAGCACGCGGCGCCCGGTCAGGTCGAGCGCCTCGAAGTGCTGGTGCAGGCCGCGCAGGTAGTCCTCGAGTGCACCGTGGAGGCGCCGCACGGAGCCGATGCGGGTGGACTGCGGCGGAGGCCCGTCGAGCATCTCCTCGATCTCGATCTCGGTGTCGTCGGAGAGCTTGAAGCCGTCGCCGCCGAAGAACTTGATGCCGTTGTCGCGGTACGGGTTGTGCGAGGCGGAGATCACGACCCCGAGGTCGAGCCCGTAGCGGCCGACCAGCAGCGGCGCGCCGGGGGTCGGGAGCACGCCGCCGAGCAGCGCCTCGCCCCCGGCCGCGGCGATCCCCGCCGCGACGGCGGCCTCGAGCATCTCGCCCGACTCGCGCGTGTCGCGGATCACGAGTACGCGCACAGGAGCGCGCGACGGAGAACCGACGCGGGCGGTCGTGGCACGGGCGAGCGAGAGGGCAAGGTCGGCGGTGAGGAACTCGCCCGCGACGCCGCGGACTCCGTCCGTGCCGAAGAGGCGACGGGACAAGCGCGTTAGCGCTTGGAGAACTGCGGCCGCTTGCGGGCCTTCTTGAGGCCGGCCTTCTTGCGCTCCTTCACGCGCGGATCACGCGTGAGGAAGCCGCGGCGCTTGAGCTCCGAGCGCAGGTTGGGGTCGGCTTCGATCAGCGCCCGCGAGACGCCGTGGCGCAGCGCTCCGGCCTGCGCGGAGACGCCGCCGCCGTGGATGTTGGCCACGACGTCCATGCGCTCCTCGTAGCCGACGGTCTCGAGCGGCTGGCGGATGTTGCGCTGGAGCGTGAAGCGGGGAAAGTGCTGCTCGAGCGTCCGGCCGTTGATGACGTACGCGCCGGTGCCGGGCTTCAGGGTCACGCGCGCGACCGAGGTCTTGCGCTTGCCGGTGGCGCGGTAGCGCGCGTCGGCGGCGAGGTTGATCTCGACCGCGATCGGCTGGGCGGTCTCGACGTCGTCGCCGCCCTCGCCGCCCTCGCCGTCCTCGGCGTCCTCGTCGTAGCCGGAGCCCTCGCCGCGCAGGGCGGCCTCGCCCTCGCGGACGATGTCGACCTCGAGGTCGGCGCCGGGGATGAGGGGCTTCTCGCGCGGGGCGGGCGCCTCCTCGTCGGCGTCGTCGGACTCGGCCGGGGTCTCCTCGGCGGCGGCAGGGGCCGGAGCCTCTTCGGCCACAGGGGCCGGAGCCGCTTCGGCCGGAGCTTCCTCGGCCGGGGTCTCCTCAGCAGCAGGGGCCGGAGCCTCCTCGACCGGGGTCTCCTCGGCGGTCGGGGTCTCCTCGACCGGCGCGTCCTCCGCAGGCGCCTCCTCGGCGACCGGGGTCTCCTCGCTCGGAGTCTCCTCCGGGGCGGGGGTCTCCTCGTCCTCGGGCGGGCGCTTGTCTTCGGCCATCAGGTCTTGATCTCCAGGGGTTGCGGCCGCTGGGCAGCGTGGGGATGCTCGGGGCCGGCGTAGACCTTGAGCTTGGTGAGCTGCTTGCGGGCGAGGCGGTTGCGGGGCATCATGCCGCGCACGGCGAGGCGGATGACCTCTTCGGGACGGCGCTCGAGCATGTCGTTGAGCGTGCGCGACTTCAAGCCGCCCGGGTAGCCGGAGTGGCGGTAGTAGCGCTTCTCGGCTCGCTTGTTGCCCGTGACGGTGATCTTCTCGGCGTTGACCACGACCACGAAGTCGCCCGTGTCGATGTGCGGCGTGTAGGTCGGCTTGCGCTTGCCGCGCAGGGCGTCGGCGATGTGCGTGGCGAGCCGGCCGAGGGTCTGGCCCTCGGCATCGACGAGCAGCCAGTTGCGCTCGCGGTCCAGTGGTGTGGCGACGTAGGTCTTCATGGGCATGCGGAACCGCGCGGAGCCGCGCGGCGAGGGAGCAGGATAGCGGGGGATAGAATCGCCCGACTCGCGGGTATAGTGCTGCGCGTCATAAGTCTGCCGAGTCCGTCTTTCTGCAAGACGGAGCGGGGGAACCGAGTTCGGGGGCGAATCCAGGCATTGCCGTCTGGTAGCGCAATCTGCGCGAGCCCGTCAGCTAACCCCGTAGGCGAGACACTCAAATTCAAGAGGGCGCCTTGCCGCATTCCGCGGTGGTCGTCGGCCGGATTCGGCCGCGGCGAACATACGCATACGTGCTCGGTCTCGGTTTCGCGGGCCTCGCGGCGACGCCGGCGGCCGTCGCGGCGACCCCGCCGACGGGCGGCGCGCTCGCCGCTCCGGCGCCCAAGGTCCGCGTCCTGCAGTGCCGGACGCAGTGCATGGGGCTGACGGCAGGCCACACGGGCTCGCGCGTGCGCCTGAAGGGCCGCGCGCTCAAGCGGGTCGACTCCGTCGTCTTCCAGGGCGCCCCGGGCGGCGCCGACGACGTCTCGGTCGCTCCGCTGCGCGCCCGCAAGACCTACGTCGACGCGCGCGTGCCGCGCACCGCCGTCAGCGGCCCGGTCGCGCTCGTGTCCGTCGACGGCGCCGAGTCGGCACCCACCCCGGTGCCGCTGACGATCGATCCGGCCGCTCCGCCGGCCCCGGCCGCCGGTATCTCGGACGGCCTCAAGATCGACGTCGAGGTGCAGGGCAACCGGGTCTTCTACGGCGCCGAGCGCCAGGCCCAGGTCTCCTACATCGTGCGCGACGCCCAGCCCGTCACGGTCGCGATCGAGCTGGTCCGGCTCTCCGACGGCGTCGCGCTCGTGCGCTGGGAGCCCGGCGCCGTGGCGCCCAACACGCCGCAGACCGTCACGTGGGACGGCACCGCCGGCGGCAAGGTGCAGCGCGACGGCCGCTACGCGTTCCGCGTCTTCGCCACCTCGCAGACGGGCGCCACCGCCTCCTCCGCGCAGGCCCCGGCGCCCGGCGCCGCGCCCCCGCGCGCCGCCGCCCCCGGCTCCTTCCTCTTCCAGCGCCACATCTTCCCCATCCGCGGCGCGCACGCGATCGGCACCGGCTCGGCGGCGTTCGGCGGCGGCCGCGGCCACCAGGGCCATGACGTCTTTGCCCGCTGCGGCGCGCCGCTCGTCGCGGCCCGCGGCGGCGTGGTCAAGTTCAAGCAGTACCACTCGGCTGCCGGGCACTACATCGTCATCGACGGCGACAACGAGGGCTACGACTACGCGTACATGCACATGCGCGAGGCCTCCCTCGTCAACCAGGGCGACCAGGTCTACACGGGCCAGCCGATCGGCTTCGTCGGCGACACGGGCCGCGCCCACGGCTGCCACTTGCATCTCGAGGTCTGGCAGGCGCCGGGCTGGTACAGCGGCGGCTCTGCGATCGACCCGCTGCCGCTGCTCACGGCCTGGGACAAGGCTTCTTAGCCGGCGTCCGCGGCAGCGCCGGCGGACGTCAACGGCGGCTGGGTAGGGCTGGAGTTTCGGAGCGAGCCGCCGCGGCACCCCGTACGCCCCTCCCTCAATGCCGCCGTTGACTTTCGGCTACGCCTGCCCGCGCGGCGACGTGATCAGCGCTTCGCGCGCCGCCGTGTCCCCCACGTCCACGAGCGCCGAGCCCGCGTCGAACAGCGGCACCGGATCCATCCCCACCTTGCGGGCCGCGAGCATGACGTGCCGGACCTCCTCGCGGAACGCCTCCGCGTCGCCGGCCGAGCCGGCCACGGCGAGGACGACGAGCGCCCGCCGGATCGCCGATGGCTCGAGCTCGCGCGCGCCGCGCTCCGCCTCCTCGCGGGCGTGGATCCAGAGCGCGCGGGCGGTGTCCGGGGCTATTCCCACTCGATCGTGCCCGGGGGCTTCGACGTGATGTCGAGGACCACCCGGTTGACCTCGCGGATCTCGTTGATCATCCGTGAGGCGATGCGCTCCAGCAGGTCATAGGGCAGCCGCGCCCAGTCCGCGGTCATCGCGTCGTCCGAGGTCACCGCGCGGATCGCGACGACGTAGCCGTAGGTGCGCTCGTCGCCCTGGACGCCGACCGTGCGGATGTCGGGGAGCACGCAGAAGGACTGCCACAGCTCGCGGTACAGGCCGGCCGATCGGATCTCGTCCTGGAGGATCGCGTCGGCGCCGCGCAGTGTGTCGAGGCG
>Ga0190275_10002227_pt1 | contig 14004 bp, 11 predicted proteins | sample Popmic550T_FD_133745 | JGI IMG/M metagenome (GOLD analysis project Ga0190275, IMG submission 133745) | Populus adjacent soil microbial communities from riparian zone of Yellowstone River, Montana, USA - 550 T | ecosystem: Environmental > Terrestrial > Soil > Riparian zone > Trees stand | place... | reverse complement strand
GGGCTTCCAGTTGCACACGCTCTTTGCGGTTGAGCGAGAAGTCATCCATCTCTTCACCTTGACGAGCTTAGAAGGGATGGCTCGATTATAACTTTGTCAAAGAACTTTTTCGGTTCTACTTAAGTTTGTAAGTGATGTACCATCGAATACAGAGAATGATGATTGTGCAATCGAAGTGGCGGCCACGAAATAAAGATAATGAGAGTTGACGCATGCCGATGATTATCGACTACTCTTCACGTTTGCACCACAACCCTCATCGGAATCTTCCCCGTGAAGCCAGAATAAATCCTCGTTCAAATGGCGTCATTTCGAGCCCATACTAGGATCGCTTCGTAAAATGCAGAAGCAAGATCGCCGAAAGACAGCCCCAGACAAACGCCGCCCCCCACAGCGTCGGAGCGCTGTGCCGAAGCACGGCAGAGCCGAGTCCGGGGCCGACGAAGGCGGCGAGGTTGAGGGCCATGTGATAAAGCCCCATGTACCGGCCCCTATTCCCGCCGGCGATCTTTGAAACATAAAGGTCGCTGCTGGTAAGCAGCGCCATCTGGCCGAACGTCCATACGACGACGCACGCGGCAGCGCCGCGGAAGGTGGTCGCGAAGGCGAAACAGCCGAAGCCAGCGCCGACGAGGAACGCCCCCAACGACATGCCGAGTTTGTCGGGCCACTTCTGTAGACACACAAACAGCGGTGCTTGGAAAGCGACGACCAACAAGGTGTTAATGGATAAAAGAAGTCCGAAAAAGTAAGGCTCCAATATTCCCCGGTCGATGAAGTACTGGGGCATCGCGGATCTGTATTGGTAGAACACGACGAACGCGGGAGTCAGGGCGAGCAGAAAAGCCAGCAGGCTCCGGACTCCCAACACACCTGGTTCTTCGTCTTGCCGCCCGCCCTGACGGCCGCCCGCGAATGCCATGTCCTCGAATCTTTTCCCCCACAGGGAAACAGTGAGAAAGGCTCCAGCGGCGACAGACGCTGCGCTGTTGACGACGAACACGTAGGCGGGTCTGGTATGAATAAGGATTCCGCCCAGCGCCGGGCCAACTGCCATGCCAATGTTGGCGGCGGTGCGGTTCAGGGCGAAGGATAGTCTGCGCTGCTTTTCGTCTGACAAGCCGCCAATGAAAGCCAAACTCGCCGGACGGAACGCCTCACCCGCGAGCGCCCATACCAGAGTGACACATAAAAGAGATTCAAAATCCTCGGCAATCGGGAACAGCAGGAGTATGAGCCCCTGAAGGAAAAGAGACGCCTTCATTATGATGAGAGGGTTCAGACGGTCACAGAAGTACCCCGCGACGGGGGCCGCTATTAACCCGCCTAGCGCGTAAACGGAAACCGCGAGGCCCGCGCGCCCTTCGCCGATGCCCAGGGACGAAAGGTATACGGTCAGAAAGGCGACAGCCATCGTCCCGGCGCGGCTGATTAAGGTTGCGGCGTGCAGGAACCAAAGTTCTCTCGGCAGACCGTCGAGACACGACGACAGGCGCATATTCCCCTTTCGATTGCGGCCGCGCGCGTTCGGGGAGATCACAATCAAACCATGCGGCCCCTACCGCTTCTTCGGTGCTGATACCTTGCGTCCGACTATCAGAATGTTTTCCTGCGGGAAATCTACTCCGGACGTTTCGATGCAGACGCGTGCGAGCCAGTCCTTCCGGAAAGGCGAGTGGCACTGGAGCTTCAGAATTTTCAACCCCAGCTCGCCCAGACACTCTTTAAATTGGCTTTCGTTGAAATACTGGTAGCTCTCACGCCTTTCAATCTCCCAAAGACCGCTGTTAAAGAATCGTGTTTTGGTGATGTATCTTGTGAAACTGTGGATGGAAATTTTCAAGCGATCGCCGCCCTCCAACTCTTCATAACGGAGGCGGAACGCCTCGTACTCGGAGGCCAACCTTCTGAACTCGTCAAGTGCGGCGGCCGTGGAAAATTTTATGATTATTTCTGACTCGGGTTTCAGCGGGTGCTCGACCCCGTCGAACAACACGACGGCCCCGCCGTCCCTGACGAGGCGCGCGTTATGGCGCAGCGCCTTTTTGACGGCCTTCTTCCCCAGCGCGCGGTCTATCTCTCCCAGCGTCGGCGAGTAACATGAAGAGTAGACTTCGTGCAGCGTCCCGACCATCATCACAACGTCGGAAGGCTTCAGGCTCAAAGGCCGGCTGGCGTAATCTGCCGCTAAGAAGTTGATGTGCGGGTAAAGCCGGCGCGCACTCTCAAGTGCGTCAGCCTGGTAGTCGACCCCGACACACTCTTTGACGGCGAGCCCGTCCGCGGCGCACATCTTCAACACCTCGCCTAGGACGTGGCCCTCGCCGCAGCCCAGCTCGATTATGCGAAGCGGACGTTCCGCTTCTCTGGCGAGCTCTTGTGCTGCACGGAAGGCGGCCATCACCGCGCTCCTCTTGCCCTGGGGATTCTGGAGGCTTTTTTGGCGCTCCCGCCAATAGCCCTGCCACAACGCGTCTCTATCTTTCTGCTCTTGCATAGTCTTTTCCCGGTTCTCTCTCCGGCGGGCGCAGAGCTTCCGCCGCCCCCGCTCGGTCAGACGCCCGGCTCCCGCAGGCCGACGCTGGCTAAGTATTGCTCGAAGGCGTCGCTCCCCCGCAGGCCGAGGAGCAGCGGGTCCACCCGCGCCCAGAGCACAAAGAGATCCCCTTCGTCGCGCGCCCGTTCCAGCAGCGCGAGGGCGCGGCCCGTCTCACCCACGCACGCGTAGCATTGAGCCAGGCGGTAGGGAGAGGCGCACTTCGTGCCCGCCAGCAGCGCGCCTATGTTCTTGGCGGCCTTCGCCGATTGCCCGCTCAGCGCGAGGGCGCAGGTGTAGTTGGCGAAGAGGCCGCCGTCGCCGCCGCTCTCGGCCCCCGACTCCACGTACTTCTTCAGGGCTTTTTCGTAGTCCTTTTTCTGAGTGTAGATGTGGCAGAGGAATTTTTTCGCTCGGCCGTGCGCCGGGTCGGCGGCGAGGATTTCGTCGCACCAGCGCTCGGCGAGGTCATACATGCCCGCGTAATAATAGGTCCAAGCCAGCAGAAGCTTGGAGAGAACGACCCCCTTGTCACCCTCCCCGCGGCCGAGCCGGAGGGCGATGTCGAGCGCCCTCCGGCACACCCTTATCGCCGCTTCGTGTTGTTCCAGGAAGGTGTAGGTACCCGCCAGCGCGTGACGCGCGCCGAGGTGGCGGGGGTCTAACTTGATTGCCTGCATCAGGGACGTGCGTGCCCCGCGTATGTCTCGATCTTTGTAAAGCAGTATCCGCCCCTCAACGTAGTGATACTCGGACGTGCCCTCGCAGCCGCATCGCCCCGCGCGGGCTAAAGCCGTCCGCGCTTCTTCTATGTCGCCGGCCGGGTCCGCGGAGGCGCTATAACCTACGAGCAGGATCAGTGCCTCCGCCTTGCCGAGCAGGGCCGGCGCGTGAGCGGGGTCAAGCTCGATAGCGCGCTGGAATTTGCCCAGGGCGTTCTGGACATCGGCGGAGTTCCGCCGCCCGGCGAGCCTCGCCTGCCCCTTGCCGCAGATCTCCTCCGCCTTCCTCCCCTTAGCTAAATGCACGGCGAGCACCGCCGAGATGGTTAAACACGTCAGGAACAGCGCCGAGGCGCCCCAAGGACGCCCGCCCTTCGCTCGTTCCGCGGGGTCGAATGCGCTCAGGGTGACACCTCTAAGGCCGACGGCGCCGAGGTGCTCTTGAAATTCGGGCTCCCCTCTCAAGCTCGAAAGTAGCGGGTCAACTGCCGACCAGACGACAAAGAGGTCGTGGTTGTCGCGCGCCCGCCGCAGTTGCGCGAGGGCCTCCTTCGTCTCGCCTATGCACGCATAGCCCTGCGCCAGCCGGAAGGGGGAGACGTACTTGACGCGCCCCGGCAGTTTATCCAACTCCCGTTTGGCGTCCTGCTTGGACAGTTGCCCGTCACGCGCGAGGGCGCACACGTAATTGGGGAAGAGGTTGGGCTCCCGATAATTCTTGGACAGGTTGGGGTCCCGAGACAGGTTGTGGCCGATGGCCGCTCTGTAGTTTTCCACGGCCGCCTTGTATTCGCCGGTTATGATGCGAGCGTGTGCGAGGAATCTGTTGGGCGGGGCGCTCGACGGCTCGGAGTCCAGGATTTGACTGCTCAACGCCACGGCGGCTTCGATGTCGCCAGCGTAGAAGTAGGTCCACGCGAGTTGAACCTGCGCGTGAATGTATTTGGCGTCGTTCTCCGCGTAACCTTGTTCGCGGACGGTCGCGAGCGCCCGGCGGCAAAGCTCTATCGCCTCCCCGTGCTGCCCCACGTATGTGTAAGTGCTCGCCAGAGCATAGACCGCGTCCACGTTGCCTGGGTCGAGCCTAACCGCCATCGTCAGAGACGCATGAGCCCCGCGCACGTCTCTGTCCTTGTAAAGCAACAGCCGACCCAGAACGCGGTGGTACTCGGACGTGTCCTCGGCGCCGTAGTTCTTCGCGAGCTTCAGGGCTTCCTGCGCCGCCCTCAGGCCTTCGGCCGGATCCTCAGTCCCGCCGAACCCTATAAGCAGAATGTGCGCGTCGGCGAGGCCTAACAGCGCCAGCACGTGCTTGGGGTCCTCCTTTAAGGCTCGCTCGAAAGAGTTCATGGCGCTGAGGACATGGCCCCAGTTCTTCCGGCCCACGAGTGCCGCGCGCCCGTCGTTGAAGAGCTTGTCCGCAGGGGTGACTGCCTTAAGCCAGAGGCGCCCGGCGAAGGCTGTTGATGCGATTAAGCACGCCAGGATCAGCCCCGCCGCCGCCCGCGCGTATCTATGTTTCCTCCGTTCGTCGGAGAGGAGCTTTTCTCGGGGAACGTCTAGAATCTTGGCCCCGAGCGACGCGACGGCCTCGCGCAGTTTTTCTTTATCGGCTCTGGCGCGGACGGGAGGGGAAAACCTTCGCAAATCTTCCCAGCACTCTTCCTTGTACTTCCCCTTGAGGATCGGTGGGATGCAGTCCGTCATGCTCCAGTCGAAATCCATCGCCTCTTCGTCCCAGCCGATGGAGCCGTCCAGCACCACTATCAAAACGTCCGCAGCCGGCCTGCTCGCCAGCCAGAATTCGAGCTCCTTGGAGACCCACTTCGAGCGGGCCGCGGCCTTCGAGGCGAGGAGCACGAAGTACCTCGAACCCCGGACCGCGTTCGAGATGGCTTCGGGCAGGTCGTCGCCGACCCGAATCTGCTCCTTGTCGAAGAAGACCTTCAGGTTCCACCACTGCCACAGCCGCCACGGCGACGCGCCCACCTTGGAGAGGCGCGAGAAGATCAGCTTGGCGACCTCGCGTGAGCCGCTGTAGGAAATGAAGGCGGCGAACTCGACCTCTCTCTCGCGGGACTTTGCACTCATACGTCCTCCTCAAACCACGGCGTCCGGCCGAGCCTCGTCAGGGCCCGGCGTACGTAGGGGATGGTGTTGTCCGGCAGGCACGTCGCCCGGAACCACGCGACCGCGTCGCACTTATGGGGCTCCATGTTTCTCGGCTCGCCCGCCCAAGTCTCGGCTTCGAGGAAGAAGTCAATGCGCGCCTCGGTCGAGCGCCGGTGCATCGTCCCGACGACCCGGAGCGCCGCGGGGGAGACTTCCAGGCCGACCTCCTCCCTGGCCTCACGCGCCGCAGCCTGCGTGACCGACTCGGCCTGCGTGACGTGGCCGGCCGGCACGCTATACATCCCGTCGCAAAAGCCCGTCCCCCGCCGCCGCACGAGCAGAACATCATCGCCGCGCCTGAAGAACAGGTGAACGGACACCGGGAAGAGATCGAACTGCGACTCCCGCGCCACGTGGCAACCTCCTCGCCGCTCACTTCGGCAAGTGCATCGAATGCGAATCGGCCGTCTCGCGCCCGCGGCTTAGGCAACTCTTGTCATAAATGCATCGCACGGCCAGCCCGCGCTCCTGCGCTTGGCGGTTCACGGCGATGTTGACCAGCGCCATCGCCGGGCAGTGAACCGGAGTCTCCGTCGCGCAGAGGGTTCGTTCGGTCACGAGGGATCGGTTCGGCACGAGCCCTTCGCGCGTCCACGTGTAGGAGTGCGAGTCTTCGATGTCGATGAACATCGCGCATGAGTAGACTCGGCCGTCGGGGAAGAACATTAAATTGCTCTGCTCGCGCACCGCGCAGCCGCCGGAGAACTCTTCCTGAGGCGTGAATGTGCGTTCCACCCGGACGTCGAGATCGACGCTCGCCGACTTGGCCTCGATTCTGCGTACGACGGCCAGCCACTCGTCGATGCTGAGGACGGACTTCTCGACCGCGAACCCACGGTTCGTCACGTAATGCACGTTGATGTAGGCGAAGCCCAGTGTCGCGCTGAGGTCAAGCAGGCGCTCGCAGTCGTCGGCGTTGGAGCGGGCGAGCGAGACGATCCCCGATGTCAGGTAGCCTTTCTCATTCGCGACGGAGATGCCCCGCATCAGGCGGTCGAAGGCCCCCCGGCCACGTATTGCGTCGTGGACGGCGCTGCTTGAGCCGTCGAGACTGAAGCAGACGTGTGGGAGTTCGGGGCCGTCGAAGTCGTCCATAAATTTTTGGAACGACAGCTGGCCGTTCGTCACTATCCGCGCCTTCATTCCGCGCGCTTGAACCATCCGGATCGTTTCGGAGAGGCGGGGGTAGAGAGTTGGCTCGCCGCCGAGGAAGGTGATCTCCTCCGTCCCCCAGAACGGCGCGTCCTTTATCAGCGCGCGCAAAAGCTCGTACTCGAAGTGTGTCCCCGAGTCCAGTTTCGACCCAAGGAAGCAGTGAGAGCAGCGTAGGTTGCAGCGGTAGGTGACGTAGATGTCTATCGACGGAACGGGCTTGTTCGGTCTGACTTGCCTCATGGCCTCCTCCTGGCTCGGGCCGCAAAAACTATGAAGTGGCGACTGCTCAAACGGACGCGGGGGCAGCGAATCTTCTCGCGCGACCGCGCGGCCAGACCTCTCCCCCGAGCCGCTTTGCTAGCTGGCTCAACCGCAGCGGTTGAGGTCGCCCGCCGCGTGGCTCTCTGAAAAGCAATCACCGCGCCATCAATCTAAGGGTTTCAGGCGTTAGAATTGTCCGGTTTTGTGAGTCGTTTCTCGTTGGAGGGGAGGGTTTGACCGCCCGCGCGGTCGAATCGTCCGGCTTGGTGGACGTTCGGAAGCCCGCGCGGATTTGGTGAGGCTCACATCGCGACGTGAAAGCTGCTAAGGCGCTTGGTTGTCTGACGAGGGGTTAGGGATGTTGAGGTGGTTACGAACCTCTTCGCGGATCGCTTGGTCTTTGACGATGGCCTCCGGGTAAGCGTCTTCGATTAACATGCGGTTCAGCAGCAACAAGTCGGTCAACTCCCCGTGCGCCTTGATCAAACCTTTAGCCTCCTCTGACAATTCAGCCCGCTGAAAAACCAGAGGCAGGCCCTCGTCCCCCCGCAAAGCGTTGAGGAGATCGACTAGGGTTTTGACTAACGTGCCCGGCGGGTGAGAGCCGTCTCGCTGGTCCGCTGCCTCCTTGACTCGGCGCCGATGCCGCTCGCGAATGTACACTGACACGGGGTCGGTTCCTTCCTTTAACCTGGTCGCCAGATGATCCGCCTCTCTCAAGTCAATCTCTTTAAACTGCGAACGATTCTGCTTGCCTTTCATCTCGGTAATATTCTGTTTAGCCCTTCCCGAATGCCACTCCATTTGCGTGTTGTCCCCTCTCGTCTTGAGAAACATGTCTTGCTCATATAATTGTCTAAATCTGCTTTCCGCGGTGTTCAGGTTCTCTTCAAGCAGCGATTCAACGAACGAGGCGAGCGCTTGGGCCCGTTCATTGACTAGGAGCGGGCGCTCCTGCATTTCGCTCACTTCAACGTCTTTCCGTTCCGCTTCACAGACTTTCTGTTTCTCGGCAACTACCTCGGCCAGTTGTCTATCGATGGCCCCGGCTCGGGTCAGCGCAATGGCCCGCCTGACCGCACTGCGCAGCTCGCGAACGTTTCCGGGCCACTCGTAGTCGAAGAGCACGTCCAGTTTGAAGAGATTGCCCAGCCGAATGTCTTTAACCTTGCTGTTGTCCGCGTAATCATGCCTTTTGGCCTCATGACCTTTGTTAACGCGAGAGTAATCGCGCTTAAACTCGTCGACGAAATGTTTGACCAGTAGCGGGATGTCCTCTTTCCTCTCGCTCAGCGACGGGACTTTTATTTGCAGCACGTCGATCCGCTGTAAAAAGTCTTCCCGGAACTCCCCGCGCCGGCAGGCTTCTTTCAATTCTTTCAAGTCCCGGTTGGTGGCGAACACGAACCTCGCCTCTACGTCTTCCTGGCGCAACTCGCGGCCGATCTTGCTCACTTTTCTCTCCTGTAAAGTGCGGAGCAATTTTGCCTGAAGGGCGGGGTGAGTCTCTCCAATCTCGTCGAGGAAGAGCGTCCCCTTCCCCGCCTCTAGGATCAACCCCTTTGTCTCGGAGATCGCGCCGGTGTACACACCCCTCACATGGCCGTAGAGTATGTTCTCCACCAGATCGGGCGGGAGCGCCGCGAGGTTGTAAGGGTGGAAGCCACCCTCACCTCTGCCGCTGAGTTCGTGCAGGCGCTTGGCGACGAGTTCTTTTCCCGTCCCGGTCTCCCCAAGTATCAAGACAGGGTCTTGGTCCCAGCCCGCGAGGCTCTTTACTTCACGGTGAAGCTTGTAAACCGACTCCGACGCCCCGACGAATCCCCAGTCGGGGTCGGGCGGGCTAATCTGCCCTTCAAAGATGAGGTAGCTATTTATTAGTTCGGCAGCCGCTGGGATACTTGGGGTCTTCAACAGAATGATCTGCACCCTCTCCGCCGTTTCGCCCAACGCCTCCTCCAGGAGTGTGGTGTCGTGCTTCGGCAGCAGGAGGATCAGCTTGGGGTCGGTCGGGCACTTCTCGGCCTCATCCACGAGCGACTTGATTGCAGGGATGGAGATGGTCTGGGAATAGACGACGCAGTAATCCCAGCCGGAATTTTTATACGCTTCGAACTGCCTGCCCGAAACAAAATCGCGACCGGGGATGGCGACCTGCGTGGAGAGCGACTGCAAAAAACTCTGCTCCGCGCCCCCTCCCAGAAAAGCGAGTCTACATTGTGAGTGGTTGAGGCTTGCCAATTTTTTACCGCCCGCGCTTCGTACCCGGCGAATGTTCCGGGTAGGCTTCGCCGTCAAGCCCGTCAGTTTAAGATGGGCATCGTGACCACCAACTTGTGCCCGGTCTCGCCGGGCAGCTTGTCGGATTGGTCGGCCAAACTGCCCTTATACCTTTTGTTGAGAATCGTATTCACGAGGTACATCGCCAGGAACAGTTTCGGGCCTCTGACCTTCGACAACTGGTCATAGTCGATTGGCTGCGTCATCGGGACGAGCATGCTCTCCCGCAGCGCCCTGTGCATCCTAGGGCCGCCAGACTCTAGCGAGACCTCCACCCGGAGCCCGTCCAAGCGGCAGCGCACGTTGACGCGGACGGGCGCGCCCCCCTCCTCTTCGGAAGCAGAGGTCAGCCAATGCAGGAGCCGCGAGAAGAGAAAGAGCAACTCGTCTTTCGCGGCCACGACCTTCGCCCGGCAGTCGCCTTGGAACAGCAGCGCGCCGGGGTTTTGACCCGAAGGGTTCAAGCCGTCCCACGCCTCCTGAATGACCTCCTGAAGCACCAGCCTTTCGGACGGCGGCGCGCCCTCCTGCACCAGCCGACTCAAAAAATCCCCCGCCTCGTTCAACTCGTCGGCGAGGAGCTTGAGCCTGTGGAAGTGGGCGCTTCTGTCAGGGGCGGCCGATTCCTCTTTGACTCGGAAGGTAATTAGTTTCGCCTCGTTGCCCACAAACCAGCAGAAACGCGCCAACTCCCGCAGCTGATTCTCCTGCTCTATATTCCACTGTTCGAGCAGGTCTCGCATTCGTAGGTCTTTAATCTTCGCAATGCCGAGCTGGATGAGTTGAAGGAAGATGCTGTCCCACGTATCGTCGCGGCGGAATTCAGGATTCTCGACCCCGAACCAGAAGCTGATGTCAGACTCCGGGCGGCTGTTGTTCCGTGCGGGCGATTCGAGGGGCCAGCCAGAATAAACCAGCCAGCTGGCCGCGCCGTCCCCCTCGCCGAACTTCTTGACCTCAATTTTTCCATCGGCTTTGCAGGCGTGCATCTGCTGTCGCACGAACGCGAACTTCTCCTCGTGGCCGTGAAAGCGGGCACCGTCCAGCACCACGACGACCCACGAGACGCCGAAATATTTCGCGTACTTCTGTAGCAGCAGGACGACGTGCTCCTCGTCCACGACCTTTGTCGCCCCTTCGCTGAGCTCTTTATCGGCTTCCTCTAAAATCCTCCTTATATTGCGGCGCAGGATCGTCTTCAGCGCGCTGTTCGTCATAGCTTCCAGGACGTTGAGCACGACCGGGTGTATGCCCATCGTCGGCCGGTCGGGGTGATCGCCCTCCTTCCCGACAAACATTATCAGCCGGCCGAAATCCGTCTTCCTGTGAAAAGGTTTGATGTCGCCTAGCGGGTCGTCGTCCGGCCACGCGCCGAAGTATTTCTCGATGAAGGCGCCTCGATGCTCGTTCGGAAAGTACTTGTCGTCGGGTTGGAAGACCGGCTCGGCCGAGTTGAAATGCGGCGATGGTTTGAGAGCGACCGCCACGGGGGACAAGGTGTTGAGGATGGAGCGCAGAATTTCATCCACCCCTTCGGTCAACTCCAGCTTCCCGCCCGCGCCCTCCCTGCCGGCGGCGCGGCCGTCGAGCATCAAGTTACGCATGAAGCGCTCGTTCAACATCCCGATGGCAGCCATCTGCCGGGAGCCCTGCACAAGCGGGAGGAGGGTGAGGGTGGACAGCCTGAGCTTCTCGACGAAGATCGCCCGCGTCCGGACGCGCGCCTGCAACCTGACGTAAAGCGCCCCGATGACCCCGCCGTAGACCTCAATCGGCAGGACGATGGTCTCGAAGCCGCCCTCGGAGCGACAGTACAGACGCGGGCACCGCCCCTCATCCCAGTCCCGCGGGCAGACCTCCTGTAGGAACTCACGCTCCTCTCGGGTCGTCTCTTCCAAAGCAGTCTTCAGACTGTAAAATCCCCCATCTTCCGTCCGCCCCTTTTCCCACGGGTAGCCGTCGAACTGGTCTTCGAGCGACTTCGGCTTGCCGAGGTGGAAGTCCGGCTTTTTCATCAGGAGCATCACCTTTTGCGCCTTAACCAAGTCGCCGATAGATTCGACCAGCTTCTCGGAGAGGATAAATTCACGCCGCTGCCTCGCTTTTTCAAAGACCTTCTTGAGTTCAAGGTCTTGCGGCATGCGTAAAGTGAGAATCAACATGGGGGGGATGAAAAACAGGAAGCGTAACAGGATGGAGACATAGTCGGGAAGCTTCCACTGCGCGGATGAAGCAATCAACACCTCTTGGATAGAGAAGAGGGACGCCGTGATGAGCGGTAAAAACCGGAGGAAGTTGTAGCGGAAGAAATTAAGGACAGCGAAGTAAGCGAAAGCTTCTACGGCGTAAACCGCCACGCTGACGGCCGCCGCGCCTAAGTACAGAGCGCGGGGCACGTCTTTACCCGACAGCAATATGCCTACGACGATGCAGAAGGTCGCGCCTAAGACGGTTAGGAAGATGGGATCGGAAAACAGACGCCGCGAGCGATCACTTCGATTAGTTCTATCCAGTAAGGTCAGCGCGCCCGCCAGAAAAAAAGGATTATTCAGGGCTGAAAGAAGAGTCTGGAACCGGCCGTACAGTCTATTGCCCGCCGCAGAGTCAAGCCCCATCAGGGTGTACTGAGCCGCTAGGATTACCAGACCGATACTAAAGAATCTGGCCCAGATTCTGGTTACTTTATCCTGTCTGACCTTGTTCACCGCCAAGGCGAGGAAGAGGTGCAAGCAGATATAAAATAGATATAGTGCGGATCGGTCATCCATGAGTCGCGCTCCTTTTAACTACTCACCTTGCGCCTCGCCGGAACGGCGGGCCACTACCCTGCATGCCCTGCCTAAGGTTTGGGCTAACGAAGCATCGTAGGCATTCTCCGTGCCTCGCAGTCGCGGCCAAAAGAAGGCTTTTTGTATGTATACGCCGCTCCGATTCCGGTTGAAAGATTTTTCTTTCCGCCCGAGCGGTCAAATGGGCCGCCGCGGCGAACCGGCACCGACGGAAGCGGCGTCCAGCTATCGCTTGTGTGTGAGACGGCTGAGTGAACACTTCCGAGGAGCGCTTTTAATCCTCCTCTTGGTACTCTTAGGAAGTTGATGGCATTTTGCTCCAAGTGCTCCCGCCCGTGGTCGTAGCGCATCACGGTCTTCGGGTCCTTGTGCTTCGACATCATCTGCACCTGCCGATAATTGAGCCCCGACTCCAATGCCCGCGTGATGGCCGTCCTGTGCAGGTCGTGCAGGGAGAGGTCCCCGAGCTGCGAGTAGTTGGCCCACCGCTTGACGATCTTCTGCACCATCCTCGTCAAGAACACCCTGTCGAAGTCGAGCATGCGGTAGTTCGTGCGCGGCTGGAACGATATGCGTCCGGTTGAGGCGGTTAGCTTGGCTGCTGGCGTGACCTGAGGTGCGTCAACAACCGCTGAATGGATTGCACATCATGAACCGGGCGTGCGGCCTTGAGATAAACCTCCAGCTTTTCGAGGCGCGGTCGGAGGGCATTGCTTTGCGGCATGTCTGCTACCAACTCGGCGCGGGCGATGAAAGTCTCCATGTCCACTAGCCCGCGATCCAAAAGCTCTTTAATGAAAGCGAAATCTTTCTCTCTCCCGGCCATCAGCTTGCTTACACAGGTATCGTGTACCTCAAGACAGTAGGCGTGCAGATTGCCCACCTCGTCTGCCAAAGGCACAAGGCGTTCCTGCCAACCTGTGGGCAACACTACGGTGGCGAGGCCGACCGCATCGGCGTAATAACCGTGTGTCTCTTGGAAACTGCTGGCGAAGCCGATCTGCTCGATGACGGCGCGGAAGGCTGGTGGGCCAACGGCCAGGAGTAAGAAGTCACACTCGACGGATCGTTTGACGATGTCGGGAACCTGTGAGGTGACGGCGTAGAGGGACTGCGAGCCGACTATGACGGGAAGTTCGACCCCGGCCACGAGCTTGACGCGCTCGGTCAGGTCAAACAGTTGCTCTTTGTTCACAGGCGGCGAGTATCTCCAATCGCTCTTGAGGTGACAGAGCGCCGACGAAAGGTGAAGACGAGCGCAGGCGCTGCCCCTCGTCGGACGTGTCGGTCATGATCTCGATCAACCGATACACATCCGCTTCGCCGAGAATCTCCCGCCACTCTTCCAGAGACGTCCGTTCCCCCGGCCCAAACGTATCGCCCTCCGTCCACCGGTTAAGATTTCGGCGGGCGCGTTCCAGCACGGCCTCCGGCTCGGCGCGCAGGCGCTCGGCAACCGCGCAGTGATAGGCGAGCGCAAACTCGTCCAGAAACGCGTGCGAACCCAACGGGCTGATGCCCGCCCTGCCTTTGAGGATAGTAGTGATAGTTTCCTCAGTCTTCATATCCGATTCCCATTATACGGCTTGGCACATTTATTCAGAAGAGGCTGCAAAATCATCAGCTAATATTCATTCCACCTGAATATTTGTGCAAGGCCGATTGACGCTCTTGTGCAACGTCGCCGGGTGATGCCAGAAATACTCTTAATAGATCAAATTTAGCCATTGCCTTCTAACCTTTTGAAGCTTGCGTAATCAAATTTGACTTTCGCGTACTCACTTCTTACTCGACTGCTTACGAATAGCTTTCAGCGTTTTATCGCTCCTCGTGTCCCTGCCGTCCGTATTCCTGACGGTGCCGGGCGGCACCCCATGTTTCTTTTCAAATGTTTTAACAGTCATGTCGCTCCTATCCTTGCGCGCTTTCTTTGTGGTCGCCTTCTTAGCTCGACTTTATCCATTTCCGATCTTTGAAAACAAAACGGAAGGCCGCGTAAGCTGATTGACCAACTCCGCCAAGAGAGGTCTTTCGATGCTCACACTGCCTTCCGAACTGACGAGCCTGATTGTAGCTTTCGCTCCGGTGT
>Ga0190275_10002226_pt1 | contig 14011 bp, 16 predicted proteins | sample Popmic550T_FD_133745 | JGI IMG/M metagenome (GOLD analysis project Ga0190275, IMG submission 133745) | Populus adjacent soil microbial communities from riparian zone of Yellowstone River, Montana, USA - 550 T | ecosystem: Environmental > Terrestrial > Soil > Riparian zone > Trees stand | place... | reverse complement strand
TCCGCAGGCGCAGGTCCTGCAGCGCGCGCTGGCCGACCCAGCCCACGAGGTAGGTCTGCAGGTACGTCGCGCCCCAGAACACGAGCGCGGCGACAACGAACGCCACGACGACGAGGTTCAGCGTCCCGAGGTCGCCGGGCACGATGCCGTCGGTCACCAGTTGGTCGAGTGCCTGCACGTCATTGGTCAGGCGTGAGATCAGCACCCCCGTCTTGCGGCGGCTGAAGAAGCCGATCGACTGGCGCTGCAGGTGCGTGAAGATGCGCAGCCGCAAATCCTGCAGCGCGCGCTGGCCGACCCAGCCCACGAGGTAGGTCTGCAGGTAGGTCGCGCCCCAGTAGACGAGGGCGGACAGCACGAAGGCGGCCACGATCCAGTTCAGGGCCTCGAGGTCACGCGCGCGGATGCCGTCGTCGATCGCGAGCTTGGCGAGATAGGGAGGCGCAAGGCTGGCCGCGGTCGCGAGCACGAGCGAGACCATCGCCACGATCACGCGGGCGCGATAGGGGCGCAGCAGCTCGGCGACGCCCTTCAACCTCCGCGCGCGCTCGCGGCCGGAGCTGCCCACCGGCGGCCTCACGAGGCGCATGCGCGGACGGCGTCTCATGCCCGCACCGCCACGGCCTCTGCGTCTTCGTCGGGCTCGCCACCGTCCAGACCGCTGAGCGCGCTCCCGAGGCGGGGCATGCCCTTGTCGACGATCTCGGCGTAGAGCGGGCTGCGCTCCATCAGCTCCTCATGGGTGCCGTACGCCGTGACACGGCCACCCTCCATCACCACGATCCGGTCCGCGAGCGAGATCGTCGACAGGCGGTGGGCGATCACGAGAGTCGTGCGGCCCTGCATCACCTCTCGCAGGGCCCGTTTGATCTCGCGCTCGGTGGTCGCGTCGACCGACGCGGTCGCGTCGTCGAGCACCAGCACGCGCGGATCGGCGATCAGCGCCCGGGCGATCGCCACCCGCTGGCGCTGGCCGCCCGACAGCGTCAGCCCGCGCTCGCCCACCAGCGTGTCGTACCCGTCCGGGAGCGACTCCACGAATGAATGGATCTGGGCCCGCCGGGCGGCGAGCTCCACCTCCTCCAGCGTCGCATCAGGGCGGGCATAGGAGATGTTCTCCCGCACCGAGGCGGAGAACAGGAAGCCATCGTCGGGCACGAGGGCGACGGCACGGCGCAGGTCGTTCGGGTCGATCCGGCGCACGTCCACCCCGTCGATCGAGATCGACCCGCTGCTGAGGTCGTACAGGCGCGCGACGGCGGCCACCAGGGTCGTCTTGCCCGATCCCGTGGGGCCGACGATCGCGAGCGTCTCGCCGGGGGCGACGTCCAGCGTGACGCCGTCCAGGGCCGGTGGGCCGCCGTCATACGCCAGCGTCGCGGCGCGCGCCTGGATCCGCCCGCCGCCGGGCGGCAGATGCTGCGGGTCGCGCGGCACCGGAAGCTGCGGCTCGCGGTCCAGGATCTCGAACACGCGGTTTCCCGAGGCGACTGCCCGCTGCGCCATCCCGAGCGCGATGCCCAGCATTCGCATCGGGAACATCAGCATCAGCAGGTAGGTGTTGAAGGTGACGAACTCGCCCAGGGAGATGGTCCCGTTCACGACCTGGCGGCCGCCCACCAGCAGCACGGCAGCCAGGCCGAGGTTCGGCAGGAAGGAGATCATCGGGTTGTAGACGGCGCGCAGCCGGGTGGAGAACATGCTCTGGTCGAACACGTGACCGACCCGGTCCCGGAACCGTTCCCGGCGCTCGTGCTCGCGCGCAAACGCCTTCACGACCCGGATGCCCGAGATGCTCTCCTCCGCCTCGGCGGTCAGCACCGCGATCCGCTGCTGGACCTCCTGGAGGGCCGGCCGGGACCGGCGCCCATAGCGGGCCGCGGCCAGCACCACGAGCGGCACGGGGGCGAGGGTGATCGCGGCCAGCGAGGGCTGGAGCACGAACATCACGATCGCCGCCAGCAGGATCGTGAGCAGGTTCTGGAGGATGAAGATCAGGCCGTAGCCGAGGAAGAACCGCACCGACTGGAGGTCGACCGTGACGCGCGACATCAGCTGTCCGGTCTGCTGGCGGTCGAAGAAGCCGAGCTCCAGCGACTGGAGGTGGCGGTAGAGCCGGTTTCGCACGTCGTACTCGACGCCCAGCGACACGCGGCCCGAGATCAGGCGGCGGGGCACCGCGAGCGCGAGCCGCGCGATACCCGCGCCGACGATCGCGAGGGCCAGCGGCAGGAGGGCGTCGCGGTCCTGGCTTTCCACGGCGTCGACGACCGCGCCCAGGAGCAGCGGAATCGCCACCGAGCCGATGACGGCCAGGCAGCTGAGGAGCAGCGAAACCATCGACGCCCGCAGATGGGGGCGCAGGAAGCCGAGTACCCGGTAGAAGCTCCTCACCGTCGCAAGGTTACTTCATAAAATGAAGTAACCACCGCACGACTCCGTCCGGCCTTTGGTCAGTCCTTCTCTTCCACGGGCAGGCCGTGGCGGGCGACCGCCCGGTCGTAATTGAGCCGCAGGAGCTCGATCACGTCGCGGACGTCGGCCTCGTCCTCGATCCGGCGCGCGGCCGGGCCCTGCGAATTGGGGAAGACCGGGTGGGGGACGATGCGGCCCTGCTTTCTCAGGTCGGCCCAGACCTCCTTCGGGAAACCGAAGTGGGCGGCGTGATCGCCGTGCAGGTGGCCGATTTCCCGCCGGCCCAACTTGAAGGCGAACTCGCCGCGCTCGCCTGGGCCTGCCTCGACGCCGGGCCAGGAGGTGACCTCCGCGGTGATCTGCCGGCTGGCTGTACGTGTCTCCGTCATCGATGCCTCCAAGGGTTCCTGACCGGGTGGAGACCTCACACTACAAGCTCAAGTTAGCTTGAAGTCAAGGGCCAAGCATGATTTCCTTTTGGGGCGATGGTCACCCTCCTCACGATCGGCGAGGTCTCGCGGCGCAGCGGTGTTGCGGCGTCGGCGCTGCGCTTCTACGAGGACCGGGGTCTGATCTCGTCCGAACGAGCCGGCGCGGGGCATCGTCGCTACCCGCGATCCGTGTTGCGCCGGATCGCCTTCATCGTCTTCGCCCAGCGGATCGGGCTGACGCTCGAGGAGATCGGCACCGAGCTCGCGAAGCTTCCTCCCCAGCGTGCGCCGAACCGCCGCGACTGGTCACGGCTCTCACGCGGGTGGAGATCGCGAATCGATGCGCGGATCGCCGAGCTCGAGCGTCTCAAGAGCGGCCTCACCGAGTGCATCGGGTGCGGATGCCTGTCACTCGAGCGCTGCCGGCTCGCCAACCCCGGCGACAGCGCCGCGCGGCTTGGCCCCGGCCCCCGCTACTGGGTCGGAGACCGTCCGCCACTCTGACAGCGGAAGGGGCGCCCACGGTCATCTACGCTTCAGCGCGTCCGATGCGGTCGCTCCTGCGAGCCCACTGGCCGCTCCTCGTGGTGCTGGCCATCGCCGCCACCGTGCGCGTCGCGGTCGCAGTCGCCTACCGCCCGGCGATCTTCTTCGGCGACTCGTGGGCGTACCTGGACCTCGCGTACGGCGGCAGCCCGGTCGGCTTCGCGCCCGACCGGCCGAGTGGATACCCGCTGCTGATCGACCTGCTGTCGATCTTCGGGCGCAGCCTCGGCGCCATCACCACGGCGCAGCACCTCGCCGGTCTTCTGACCGGCGTGCTCGTCTACGCGCTGCTTCTGCGTCTGAGGCTGCCGCGCTGGCTGGCGACGGCGGGGGCAGCCGTGGTGCTGCTCGACGCGTATGCGATCGCTCTCGAGCAGCAGATCCTGGCCGAGGCTTTCTTCACCCTGGCGCTGGCGGCGTCGTTCTTCCTCGTCGTGGGGAGGGATCGTGGGCCGGCGGTGCTCGCGGCGTCGGGTGTGCTGCTCGCCGCGGCCACGACCATGCGCACCGCCGCGCTGTTCGCGGTGCCCGTGTGGATGCTGTACGTGCTGTGGACGCACAGGCGCCCGCGGTTGATCGGCCCCGCCGCACTGGGCCTGATGGTGCCGCTGCTCGCGTACGCGAGCTGGCAGGCAGCGGACACGGGCCGGTTCGGGCTCACGCAGGCAGACGGCTGGTTCCTCTATGGCCGCGTGGGCGAGATCGCCGACTGTGGTAACGCGGACGTCCCGGCCGCCGCACGACCGCTGTGCGACCGCAACGCGCGCGACCGCCGCGAGGGCGCGGCGTACCACATCTGGAACGCTGACGGGCCGGCGCGGCGCACGTTCGGCGGGATGAGCTCGGACCCCGACAGGCAGGCCAGATCGAACGATGCGCTGCGCGGCTTCGCGCGGGCGATCATCCGCGACCGGCCGGGTGCCTACGCGCGGCTGGTCCGGGACGACTTCCTGCGTTACTTCACCCCCGGCGCACGCGCGCGCGGGAACTCCGACCTCGCGGTCGCGTTGCCGCAGTTCGGCCGGATCGTGCGCCGCAACGAGATCGCGCGGGATCGGTGGTTCCCCGGCTTCGTCCCGCACGTGAGCCCTCCGGCCAAACGGGTGCGCGACTACCACGAGCGGGTCCACGTCCCGCGGCCGTTGATGGCGGCGCTCGCGATCGCCGCGCTGCTCCAGCTCGCGGTCACGGCAGGCGCATACGCCCTGCGCCGGCCACCACCACCGCGCCGTCGCGAGGTGTTCCTGCTGACGGGCGGCGCACTCGCGATGCTGCTCGGCACCGCGGCCACGTCCGAGTACGTGCTGCGCTACCTGATCCCGGCCGTGCCGCTGCTCGTGTGCGGAGGGGCGGCGGCCACCGCCGACCTGGCCGCCCTCGCGGCGCGCTTCGTGCCCCAGCCGCTGCGCGGCCGGGCCCGCGGGAGGGCGCAGCCCGTCGTCCCGTAGAACCTCGCCCAGGCCGTCAGCGCGGGTCGAAGAACAGCACCACGCCGGCCACGACCATCGCCGTCGAGACGGCGATCAGCGCCGGGGAGAGGTCCCCCGCACCGCCGAACAGGATCAGGACCCCGGTCACGAACAGCGGGAACCCGGCACCCATCGCAAGACCCGCCGGCCTCGGGCTGGACCGCTCGGGGAAGCGGTAGCGGCAGCGCCGGCAGTATGCGGCACGGTCTCTGACTTGGTTCTCGCAGCGCGGACAGGTCTTCTTCATGCTCGTGGGGGATTCTGCCAGCCCGGGGCGGAACCGTGTCTATGATCGAACGCGTGGCGATGGGAAGGAAGCTGGCCCAGGCGGGACTGGTGACGGTGATGGTGCTGGGCGGGCTGATGCTGTGGTTCGGCAACCCTGTGGTGTGGCTCTGGATCGGCTCGCAGATGTCGGAGACCCAGCGCGCCAGCATGGGTCCCTATGCGGTCGTCGCGATCGGGATCATCGTGTCGACGATCCTCGTCTCCCTGGGCATGGCACGCGTCCATCGCCGCTACCAGGAGGTGAGCGGCCACACTCCCACGGTCCGGGTGCGGCTCCCCTGGATGCGAAGCGTGCGCGGGGAGGAGGATTCCCGGCCCGAGGTGACGGTGCTCGATGTGGTCGTGGTGACCACGGCGTTGCTGGCGTTGATGGCCGCGCTGGTGTGGTTCCTGGGATTCGCGGGATCGCCGCTGCCCTCGGCATGATGCCCCAGCTCGCGGCAACCGCGGGCGGTGGTCCTCGCCCTGCTGGCCGGCGCCTGCGGCGGAGACGACGACTCCGGCAACGGCAGCGGGGCGTACGGTAGCGGGGCCACCTCGGGCGAGGGCGCCACCGGCGGCGTTGCCACGACGGAGCCCGGCGATGGCGAGAGTAGCGACGGGCAGACGCCCAAGCTCGACCCCGAAGCCAACCGGGAGCCGGTGCCCGAGGGCTCCGTTCCTCCGGAGGATCGCACCGGGAAGCCACCTCGCTACACGCGCGAGAACCCGCTCTCCAAGGAGCAGCTGAAGGCGATCGAGCGCCCCATCTACGAGCAGTCGCGCTACCTCTGCAAGCGGCTCGGCGTGGAGGGCATGAGGCGTGAATACCGGCTCGAGAGCTCGGATCCGGAGGAGGTTGCGCGCGCCGTCGCGGAGCGCACCTACCAGCGCGAGGCGCGTGACGCCGTGTTCTCCGGATGTTTGGCCGGGCTGCGTTCCGGAAACTAGTACTCCCGTCCGGAAGTACCGGCCGATGCGACAGCTAGCGTTCAGAACCGGGTCACCGCTCGGCGACGGGGAGGAAGCCCGGGACCGGCGCGGAACCGACCGCCAATGGCACTCGCCTACACCGCATTCGGCTACTTCAGCTTGATGATCGTGCTCGCGCTGGTCCTGCCGGGCCACTAGGCGATTCGGCGTCAATCGTCTAGGACCGGCGCCGGATACGCTCTGCGCACGGCCACGCGAGCGACGACATACGACGAGCTGCGAGCGCGCCACCGGTGGGACGTGCCCGCGCGCTACAACATCGCCACGGACGTGTGCGACAAGCATCCGCGCGACAAGCTCGCGATGGTGTGGGAGGACTGGCGCGGGAACGAACGCCGCGTGGGCTGGGGTGAGGTCCAGGACCTCGCCGCCAAGTGCGCGAACGTGCTCCGCGACCAGGGCGTCGAACGGGGAGACCGCGTCGCGATGCTGCTGCCGCCCACCCCTGAGACGGCGGCCATGTTCTTCGGCACCTGGAAGCTGGGCGCGATCCTGCTGTCGATGTCGGTGCTGTACGGCGACGAGGGCATCCGCCATCGGATCACCGATTCGCAGTCGAAGGTGCTCGTGACCGACGCCGCCAACGCGGACCGGGTCGATCGCGACCTGGTCGAGCACGTGATCGTGCTCGACGACCGGCTGCTGGCCGATGCGTCGGCCAACGCAGAGACCGCGGATACGGCCGCCGACGACGCCGCGCAGCTCTACTACTCGTCCGGGACAACCGGCCTCGCGAAGGGCATCCTGCACGCCCACCGCTACATCCTCGCCCACGAGGAGTTCGTCCACTGCCACGACCTGCGCGACGGCGAGCTCTTCCACGGGATGGGGGAGTGGGCCTGGGCCGCGGGGATCGCGCCGCTGCTCGGCCCCTGGCGGCTGGGGGCGGCGCAGTTCGTGTACCAGCGCGAGGGCGGGTTCGACCCCGAGCAGCAGCTTGCGGTGCTCTCCAAGCACCGCCCGACGAACGTGTTCACGACCCCCACCGCGATGAGGGCGATGATGGGCGTCGCGGACGCCGGCGGGCGGTACCCGCAGGACTTCCGGGTGGTGTGCTCGGCGGGCGAGCCGCTCAATCCCGAGGCGATCCGCTGGTTCCGTGACCAGTACGGGCTCACCGTGCTCGACTTCTACGGGCTCACCGAGTCCTACCCGCTGGTCGCCAACTACCCGTTCATGGAGGTCCGTGAGGGATCGATGGGCAGGCCGATGCCGGGCTGGGACGTGCAGATCCTCGACGAGGACGAACAACCGCTGCCGGCCGGCGAGCGGGGGGAGATCTGCCTGCGCGCGCGGTCGAACCCGCACTATCCGCTCGGCTACTGGAACCGCCCCGAGGACTCCGAGGAGACCTTCGGCGGCGACTGGTTCCACACGAACGACGCGGCGGAGCAGGACGAGGACGGCTATTACTGGTACGCGGGGCGCGCCGACGACGTGATCATCTCGGCGGGCTACCGGATCGGGCCCTTCGAGGTGGAGTCGGCCTGCATCGAGCACCCGTCCGTGCGGGAGGCGGCGGCGGTCGCGTCCCCGGACGAGCGCCGGGGCAACGTCGTGAAGGCATTCGTCGTGCTGGCCGAGGGTCACGCGCCGTCCGAGACGCTGGCAGATGAGATCAAGCGGTTCGTGCGCGACCGCCACTCGGCATACGCGTATCCGCGCCGGATCGAGTTCGTCGACGACCTGCCGAAGACCCTCACGGGCAAGATCAGGCGCGTCGAGCTGCGCGAGCGCGAGCGCACCGGCGGGTGAAGGCCGTCCAGATAGTCGACCTCAGCGGTCCGGACACCGCGCTGAGGGTGCAGGACATCCCCGAGCCGGAGCCGTCTCACATGCTCTCGCCCGGCAGCGGCGTCGTCGTCGACGTGCGCGCGGCCGGGGTGTCGTTCCCGGAGGTGCTGCAGACACGCGGGGAATACCAGTTGAAGCCGCCGCTCCCGTTCGTGCCGGGCAGCGAGGTGGCGGGCATCGTGCGCAGCGCGCCCGAGGGAGCGGGCGTGCAGGAGGGAGACCGCGTGGCTGCGTTCTGTGCCCTGGGCGGGTTTGCCGAGGTCGCGGTCGCTCCGGAGTTCCTCACCTTTCCGCTGTCTGATGAGCTCGACTTCGCACAGGGAGCGGGCCTGATCCTCAACTACCACACGGCCTGGTTCGCGCTTCGCCTCCGAGGTCGCCTCACCGATGGAGAGACGGTGCTCGTGCACGGCGCCGCCGGGGGTGTCGGCACCGCGGCCATCCAGGTAACGAAGGGCCTCGGCGCGCGCGCGATTGCGGTCGTGTCGACCGATGCCAAGGAACGGGTGGCCCGGGACGCGGGTGCGGACGAGGTCGTGCGCTCCGACGGGGCGTGGAAGGACGAGGCCAAGGAGCTGTCGGGCGGCGGGGTGGACGTCGTGCTCGATCCCGTCGGGGGCGATCGCTTCCTGGACAGCCTGCGGTCACTCGGCGAGGGTGGGCGGCTGGTGGTCGTCGGGTTCACGGGCGGGTCGATCCCGGAGGTGAAGGTCAACCGCCTGCTGCTCAACAACACGGAGGTCGTGGGCGCGGGGTGGGGCGCCTACGTGATGCCGAAGCCGGACCTGAACCGCGAGATCGGCACAGCCGTCAACCGGCTGGTGGACGATGGTTTCGTGCGGCCGATCGTCGGCGCTCGCTTCCGGCCCGAGCAGGCAGCAGATGCCCTGAAGCTGATCGACGAGCGGGGAGCGACCGGGAAGGTGGTGCTGGAGTTCCGAGATTGATCAGGCGCGCAGGGCCTGGGACTCCGTGAGGAACACGCGAATGCGCGCAATGCTCCCGCCCACGACCTCTACGAGGTGGAAGACCTCACCCAGCGGAGCCTTGCTCGTCTCCCCCTCGAGCCGCCAGAGCATGCTCACCAGCACCGCATCACCCCGGCGCGAGAAGCCCTCAAACCGCACCGAGCCGCCGCCGATCGCCTCCGTCACGGCCTCCAGCCTGGCGACCACGGCGTCGCGCCCCCGCCACTCCTGCGCGTCCGGGATCTCCGGCGCGTCGTGCAACTCTACGTCCGCGGCCAGCATCGACCGGATCGCCGCCGGCCCCTGCTCGTTCCAGGTCTCGTAGATCCGGCGGACGAGCCCGACGCTCTCGTCACTCATGCGCGAAGTTTCCCAGGACGGAACCGAGCGCTGCGGCTAGGATTGATCTGTCCGTTGTGCGTTGGGGAAGGGAGTCCTGCGCGTTGCCGCTCAAGTTCTTGGCCGCCGCGATGGTTGTCGTGGCGTTTGTCTGCACGGAAGTTCAGCTGTCGAGGGGGGCCACTGGGGCCACTCTGTCCAGGGTTACCTGCGACCGGGTCGCCTCGCCGCTCGGCTCGAACAGCAATGTCGGCTCGCTGACCAAGCCGTTCGCGACGGTGGAGAAGCTCGCCAACTCCCTCAAGGCCGGGCAGACCGGCTGCCTGCGCGCCGGCGTGTACCAGCGTGACGTAAAGATCACCCGGGGAGGCACGGGCTCTGCTCCGACCACGCTCACGAGTTATCCCGGGGAGCGGGCGGTCGTGGTGGGCCGCCTGCACGTCGCCGACGAGGCCAACAACGTCGTCGTGCAGCAGCTCGACCTCGACGGCCGCAACCGCGCCGCGCTCCCCGGTCCGACGATCAACGGCGACAACGTGGTGTTTCGCGACAACGACGTCACTAACCGTCACACGACTATCTGCTTCCTGCTCGGGTCGACCGAGTGGGGACGCGCGCGCGGCACGGTGATCGAGCGCAACCGGATCCACAACTGCGGAGAGATGCCGCCCAGCAACCATCACCACGGCATCTATGTCGAGGTCTCGGAGAGAGCGCGCATCACGGGCAACTGGATCTACGACAACGCGGACCGCGGGGTGCAGCTCTTCCCGGACGCGCAGCACACCTACGTCGCCGGCAACGTCATCGACGGCAACGGGCAGGGAATCGTGTTCTCACGCAAGTCCTCCAACAACGTGGTTGAGAACAACGTCCTGTCCAATCCGCTGGTTCGCTACAACATCGAGAGCTTCGAGCTCACCGGCGCCGGGAACGTCGCGCAACGCAACTGCGTGTGGAGCACGCGCCACTGGGGCAACGCCGGGATTCAGCTGGACGTCGGGGTTCCCATGCTGGAGAACCTCGTGACGGATCCGGGCTACGTGAATCGAGACGCCAAGGACTTCCGCCTGCGGCCGGACAGCCCGTGCGTGACCTTCACCCCGACCCCCGCAGCGCCTCAGCCTGTTCGGGTGAGCAAGAAGCCCAAGCGTCCGGTCCGCCTGAGAGCGAGCGCGCCCGCGCTGTGGCCGGGCGGGCGCGTGCGCCTGCGGGCGTACCTGACGCCGGCGGCCGCACACGCGCCAGGTCCCGAACAGGCCGTCCTCAAGATCCACCGCGCAGGGCTGTGGCGCCGCGTCGGCGTGATGGCGCTACGAGACGGCAGCTACGCCCTCGGCATGGAACTCAAGAAAATCCGCCAAAAGGCGTCACGACACTTCGGGCAGGCCCCCGTCGGCCGTGGCCCCCGCACGCTGCGGCTGCGGGCCTTCGTGCGCGGAGCGGGCTACTCGAACATCGTCCTGGTGCGCGTCCGCGGGTAGTTCGCGGTCTGCTCACGCACCGACGTCGACGCTGACGCCAAGGGGCACCCACTGAAAGCACCGGCGGATGTCGTCTGGCGCGCCGGCGAATTCTCGCTCGATGGCTTCTCGCCCTTGCCGGAAATGCTTCCAGCCCTCGTAGTGGATCGGGATGGCCGTGCGCGGGCGAACGAGACGGCACAGCTCCACGGCCTCCTGGGCGGTCATCGTGTAGCGGACCGGCCCCGACACAGGGAAGCGCACGCCTCCCAGGTGCAGCAGCGCCGTGTCGACCTGCAGGCGCTCAGCGACCTGGCGCACTCTGTCGTAGAGCACCGTGTCGCCCGAGATCCACAGCACGCCGTGCTCCTGACCGTCCCATCGGAGCGCGAAGCCGATCACGTCGCCCACGATCGGCCGGCTCAGCGGCGGGCCGTGGCGGCAGGGCGTGGCGATGATCTCGATCGGCGGCTGCCCCGGCGCCTCGAGCCTCGTGGTAGCCCATGGCTCGAGCCCGCGAGCGTCCCCGCCAACCCGCTTCGCGCCGGAAGCGGTCGTGACAACGACGCCCGCCGATGGGAGCAGCGCCCGCCCGGCGGGGTCGAGATTGTCGGCGTGGTGATCGTGGCTGAGCAGCACCGCGTCGATCCGTCCGAGGTCGGCGGCAGCGATCGCAGGTCCGGCCAGCTTTTCGGACCCCGTGCCCCAGCCGAAGCGGTACTTGCGACCCGCTGGGTCGAACGTCGGATCGGTGAGCAGACGCCGGCCGTCGACTTCGATCAAGACGGTCGGCCCTCCGATGTGCGTGACCCGGACGTTCTTCATTGGCTGATCGGCCCGTAGCGGCTCATCACGATCCCGAGGTTCTCCTGAGACATGAGGACCCATTCCCGCGCGTGAATGAATAGTTGCGGATTCAAGTTAATTGGTCAATCGCGGGCTCGGCGTGCGGTCATCCATCCCACGCTATCTGCGGGCCCACCCGGATGACCTCGGGGATCGGCTGCAGAGCCCAGTCCGGCGGCTCGATGCCCTGCGAGGCGGCGGCGATCCGCCCGAAGTGGCGCTCGAACCCGGCCGGCGTGCAGACGAGCAGATAGCGCGCGTCCGCGTCGCTGTGGTTGGCGAGCGTGTGGGCGACGTTGCGCGGGGCGAACGCGAGCTCGCCCGCGCGCTTGGTGATCAGCTCGTCCTCGACCTGGAAGATCAGCTCGCCTTCGAGGATGTGGAACGCCTCGTCGAAGTCGTGCGTGTGCAGGGGCGGGCCGGCGCTGTGCGCGGGGACCACGTTCTCGATCACCGAGATGTGGCCGCGGGACTGCTCGCTGCGCAGCAGGACGTTGGTGCGGAGGTTCGGTACGGACGACATGGTCAGGCTCCTTTCACGGTTGCGGGGCCGCCGAGGTACCCGCGTCGATGGTCGACAGCGCCAGCAGGCGGGCCGCCATCAGGCGCCGGCGGGCTGGAAGAGCTCGATCGGGTTGCCGGCGGGATCCTCCAACAGGATCTGCCGGCCGCCGGGGCCGCTGACGATGTCGTTGCGGAATGTCAGGCCCGCGGCGCGCAGCCGCTGGACCTCGGTCGCGAGGTCCTCGACGATTAGGTGGATGCGGTTCCAGCCTCCGGGTTCGGGCGTGCGCCCATCGGGCATCGGTCGCCCGGCGGAGCTGGCGGGGCCGCTGAGCAGCAGCCGCAGCCGGCCACGAACGACGTCGGTGAACGCGGGCGCCGCGCTCGAGAGCACGGTGAACCCGAAGTGGTTGGTATAGAAGTCGACGGCGGCGTTGACGTCGTCGACCATGTAGCGGACGCTGACGAGGTCGTCGGGCATGATCAGTTCGCCTCCTCGGTTGCCTGCGTGTGCTCGATCAGCTCGAGCAGGAAAGGGATGCGGGTCGCGAGCTCGGTCGCGGTGCGCTGGAACGCGGGGTAGGTCTGCGCGTCGCCGTCGCCGTCGCGCCCCGGGTCGGGGATGCTCCAGTGGATCAGATCGGGCCGGGCGGGGAACTCGGGGCACACCTCGCGCACGTGGTCGCAGAGGCTGATGACGTAGTCCCAGCGCTGCTGTGTGAACTGGCCGAGGGGCTTGGAGCGCCGGCCGGCGATGTCGATGCCGTGCTCGCGCATGGCGCGCACGGCGTTGGGGTGCAACGGCTTGGGGTGACTGCCGGCGCTGAACATGTCGATCGCGCCCCCGGCGAGCTGCTCGACCAGCGCCTCGGCCATCTGCGAGCGAGCGCTGTTACCGGTGCACAGAAACAGCACCCGCGGGCGCGCGCCGCCGACGGGCCGCCGATGCTTGCTCGATGATGCCGGCGCCAGCCGCAGGCCGGGATGCAGCGCGCCGCCGGTCGCCGCCAGCAGCTGTCCGCAGTGCGGCAGGTCGAGGCGGTAATAGGCGTCGCGCCGATCGGCCGAGCTGCGCCGCATCGACACCAGCCCCTGGGTCCGCAGCCGCCCCAGGTGGTAGGAGACCAGGCTCTGAGGTCGTCCGAGCAGGGCGCACAGCTCGCGCACCTGTCGATCGCTGCGCCCGAGCTCGCTCAGCAGTCGCCAGCGCAGCGGGTGCCCGGCAAGCCGCACGAAGGTCGGCGGCGAGACGTCCGGACTCGAGGCCGTCGCGGTCACCCGCCGGACTATACATCAATCCAGTTTGATCGATCTGCCGGATGGGCAGTAGGCTGGCCGTTCCATGCCGACTTACCAAGCCAATGGTGGACAGCGCTGGGCGACCCCACGAGGGCGCGCGATCTTCGAGCGCCTCGCCGAGCGTCCGCGCGCGGTCGGCGAGCTCGTCGGCGAGCTGCCGGTCAGCCGACCCGCCGTCTCGCAGCACCTCAAGGTGCTGAAGGAAGCGCGGCTGGTAGTCGACCAGCCGGCGGGCACCCGCCGCATCTACCGGCTCGACCCCGATGGGGTCGGCGCCCTGCGCGCCGACCTCGATCGGTTCCGGAGCATCCCTGGCGGCCTACAAGGCGGCCGTCGAGCGACAAGAGGAGGAGAGAGGCGCGGAGAAGCGCGCATGCCGGAGGAGGGACTCGAACCCCCGACACGCGGATTATGATTCCGCCCACCTTTGGCTTTGTAGAGCCAAATGTCGGCGAAATGGCGCACGGATGGCGCACGAATCCCACGGCGGCCCGCACGCGCAGCGTGGTGACAGCAGAAAGAACTGCTTCGCAGCGAATGGGGCTTCATGCTGATGGGTACCGGCCGCCGTGGCCCAATAATCTGCGCTGTCGCGTTAACGCGGTTGGAGGCGTCAGCTCGGTGGGCGTTGCCGCTGTTGCTTTCGTCTGCGGCGAGAGCCGCTCGCCAGTGGTGGT
>Ga0190275_10002225_pt1 | contig 14016 bp, 15 predicted proteins | sample Popmic550T_FD_133745 | JGI IMG/M metagenome (GOLD analysis project Ga0190275, IMG submission 133745) | Populus adjacent soil microbial communities from riparian zone of Yellowstone River, Montana, USA - 550 T | ecosystem: Environmental > Terrestrial > Soil > Riparian zone > Trees stand | place... | reverse complement strand
TCAGCCGAGTTCGGCGAGCTACGGCCTCGCATCGTGTGGGATCGGGTGGGCTCGACGATCCGGCCTCGCAAGGGTGCTCGCCAGCTGGCCGTCACCAACGCCGGCACGATCCCCGACCGCGGCCTCTTCGGCGTTCACCTTCCCGACGGCCGCCGGGTCGGCGAGCTCGACGAGGAGATGGTCTACGAGGCCCGCGCCGGTCAGGTGTTCCTGCTCGGGGCGTCGTCGTGGCGGATCGAGGAGATCACCCGCGACCGCGTGGTCGTCACGCCCGCCCCCGGGGTTCCCGGCGCCGTTCCGTTCTGGAGGGGGGAGGGGGTCGGCCGCCCGGTCGAGCTCGGCCGCGCGATCGGCGAGTTCTCCCGCGAGGCCGTCAACGCCGATCCCGTGGAGCTGGCGAGAACCCACGACCTCGATCCGCTCGCCGCCGAGAACCTCGTCAACTACCTGCGCGAGCAGCAGGCGGCGACGCGAGTCGTGCCCAGCGACCAGACGATCGTGGTCGAGCGGTTCCGCGACGAGATCGGCGACTGGCGCCTCTGTGTGCTCTCGCCGTTCGGCGGCCGCGTCCACGCCGCCTGGGGACTGGCGCTGGCGGCGAAGATCCGCGAGGAGTTCGAGCTCGAGGCCGACGCGATCTGGTCCGACGACGGGATCGTCGTCCACCTCCCCGATGCCGACGAGGCTCCGTCTCCCGACCTCGTCCTGCTCGACGCGGACGAGGTCGAGGACGCCGTCGTCGCCGAGCTCTCCGGCTCGGCACTGTTCGGCTCGCGATTCCGCGAGGCGGCCGGACGCGCGCTGCTGATTCCGAAGGCCTACCCGGGCAAGCGCACGCCGCTCTGGCAGCAGCGCTTGAAGGCCCAGTCCCTGCTCGAGGTCGCGAAGGACTTCCCGCGCTTCCCGATCACGCTCGAGACCTACCGCGAGGTCCTGCGCGACGTGCTCGACCTGCCTGCCCTCGGCGAGATCCTCCGCGATCTCAAGTCCCGGCGGATCTCGCTGGTGGAGGTCGAAACCCAGAGCGCGTCGCCGTTCGCGAGCTCGCTGCTCTTCGACTACGTGGCGACCTACATGTACGAGGGGGACACGCCGAACGCGGAGCGCCGCGCCGCGGCGCTGGCGCTGGACCGCGACCTGCTGCGCGAGCTGCTCGGCCAGGAGGAGCTCCGCGAGCTGATCGACCCTGCGGCGCTCGCCGACGTCGAGGACTCGCTCCAGCACCGGGTCGAGCAGGCGCGCGCCGTCGACCGCGACCAGCTTCAGCAGATCTTCCGGCGGCTCGGCGACCTCTCGGCCGATGAATGCTCCGAGCGCGTTGCCGAGGGCTACTCGGCGGAGTCCATGCTCGGCAAGCTCGAGTCCGAGCGCCGCATCGTCAAGGTGCGGATCGCCGGCGAGGAGCGCTGGATTGCCGCGGAGGACGGCGGCCTCTACCGCGACGCGCTCGGCGTGCCCGTGCCCTCGGGCCTGCCGGACGCCTTCCTCGAGACCGTCGACGATCCGATGGCCGCGCTCGTCCGCCGTTACGCGCGTACACACGTCCCGTTCCCGACGGCCCAGATCCATCAACGCTTCGGCGTCGATCCGACCGCGTCGCTCAAGGGCCTCGAGTCCCAGGGCGACCTGATCCGCGGTGAGCTCCTCCCAGGAGGGACTGAGCGCGAGTGGTGTGATCCCGACGTCCTGCGTCGTCTGCGCCGCGCGTCGCTCGCGGTCCTGCGCAAGGAGGTGGAGGCCACCGACACCGCCGAGCTCGCCCGCTTCCTCCACTCCTGGCAGAACGTCGACGCGTATCGCCCCGCCGGCGCCGGGCCCGACCGGCTGCGCGAGGCCCTCGTGCCGCTGCAGGGCGTCGCGCTCACTCCCGAGGTCTGGGAGCGCGACGTCCTCCCGCGGCGACTCGGCGCCTATTCGCCCGCATGGCTCGACCAGCTCTCGACCGGCGGCGAGATCGTCTGGATCGGCGCCGGTCCGGTGGGCAGGACGGGCCGGGTCGCCTTCTACTTCCGCGAGGACGTCCGGCTGGCAGGTCCCCCGCCGGGGAACGTGAAGCTCGAGCGCCCCGAGGGCGAGCTCCACGACGCCATCCGCGGGCTGCTCACGGGCCGGCCCGCATTCTGGATCGACCTAGTGGCGGAGCTGCTCACCGAAGGCAGGAGCAAGGAGGAGCTCCACTCGGCGCTCTGGGATCTGGCATGGGCAGGCGAGGTGACCAACGATGCCGTCGCTCCGCTCCGCTCCCCGCGGCTGAAGGCGTCGGAGACATCCGCTGCACGCCGGGGCCGGCGCTTCAGCGCGCGCCGCAACGCGACGGGCCAGGCCGTCGCCGGTCGCTGGTCGCTCACCGAGGAGCTGCTGAAGGGTGCCCCGCCCACGGGTCCGCGGATGCGCGCACAGGCCGAGTTGATGCTCGAGCGCCACGGGATCGTCACCCGCGAGACGGTCCTCGCCGAGGGGATCCCGGGCGGTTTCTCCTCGCTCTACGGCGAGCTGTCGAACCTCGAGATGCTCGGCACCGCCCGCCGCGGCTACTTCGTCGAGGGACTGGGCGGCGCCCAGTTCGCGCTCGCCGGCGCGGTCGAGCGGCTGCGCTCGCTGCCGCGGGTGGACGAGGAGTACGTCGTCCTCGCCGTCACCGACCCAGCGCAGCCCTACGGCGCCTCGCTCAAGTGGCCGCGCCCGCCCTCGCGTGAGCCCGACGAGGACGGCCGCGGCGGACGCCGCCCGAGCCGCGTCGCCGGCGCCTTCGTCCTGCTCCGCAACGGCGAGCCGGTCCTCTACATCGAGCGCGGGGGCAAGGGCCTGCTGTTCCTGGCGCGGCTCGAGGGCGAGCAACTGGGGACGGCGCTGAGCGCGATCGTCGAGTCGGTTCGGGAGCGCCGCCTGCCGAGGCTCGGCCTCGAGCGGATCGACGGTGAGTCGATCGTCGGCCACGAGCTCGAGGCCGCGCTGGTCGAGGCGGGCTTCGAGCGCCAGCCTCGGCGGCTGGTGGCGCAAGCCTGATTACGCCGGCGAGCGCGCGCTGACGATCCAGACCGAGGCGGGAGCGAAAACCCCGTCGGGACGCACGCAGTCCGCGTAGGCCTCGCGGAGCTCGGCTTCGAGCTTCGGCTTCAGGGTCTCCGCCTCGTCTCCGGCGAGACGAATCAGCTCGCCGGCCGGCCCGATCGACATGACGGCGCCGACGGCCTGGTCGAGGTCGTCACCCATCCGGTAGTCGATGTCCATCCGGCGCAGAGCGATGTCCTCGAATCCGGCGAACCTGACGACGTCGCTGACCGTGTCGGCGTTGGCCATCGAGAAGGGACCGGGCCCGCACGTCGGCTCGTCCGTCTCCTCGGGGTGGTCCAGGTAGCGCTCGACGACGAGCTCACCGCGGTGGAGCCACTCGTTGTCGAGCTTGCGGCGCCACACGATCATGCAGAGCCGTCCGCCCGGGACGAGCGCGCCACGGACGTTGCGGAGCGCCGCCACGGGGTTGGCGCAGAACATCGTTCCCGTGCGCGAGAACGCAAGGTCGAATCCGCTGCCGAGGTCGGCCACCTGGATATCGCCGGTGACGTAGCTGACGTTGGCGACGCCGGCCTCCTCGGCCTCGGCTTGCGCGAACTCCACGAATCGTTCGCCGGCGTCGATCCCGACCACCTCGCCCTGGGCGCCGACCTGATCAGCCAGCTCGCGGGTCGTCTCGCCGAGGCCGCAGCCGATGTCGAGCACTCGTTCGCCGAGAGCCGGCTCGCAGATCCGGTAGGCCTCGTCAGAGAACGGGGCGAGCGCCACGGTGACGATCGAACGGAGCTCGACCCAGCGATCGAACAGCACCCCACCCCAAGCCTCGACCGCCTCCTCGTTCGTCGGTGCAACGGTTGCCATGGTGCCTCCTCTCGCGGGTCGCACCGATGGTGGCACACAGGTGCGGCTCAGAGCTTCTCGAGCTCGTAGAAGAGCGATCTGGAGTTCTCCTCGCCCTCGATCTGATTGCGGAAGCCGAACGCTTCGTAGAGGCCACGTGCAGCGGTGTCGTCCTCGCCCGTGATCACCTCCATGCCGGCGGCACCATGCTCGCGGGCGAGGTCGAGGATCGCTTCCATGATCGAGCGCCCGATCCCGTCGCCCCGCCGTCCCGGCACGACGTAGAGCTCCTCGATCAGCCCGACCGGCTCGTCGGCCCAGATCGAAGGGTTGAACGAGACCTGGGCGAACCCGTCCGGCCCGTCGCCGCCGAGGATGTAGTTCTTCACGTTTCCGGCGATGAACGCGCGGACCCGCCGTTCGAGCACCTTGGCCCCGGGAGTTGGGTCGCCGAACTCCGTGTTGAAGTCGTGGAGCATCCGCGCGAGGAGCGGAGCGTCGTCGCCATTGGCACGCCGGGCGGCCATGCGAAGACGGTAGACGGGCGGCGGCATGAGAGTCTTGCCGCAAGACCAATCCGAAGGAGGCCCCGCCATGGGAACGATCGACATCGAACGGCGAGGAGCGGTGCTGCTCGGCACGCTCGACAACCCACCCCACGCGACGATGGACCGGGGAACGGTGGCGGCGCTGGATGCGCTCGTCGGCCGAGCTGAGCAGGAGGATGACGTTCGCGCGGTGGTCCTCACCGGCTCCCATCCCGAGCGCTTCGTAGCCCACTACGACGTCGGCGAGATTCTCGACGGCGTGAAGGCCTCGCCGGCCGTCGGCCGGCGCGTGGCGGCCGCATCCCTGCGAACGGTCAGGGCGATCAGCAGGGTCCCGGGCGCCAAGGATCGACTCGCATCGTCACCCGCGGTGGGGCTGGTCGAGATCGAGCGGTTCCACGATGTCTTCCTCAGGATGAATCGCTGCGGCGCAGTCTTCGTGGCCGCGATCAACGGCTCGACCCAGGGCGGCGGCTGCGAGTTGTCGCTCGCGTGCGACCTCCGAATCATGGCCTCCGGCGACCACGTGATCGGCCAGCCGGAGATCCTGCTCGGGTTCCCGCCGGGGGGTGGAGGAACTCAACGCCTGACGCGGCTGCTCGGCACGGGCCGCGCGCTGCGGCTCTGCCTCGACGGTCGGGGAATCAGCCCGAACGAGGCGCTGGACCTCGGGCTGGTCGACGAGCTTGCCGAGCCTGCCGCCGTGGTGGATCGGGCCCTCGCGGAGGCGACTCGGCTCGGCGCGCGACCGAAGAGCGCGATCGCCGCCACCAAGCGGTCGATCTACTTCGGCGGGTCGCTGTCGTTCGAGTCCGGCCTCCTGCTCGAGCGCAGCGAGTTCATGGCAGAGGCAGGCAGGCCGGCTGCGCACCGGGCCATGCAGGCGTACGTCGATGCGACCGAACGCGACGGGGAGCTGCCGGCCTACGGTGCGGAGGGGATGAGCGCGGCCGACGAGGCGGGGATCTTCGGCGGCTGAGAGCGCCCCGGCTCAGCTTCCGACCGTTCAGCTGTAGCGGTCCCAGCGGTTCAGCGCCGGCTCCGGGTCGATCGGCTCGCCGCCCACGCGGATTTCGAAGTGGAGGTGGCAGGGGGTGCTCGCCGCGTTGCCGGTCTGTCCGATTCGCCCGACGAGCTCGCCGGTCGCAACGCGCTCGCCCTCTTTGACCTCCGGTGCCTCGATCAGGTGCGAGTAGAAGTAGTCCTGCTTGGTCTTGGCGCCGCCGATCCGCACGAAGTTGCCGTAGAGGACGGGGTCGAAGCCGGTCTTCTCGACGACTCCGCCGCGAGCTGCGAGCAGCCGGGTGCCGCAGGCGCCGGTGATGTCGAAGCCCTCGTGGACGCGCCCGCCGTTGCGCCCGGCGCCGAACTCGCCGACCGCTCCGCGGGTGCCGTGGGAGCCGTCGACCGGAAAGACGTGCCCATGCAGCGCGAACGCCGCGGCGAATCGGGAGCGCTGACCCTCCGGGCCGACCCTGAACTCGTAGCGGCCGTCCGGGGCAGCCTTGCCGCGCCGGGTCAGCCCGTTCCAGATCCGCTCGAGACGCTCCCCGGGTTGCGCTCCCCGCTCGCGATAGACGCGGATGACGTTGCCGCTGCGGGCACGGACGACGCTGATCTCGAGGTCGGCCGGGCCGTCGGCGGCGAAGCCGTAGCGGAGCTTGATCGCCCGCTCGCCGAACAGCAGCGGGTCACCGGGGAGGACCGAGGCCGAGCGGAGGTCGAAGCCGAAACGGACCGGCGCCGACGCAGCCGCGGCCTGCGCGGCGAGCAGGAGGAGGAGGGCTACGGCAGCGCGTGCGATCAAGGCGGCGGGATCGTGACACGCGGGAGGTACTTCTCGTCGAAGCGGCTCGCCGCCTCGCAGGCCTCGAGCTCACCGTCCCTCGGCATGTCCCGTCGGAGCAGGGCGAACGCTATTCCGCCGACGATCAACGGCATCCAGAAGAGGACGACCCGGTAGGCGAGGACCGCGGCGGCCGTGATCGCGGCCGGCGCCCCGTAGACGATCAGCGTCCCGATCAGCCCGCCGTCGATACCGCCGATCCCGCCCGGAATCGGCAGCAGGCCGCCCATCTGGCCGATCAGGTAACCGAGCAGGACGACGATGATCTCGGGCTCGTAGCCGAAGGCGTGGAACGTTGCCCAGAGGACCGCGTTGTCGAAAGCCCAATAGCCGATCGCGCCGGCGATGATCCGGAAGTCGCCCGACCCGACCCGCTCGACCGCGGTCGCGGTGCCCGTGATGATCGCCCGTCGCGTGGCGGACCAGAGGCGCTGCGCCCGCGAGGCGTCGTCGCCGGGCTCCTCGCCGGGACCGAACCGGGGAACCGCCAGTACCGCGGCGATCACCGCGATCGAGAGGAGAGCGGGCAGCAGCGTCAGCGTCCACGGCAGGTCAGTCCCGACGAGCCCGGCGAACGCGAGCAGTCCGAGGATCGCGACGGCGACGAAGTTGACCGAGCTCTTGATCAGGAGGAACGCGACCGAGCGGCGGGCGATCCGGTCGGTATCCATCCCGCCTTCGTGGAGGATCCACGCGCCGAGCGCCACCCCGGCGGCCCCGCTGGCCGGAACGAGCGAGCCCATCGCCAGCTCCGATCCGCCGATCTGCCAGCTCCGGTTCCAGCTCATCCCGCGGCAGAAGACCGGCGCGAACATGACGATGTAGGAGCCGAAGGAGAGCGCCTCGAGGGCGACTGCGAGGGCGATCCAGCCGGGCGAGGCGTCGGCGAGGAGACCCCGGACCTCGCCGAGCCCGGGCGCCAGAACGACGATCAGAGCGAGTGCGGCGATCGCGATCAGCGCTGGAAGCCCGCGACGAAACAGCCGCTTGGGCTCGAACTCGCCGGCGCGATTCGAGGCGGCCTCCATCGCTCCACATGGTTGCACAGGCAATCACTGAGCAGGGAGGCGGGCGAACCCGCCTCCCTAAGCTCCTGCCCGTGGATCGCGCCGCCTCAGCCCTCTCGATCGCCGGCCTCTCGAAGACCTATGACGACGGCACGGTCGGCCTGCAGTCGCTCGATCTCGAGGTCGGGGCGGGTGAGTTCTTCGGACTCCTGGGACCCAACGGAGCCGGCAAGACGACGCTGATCAACGCCGTGTGCAACCTGATCAGGATCAGCGCCGGGACGATCGGCGTCTTCGGTCACGACCACGCGTCGATGGAGGCGCGCCGTGTCGTCGGCGTCGCCGAGCAGGACCCGAACCTCGACCGCTTCCTGACAGTCCGCGAGTCACTGGTCTACCACGGCGGCTACTTCGGGATGAGCGACCGGGACTCCAAGCGCCGCGCCGACGAGATGATCGACGTCTTCGACCTGCGTGCCAAGGCCGACGTCCGCACGCCGAAGCTCTCCGGCGGGATGAAGCGGCGCCTGCTGCTCGCCCGCGCGCTGCTGCACGAGCCCCTGCTCGTGATTCTCGACGAGCCGACCGCCGGTGTGGACGTCGAGCTGCGTCACGACCTATGGCGCTACATCCGCCAGCTCCACGAGCAGGGGACGACGATCCTGCTGACGACGCACTATCTCGAGGAGGCACAGGCTTTATGTGAGGACATCGCCCTGATCTCCGCCGGGCGGATAGTCGCCCGCGACACGCCCGCTGGGCTGATGCGTGCCCACGACGCCGACTCGCTCGAGCAGGTCTATATGCAGACCGTGAGTACGTCGCTGCCGCCGGCGCTGGCCGCCGAGGAGGTCGGATGAGTGCTCCAGCCGCCACCCGGCCCGCGGCCTCCGAGCTGACCGCGACCCTTTCGCCGCCGAACCCGAGCCGCTCGCTGCGCTCGCTGGCGCTGCGCGAGTGCCGCCGGGTCCTGCGTCTGTGGACGCAGACGATCCTCGCGCCGGTCGTCGCCTCGGCCCTGTTCATCCTCGTCTTCGGACTCTCTCTCGGGAGCCGGATCACCGACTTCGGCAGCTACCCGTACGAGCAGTTCATCGTCCCCGGACTGATCGCGATGGCGATGGCGCAGGCCGCGTTCTCCAACAACTCCTCGACGATCCTTCAGGCGCGCAACGACCGCTACATCAACGACGTCCTCGCCTCCCCAATGCACCCGTGGCAGATGAACCTCGGCTACGCCCTCGGCGGGATCTTCCGGGCGCTCGCGATCGGCGCCCTGCTCGTCCTGCTGGCAATTCCCCTGACCGGCGTTCCGGTCGAACAGCCCATTCACCTGGTTGCCGCGACGCTGCTGTTGGTCACCCTCTTCGGCTCCCTCGGCGTGATCGTCGGCGTCTACGCGACGACGTTCGACCACCACAGCTTCATCAACAACATCCTGATCCTGCCACTCACCTTCCTCGGCGGGGTCTTCTACTCGATCGCGATCCTGCCCTCGCCCTGGGAGGAGGTCTCCCATGCGAACCCGATCTTCTACATGGTCGACGCGGTTCGCTTCGGCTTCCTCGGCGAGAACGAGGTCAGTGTCTCCCTCGCGTTCGGGGTGACGGCGGCGATCACGATCGCGTTCGTGGCCTGGTCGCAGTGGCTCTTCTCGTCAGGCCACAAGCTGAAGCCTTGATCCCTGCTTCCAGAGGCTGGCTTTCAGCCGACCCAACCGGACGCGAAGCGGAGGATTGGGTCGGGGTCATCTAATGCCTGAAGGGGACACGATCCACCGCGCCGCGCGGAAGATCCAGGTCGCGCTCGGGGGCAAGACCTTGGACCGCGCCGACGCGCCGAACCCTCGCTCCCCGATTCACAGCCGCGACGGCGAGCTCGCCGGGCGGACGCTCGAGCGGGCCGAGGCGCGCGGCAAGCACCTGCTGCTCCACTTCTCCGGCGACGAGGTGGTCCATAGCCACCTCGGGATGAACGGTCGCTGGTACGTCCGCGCCGACGGCCGGCTTCCGATGGGCAAGCCGTGGCTCCTGCTGACGTCGGGACACGCGGTCGCCAGCCAGAGCGGCGGCAAGATCCTCCGCCTCGTCTCCGCCTCTCGCGCCCGCAACGATCCGTCGCTGCTCCAGCTCGGACCGGACCCGCTGCGGCCGGGGTACGACCCCGACGAGGCGGCCGCGCGAATCCTTGCCTACGAGCCCTCGGCCGGGATCGGCGAGGCGCTCAACGACCAGTCGCTGATCGCCGGGGTCGGCAACGTGATCCGCATCGAGGCCTGCTTCCTCCCCGGGATCAGCCCGTGGCGGAAGGTCGGCGACCTGACGGAGGAGGAAGCGCGCAAGCTCGTCGACGCGACGAGCTGGGTGATGGAGACCTCGATGAAGCGGGGCAGCCGCCCGAAGCAGATCTACGGCCGCTCCAACCGCCCCTGCCCGCGTTGCGGCGGCCGGGTCCGCGCCCACGGCCAGGGCGACGACAACCGGGTCACGTTCTGGTGTGAGAAATGCCAAAGGTGATCTGAGGAGCGATAATCCCCAGCGCGATGGCTGTGGAGACCATTGGCGCGGCTGAGCTTCTTGCTCGCGTGCCCCTGCTCGCGGACCTCGAGGCGGGGGAGCTCGAGCGGATCGCGCAGGTCGCGATCCCGCGGTCGTTCGCGAAGGGCGATCGGGTCTTCCACGAGGGTGACCGTTCCGATGCCTGCTACGTCGTTCGCGAGGGGGAGGTGCGGGTCACGCGCGAGCATTCCGACGGCAGGGCGATCGCGCTCGCGACGCTCGGCCCGGGTGAGCTGGTCGGCGAGCTGGCGATGCTGGACGGGGGAGTTCGCTCCGCCAGCGTCGAGGCGCTGACCGATGTCGAGCTCCTGGCGCTTTCGGCGGCGGACATGCGAGGCCTTCTGGAGCGCAACGCCGACATCACGACGAAGCTCGTGGTCAAGCTCGCCGAGCGGTTGCGCGAGACGAACGAGCGAATCAGCCGTCAGTCCTTCCAGACCGTGCCGAGCCGGGTCGCCGGCGTGCTCTCTCAGCTCGTCAACGAGGACGGTGCCGAACAGGGCCGCGACGGAGTGACGATCCGGATGAACCAGGTCGACTTGGCCCAGCTCGCCGGCACCTCGCGGGATAGCGTCAGCCGCTTCCTCGCCGTGCTCGAGCGCGCCGGTGTGGTCCGAGTGGGGCGGGGACGGGTCACGGTGCTCGAGCCGCCACGCCTGCGCGCCTACATCTTCTGAGGCGCCGCGGGCTCCGATGGCGAGCGCGGCGAAGCGGAGGGAGCGCATGGTCGAGCGCCAGCTTCGCCGCCGGGGGATCAGCGACGAGCGTGTGCTCTCCGCGATGGGAGTCGTGCCGCGCGAGCTCTTCGTCCCGGAGGAGATCCGCGACCGCGCCTACGACGACGCGGCGCTGCCGATCGGCGCCGGGCAGACGATCTCCCAGCCGTGGATCGTCGCCGCGACCTGCCAGGCTCTCGGCCTCCAGGGTGATGAAAAGATCCTGGAGATCGGGGGCGGCCGCGGCTACTCGGCGGCGGTTCTGGCTCGGCTTGCCGGACGCGTGCTCTCGATCGAGCTCGTTCCGGAGCTGGCGCAGGCGGCGCGCTCTGCTCTCGGCGGCGGCGTCGAGGTGATCACCGGTGACGGTTCGCTGGGCCATCCCGCCGAGGCTCCCTACGACGCGATCGCCGTCCACGCGGCTGCGCCGAGCCCGCCGAGGACGTTGCTCGGCCAGCTTGCGCCGACGGGGAGGCTCGTCGCCCCGGTCGCCGGGGAGGACGGGGAGGAGCTCACGCTCTTCAGCCGCGATCCGAGCAGCCCGGAGCGCTTCCGTCGGCGCCGGATCGCCCCCTGCCGGTTCGTCCCCCTGCTCGGAGCTGAGGGGTACCCCACGTCCTGAGGCAATACGCTCCCCCCGTCGTGAGCGCGCTCTTCGTCCTCAACTTCTACTCCCCCGTCTTCGCCGATCAGCTCAAGCGAGGCCGCAAGACCGCGACGATCCGCCTCGGCGACAAGAGCCGAAAGTACGACCGCGGCCAGGTCGTCTGGATCACGATCGGCTATCGCCATGGCCCCCGCGAGAAGATCTTCGCCGCCGTGATCGACGACGTGGAGGTCAAGAAGGTCTCCGAGATATCTCCGCGCGACATCGAGCACGACAATCCCGAGTTCCGGCTCCGCGAGGACACCGTCCAGTTCCTCGAGCAGATCTACAGCCGCCCGATCGCCGACGACGACACCGTCACCGTGATCCGCTTCTCGCAGATCGTCGAGCGCCCGCAGGCGAACTTCGGCAACGGCGAGCCGCCCTCTCAAAACTAGGAGTGGCCCATTACGAGTTCCTGACCGTGTGGCGCCTCGACGCCCCGCGCGAGGACGTCTGGGACGCAATCTGGGAATCGGAGCGCTGGCCCGAGTGGTGGCGCGGGGTGGAGGAGGCCGTCGAGCTCGACCCCGGCACACCCTGCGGGATCGGGCGCCGGGGCCGCTATCGCTGGCGCAGCCGGATTCCCTACTCCCTGTCATTCGAGGCGGTGGCGACCGAGGTCGAGCGACCCAGCCTTCTCGCCGGGGAGGCTTTCGGCGACCTGGTCGGACGGGGCGTCTGGCGTTTGGCCGAGGACGCCGGTCTGAGCACGGTCACCTACGAGTGGGACGTGCGGACGGCGAAGCGCTGGATGAACCTCACCGCGCCCGTGGCGAGGCCGCTGTTCCGCTGGAACCACGACCGCATCATGAGCTGGGGAGGGGAGGGCCTCGCCCGGCACCTGGGCGCCCGCCTGCTCCCCGGGACCTGAGCGGGCTACCTCAGCGCGCGGTCAGGAAGCAAGCCGGTGAATGATCTCTGCGACCTCTCGCGGACGAGACAAGAACGGCGAATGGCTGCCGGGCAGCTCGACCAGCTCAGCGCCAAGTCGCCGGGCCGCATCACCACGTGACCAGGCTGGGTTGACGAGCCGGTCCTCGCTGCAGACCACGTAAGTCGACCTGCTGGAGGGAAATCGTTCGAGAACGCACGGCTTTCCGTAGGGCGTCCGTGCCTGAGGACGTAGTCGCCGGATTGCGGCTTGTGCGACCTCGTCCTCGCAGTCTGCATAGAGGATTCGGTGAGCGAGGTCGTCGTCGATCCACCTTCCCGTCCCCCGCTCGTCATCCTCGATGCCCGCTTGATATTCGTGCAAGAGAGCATCTGGTTCGACGGCGAGCTGCTCCAAGAAGCTGTGCCCAGGCAATGGAACCAGCGAACACAGGTAGATCAAGCTCCGAACCGGACGCCGGTCGGCGACCAGCGGAATCGTCATCCCCGCCATCGAGTGACCCACGAGAATGACTTCCTCGTCTTCAGCGGACAAGGCGTCTACTACGACGTCAGCATAGGTCTCGAACGTCGCATTCGGCTCATCGCTGGGTAGGTCCACGGCGAGCGAGCGGTGCCCGAGCGCTTCGAGCTCCGGCATCAGTCGCTCCCAGCACCAAGCGCCATGCCAGGCCCCATGGACGAGCATGAACGAAGCCACGTTCCCAACTATCTCATGAGCTGAGCCTGCACAGCGGGTGCTCGTCAGGTCGCTAGGCCTCCGCCAGCTCCTTCAGGGTCAGCAGCTGCTTGCGCATCATCACTAGGTCGCCGAGCGCCAGGGCCGGAGCTGCCGCTGCGAGCAATCGATTGCCGGGGGCGAAGAGGACGCGAACCAGGAGCCGGGTCGACTCTCCGAAGGGCCGCGTCGCGTACGTGACGGCGGTCGCCTTCGCTCGCAGGGTGATCTGGCGGTTCCGTTCGAACGAGGTCAGCCGAAAGATCGACATGAACCGCTGCCCGGCCTCCAGCCGGTCGAGGCCGGGGATGAGGGTCCGCGGGCTACGGCGGCCGAAGTTGTCGAGCAGGTCGTAGCTGTAGGGCGCCCGCCGGAGCTGGCAGAGCCACCGGTACACGGTGGCCGGCGGCGCGTCGATCGTGATCGCGCGGTGCAGGCGAGCGGAAACTTCGGGAAAGGCGTCGTCGCAGGGCATCGCCTCCGCCCGCTCGGCCGTCGTCGCTCCCCAGTTCTCGCCGATCATCAGGCTCGCTCAGCCACCCGGCGCAGGAGCGTGCGGGTGACCAGCCTGTGCATGCGCGTCCCGATGACCATCGCCCGGTAGCCCCGCCCGAGGATCCCCGGGAACTCGGCCCAGGTCTGTGCGCGCACGCGGGTCCCGCCGGCGATCTCGTCGAGCTCGAGGATCAGCGCGTAGCGCGAGAACCGATGTTGGCCGCGGAGCTCCAGCCGCTCGCCCGGCGTCGCCTCCCGGACCGCGAAGCCGGGGAGCGTGTCGCCGACCTCGACCGAGCCGGTCCAGTCGCCGCGGCGCGTGCGCGGCTGGAGCTGCCAGACGTCGAGGAAGAGCTTGGGCGGTGCGCCGCCGAGATCGCGACGAACCACCGAACGGACCGCCTCCCACACAGCGGATCGGCTGGCCGGGATCTCGGTCGCGTGCTCGTCGACGAAGGGGAGTCGCGGTTCCATCTAGAACGATCGTACTATATGGGGATGGCCGCGCACAGAAAGCACGACACCGACCTGATCCTCGACTCCGCCCGGGCCCTCGTCCTCCGCGTTGGGCCGCGGGCGGCGAGCGTCAAGGCGATCGCCGCCGCCAGCGGCGCTCCGGTCGGGACGCTTTACCACCGCTTCGGCAGCCGCGACGGCGTTCTCGCGGCCGCTTGGCTCCGCGCGCTCGAGCGGTTCGCGGAGCGAGCCATGGCGTCCGCTCGCGCCGGCGCCG
>Ga0190275_10002224_pt1 | contig 14017 bp, 13 predicted proteins | sample Popmic550T_FD_133745 | JGI IMG/M metagenome (GOLD analysis project Ga0190275, IMG submission 133745) | Populus adjacent soil microbial communities from riparian zone of Yellowstone River, Montana, USA - 550 T | ecosystem: Environmental > Terrestrial > Soil > Riparian zone > Trees stand | place... | reverse complement strand
GCCACGTACAGTCCGGCCAGGGTGACCAGCACGATCGCGCCGTAGACCCACCAGCGGGTGTCGGCGGGGACGCCGAAGCTCTTCAGCAGCGTACGGGAGTTCGTCAGCAGGATCAGACCGCCGATCGCCACCCCGAGCAGGTGGGTCGGGGCGTACTTCACCAGCACCGCCGCGAGCGGTGCGGCGATCAGGCCACCGACCAGCAAGGCGAGTGCGAAGCCCCAGTTGATGCCGGCCGCGCCGAGCCCGATCAGGAAGCCGAGGCTGGCCGCCGCCGAGACCGCGAACTCGCTGGTGTCGACCGAGCCGATGACCTTCCGCGGCTGCAGCCGACCGTCGGCCAGCAGGGCCGGCGTGGCGACCGGACCCCAGCCACCGCCGCCGGTGGCGTCGATGAAGCCCGCGAACAGTCCCAGCGGCGCCAAGAACTTCAGCGAGATCGCCTTCTTGAACTTCGGCGGGACGAAGCCGATCACGAACCGGGCCAGCACGTAGGCGCCCAACACAGCCAGGATGGCCGCCATGATCGGTGCCGCGGCCTCGGTGGACAGACTGGAGAGCACGGTCGCGCCCAGGAACGCGCCGATCGCGCCGGGCCCGGCGATCCGGGCCACGACCCGCCAGTCGACGTTCTTCAGCTTCCAGTGCGACAAGCCCGACGCGATGTTGGTGCCGAGCTCAGAGAAGTGCACCGAGGCCGAAGCCGCCGCTGGAGTGAGTCCGGCCAGGATGAGCAGCGAGCTCGAGGTCACGCCGTACCCCATCCCGAGGCTGCCGTCGACGAGCTGGGCGGCGAACCCGACGAGGGCCAGAACAATCAACTTACGCATCTGCGGGAACTTTCTCTGAGAACCGGTGCCAGAACCCTAGTAGAAAACTAGGAATTGATCGGGACTTTAACATCCGGTCCCCAACCGAGTTCAAGGGTCGTCTCATCATGCGACCGGAACGTCCATAAAGTGAGACACCGGGTTCACGGGGGTGAGAAGCTAGTCGATCGTCCAGATCTCGGCTAGACCCAGGCGTTCGGGTTCGCCACCAGGGCGGAGATCGCCTCCGGCAGTGTTCCCGAAGCGACGTGAGCCAGCGTCACACCCTCGAGGATCGCCCGCTCGGAGGCGCGGAGGGCGATCCAGACCTCTTGCAGAGACGCTGCTGCGCCCTCGTACTCGAGATGCTCGGGTCGGCTGCCTCGTACGTTGGCCAGCTCGCCGTCCAGTGCCCGGATGACATCGGCGATGCTGATCTCCGACGCCGGTCGGGCGAGCCGGTAGCCGCCGTCCGGTCCGCGTTGGCTGCGCAGCAGACCGCCCCGGCGGAGCTCGCCGAGGATGCTCTCCAGATACTTGTTGGGGATCTTCTGCGCCGCCGACAGCTGCTCGACGGTCCGCGGGGCATCTGCCGCAGCCAGCTCGGCGACCGCTCGCAGCGCGTAGTCGACCCGAGCGGACAGCCTCATGCTTCAGACCTTAGTGGCTCACGTCCGTCCGTGTGCTGCGGAGTTGTCCTGGCTGGCGTACTCGATCCGGTCCGAGACCGCTGGGTCGCTCAGCGGACCGCCCGCCGGTAACGCTCGCCCACCGCAGCCAGCTGCGCTACCAGCTCCGGCGGCCCATCGACGAAGAAGTCCAGCCCGAGCATGCCGATGTAGACAGCGATGATCTCCACACTGTCGGCCCCGGTGACCAACACACAGGTCTGGTCGTCGATGGCCTCGACCACCCCGACCGCCGGGTTGATCCTGGACAGCACATCCGCCGCGGGCGCGTCGACCCGAATCCGGGCGTGCACGTTCCAGCCGGCGAAAGCCACGTCGCGGAGCACGAACGCCGTGTAGTCGCCGCCCGGCAGCCCGCCGGCAGTGAACCGCGGCCCACCCGGCGTACGCAGCCGCATCCAGTCCAGTCGGAACGTCGACCACGACTCGGTACGGGCGGTGCGGCCGACCAGGTACCACCGTCGCTGCCAGCTGACCAGGCGATAGGGCTGCACCTGCCGCCACTGCTCCTCGTCGCGGTAGTCGAACCGGATCTCCTCTCGGTCTCGGATGGCCGCTGCGATGGCGGTCAGCAGCCCGACCTCGACCGCCGGGTCGGGCACGTTGGAGCCGGTGTTCTCCGGGCCGGCAGTGACCGCATCGCGCACGGCGTCGACCTGGCGGCGGAGCCGGTGCGGCAGGATCGCCTCCAGCTTGGCCAGGGCGCGGGTGCTGGTGTCCTCGATCCCGCTGATCCCGGTCGCCGCGGCCAACCCGACGGTGATCGCGACGGCCTCGTCGTCGTCGAGCAGCAGCGGTGGCAGCTTGGCCCCGACGCCGAGGCGATAGTGGCCGTCCCGTCCGCGTACGGCGTCGACCGGGTAGTCGAGCCGCCGCAGCCGGTCGATGTCGTTGCGGATCGTGCGCGCCGTCACCCCGAGCCGGGCGGCGAGCTCGGTGCCGGTCCAGTCCGTACGCGACTGGAACAGGCCGAGCAGCGCCAGAAGTCGAGCCGAGCTGCTTCTCACCATTTCTCGACGCTCCCACTTCAAGCGGAACGAAACGTGCCTATTTGATCTCTAGCGTAGAGCCATGAGCACCTCCCAGATCACCCCGTTCACCATCCACATCGACCAGGCCGCGCTGGACGACCTGCACCGCCGGCTGGCCACCACCCGCTTCCCGGCGCCCGCACCCGATGACAGCTGGGACTACGGCACGCCGGTCTCCTACCTGCAGCGCATGGTCGAGGCCTGGCAGCGGTTCGACTGGCGGGCCCAGGAGGAGCGGATGAACGCCGTGCCCAACTTCACCACCGAGATCGACGGACAGACGGTCCACTTCGTGCACGTCCGCTCCATCGAGGCCGACGCCACCCCCATGCTGCTCCTGCACAGCTACCCCGGATCGTTCGCCGAGTTCTTGGACCTGGTCGGGCCGCTGAGCGACCCGGTGGCCCACGGCGGCCGGGCGGAGGACGCGTTCGATGTCGTCATCCCGTCAATGCCCGGCTTCGGGTTCAGCACGCCGATGGTAGGCGCCGACTGGACGATGGCCCGAGTGGCGCGGACCTACGACACGCTGATGCGCCGGCTCGGTTACGAGTCCTACGGCACCCACGGCAGCGACGGTGGAGCCATGGTCTCCCGCGAGCTCGCGGTGCTCGACCCGCCCGGCTTCCTGGGCGCGCACGTGCTGCAGCTGTTCTCGTTCCCGTCCGGCGCCGAGGGAGAGTTCGACAGCTTCGGGCCCAAGGAGTACGCGGCGCTGGAGTTCCTCGGCTGGTTCCAATCCGTGGGCGGCTACAACTCGATGAACGGCACCCGGCCGCAGACCATCGCTGCCGCGCTCTCGGACTCGCCGGTCGGGCAGCTTGCGTACAACGAGCTGTTCGAGAACTTCGGCAACGGCACCAGCCTGGTGTCGGTCGAGCAGGTGCTCACCCAGGTCTCGCTGTACTGGCTGACCAACACCTCGGCGACTGCGGTCCGCTACCACTACGCCGAGGGACACGCAGGGACCGAGCCGGTGGTCAGCCACGGCCGGATCGGGGTCGCGGTGTTCAAGGACGACTTCCAGACGATCCGGCCGCTGGCCGAGCGGGACAACGCACAGATCGTGCACTGGTCGGAGTTCGACCGCGGCGGACACTACGCCGCGCTCGAGGTGCCGGACCTGGTCGTCGGCGACCTCCGCACCTTCTTCGCCTGACGTTCCCGAACGTGTCAGAACCCGGTTGCGTCCTGGCTCAACCGGGTTCTGGCAACTCGGCGGTGAGGGTCAGACTGATGCCGCTCCTGCCGGAGCCAGGTGGTCGACGACGGGTTCGGCGAAAACCTACGTCCACAGCACGGCGATTCCGGCGTTGACCAGCGTCAGCCCGGTGATGATGCCCCAGAGTCCCTTCGGGATCGACTGGAACTTGCGGTTCTTGGCCACCAGCAGCAGGAGGATCGCCGTGATGGCGAGCTTGACGCCGAGCTTCAGGTGATCGACCGGGTTCGCCGGGTCGTTGCCGAGCTCGAGCAGGGCGGCGAGCGCCAGCCCGCTGACCAGCTGTGTCCAGGCCCCGATAAGCATGGTGCGGCTGACCTCGGGCTCGACCGCTCGGAACTGCACCAGGCAACCGCCGAGCAGGGCCGCGAAGCCGATCAGGTGCACCAGCGTCAAGAGCTGGTAGACGAGGTGCATGCTCGTGAGGATAGTGACTCCTGAGGCGCCCGAGGCGTACGCGCGTCGGCACGTCGTTCCCTGTTGCGATCGATCCTCCGCGCTGCCCCGTACGTTGGATGCCATGGGCATCATCGGCTGGATCTTGATCGGTCTCATCATGGGCGCACTGGCCAAGGCGGCGCTGAACAAGAAGGGCGGCAGCTGGCTCAGCTCGCTGCTGCTCGGCGTGGTCGGTGCGCTGGTCGGCGGCTTCCTGGGCGGCATCGCCTTCGGCCGCGGCATCGGCAGCTTCTGGTCCCCGTGGACCTGGCTGTTGGCCTTCGTGGGCAGCGTGATCGTGCTGGCGATCTGGAGCGCGATCTCAGGTCGCAAGGCCTGACCAGCCGGCAGGCCTAGACCAGGCGGCGGTCGGTCGCCCAGCGCGTCAGCTGGTGCCGGTTCGAGAGCTGGAGCTTGCGCAGCACGCTGCTCACGTGCGTCTCGACCGTCTTGATCGAGATGAAGAGCTCGCGGGCGACCTCCTTGTACGCGTAGCCACGGGCGATCAGCCGCAGCACCTCGCGCTCGCGCTGCGACAACCGGTCCAGGTCCTCGTCCACAGTGGACAGGTCGATCGCACCCGAGAAGGCGTCCAGCACGAACCCGGCCAGCCGGGGCGAGAAGACCGCATCCCCCTCCGACACCCGACGGATCGCGTCGATCAGCTCCGCTCCGCTGATCGACTTCGTCACGTAGCCACGGGCTCCGGCCCGGATCACCCCGATCACGTCCTCGGCCGCGTCGGAGACCGACAGGGCCAAGAACTTCTGGTCGGCGTCCTTGGCGTGCACCTTCCGCAGCACCTCGACACCGCCGCCGCCGGGCAGATGCACATCGAGCAGCACCACGTCGGGGTGGGTCTCGCCGATCACAGCGACCGCGCTGTCGACATCCGCGGCCTCGCCGACCACCGCGACCCGTTGACCGATCTCAGCCTTGACGCCGCTGCGGAACATGGCGTGGTCGTCGACGACGACCACGCGCGTACGGGCGACGGCGCCGGTAGGACCCGCGCCCGGTAGCGGCGGAGTCACTCCCGGTCGGCCGGGCACGTTGCCCGTCGGCCGTCCCGCGGTGGCGTCGGTGTGCCGACCCGGGACCCCCGGCGGTGGCGGCGGCATCCCCCCTGGTCGGGAGGCAGCCACACCGGGATTGACGGCGGGGCGCTGTGGCTGTGGGCCACGAGGTTCGGTCATCGTTTGATCTCCAGTCGTACTTCGGTTCCCTCGCCCGGGGCGGTACGAATCGTCGCCGATCCGCCGTGCCGGGCCATCCTGTCGATGATGCTGTGCTTGACGCCGAGCCGGTCGTCCTCCACGCCGTCGAGGTCGAAGCCCGCCCCCCGGTCTCGGACGAACACCTCGACCCGATCCTCGTCCACCTCGGCGTACAGGTCGATCTTGCTCGCGCCCGAGTGCTTGGCGGCGTTCACCAACGCCTCCCGGGCCGCCCGGACCAGCGCCACCAACGGCTCGGCCATCTCGCAGTCGCCGACGGCGACCACCTCGACAGGCACCCCGCGCTCATCCTCCACCTCGGCGGCCGCGGTCGAGAGGGCGGCCTTGAGCGTCTTGTCGGCGTCCTGCTCGCCGTACAGCCATGATCGCAGCTCTCGCTCCTGCCGTCTGGCCAGCTGCTGGACCGCCTTGGGATCGTCGGCCTGGCGCTGGATCAGGGCCAGCGTCTGCAGCACCGAGTCGTGCAGGTGGGCAGCCATGTCGGCGCGGGCATCGGCCCGCACCTTCTCGGCCCGCGCCTGCGTGAGTGCGGTACGGGAGCGGTAGAGCCAGGGCGCGAGGACGACCGCCAGACCGGCCAACGCCAGCACGGTCATGGCCATCACGTCGGGCAGCTCCTGGATCAGGTTCTGCTGCGCCACCACGATCCCGAACGCGGCACCGACGAGGGCGAGTCCGACGACCACCCGCAGCACCGAGGGCCAGCCACCGCGGGCCACGAACGGCGCCAACCACGCGCGCCCACCACCCTCGGCGCGCCACTTCCGCTGCTGGCTCGAGTCGGCCTGCCGCCACACCAACGCGGCACCGGCGCAGGCGAAGGCCACCGGCCAGAACAGGTGGGCGCTGACCCCCCACCGGCTGGTCTGCACCAGCCACAACAACCCCGTCGCCAAGGCGGCGAGGGCGAGCAGGCTGCCCCAGTCGATCCGTCGCGGCGGCTTCGCCGCGGTCCGCATCCCGCTGCGACTGGCCGCCTCGAGGCCTGGCGCGCTCTCCTCCGGCTCCGGCGGCAACAGCAACCACAGGGCTCCGTACGCGATCGCCCCGAGGAACTGGACCAGCAGCAGCCCCACGAAACCGATCCGGATGACGAGCACGGGCCAGCCCAGATGCCGGGCCAGGCCGGTGCAGACGCCGCCGAGGATGGCTCCCTCGGCGACCCTGGTGGCCCTCGGCCGGGGCGGCTTGTCGTCGGCTCCGGGAAGATCGGGGACCTGGGGTGGCGTCCGGGGTACGTCGGGTCCGGCACCGATGGCAGGCGCGCCCGAGGCGTCGGGCTGACGCTGCGATCCGAAGCCGATGGTGGACATGATGTCCACCAGCCTCACACTCCTCGGGCTTCCAGACCAGCAGGGGCTCCCCCGAGGGCACCCTCACATCCGCCGATCCGCTGCTGCCACACACGCCGATCCGCTGCACCCAGGTGCGAAACTTCCGCCGACCGGTCCACGCTGGAGGTGGACCGGCCGCCGGAAATTGCGCGTCGGCGGGTCGCAACCACGACGTCGGCGAGGGTGGTTCGGTTCCCTCGGTCCGGCGAGGATCGGGAGGAGTGGGGGTCGTCCCTGATGGTCTGCGGCCCCGGCGCGGGGAGGATGGTGCCATGAGTTCGGTCTGGTCGATCCGGCGCAGCACCGCCGACAAGAAGGTGGCCGGCGTCTGCGGTGGCGTCGCCCGCCACTGGAACGTCGACCCGATCCTGGTTCGAGTCGGCTGGGCGCTGCTCGCCCTCAGTGGTGGCGTAGGCGTGGTGCTGTACGTGGCGGCGTGGCTGCTCGTCCCGGCCGACGGGGCTGCCACCTCCACGATGGACGACCTCACCAAGGGACAGACCAGCACCTGGCCCCGAGAGGCGTGGGTGGCCATCGTCGCCGTAGCCTGCCTGGTCACGTTCGTCGTGTTCAGCTCGGCTACGAGCGTCAGCTTCTGGCCGGCTGTGGTGCTGGCCCTGATCTGGTACTTCGGCTACTACAAGTCCCGGGTCAAGCGGCCCGCCCCGCCCAGTCACGAGCGGACAGCCCAGCCCTCGCAGCAAGGGTCACTCGATGCCCCGCCAACGGGTGAGCCGTTCCGCTACCCGGGTCCACCGACGCCGTTCACCGAGGCAGCCGAAGCGTGGCGGCAGCGGGTCGAGGACATGCGCCGCGGTGCCACCGTCACCGGATTCTCCGAGACGACGGGCCAGTCGCCCGCCGAGCCAACCTGGTCACCGGCGGCGGCCCCGGCGCCGACTGCGGCGGGTGGATCGGCGTGGCAGAGCTACCCGTACGGCTCCGACCGCGCCGCCGTGCAGGACCCGGTGAGCCCGGAGTTCGCCGAGGCCGCCGCCCGCGCCGACTTCTTGGCCGCTGCCGACCCGGTGGGTCTGTACACGGAGGCGGCGCCGGTCAAGGCCGCTGCTGCCCCGAGCCGCCGAACCCAGGCCACGTCCTTATCGGCACGCCGGCTGCGGCTCGTCGGTCTGGTCGCCGTCGGGCTGGTGCTGCTGGGACTGGCCATCGCCGACATCCTGGGGGCGCCGATCACTCCGGTCATCTACGCCGCCGCGGTGCTGCTCGTCGTCGGTCTCACCCTGATCGCCGCGACCTGGCTCGGTCGAGCCCGCGGCATCCTGCCGATCGGCCTGCTGCTCCTCCTGGTCGTGCTGGGCATGTCGGTGGCGAAGCCGGCCGGCCAGTACCTGCACGAGTTCAACTACACCAGTACGAGCCAGTTCCCGGTCCAGCCCGTGACGGTCGACCGCGGTCTGGTCAGCGTCGACCTGCGCGGCGTCGACCTGACGTCCGACGCCACCTTCGCCGCCGATCTCGGTACCGGCGCGATCGAGATCGAGGTCCCGCCCGGCACCAACGTGGTGCTGGACTACTCGGTCGGCAGCGGCGTGGTGATGGACAACAACGTGACCCTGGCCAGTGGAGAGAACCTGCAAGGCAGCTCACCGCTGCTGCAGCGGTCGCGCGACAACGAGCCGACCCTCACCCTCGACATCGACGTCGACCAGGGCATGGTGGCGGTGAAGCGATGAGACGTCGAGACACCGTTGCCTTGATCTTCGGGCTTCTGCTCACCGGCTGCGCGTTGGGGTCGCTGTGGTTCTCCGCGACCGGCGTGCTGGACTGGGACGTCCTCAAGCTGGCGATCCCGATCGGCCTGGTCGTCGTGGGGATCGCCGGCCTGGCGGTCTCCCGGACCGGCGACTGACCCACCGACTTTGTCATCCGCACAACCACCCACCAGAGAGGCACTCGTCATGAGCACCCCGTACCCACCCCAGCCGCGTCGCCTGATGCGCGATCCGAGCAACAAGCTCATCGGAGGTGTCTGCTCCGGAGTGGCGAAGTACCTGAACATGGACGTCAACCTGGTCCGGATCCTCACGGTGCTGATCTCCTTGTTCACAGGGATCCCGATCGTGCTCTACCTGATCGCGTTGTTCGTGATGCCCGAGGAGCGCAACGAGCCGCAGCCGCCGTACGTCAACGGCCCGCAGCCCGGGGCGTACGGTGCGGGCTACAGCGGGCAGGCATACCAGCAACCCACGTACGGCACCCCGCCGGCGGCCCAGCCGGCAGACGAGGTGTGGGGCTCGTCCGGCGCTCCCTGGGAGCAGCCGCAGACCGCCGCGCCGTCGGCCGCGCCGTCCGCCGCCCAGTCGAGTTGGCAGCAGCCGCCGTCGGCGGCTGCCGGTGACGGTGGAGGTAGCGGTGCCGGTGAGGAGCCGACGCGCTACGACACGGCGCCGGTCAGCGACGATGCACCGGAGACGCCCGTTCCTGACGCACCGGCCACCGCGGCACCGGAGAAGCAGCCCGAGGGCCTTCCGAAGCCCGACCCGACCCCTGAGAGCGAGGCACCTCAGCCTGCGCCCGAGCAGACCAGCGTCTGGGAGTCCGCGCCGGCCGATCCGGACGCCGAGTCGCCGGAGCAGACGTCGGAGCCGAGTGGGTCCGACACCGATCGGTCCGAGGACAGGCAGGGCTGATCGAGCGCGCGGTATCGGTCAGCGCGGACTGGCAGACGAGGCCGAGCACCATCTTTTGGAGCGAAAACCACGTCACATGTGGATAGCGGTGCAGAAATCGCGGGGAGGCCAGGGTGGTCATTCCCACTCGATGGTGCCGGGCGGCTTGCTGGTGATGTCGACGACCACCCGGTTCACCTCGCGGACCTCGTTGGTGATCCGGGTGCTGATCCGCTCCAGCAGCTCGTAGGGCAGCCGGCCCCAGTCCGCGGTCATCGCGTCCTCGCTCGTCACCGGGCGCAGCACGATGGGGTGGCCGTACGTGCGACCGTCGCCCTGGACCCCGACCGAGCGGACGTCGGCCAGCAGCACCACCGGGAACTGCCAGATGTCGCGGTCCAGCCCGGCCGCGGTGAGCTCCGCCCGGGCGATCGCGTCGGCCTCGCGCAGGACCGCCAACCGATCGGCCGTCACCGCGCCGATGATCCGGATCGCCAGCCCTGGCCCGGGGAACGGCTGCCGCCAGACCATGGCCGCCGGCAGCCCGAGCTGCTCCCCGACGGCGCGGACCTCGTCCTTGAACAGGGTCCGCAGCGGCTCGATCAGGGCGAACTGCAGGTCGTCGGGCAACCCGCCGACATTGTGGTGGCTCTTGATGTTGGCCGCGCCCTCACCGCCTCCGGACTCCACCACATCGGGATAGAGCGTGCCCTGCACCAGGAAGTCGACCTGACCGGACTCGCCCACGATCTCGCGCGCGGCGCGTTCGAAGCAGCGGATGAACTCCCGGCCGATGATCTTGCGCTTGGCCTCCGGGTCCGCCACCCCGGCCAGCTCACCGAGGAACTGCGCGGAGGCGTCCACCACCCTCAGCTCGACCCCGGTGGCGGCCACGAAGTCCTGCTCGACCTGCTCGGCCTCGCCCTTGCGCAGCAGACCGTGGTCGACGAACACGCAGGTCAGCTGGTCGCCGATGGCTCGCTGCACCAGGGCGGCGGCCACCGCCGAGTCCACGCCGCCGGACAGGGCACAGATCACCTTGCCGTCGCCGACCTGCGTCCGAACGGCGGCCACCGAGTCGTCGACGATGTTGGCCGGTGTCCAGTCCGGGGTGCAGCCGGCGATCTCGTACAGGAACCGCTCGAGCACCTGCTGACCGGCCTGGGTGTGCAGCACCTCCGGGTGCCACTGCACGCCGGCGAGACCGGCCGCCACGTTCTCGAACGCGGCGATCGGGGCGCCGGCCGTGCTGGCGAGATCGGTGAAGCCGGCCGGTGAGGCGGCCACCGAGTCGCCGTGACTCATCCACACCTGCAGATTCGGCGGCAGGTCGGCGAGGAGCGTGCCGGTGGCGTCGATCCGCGCCTGGGTGCGGCCGAACTCGCTCAGCCCGGTGCGGGCCACGTCACCGCCGAGGGCCCGGGCCATGGCCTGGAAGCCGTAGCAGATGCCGAAGGCCGGCAGCCCGGCCCGGAACAGCGCAGGATCGACCTGCGGTGCGCCCGGCGCGTAGACCGACTGAGGACCGCCGGACAAGATGATCGCCTTGGGCCGCTTGGCGACGATCTCGGCCACGCTCGTGGTGTGCGGCAGCACCTCGGAGTAGACCCGCGCCTCACGGACCCGGCGGGCTATCAGCTGGGCGTACTGTGCGCCGAAGTCGATCACCACCACCAGATCGTGCCGGCGTTCGATCTCCGCCTCGGTCACCGCTGCCGTCCTTCCACGCCCCGGTTGAGGGGCCAGAGTCTAGCCGCGTACGAAGGCGTGGCCGTGCCGTCTGCCCGCGCGTTGGGCGCACCTGGTTGGATGGGCGTCAAAGCTCTGCGAGCGAGGTGAGGAGTTCCATGGCGGACATGGCGAAGCTGGCGTACCGTCCGATCGGTCTGGCCGTGAGCCTGGGCGCGGCGGCCGTCGCCGGACGGGTGGTCGGCGTGATCTGGAAGCAGGTCGCCGACGAGGACGAGATCCCTGACGCACTGGATGCGCAGTACTCGATAGGAAAGGTGCTGGCCGCCGCCCTCATCCAGGCCGGGGTGTTCGCGATCGTGCAGGTGCTGATCAACCGCGGCGGAGCGAAGCTGTTCGAGCGGGTCACCGGGGCTTGGCCGGGCGACTAGCCGCCGTTCGTACGCGCGCCCGGGGCCGGTTCGCCGCGCTCCGGGATGTCGCTCAGCTCAGGCCGCGCTTCGCAGCGTCGGCTCGGACCGCCTTGACCGTCCCGTTCTTGGGCTTGACCACCTTCTTGGCCGTCGACTTCGCCCCGGAGACCGGGCCGCTGAGGGTGTAGACCTTCCGGTCGTACGCCAGTGGGCTGGTGGTGCACTTGCGGTCGGCCGTCGGACGCCATCCCTTGAACAGGAAGCTGTCGCCCAGTGACTCGATGCACTTCGACGGGCCGTCGACGTAGAGCCCGTGCTGTCCCTCGTTGTCGACGCTGACCATCACCGTCTTGCCGGCGGTCCTGCGATGCGCAGCCAAGGCACCCTCATATGCGGTGGCCGGGTCGCCCTCGGACTGGAACATCAGGATCTTGTTCGAGACGCCGGCCAGGTCGATGGTCCGGGTCTGCGGCTTGAACTTCCAGTAGGCACACAGCTCGACGGTGTTGAGGTAGCCGACGAACGGGTACTTCCGGGCGTCGGAGTCGGCCCGCTTCAGCAAGGCCTTGATGTTGCTGCTGTTGGCGCTGTCGTTGCAGCGCACGACCCCGCCGGCCAGGCCCTGGGTGATGTCCTTGCGGGCCGAGGACACCGCCTTGGCGGTGCGCTGGACGGAGAACGGAGCCTTGGTCATCGGGGCCTTGACGCGCTTGGCCAAGGTCTTGCGGTACTTGGCGGAGGACGGCTTGCGGACGTAGTCGGCGGCCGCGTCGACGATGGCACCGGCGTAGTCGAATCCCGCGTCCGTGTAGATGTACTGGGACACCGTGTAGTCGAAGTCCTCGGGACCGAGGGCGGGCGTCTTGCCCTTCTTCAGTGCCTTCTTGGCCTGGGTGACCAGCTTCTTGCGGGTGGACTCGTACTTCTTCTTCACGGACTTGGCGCTCTTGCCGAGGCCGAAGTCGGCGTTGTGCCGAGCCAGGTAGGGGAACAGCATCTTGTCCCGGCGCCGCTGGAAGGACCTCGGGTCGAGCGTCTGGTTGGTGTACATGCTCGCGGTCCACTGCATGTTGGAGTCGAGGATGAACCGACCGACGTTCTTCGGGTAGGTGTCGGCGTACCAGGCGCCCAGCCAGGTGCCGTAGGAGTAGCCGATGTAATTGAGCACCGGGTAGCTGCGATCGGTGTTCTTCGCGTCGAGCAGCTGGCGGAGGAAGTCGAGGTCCCAGACGGTCTGCTGGGTGTTGACATAGCGGGCGCTGACGTAGCCGGGAAGTGGGTCACTGCTGCAAGCTTCGGCGAAGAGCTTCGCCTCGGCGACCTCGACGGCGTGGGTCTTCTTGGTGCGCGACCGGGGGTCGGCCACCTTGGGCAGCTTGTTGTACTTCGCCGTGGTGGTCACGCACTTGACGTTGGTGCTCGCGCCGAAGCCGCGGGGGTCGAAGCCCAGCAGGTCGTACTGGCGCAGCTGCGGCTTGCTCCAGGACAGCGCCTCGGTGAAGGTGCGGCCGGCGGTACCGGGTCCGCCGGGGTTGGTGGTCAGCAGGCCCTTGGAGGTGCCGGACGCCTTGAGGTAGGCGATCGCGATCGAGATGCTCCCCTTGGCTGGGTTCGTCCAGTCCCGGGGCACCTTGACCTTGGCACACTTCGAGTCCAGATCACCGGAGCAGCTGCCCCAAGAGATCGGCTGGTTCAGGTAGCTCGCGGGGACGGCCGGCTCGGCCGCCTCGGCCATCGGAGTCAGCATCGGCACCGGCGCCACGATCGCCACGGCTGAGGCCACCAGCACAGCGATCCAGCGACCGAACCGACGACGCGACATAGGGGCCCTACTCCTTCAGGTGCGGCTTGCGGCCGAGAACGGATCGGACGCCTAAGCAGTGTGACTGCAGATGTCCATTTGACCAAACTTCTCTCAGGCTTTGTACGGGTCCGGCAGATTCTCAGGGTCGGCCGAGGACCTTCAGCACCCGCAGGACGGCGGTCACCCCGCCGGCGAAGGCCTGGGGCGAGATCCCGAAGCTCGGAGCGAGCGGGATCAGCGACTGGGTGCCGATGGCCTGCGGCTCGACGAACCTGAGCAGGCCCTCGGGGCCTTGACGCCGACCGAGACCGGACGATTTCATCCCGCCCATCGGCGCGCTGATGCTGCCGAAGGTGGCACCGTACGCCTCGTTGACGTTGACCGTGCCGCACCGGATCTGCGCAGCGACCCGACGCCCGCGCACCGGATCGGAGGTCCAGACGCTGGCGTTGAGCCCGTACGCGGAGTCGTTGGCTCGCTGCACGGCCTCGGCCTCACTGCGTACGGGATAGATGCTCACCACTGGGCCGAAGGTCTCGGCGGCGTAGCAGTCCATCTCTTCAGTGACGCCGACCAACACCGTCGGCTCGTAGAACAGCGGACCGAGGTCGGGTCGCCGGCGGCCTCCCGTGAGCACCTGCGCGCCCTTGCTCCGAGCGTCCTCGACGTGACTCTCGACGCGTTCCAGCTGGTCGATGCTGACCAGACTGCCCATGTCGT
>Ga0190275_10002223_pt1 | contig 14018 bp, 10 predicted proteins | sample Popmic550T_FD_133745 | JGI IMG/M metagenome (GOLD analysis project Ga0190275, IMG submission 133745) | Populus adjacent soil microbial communities from riparian zone of Yellowstone River, Montana, USA - 550 T | ecosystem: Environmental > Terrestrial > Soil > Riparian zone > Trees stand | place... | reverse complement strand
ACGTCGGTCGGCATCATGAAGCTGCTGGACCGGATCAACCGGACCGGGACGACCGTGGTGATGGCCACCCACGACGTCTCGATCGTCGACCAGATGCGCAAGCGCGTGATCGAGCTGGAGAACGGTCATGTCGTCCGCGACGAGTCGCGCGGCGTCTACGGCTACCAGCACTGACCTCCGCCGCACCGCCTGACCACCGGGCTGATACAGGGACTGACTGACTGATGCGCTTGAACTACATCCTCTCCGACCTGGGGATCGGCCTGCGCCGGAACCTCTCGATGACGATCGCCGTCGTCGTCACCATCTGGGTCTCGCTGTCGCTGTTCGGCAGCGCGCTGCTCGCCCGCGAGCAGGTCGACCTGATGAAGGGGAACTGGCACGACAAGATCCAGATCTCGGTCTTCCTCTGCACCAAGGACTCCGGCGGTCGCGGCTGCAACGGCACCGAGGTGACCACGGAGCAGAAGAACCGGATCAAGCAGGCGATCGAGTCCAACCCCGACACCGCGCCCGAAGGCGTGTTCGGGGAGTCCAAGAAGGAAGCGTTCGAGCACTTCAAGAAGCTCTACAAGGACTCGCCGATCGTCGGCACGGTGACCGAGGACCAGATGCAGGAGTCCTTCCGGGTCAAGCTGAAGGATCCACAGCGCTACCAGAACCTGGTCAGTGCCGTGTCGGGTCTGCCCGGCGTCGATACCGTGCAGGACCTCAGACAGTTTCTCGACCCACTCTTCGACGCACTGAACAAGATGAGATGGGGAGCGCTGATCGCCGCCGGCCTGCTGCTGGTCGCCGGTTTGATGCAGATCTCCAACACGATCCGGCTGGCCGCCTATGCCCGAAGACGAGAGATAGGCATCATGCGCCTGGTGGGCGCCTCGAACTTCTATATCCAGCTGCCGTTCCTGCTGGAGGCGATCCTGGCGGCCCTGACCGGCGCACTCCTTGCCTGCGGCACCTTGTGGCTCGGCGTCTACCTGCTGATCACGAAACAGGCGGACCAGGCGTTCCGGGCCTGGGAGCGGGTCGGAGCGCCCGAAACCTTCCGGGCCACCCTGATCATGGTGGTGGTCGGTCTGGTGCTGGCGGTCGTGCCGACATTCCTGACAACGCGGAAATACCTCAAAGTCTGACCCGGGTGACTTATCGTGCAGTAGCACGTCACCATCACCCATAGCAAGGGGTCGACTGTGGTCCCGCACTTCCCCGGTGCGAACCCGCGCAAGCGGGGGAGCATCAAGCGAGACGACAGCATCGGCGCCACCGCCTCACCGTTCGGCCGGTCCGCCAGGCAACGCCTGCGTGGGTCGCCGCATCGGCAGACGGTCATCGCCGCTTGCTGCGTTGTCCTGTCCCTGTCCGCCGGAGCCCTGGCGGTGGTCCCGTCTGCCCAGGCGGACCCACCGGATCCAGCGGCGAAGAAGAAGCAGCTCGACTCGCAGATCACCGAGTCCCGCGCCGACCTGTTGCAGTCCTACGACCAGGTCGCCAAGTCCGTTGCCGCGTACAACCAGGCGGAAACGCAGTACAAGGCCGTCCAGGTCCGGTACGCCGTTGCGCAGGGCAAGCTTGCTGCGGCGAAGGCCGCCGATGCTGTTGCCGCTGGCAAGCTCCGGCAGGCTGAGCGGGCTTTGCGGGTGGCAGTCAAGGCTGTGGAGGCGGGGGAGCAGGTGATCCTCCGGCAGAAGCAGGTGGCCGGCCGGGCGGTGCAGTCGGCGTACCAGCAGCAGAACGGGCTGGTCGGGTTGTCCATCCTGCTGAACGGTGCCTCGGTGGCCGACGTTGCCAACGGCATCCAGGTGCAGCGGAACGTGTTCGGCATCCAGGGCAACACGATCACCCGGCTGAACAACGCCCAGGCGCAGCTCGCGAACAAGCAGGTCAAGGTCGCTGAGGCCGAGAAGATCGTCTCCGCCCAGCGCGCCGAGGCGGCGCGCACGGTGAAGGAGGTCACGGCGCTGACGCTGCAGGTCGCTGCCGACAAGGCCGAGGCTGCCAGGCTGGCGCAGGCCAAGCTGACGACGTACAAGGCGGCCGAGCGGGACAAGAACTCCGAGCTGGCGCAGTACAACGCGCTGATCGCGGAGCGGAGCCGGGTGCAGCAGATCCTGATCGCGCGGGCGAAGGCCGAGAAGGCTGCCGCCGCCAAGCGCAAGGCTGCCCGGGAGGCGGCCGAGCGGGAGAAGGCGCGCAGGGAGAAGCGGCCGCCGCGCAAAGTACCGGATCCGCCGCAGGACTCTTCGGGGTTGAGCTACCCGCTCAACACCTACATCACCTCGCCGTTCGGGATGCGCTTCCACCCGGTCCTGCGCTACTGGAAACTGCACGACGGGACCGACTTCGGCGGCAGCTGCGGTACGCCGATCCGCGCCGCCGCTAGTGGAGTCGTCACGGACAGGTACTACAACGGCGGCTACGGCAACCGGATCTTCGTGTCACACGGCGTGATCGACGGGTCGTCCATCACGACGGTCTACAACCACTTGTCGAAGTACAAAGCCCGCGTCGGCGAGCGAGTCTCTAAGGGCGAAGTGATCGGCTACGTCGGTACGACGGGCTACTCGACCGGCTGCCACCTGCACTTCATGGTCTACCAGGACGGCAACGTGGTTAATCCGATGAAGTGGTTGTGAGTCATCTGGGATACTGGCCGGATGGTGAAACAGACCGGCCAGAAACCGATCGCGCAGAATCGTAAGGCGCGACACGACTACCACATCGACGACGTGGTGGAGGCCGGACTCGTGCTGACCGGGACCGAGGTGAAGTCCCTGCGGCTGGGTCGGGCCTCCCTCGTCGACGCCTTCGCGTCCGTGCGGGGCGACGAGCTGTGGCTGCAGAACATGCACATCCCGGAGTACACGCACGGGACGTGGACCAACCACGAGCCGCGGCGGACCCGCAAGCTGCTGCTGCACAAGGACGAGATGCAGAAGCTGATCAAGGCGGTCGAGCAGCAGGGCGTGTCGCTGGTGCCTCTGTCGCTGTACTTCAAGGACGGCTACGCGAAGGTCGAGCTCGCGACCGGGCGCGGTAAGAAGGACTACGACAAGCGGCACTCGCTCGCCGAGCGCCAGGCGGACCGCGAGGCTCAGCGGGCCCTGAGCGACCGCCGCCGCTAGGGGTCGCCCCAGGGGTGGTTCCGGGCGTCACCCGATGGGGTACGGGTCCGGCGCGAGGCAGGCTGAAGATATGTCCACTTCAGACCTGCTGGTGACGCCGGCCCAACGGGACCGCGCCGTCGAGATCATCCAAGAAATGTACGCCGACGGCCGCTTGGACCGCCTGGAGTTCGACACCAGGCTGGAACTGGCGCTGAAGGCCCGGACCCGCGCCGAGCTCAACGGGACCTTCGACGGGCTGGTCGCCCGCCCGGTCCCGACCTTCGCCCCCGCCGCCTTCACCCGGCCGATGCCGGTCAAGCAGACGCCGGGGCGCGGGATGGGGCTGGTCACCCACTGGCTCGGCTTCCCGACCTTCTTCGTCGGGCCCGCCCTGGTCGCGGTGAGCGCCGGCAAGCAGAACCCGGTGGTGCGCAAGCACGCGGTGGAGGCCCTGAACTTCCAGTTGAGCGCCTTCGGCCTCTTCGCCCTGCTGGGCATCGTGACCGCGGTGACCGAGGGCTTCACCGGCTTCCTGTTCCCGCTGCTCGGCCTGGCCTGGTTCGTCCTCACCGGCATCGGCGGTCTCGCCGCCCTGCTCGGCTCCGACTTCCGCTACCCCTTCACCCTGCGCATGATCAAGTAGCCGGGAATCTGACGTGCGGCAGGCTTGTTGGACTTGGTAGAGTAGGTGATCTGCGGTCGGGCCGCAGAAGTTTGACAACTCAACAGGGGGTGAACGGTTTCGACTTTGGACGTACTCTCCATGAGAAGCGGGCCGAGGATCCAGGGTTATCTCGTTAACGATCTCTGGAAAAAAATAATTGCTGCCGAAAAGCGCAATAGCTTCGCTCTCGCCGCCTGACGGCCTGAGCTAAAAGAAGCGGTCAGCCCGGGGGTGCTTCCGACCCGGTTCCTGGCCTCAGCTAGGAAGCTTGCTTCGTTAACCCGGTCACGGGGTTAACGCGGGACATTCACAGTGACTGAGCCTGTCAGCAACGTGTCTGTGCGAGTGCTGGGGCTGAGAAAAGCGACAATGCAGACTGCGCCCGGAGAAGTCTTGGAGCGACGCTGAAGGACGCGGGTTCGATTCCCGCCACCTCCACCCCTGAAAAGTTGGACAAAGCCCCGGCGGGCAACCGCCGGGGCTTTGTCGCGTCTACCCCACGCACCCACCCTCCTCTCCGCTCCTGCGTCGCCCGGGCACGGCACGCTCCTGCGTCGCGGGCGGGTGCCTGGGTGCGGCGCGCCGTCTGCCGGAGGCTGCTGGAGGCGGGTCGAAAGTCAGCACTACTCCTTCGAAAAAGTGCGCGGTGTTCAACTACCTTCCGAGCCTGAACCCACCAAGCGTTCGGATGATGACCAAGCAAGCGTTTCCCGGACGGTGACAACGCAGTCACTTGGCGTGTTGGTGTCAGCGGCATTTCCGCGTCTTGCTGGGGGGATGTGGCGGGCATAGTGTCCGGGCGCGTGCTCCACCGGCGGTGGAGGAGGGGAGTGGTCGCAGGACGTCGGGTGGGGAGCCGGAGCGTTCCAGGCGGAGGTGGTGCAGCCGTCTGTCAGCTCGGCGTGGCGCAACCCGCCCAGCACCATTTCGCGAAGGGACCACTCAGATGGTCTTGTTCCAGCGTTCTCGTCAACCCGCCATCTTTCTCGCGATCGCCAGCCTCACGGTAGCTACCGCTGCCGGGCTGGGGACCACGGCCTCCAGCGCGGCGCCGACTGCCGCGCCACCACCCAGGCCGACGCAGGCTGAGTCGAAGGCATTCGCCGCCAAAACCGCCTCTTCGCTGGTGGCGGCCCGGCCCGCCGGACTGCATGCCGGCAAGAGTGACAGCTTCATCGCCAAGCCCGTGATCTCCGAACCCTCGGGGCTGCAGTACGTCCCGTATGAGCGGACGTTCAAGGGCCTCCCGGTGGTCGGCGGTGACTTCGTCGTCGTCACCGATGCAACCGGAGCAGTCCGGTCGACCTCGGTCGCACAGACCGCCCCGATCCCCAACCTCGCGACGAAGGCGGGCATCACTGCCGCGACCGCCGCAAAGACCGCCACCAAGCAGCTCAAGAGCGTCACCTCCAGCACCCCGCCGACGCTGGCCGTGTACGCCCTCGGCAGCACCCCACGACTGGCCTGGCAGTCTCGTGTCACCGGCACCAACGGCCGGCAGCCTTCAAGCTTGACCGTGTACGTCGACGCGGCCACCGGCAAGGTGCTCGGCACCCAGGAGCACGTGCTGGCAGGCAGCGGCACGGCCTTCTACAGCGGGCCAAGCCCACTGACCCTGGCCACCACGCAGTCCGGCAGCACCTTCTCGATGAAGGACCCTGTCACCACCAACCTGGCCTGTCAGGACTCGGCGAACAACACCACGTTCACCGGCCCGGACGACAACTGGGGCAACGGCAACGGGACCAGCAGGGAGACCGGCTGCGTTGACGCGCTCTTCGCGGCGCAGACCCAGAAGAAGATGCTGAGCGAGTGGCTCGGCCGCAACGGGATGGACGGCAACGGCGGCGCCTGGCCGATCCGCGTCGGCCTGAACGACCAGAACGCGTACTACGACGGTACGCAGATCCAGATCGGCAAGAACACGGCCGGTCAGTGGATCAGCTCGCTCGATGTGGTGGGCCACGAGATGGGTCACGGCATCGACGACCACACCCCGGGTGGGATCTCCAAGAGCGGTACGCAGGAGTTCGTCGCCGACACGCTCGGCACGGCCACGGAGTACTACAGCAACCAAGCGGCGGCGTACGACCCGCCGGACTTCCTGATCGGTGAAGAGGTGAACCTGGTCGGCAACGGCCCGATCCGGAACATGTACAACCCGTCGGCGGTCGGCCACCCGAACTGCTACTCGAGCGCGATCCCCGGCATGGGTGTGCACGCGGCGGCCGGACCCGGTAACCACTGGTTCTACCTGCTGTCCCAGGGCAGCAATGCGACGCCGGCCAGCCCGACCTGCAACAACTCGACGGTGATCGGCATCGGCATCCAGAAGGCGATGCGGATCATGTACAACGCGATGCTGATGAAGACGAGTACGAGCTCGTACCTGAAGTACCGCACCTGGACGCTGACCGCGGCCAAGAACCTGTTCCCGGGGAGCTGCACCGAGTTCAACACCGTTAAGGCGGCGTGGGACGCGGTCAGTGTTCCGGCACAGACGGCTGACCCGACTTGCGTCCCCAGTGGCGGCGTGACGGTCGGCAACCCGGGCAACAAGACCGGCACCGTCGGTACTGCGATCGCGGCCTTCACCTTGTCGGCCACGGGCGGCACTGCGCCGTACACCTGGTCGGCCAGCGGACTGCCGGCCGGCATCACGATCGGCTCGTCCACGGGCACGATCTCCGGTACTCCGAGCGCCGCGGGCACGTACAACGTCACCGCAACCGCGACTGCGAGCGCCGGCGGATCGGGCACCACCTCGTTCACCTTCACCATCACTGGTGGTGGCGGAGGTTGCTCCGGTCAGATAATCGGCAACCCCGGCTTCGAAACCGGTACTCCGGCACCGTGGTCGGCGACAGCGGGCGTAGTCACCAACCAATCCGGACAGGCCACCCACAGCGGCACCTGGAAGGCCTGGCTCGCCGGCTACGGCTCAACCCACACCGACACCCTGAGCCAGTCAGTCACCATCCCGGCAGGCTGCACCGCGACCTTGTCGTTCTGGCTACACATCGACTCGGCGGAAACCACCGGCTCGATCCAGTACGACAAACTCACCGTCAAAGCCGGCGCGACCACCCTGGCAACCTACTCCAACCTCAACAAGGCAACCGGCTACCAACTCCGAACCTTCAACGTCTCTGCGCTTGCAGGCACGACGTCCACCATCACCTTCACCGGAACCGAAGACAGCTCCCTGCAAACATCCTTCGTCATCGACGACACGGCTCTCAATTTGAGCTGACCTGAAAGAATTACGGGCCCTCGGCAACTTGCATTGGTTGCTGAGGGCCCGCTTCTGTTCGGAGCGTGAGTTGCCACTGGGTGGCGACGGAGAATCAGCCGACGCCGCTGATGGGGGTCACCAGCATCCACGCCCGGCTTACGGTGCCGACCGCGCCTGCGACTGCGCCCTTCGCGCTACCCACGCAGCGCCGGGGTAGCTGCATGCACCCCCGGAGCGACTGCACACCCCGGGGGTGCCTGCACGGCCGCGCCCAACCACATCGACACGGACTCGCCGGAGGAGCGGCCGGCGGAGCGGGCGTGGGGTCAGTTCAAACTCATCCGCGGTTCACCGTTCAGGAGGCCGGTACCCGCGATAGCGCACGTGCCGCCGCGGTTGAGGGTGTAGGTCTGGCGGACGCAGGAGCGGACTGCCAGTTGGCCCCAGTAGTTGGGGTGGATGGATTCTTGGATGAAGTAGTTGGAGCCGACGGTCGTGACGGTGCGGATCTGGTTGATCCATTCGGTCTTGTCGACCGCCGTGGGCTGAGTCCATGAGGAGAGGCCGACCTCTTCGTACAGCCCGACCGTCTTCTCGCAGAGGCGGCGGCCGTTGAAGGTGGACTGGAGTTCGAGCAGACGCGTATTCGTCAGACCGGATTGCCCGATCGCCGCGCGGACCGTGTTGTTGATGGTGGCAAGCGCTGTCGAGTTGGCCCAGTCGGCATCAGCGTTCCAGAAGCCGCACCCGCCGACGCTTTGCCGGGTGAACCCGCTCTGGCCGTACCGGATTCCACTCCCCACCGGGATGGGCGACGGATATGTCTGCACGAGCAGCGTCCACGCGTTGTCGCCGTACCCGGCGTTGCGCATCGCGGTACGGACGTTCTGGAACGACGTCGCGATCCGGGCCCGTACTGCGGTGACGTTGGCGGTGGTGAAGTTGGCGACCACCGACGAGTCGTCCTTGCAATAGTCGGGGTTCCATGACGGCGAGAGCAGGAAGTTCGTCACGCAGGACGTGACGATCGCCGCGAAGTTGAAGTCGTTGCCGCCGATCGAGACGACCACCTGCTTCACGTTGTGGGTGGTAGCGAACTGCTGCAGGAGTTTCGCCTGGCCGAGTTTGCCGGCGCCGTCGTCGTAGAAGTCGAGCCCGGGCTTGAAGTCGTCTCCGGCGGAAGTACCGGTCCGAGCGCCGGAGCAGGCGAGATTGACGCCACCGACTCCACCGCCGATGTAGGCCTCCGCCGATTTGCTGCGGTGACACCGGGGGATCGTCTCGGCGGTACCGGCCGCGTTGTCGTGGTACGCGTGGGCACCGAGCGCGTCCGCCGGTGCCTCGGAGTTGTTGGAACTACCGGCCCAGCGACCCGCTTCGCCGGAGATGTAGGAGTCGCCGACGGTGACGACGTACGGCGTACCGGAACCCGGACCGTCTGCGTGGGCTGCGGGGGAGGTGACGACCAGGCTGCCGGTCGTCAGAGTGAGAGCGGTAATGGTCAAGGACAAGCGACGCCAGTTGACTGTTGCGCGGAGCGGACTGGGCACCGGAAGGCCTCCTCGCTGAAGGTCGGTGACCAGCTTGGACCCCGTGACAGTCACCGTGCAGCGAGAATGTACTCCCCGGTAACGTCCGAAGATAGCCGAGAGTACTGACACCTTTGCGCCCTGTCACCACCGTGTCACTCGCCGCCTCAGCGTCGAGGCGGCGCCCGCCAACTGCTGAGCGGCGACGGGGGAGCCGCGACTGAGGGGTGGGCGGGAGTGGCGACGGTGGAGCTGCGTGGGGAGAGTTAGTTGGTGTAGCGGGTTGACCACCAGGTTTCCCAGCGGGTGTTGGTGGTTTCGCGGGTTGCGTCGTCCGAGTTGTAGAACGTGAGGACGGCCATTGCCGCGCCTTTTGGCTTTTGGGGCGAAGGGGGGATGTGGCTGAGGACGAGGAGGCCGTCGCCCCACTGGTCGACCGTTAGTCCGACCTGGTGTTCGGAGCGGAACCACACGTGCCCGGTGACCGACTCGCCGGCCAGGTCAGCCTTGTAGTCCGCCCCGACAGCGGCGTCGAGTTCCAGGTGCTCGGCTGGGCCGGTACTGCCTGCGCCCGAGTAGAAGAGCGTTCGCCGCCCCTCGCCAGGGTGTCGCTCCAAGGAGAAGCGGAGTTGCTGGACGAAGGTGATCCACCCCTCGGTGATGTCGTCGTAGTACGCGTCCCACTCCGGATCGTCGGCGTGCGGCGCCCGGGTCAGGGTGATCTTCGAGCCGCCCTCGAACGGCTCGATCACGAACCGGTCGCCACCCTGGACCTCCAGCGTGTGCGTCCCGCTGTCCTCGGTGAACGCGGTGAAGTAGATCAGGTCGATCTCCGCGTCCAGCCCCTCGTACTCCCAGCCGAACCAGTGCCGGATCTTCTCCTTGTTACGCAGGGCATCCCAGACCGTCTCGACGGGCGCGGCCACGGTCACCACGATCTGTGGGGTTTGCTCGCTCATGCTTTGTCTCCTCCTGTACTGCGGGGCGCGGGGTGGCCGCCGGCGATCAGCCGGTAAGGCCGGCCGCCTTCGGCGTCGAAGGTTTCGACCACCTGCCGGACCGCCTCGGTCAATGCGTCAGTGAATCGATGGACGTCACCGGGCTCGGCGAACCGGACCTCGGTCTCCAGGGTGAAAGTCAGTAGTCGTTTGCCCGAGGCATCGGCCTTGCTCTGCATCCGGGCGACGTCGCGAACGGTGCCTGAGGCAACTTCCACCAGGTGTTCGGCGGCGTACTGATCGCCGAGCTTGCTGAAGGCTCGACCCATCACGGCGGGGTCGACGACGAAGGAGCCGGAGGTCGCGCGCAGGATCCGCTCGACGCAGCCGCGCCGCTGACGCTCCTCGACGAGCTCCACCAGCCCGGCCTTTTCGAGCTCCCGCAGGTGATAGTTCACCCGCTGCCGCGGCAGCTCGAGCGTCGCGGCCAACTGAGTCCCAGAGGCCGGCTCCTGCAGCAGATCGAGCAACTGCCGGCGCAACGGGGACAACGCGGCCCGCACCTTCTCCGGCTCCTCCAGCAGTTCCATGCCCACCACTGTCGTATTGACAGTTTAATTTGTCAATACGGCGAGATCCGCGGATGAGGAAGGATGAGCGGCATGGCGTTCGAGGGGCCGCAGTTGCCGGTGGGGACCCAGGTGGTGGTGCGAGTCGAGCTGCCGGCCGCGGACGGGAGTACTGCGCAGCGTGGCGCGACCGGGCGGGTCAGCGGGGTGACGGCTGACGGCCGGTACGTCGTACGGCTGGTCGATGGGCGTGAGGTGACAGCGAAACGCGACCAGCTCAGCCTGCGGACGGCGTACCAGAGTGAAGTGGTTGCGGTGGATCAGCCGGATGGGGATCGGCTGGTGCGCGAGCATACGATCTACGCGGCCGTGGTGGGGTCGCGGGCGTTCGGGCTCGACACCGATGCGTCGGACACCGACACCCGCGGCGTTTATGTCGCTCCGACCGAGGCGTTCTGGTCCCTCGGCAAGCCACCGATGCATGTCGACGGACCGGAGCCGGAGTGGTTCTCGTGGGAGGTCGAGCGGTTCTGCGAGTTGGCGCTCAAGGCGAACCCGAATCTGCTGGAGGTGATCCACTCACCCCTGGTCGTCGAGCAGACGCCACTCGGCGAGGAGTTGGTCGCGCTGCGGCGTTCGTTCTTGTCTCAGCTCGCTTATCAGACGTACTCCGGCTACGTGCTGAGCCAGTTCAAAAAACTGGAAGCGGACTTCCGGCGGGACGGTTCACCCAAGTGGAAGCATGTGATGCATCTGATCCGCTTGTTGCTCTCGGCCCGCACCTTGCTGGTCGAAGGCGTACTGGCCGTTGACGTCGGCCCTCATCGCGAGCGCCTGCTGGCGGTGAAGCGCGGCGAGATCCCGTGGGAAGAGGTCGAGCGCTGGCGATTGGACCTGCATGCGGACCTCGAGAACGCCTTGCAGAAAACAGTTCTTCCGGCGACGCCTGACGTGGCCAAGGTTGATGCCTGGCTCAAGTCGGTCCGGAGGAGGAGCATCGATGACGCGTGACATGCGCCAGCTCGACTACGTCGAACTCCGAGGCATCATCGCGGACCAGCCGTACCGCTTGCTCTTCGCAACCGTCTCCGGCGCACACCTGTACGGCTTCCCGAGCCGCGACTCCGATGTCGATCTGCGGGGCGTTCATCTGTTACCGGTCGAGGAAGTGGTCGGGTTGACGACCGGGCCCGAGACGCTGGACCGGACCTGGTTTCAGAATGAGGCTGAGGTCGACCTCGTGACGCATGACGTGGCGAAGTTCGTCCGGCTGATGCTCCGGCGCAACGGGTATGTGCTCGAGCAACTGCTGTCGCCGCTTGTCGTGACGACGACTCCGGAGCACGAGGAACTGATCGCTCTCGCGCCCGACTGTCTCACTCGCTGGCATGCGCACCACTACCGCGGGTTCGCGAACACCCAGTGGGATTTCTTCGCGAAGAAGGGTGAACTCAAGCCGCTGCTTTATACCTTTCGGGTGCTGTTGACCGGGATTCACCTGCTGCGGACTGGCGAGGTGCAGGCGGACCTCCGCGAGTTGATCAGACTCTCCGAAGCGCCGGCCTACCTGCCGGAGTTGATCGCCGCGAAGGCTGAGGCTGAGCACGCATCGCTCGTCGGACCATCTCGGGAGCAACTCGAGCACGATGTAGCGACTCTCCAGGTGACCCTCGACGAGGCCGAGGCCGCCTCCAAGCTGGCCGAACGCCCCGCGGCGGACGCTGCGCTGCACGACTTGTTAGTGCGAGTTCGCCTGCGCACTGCCTGACCGGACGCCGCCTGACGGTACGGCGCGGCGCCGGGATGGGGGATCGCCTTGACGCTGGCCACGCATCGCCGGGCCCCACCTCGCACTTCTCAAGTTGGCGACGGAGGAGCCAGCGCCCCGGGGTGGGTGGGAGCTAGCGGCCGGCGGTGCCGGCGTGGGCTTAATGCTTACTTCACCGTGTGAAGCTATTGACACCTGCTGTGATTCGGTAAATAGTTTCGTCCTGAAAACAATCAGAAAGCAGAGTGAATCAACAGTGTCGAACATCAAGGTGCTGCAGCTCCGCTCGGCGGGGGTCAGCCTCGTGCTGGACTGTTCGGGTCCGGCTCTTCCGTCCGTGCTGCACTGGGGTTCGGATCTGGGTCCGCTGGACGAGGCGGCTCTGGGGAGACTCAGGCAGGGAGCGGGAGCAGTGAAGGCCGGCAACGGGCTCGATGACAACCTGCCGGTGGCGATCATTCCGGAGTACTCCGCGGGCTGGTTCGGGCTGCCGGGGCTGAACGGGCATCGCGATGGGCAGGACTTCTCCGCGTCGTTCCAGCTCACCGAGGTCGCTCAGAGCGGCAACACGGTCCAGGTCACCGCCGCAGACAGCCAGGCCGGGTTGAGTGTCGCCCTGGTGATCGAGCTGACCGACTCGGGGCTCGTCCGGGCGAAGGCCGAGCTGACGAACACCGGCGCATCGGCGTACACGGTCGACGGGCTGGTGCTTGCCCTCCCGGTACCGACCGAGGCGACTGAACTGCTCGACATGACCGGCCGGCACATCGGTGAGCGGCACCCGCAGCGGCACGCGTTCACCCAAGGTGCGCACATCCGCGACAACCGTCGCGGCCGGACCGGTGCCGACGCCACCCTGCTGCTGATCGCCGGTACGCGCGGCTTCGACTTCGGCACTGGTGAGATCTGGGCCGTGCACACCGCTTGGAGCGGCAACCACCGCTCGTACGCCGAGCGCGGCATGAGCGGGCACGCCGTTATCGGCGGTGGCGAGCTCCTGCTCCCCGGTGAAGGCCGGCTCGCACCTCAGGGTTCCTACAGCACTCCGTGGCTGTACGGCTCGTACGGCGTCGGCCTCGACCAGGTATCGACCCGCTTCCACGAGTACCTGCGCGCCCGCGAGTCGCACCCGAAGACGGATCGCCCGGTCGTCCTGAACACCTGGGAGGCTGTGTACTTCGACCTCGATCTCGACAAGCTGAAGGCACTCGCCGACGCGGCCGCCGAGGTTGGCGCGGAGCGGTTCGTGCTCGACGACGGCTGGTTCCGCGGCCGTCGCGACGACCACGCTGGTCTCGGCGACTGGTACGTCGACGAGGGCATCTGGCCGAAGGGTCTGCACCCGCTGGTCGACCACGTCACCGGACTCGGCCTGCAGTTCGGTCTCTGGGTCGAGCCGGAGATGGTCAACCCCGACTCCGATCTGGCCCGTGAGCACCCGGACTGGATTCTTGCCACCGGCAACCGGATGCCGCCGACCGCGCGCCACCAGCAGGGCCTCAACCTGGGCGTCCCGGCGGCGTACGACTATCTGCTGGAGCGGCTCGACGCGCTGCTGAACGAGTACGCGATCAGCTACCTCAAGTGGGATCACAACCGCGACTTCGTTGACGCAGGCAACCAGTTGACCGGTACCGCCGGCATCCATGAGCAGACGCTCGGCGTGTACCGGCTGCTGGACGAGCTCAAGCGCCGCCATCCCGGCCTGGAGATCGAGTCCTGCTCGTCCGGCGGCGCCCGGGTCGACCTCGCCATCCTCGAGCGGACCGATCGGGTCTGGGGGAGCGACAGCAACGACGCGCTGGAGCGGCAGAAGATCCAGCGCTACACGCAACTGCTGCTGCCGCCGGAACTGATCGGCTGCCACGTCGGCCCGCCGAAGGCGCACACCACCGGCCGTACCCAGAGCCTCGCCTTCCGGGCGACCACCGCGCTGTTCGGCCACTTCGGCATCGAATGGGACATCAGCGCGGCTTCCGCCGAGGAGCGCGAGGAACTGGCAGGCTGGGTCGCGTTGCACAAGGAGCTGCGGCCGCTGCTGCACACCGGCCGCGTGGTCCGTGCCGACAGAGGCTCCGAAGACTTCCTTTTGCACGGCGTGGTCGCACAGGATGGCTCGCGTGCGGTCTACTCCGCTGTCCAGCTGGCCCAGTCGATCACCTCCGATGTGGGCCGGGTCCGGCTGCCAGGTCTCACCAAGGACCGGGT
>Ga0190275_10002222_pt1 | contig 14018 bp, 12 predicted proteins | sample Popmic550T_FD_133745 | JGI IMG/M metagenome (GOLD analysis project Ga0190275, IMG submission 133745) | Populus adjacent soil microbial communities from riparian zone of Yellowstone River, Montana, USA - 550 T | ecosystem: Environmental > Terrestrial > Soil > Riparian zone > Trees stand | place... | reverse complement strand
GACGGGACGCCGACGGAACTGGTCAAGGATGCGGATATCGCGATGTATCAGGCCAAGTCGCAGGGCCGCAACCGGGTCGTCACCTACTCATCCGAGATGCGAAGGGTAATCGAGCAGCGCGTGTCCCTCGGCAGGGGAATGCGCGAGGCGATCGCCAACGACGAGATCGTTCCGTTCTATCAGCCGAAGGTGAACCTCGCGACGGGCGAGATCGTCGGTCTCGAGGCGCTCGCGCGCTGGCGGCATCCGAGCGAGGGCATCCTGACGCCGGCCTTCTTCGGTGCCGTCTTCGAGGATCACGAGATTGCAGCGTCCATGGGCAAGCTGCTGACCTCGAAGATCGCCGCCGACGTGCGGCAATGGCTCGATCAGGATCTACCTTTCGGCCGGATCGCGTTGAATCTGTCTCCGGCGGAATTCGCCCAGTCGGGCATGGTCGACAATATGCTGCGGACGCTCGACTGGCTCAAGGTGCCACCGACCTACTTCGAAGTGGAGGTCACCGAGACCGTGCTTCTCGGGCGCAATTCCGACAGCGTATCCCGCGCGCTGGCACAGTTCCGGCAGCACGGCATCCAGATCGCCCTCGATGATTTCGGCACCGGCTACGCCTCGCTGACACATCTGAAGCAATTCCCTGTCGACCACATCAAGATCGACCGCAGCTTCGTGCGGGATCTCGAGCAAGATTCCGACGACGAGGCGATCATCGCTGCCGTCATCAGCTTGGGAAGAAGCCTTCAGCTCGCGATCACGGCGGAAGGGGTCGAGACGCACGGGCAGGCGCGCCGCCTGCGGGAACTGGGCTGCGATCACGCCCAGGGCTATCTCTATGCCAAGCCGATGGCGGCCGCTCAGGTGCCGGAGCTTCTCAGCCGCTGGAATTCCATGCTGGTAAAGCCCCGTTCGGAGAGGAATGCCAAGCTGCTCATCGGCTGACCGGCATTCGGGCCTTCATCTCCCCGATCCGATGCGCCATGCTAGAGTGTGATCTCGGACAAGGAGCCCCGCCGAATGAGCGTACGCATTGCAAGTCCCCAACTGAGCGCCGAGGTGTCAGAGACGGGAGCCGAACTCATCCGGCTTCAGGACGAGCAAGGACGCGATCTGTTGTGGGACGGCGATCCCGCCTTCTGGACCGGACGCTCCCCTCTGCTCTTTCCCATCGTCGGCCGTGTGAGAAACGATCGGATCCGTGTGGGCGACGCCGAATATGAGCTTCCGCGCCATGGCTTTGCGCGCACCTCACCCTTCGACATCGCCGAGGCCAACCCGTCCCGCTGCCGCTTCAGCCTCCGCTCCGACGAGACCACGCTCGAACGCTACCCCTTCCCGTTCCAGCTCGACGTCACTTATGCCATCGAGGGCAAGACGCTGACTATCGAAGCTGCGGCGATCAATCCCGGCTCTGCGCCGATGCCCGTTTCGTTCGGCTTTCACCCGGCCTTTCGCTGGCCTTTGCCCTATGGGGCGCCTCGTGAAGCCCATGCGCTCCGTTTCGAACACGAAGAAACGGCCCCCATTCGCCGGCCGGTGGACGGCTTGATCGCGCGGGAGGCCTATCCCACCCCGGTTCAGGGCCATTCCCTTCCGCTGCAGGACAGCCTCTTCGAAAAGGACGCCATCGTCTTCGACGATCTGAAGAGCCACTCGGTCGAGTATGGAGCACCGGACAGCGGCACGATCCGTATCGATTTCCCAGACATGCCGCATCTCGGGATATGGACCAAGCCCGGCGCCGGCTTCATCTGCATCGAACCGTGGCAGGGCCATGCCGATCCAGAGGGTTTCGAGGGCGAATTTGCAGATAAACCGGGAATCGTAGTCATTTCGCCCGGCCAGAGCCGTGCATTCACGATAGCGATGACGGTCGACAGCAAGGGGTTCTGATACCTCGGGACGTGACGCCTTTTATTTCACCGGCATATCCACGAGTTGGCGGATGTGCTGAACCACATCCTCGCTGCAATAGGGCTTCGATACGAAGCGGCCATCATCCGGAATCTGCTGGGGACAGGGCTTGTGATAGGCCGACGACACCAGAAGCGAGATGTGCGGCCAGCGCCGGTGGACGCTCTCGGCGAGATCCAGGCCATTCATGGAGCCCGGCATGTCGATATCGGTGAAAAGCACCTGCACGTCTTGGGAGCAGGATTCCAGAACGGCCAGGGCGATATCCGCATTGGCGGCCTCGAGCACGTGAAAACCGGCATCCTGCAAATCGTCGGCTGCAGCCATCCGAACGAGCGGCTCGTCTTCGACCAGCAGGACGACAGGACTGTTTTCTGAATACTCGTTCATGTGGCAGGGAACGAAGCTAACCTATGTTAGTTCCTACTGCTCAGGTGGTTTTCGAGCGGGAGCAAAGCCATGACGTCGCACAAATTCAAGGTCGGCGACCGGGTCCGTCTGGTCAAGCTTGCGAGCACGAACACGGTTGAGGCCTTCCTCAACATGGTGGCTGCCACCGACGTCACCAAGATCGACGACACCTGGGAGATCACCCGGCTCCTGCCGGCGGACGGAAGCGGCTTCCAGTATCATGTCCGCGGAACCCAGGAGGGACCGGACCGCCTTGTGCGGGAAGAGCAATTGCAGGCTGCCTGAACCGGAGCAGCCATCGAAGGAGTGCCGGAGCCCGCCCTAGCGAGCGGCTCCGGCATGGCGTCGCCTCAGCCGGCTTTGCGCAGCGGAGCATCAAGGGTTCGGGGGGCCTGATCTGCGGAAAGCCGCTGCCGACGGAAGGCATGTAGCTCTTGGCGGACCGACTCAAGAACCGGATCGAAATTCGGTCCGTGCTCCTTCGCAAGATCGACGAGCACGTCGATCGCCCGGAGCAGACGCTCCTCGGTTACGGGCTCCCACTTGCGGCCTGACCATTCATCCATCTCAGATCCTCCTCATGGACTGCGACAGACACTGATCCAGAGAGTCTTGCATCCGGGTTAAAGCCGGCGATCGAGGCGGCCTCGGACTCGACCCATCCACATCGCAGGGATCGTCGGGCTTCCAAGTGCTTGGCCAAGCGCGTGGCCAAGTGCGTGGAACCCCTAGCTTATTCCTGCGGTTTACGGTTGGGCCGGCCTGTCCTGACCGGCGCCCGACGAGTGAGGTGGTCCGATCATGGCGAATAATCCGGCTGTTCAGCAACCTGGAACGAGGCAAGCCTCCTCGTCGGCAGTCACGACCTTATGGGCCGTGGTGCTCGGATGGGCCCTCGTCAGGCTGGTCGCCGGAGGCGAGCGTCGTCGGCCGCCGGTTGCCGACGGACACCCGTCGCGACGCCCCTCATCGGCCGCGGGCGGACAGGGCGTCGAGGACAGGGGCTTTGGGGAAAAGCAGCACGCTCCGCCGCATGCTGCCCATGAGAAGGGCCGTGGTCGCGAGGCCGATACGCCGACCGAGATTCCCGCCCGCGGATGGAAGGACATCCTCTGGCGCACCTACGAGGAATTTCAGAAGGACCGCATCATGTCGGTTGCGGCGGGCGTGACCTATTATGCGCTGCTTGCCGTGTTTCCAGCGATTGCCGCCCTGGTGTCCATCTATGGGCTCTTTTCCGATCCCTCAACGATCCAGAACCATCTTAGCGCCCTGTCCGGCGTCTTGCCCGGCGGCGGCGTCGACATCATCCGCGAGCAGGTGGTCCGCATCGCCTCACAGGGCGGCGGCACTCTCGGCTTCGGCTTCGTCTTCGGCCTTGGGCTGTCTCTGTGGAGCGCAAATGCCGGCATGAAGGCCATCTTCGATGCTCTCAACATCGTCTATGACGAGGAGGAGAAGAGAAGCTTCATCGCGCTGAACCTGCTGTCCCTCACCTTCACCCTCGGAGCCATTTTCTTCATTCTGTCCGCGCTCGTCGCGATCGTCGTTCTTCCGATCGTCTTCAACTTCATCGGGCTCGGCACGCAGACGGAATGGATCCTCGCCATCGCCCGATGGCCGCTTCTCCTGGTCGGCATCGTGCTGGGACTCTCCGTCCTCTATCGCTTCGGCCCGAGCCGCGACAAAGCCGAATGGCGCTGGGTCACGCCCGGCGGCATCGTGGCTGCGGTTCTGTGGATTGTCGTCTCGATGTTGTTCTCTTGGTATGTGGCCAATTTCGGCAGCTACAACGAAACCTATGGCTCGCTCGGCGCCGTGATCGGCTTCATGACCTGGATCTGGCTGTCGACCATCATCGTGCTGCTGGGTGCGGAGATCAACGCCGAGATGGAGCACCAGACGGCCAAGGACACCACCGAGGGCTCTCACCAGCCGATGGGGACTCGCGGCGCGCGGATGGCCGATACGCTCGGCGTCGCCAAGAGCTGAGTGTTCCCCGGCGGATCAGGCGTCGCTCTCGGCGCTCTTTTCGGAGACGTACTCCATGCGCGCGGCGCTGCCCGGCTCGACGCCTCTCTCAGCGCACCAGCGGGCGAAGGCATCGGGTTCGATCGGGATGCGGGCGATCTGAAGACCGGCCGCCCGGCCGACGCTTTCATTGTTTTCGGCGGCTGCCAGCCAGGCATCGTAGATGGGGGCGAGATTGTGCCGGTCGCTCATCATGTCGCGGATGCGGGGATAATCCTCTCGGCGGTACCAGGGCAGGCCGATCCGGCGGGTCGGCGTGTCCGTCATGCGGCTCTCCCTCGCTCGTTTTTCGGCGATCGAGCCCTCTCGAAACGAGGGCTCGATGCCGGACCATTCTTTCAACTCAACAGATAGAGCGCAGCCGGCACGGCGGTCAGGAAACCGGCGGCCGTGAACAGCATGAGGCGATGATCGGGATTGGCGATGCGATGCACCTTCCGCGCCGTCGATCCCGCCTCCATGCTCCACCCGTTCATGCAGGAGCACAGGAGCCGGTGAGAGGCTCCCTCGGACAATTCGAAGAACTCCATGGCATCCCCGAGCGTATCGCCTTTCAGGCCGGCTGCGCGCAGGACGGGATCCTCGAAGGCGACGGTGATGGGGGATTCGTCGGACCGCAATTCCGGGCGCTTGTTCTTGGGAACGAACTCGATCTCGCCCAGGGACCTCAGGCGCCGCTTCGGCTGGCGCTCCAACACTTCGGCCCAACGCTCGAGGCGCTCGCGCCGTGACAGGAAACCTTGCGTGAACTCATGCACTTCAGCGACGCTACGCAGCTTCTCTACAGGCTTGTGTTCCATAGGTATTCTCCTGCAAGGGAGCCGACCCTGAAATCCAGGGCCGAGCCCAGGGGAGTCTATCATCGCCCGAGTCCCGGGCTTTTTTGCGTCAAAGTTGCCCGTCAGAAGAGAGTTTCATGCGGGTGGGCCACATGCTCCTGGAAGATCGCGCCGGTCGCCGGCTCCACCTCCTTGAGCACGACCGCATAGCCCCAGAGATTGGCCACCATCTGAAGCACCCGCTGCGCATCGTCCTTGTGCAGCAGCGTCCTATTGAGCACGTGATGGTGAAGGATCAGTCGCCTGTCCCCGGCGAGATCCACATCGATCACCTGGATGTCCGGGTCGCTCCAGCCGACATCGTAATGCCGCGACAGGGAGCGTCGCAGGCGGCGATAGCCGCGCTCGTCGTGAATGGCCTCGATCAGGAGTTCCGGCTGGTCCGGATCGTCGACGAGGTGGAACATGCGCCATTGCCGGATCAGGTGCGGACTCAAGAACTGCGAGATGAAGCTTTCGTCGCGGTAATTCGCCCAAACGTCGCGCAAAACCGCCATGGTGTCGCCGCTGCCGGCGATGTCGGGGAACCAGCCGCGGTCCTCCGCCGTCGGCTGGGTGCAGATGCGCTCGATGTCCTGCATCATGCCGAAGCCGAGCGCATAAGGATTGATGCCGCCGTAATGCGGATCGTCGAATTCCGGCTGGCGCGTCACGTTGGTGTGCGATTGCAGGAATTCGAGGAAGGCGCCGTCGCTGATCTGCCCGCGCTCGTGCAGCCTGGTCATGATGCGGTAATGGCAATAGGTGGCGCAGCCTTCGTTCATCACCTTGGTCTGGCGCTGCGGATAGAAGTATTGCGCAATCTGGCGCACGATGCGCAGGATCTCGCGCTGCCAGGGCTGCAGGCGCGGCGCCGACTTCTCGAGGAAGTAGAGGATGTTCTCCTGCGGCAGTTCGAGCAGGGCCCGGCGGCGCTCCTCGCTCAGCTGCGGCTTGGCCGCGGCCCCCTTGGTCGGCACCGTGCGCCACAGGTCGTTGAAGGTCTGCTCCTGGTGGCGATGGCGCTCCTGCTCCCGCCGCTCTTCCGAACGCAGGTCGGGCCGCTTCTTGCGCGGATAACGGTGGACGCCGTGGGACATCAGGGCATGCGCCGCATCGAGCATGCGCTCGACGGCGGCATGGCCGTAGCGCTCCTCGCAGCGCGTGATGTAGCCCTTCGCGAATTCGAGATAATCCAGGATCCCGTCCGCGTCCGTCCATTCCTTGAACAGGTAGTTGTTCTTGAAGAAGTGATTATGCCCGAAAGCCGCATGGGCGATCACGAGCGTCTGCATCGTCGCCGAGTTCTCCTCCATGATGTAGGAGATGCATGGATTCGAGTTGATGACGATCTCGTAGGCCAAGCCCATGAGGCCCTGCCGATAGCTCGACTCGTGAAGCGCGAAGCGCTTGCCGAAGGACCAGTGCTTGTAGAACAGGGGCATGCCGATGGAGGCATAGGCATCGAGCATCTGCTCGGCGGTGATCACCTCGATCTGGTTGGGATAGACGTCGAGTCCGAGCTCGCCCACGCCGATCGCCTCGACCGCATCATGGATGCGCTGGATCGTGCCGAAATCCCAATCGGCTCCCTGGTAGAGCAGGCCGTCGTGCTCGATCACGCTCATGGTACTCTCGCTCCTGCCTCCGCGTCGCGCCGGCGGAAGAGCTCGCGGAAGACGGGGTAGATCTCGCGGCGGTGATTCACCTTGCGCATGGCGAGGTTGGCGCCCTGCTCCTGCAGCGATTCATAGGTCTGCCAGAGCGACGTCTTGTGATTGATGAAGCCCGTCTGCATCCGGTCGCTGTCGCTGCCGACCTCGAGATAGGCGTAGTACTGGCATACCGGCAAAATCTCGTCGCGCAGGAGCGCGGCGCTGGTGGTGCCGTCGTTCGGGGAATTGTCGCCGTCGGAGGCCTGGGCCGCATAGATGTTCCACGCATCCGGCGAGTAGCGCTCTTCGACGATCCGCTGCATCTCACGCAGCGCCGACGACACGACCGTTCCGCCGGTCTCGGGGCTGTTGAAGAAGGTCTCCTCGTCCACTTCCTTGGCCTCATGGGTGTGGCGGATGAAGACGATCTCCACGTGCTTGTAGCGCCGCGTCAGGAAGATGTAGAGCAGCATGTAGAAGCGTTTGGCGAGGTCCTTCATGTGTTCGGTCATGGAACCGGACACGTCCATCAGGCAGAACATGACCGCCTGCGCGACGGGCCGCGAGACGGGCTCGAAGCGGCGGTAGCGCAGATCGATGGGGTCGATATAGGGGAAGCGCTTGGTGCGGCCTTCCAGACGCTCCAGCTTCTCGCGCAGAGCCGCCAGGCGTTCGGACGTTTCCTCTTCCTTTTCCAGAAGGGCGATCTCCTCCCGCAGCCGCAAAAGTTCCTCGGGCTTCGGCCGCCGCATGGCAATGCGGCGCGAGAGGGCATTACGCATGGAGCGCAGCAGGGCGAGATTGACCGGCGAGCCGGTGACCGTATAGCCCGCCCGTCGCAAACCTTGCGTCTCCACCGTCGCGACGCGCCGCTTGGCGAGGTCGGGAAGCTCCAGGTCGTCGAGAAAGAGATCGAGAAACTCGTCGCGGGTCAGCACGAAGCGGAAATCGTCCTCACCCTCCCCGTTGTCGCCACCGGCTGCGCTGCCGCCTCCGCCGGGCGGCCTGTCGACCGTGTCGCCTTCCACAAAGCGCTTGTTGCCGGGCAGGATGTGATCGTGCACGCCGCCTTCGCCGGACCGCCGGAAGCCGGGTTCGCGGACACCGTCGGCCGGGATCGAGACCTCTCCTCCCCTTTCGAGATCGGTGATGTCCCGATCACCCGCGGTCTGGCGTACGGCCCGCTGAATCTGCGCTTTGGCCCGGCGCAGAAAGCGTTGGCGATTGGCCAGACTCTTGCCCCCTGGGTTAAGGCGCCGGTCGATAATGTACATAGGAACGCCTGATCTGCCTCCGTCTTCTGTCAGCCCGCCTGCTTCACACGCATGTACCACTCGACGAGACGCCGCACCTGGCGCTCGGTGTAGCCACGCTCCATCATCCGACGCACGAACTCACCGTGCTTCTTCTCCGAGTCGCTGTCCTTCTTGGAGCCGAAGCTGATCACAGGCAGGAGCTCTTCCACCTGCGAGAACATCCGGCGCTCGATCACATCGCGGATCTTCTCATAGCTCGTCCAGGACGGGTTGCGGCCATGGTTGCCGGCCCGTGCGCGAAGCGAGAACTTGACCACCTCGTTGCGGAAATCCTTCGGGTTGGCGATGCCCGCCGGCTTCTCGATCTTGGTCAGCTCCTGGTTCAGAAGCTCCCGATTGAGAAGCTGGCCGGTATCCGGGTCCTTGAAGTCCTGATCCTCGATCCAGGCATCGGCATAGGCCACGTAGCGGTCGAAGAGGTTTTGGCCGTAATCGTGGTAGGATTCGAGATAGGCCTTCTGGATCTCGTGGCCGATGAAGTCCGCGTAGCGGGGCGCAAGCTCCGCCTTGATGAACTCGAGATAGCGCCGCTCCATGTCCTGCGGCAGCTGCTCGCGCCTTAAGGACTGCTCCAGCACGTACATGAGATGGACCGGATCGGCCGCCACCTCGATGGTGTCGTGGTTGAAGGTCGCAGACAGGACCTTGAAGGCGAAGCGGGTCGAGATGCCGTCCATACCCTCGTCGACGCCGGCGGAATCCTTGTATTCCTGCAGGCTGCGCGCACGGGGATCGACCTCGCGCAGGCTCTCGCCGTCATAGACGCGCATCTTGGAATAGAAGTTCGAATTCTCGTGCGCCCGCAGCCGCGACAGAACCGAGAACCGGGCGAGCATTTCCAGCGTAGCCGGAGCGCAGGGCGCACCCGCCAGTTCAGAACTGCGGATCAGTTTCTCGTAGATCTTCTGCTCCTCCGTGACGCGCAGACAGTACGGCACCTTGATCACATAAATGCGATCAATGAAGGCCTCGTTGTTCTTGTTCGCCCGGAAGGTCTGCCATTCCGCCTCGTTGGAATGGGCCAGGATAATGCCGCTAAATGGAATGGAGCCGATATTCTCCGTCCCGACATAATTGCCCTCCTGCGTCGCGGTCAGCAGGGGATGCAGCATCTTGATCGGCGCCTTGAACATCTCGACGAATTCGAGAATGCCCTGATTGGCGCGATTGAGGCCGCCGGAATAGCTGTAGGCGTCGGGATCGGCCTGGGACAGGGTCTCCAGCTTGCGGATATCGACCTTGCCGACGAGGGACGAGATATCCTGATTGTTCTCGTCGCCCGGTTCCGTCTTGGCGACACCGATCTGACGGAGCCTTGACGGATTGATCTTGACCACCCGGAACTTCGAGATGTCGCCCCTGAACTCGTCGAGGCGCTTGATCGCCCATGGGCTCAGGAGGTTCGTCAGCCGGCGCCGGGGAATGCCGTAGCGCTCCTCGAGCATGTCTCCCATCTGCTCGGAATCGAACAATCCGAGCGGACTCTCGAAGACCGGGCTGATCTCGTCGCCCGCCTTCAGGACGTAGATGGGATTGACCTCCATCAGCAGCTTCAGCCGCTCGGCCAGGGAGGATTTGCCGCCGCCCACCGGCCCGAGCAGATACAGGATCTGCTTGCGCTCTTCCAGGCCCTGCGCGGCGTGGCGGAAGAAGCTCACGATCATCTCGATCGTCTCTTCCATGCCGTAGAATTCGGAAAAGGCCGGGTAGACCCGGATCGTCCGGTTCATGAAGATGCGGCCGAACCTTGCGTCCTTCGAGGTATCGACAAGCTGCGGCTCGCCGATCGCCGCCAGGATGCGCTCTGGAGCGCTCGCGTACATCATGGGATCGTTGCGGCACCCTTCCAGGTAATCCGCCAGGGACATCTCCGCCTCGCGGCGGGTTTCATAGGTCTTCAAGAAACTCGAGAACAGGTCGTCGGAATGAAGCATGGCGCCACCGAAATCCAATCCCTCTCAGAGACAACTATTGTAGCACCGCTAAGGTTGCCCAGACCATGCGATGCTGCTATGCGGTCAAATGATGCGGCGTACTCCTTTCGTCACGGCGGAGAATCGTCAGTCGGGCTCGCATCGTGAGCCTCGCGACTGGAAAATTTGCCCGCCCTCGACACCTAGACTCGCGGATTGCGGGCAGGACAGCAAGTTAAAGTTTCCGGCAATCCCGGAAATCCACTGTGCCGCATTGCCGCCTGCACGAACTTGTGACGCATTTTTCATCAGCCTTCGCAAGGTTTCGCGACCGATCCGAGCGACTTGAACTCCTTCCATCACGGGCGCGTTACCAAGCATTGAAACGCGTAGGCCCTTAACCGATGCTGAATCGGATCGGCGATCCTGCAAACAAACCCTTCGCCATCGGTTGACGACGGGCCGACCGAGCCTATCGTTTGTTGCGTTCGGCTTACCTCTACAGACCCGCCGCGCCGCGGCGTGCGACTGCATCATCCGCCGGCCGACAATTCGGAGAATATTCCCGTGATCAAAGCTTTCGGCTACGCTGCCCAAGACGCGACCACTCCGCTTTCTCCCTTCAGCTTCGAGCGCCGGAATCCGGGCGAGCGCGACGTCCAGATCGAGATCCTCTACTGCGGTGTGTGCCATTCCGACCTGCACACGGTGCGCGGCGAATGGGGCGGGACGCTCTATCCCTCCCTGCCCGGCCACGAAATCGTCGGTCGCGTCACCAGCGTCGGCTCAGGCGTTCAAAGCTACAAAGCCGACGACCTCGTCGGGGTCGGCTGCATGGTGGATTCCTGCCGCACCTGCCGCAGCTGCCGGGAAGGTCTGGAGCAATACTGCGAGGTCGGCTTCACGGGCACCTATAACGGCCCGGAGCAGGGCACCGGCGCGAACACCTATGGCGGCTATTCCAACACCATCGTGGTGGATGAGAGCTTCGTCCTGAAGCTGCCGGACGGGCTCGATCCCGCGGCGGCGGCACCTCTCCTGTGCGCCGGCATCACCACTTACTCGCCCCTGCGCCGCTGGCGGGTGAAGGAGGGGCAGAAGGTCGGGGTCGTCGGGCTCGGCGGCCTGGGCCACATGGCGGTCAAGCTGGCAAGTGCCATGGGCGCGCATGTGGTGCTGTTCACCACCTCGCCGAACAAGCGGGAGGATGCGCTGGCGCTCGGCGCGCACGAAGTGGTGGTCTCGCGGGACCCAGACGCCATGAAGGCGCATGTGAACAGCTTCGACTTCATCCTCGACACCGTCGCCGCTCCGCACGATCTCGACGCCTATCTCGTGCTCCTGGCCCGCGACGGCGCCATGGTGCTTGTCGGCGCGCCCGCCGAGCCGCATCCGGCCACCACGGTGTTCAACCTGATCATGAAGCGGCGCCAGCTTGCCGGCTCCTTGATCGGAGGCATCCCGGAAACCCAGGAGATGCTCGATTTCTGCGCCCAGCACGGGATCGTTTCCGAGATCGAGATCATTCCGATCCAGAAGATCAACGAAGCCTATGAGCGCATGCTCAAGAGCGACGTGAAGTACCGCTTCGTCATCGACATGGCCTCGCTGAAGCAGGACGCCGCCGCCTGACGCGGGCTCTAACCTCCTGCACCGCTCCATGCCGCCCGCTTCTGGGCAGCATGGAGGTTCCGTTACGGCACCTGTGAAGCGCCTTGGCACTCGGGGCGCTCACCTGCCAAACTAGGAAATCGGGAGCACACGCAGCCGCCAGGAACCGAGAGAAGCGCTTCCGGTTAACGGCCAAGGCAGCATTGGCAGCGCCGGACCGATCCGTCCGGCAGGATCGGTTCTTGCATGTTCTCCGATACCGGGCGGCTCCTGAAGGTGGCACTGGCAGGCTGGTGGAACGACCGTGCCATGAGTCTGGGTGCCTCCATCGCCTTCTTCACGGTGTTTTCGCTCGCCCCCATGCTGCTGGCGGCCATCGCCGTGGCAGGGCTGGCCTTCGGGCGCGAGGCGGCACAGGGCGCCATCGTCGGCGAGCTCGGCGGCCTCATCGGCACCAACGAGGCAACCGCGCTCGAAACCATGATCGCCAGCGCCAGCAATGTCGGATCCGGGATCGTCGGCACCACGATCGGAATCGTGACCTTTCTCCTGCTCGTCACCGGCGCCGTGGTGGAGCTGCAGGACAACCTGAACATCATCTGGAAAGCGAAGCCGCCGGCAAGCTACGGCGTGATGTCCTTCGTCCGCACGCGGCTCGTCAGCTTCGCGCTGGTGCTCGGGATCGGTTTTCTGCTGCTGGTCTCGCTCGTCATCGACACGGGGCTGACGGCTGTGGGGCATTATCTCGAGGCGAATTTTTCCGGCGCGACGATCATCCTGCGCTTCCTCAACAACCTCGTCTCCTTCGCCGTGGCCGCGGTTCTGTTCGCGATGATCTTCAAGATCCTGCCGGCCGTCGACATCACCTGGAACGACGTCTTCATGGGAGCCCTGGTGACAGCACTCCTGTTCACATTCGGCAAGTTCCTGATCGGGTACTACCTCGGCAAGAGCAATGTCGCCTCGAGCTACGGCGCGGCCGCCTCCATCATCACCATCCTGCTCTGGATCTACTACTCATCCCTCATCCTGCTGTTCGGCGCGGAATTCACGAAAGCCTATGCGGAAAGCCGCGGCAGCCTGGGCCCCGGACACACAGCAGCCTCATGAACGGGAACGGGCCAGGATTTCCCGGCCCGTCCCATTCATCGCGTCCCGTGAAGGATGCAACGCCTATTCGGCAGCCTGACCCATGGCGCCGTTCGCGGGAACGTCGCGCATGCCGCCAAGAACCTCCTCGGCCGAAGCCTTGTAGTTCTTCACGGAGCTCGTCCATGGGCCCCAAGCGGCCGGGTCGAGCTTGTCGCCGTTCTTGCCGAGGTTCTTCAGCCGGCGCTGGTCCTCTTCGGTCAGCACCTGCTTCGGCAGCGGCGGCAGGCTGCGGACATCGTCGGGCTTGATGCCGAGCGACTTGCCGACGCGGGTGCCGTAATCGTCGTGCACCATCAGGAAATGCCACACCATGCGCTCCTGCACGTCGCGTTCGCACTGACCGAGCAGCGTGCCCATGTTGTTGACGAGGTCGTCGCGCTCCCACTCCATCATGGTGCTGTAGCGGCCCCGGGGATGGAGGTAATCGTTGCGCCGCTCGATGACGCTGCGGGTGAGCCGCCCGCGCACCTCGGGCGGATTGTTCGGCTCCTCGCGGGGCGTTTCATGCAGCCCGTTATGGATCGACGGCTCGAAGTTCACATGCGGGTTCTGCCCCGGCGCCAGATCCCGCCGGTAGGACATCTGCCCGCCGTTCAGGTTGGTCGAGACCCTGGCGTTCTTGGCCTGATTCACCGGCAGCTGCAGATAATTCGTGCCGACGCGATAGCGCTGAGTGTCCGAATAGGAAAAGGTGCGGCCCACCAGCATCTTGTCGTCGGAGAAGTCGAGACCGTCCACCAGCACGCCGGTACCCATGGCGATCTGCTCGTTCTCGTTGAAATGATCCTCGACATTGCGGTTGAGCGTCATGACGCCGAGATGCCGCAGCGGGAAGTCCTTCTCCGGCCAGACCTTGGTGTCGTCCAGCGGATCCCAGTCGAGCTCGGGATGATCGTGGTCCTCCATGATCTGGACGTATACGTCCCACTGAGGATACTCCCCGCGCTCGATCGCCTCGTAAAGATCCTTCGAGGCGGAGCCGAGATCCTGGCCCTGCACTTTAGCGGCCTCATCAGCCGTCAGGCTGGCGACGCCGCAGCGCGGGTGGAAATGGTACTTGACCAGAACCGTGCCGCCCTTGGCATCGACCATCTTGTAGGTGTTGACGCCGAAGCCTTCCATATGCCGGTAGCTCGCCGGAATGCCGCGCGGGCTGAACAGGTGGGTCAGCATGTTCATGGATTCGGGCGTCTGGCTCAT
>Ga0190275_10002221_pt1 | contig 14021 bp, 13 predicted proteins | sample Popmic550T_FD_133745 | JGI IMG/M metagenome (GOLD analysis project Ga0190275, IMG submission 133745) | Populus adjacent soil microbial communities from riparian zone of Yellowstone River, Montana, USA - 550 T | ecosystem: Environmental > Terrestrial > Soil > Riparian zone > Trees stand | place... | reverse complement strand
GGCGCGGAAGATGATGTACCCGCTCCGCCCGACTCCTCGGTGCTCGACTTCGAGCTTGAGATAGCGGCGATCGTCGGCCGCACCGCACACAACATCGGCGAAGCGGACGCCGCGGACTACATCGCGGGCTATTGCATCATGAACGACTGGTCGGCGCGCGACCTGCAGAGCCGTGAGATGTCGGTGGGCTTGGGCCCGTCAAAGGGAAAGGATTTCGCGACGACGATCGGCCCGTGGATCACGACGGCAGACGAGCTCGAAGACCGCACGGACGACGGCCGGCTTTCCCTCGAGATGAGCGTCTCGATCAACGGAGTCGAGGTCGGTCGTGACTCGAGCGCGAACATGTCGTGGACCTTTCCGCAGCTGCTCGCGCATGCCTCGCGCGCCGCGACGGTGGGGGCGGGCGACATCCTCGCCTCGGGCACGTGCTCGGGCGGCTCGCTCGGCGAGATCTGGGCGCGGAGCGGCATGCGCACCCCTCCGCCGCTTGTGCCCGGCGATGTCGTGACGATGCAGATCGAGGGGCTCGGCCGCATCAGCAATCGCGTCGTCGAACCCGAACTCGCGCCCGAACGCGTGCAACCACTGCAGAGGAGCAACGCGTGAGCGATGTGATCACGATCGACCCCGCGACCGGGGCTGAGCTGGGGCGGTACCCCGGATTGGATTCCGCGGGCATCGACAGTGCGCTCGACGACGCCGCTCGCGCGCAGACGGCCTGGGCCGAGGTGCCGATCGCCGAACGCGCCGAATTACTCCGCGTCCTCGGCAGGTTGCTGCGCGATGAGGCCGAAGAGCACGCGAGGCTGATCAGCCGCGAGATGGGCAAGCCGGTCACCGAGGCGCTCGCAGAAGTGCGTAAGTGCGCTCTGACATGCGACTACTACGCCGATCACGTTGAGGAGTTCTTGGCCGACCAGCCGGTGCACACCGAGGCATCGGCGTCGTATGTGACGTACGAGCCGCTCGGTGTGGTGCTCGCGGTGATGCCGTGGAACTTCCCGTATTGGCAGGTCATCCGCTTCGCGGCCCCCACGCTCGCTGCCGGTAACGGCGGGCTGCTCAAGCACGCGTCCAACGTGACCGGATGCGCCCTCGCCATAGCCGACGTTATTCGGCGAGCGGGCTTTCCTGACGGACTCTTCCAAACCCTCGTGCTCACGGGTCACGGCCAGGTCGACGAGATCGTCGCCGATCCGCGCGTAGCTGCGGTCACCCTCACCGGCTCCGAGGGCGCCGGTGCGAGCGTCGCGGCCGCGGCGGGGAGGGCGCTGAAGAAGACCGTGCTCGAACTCGGCGGGTCTGACCCGTTCGTGGTGCTGGGCGATGCCGACATCGAGAAGGTCGCTCCCCTCGCCGTGCGAGCACGGTTCGTCAACACCGGCCAGAGTTGCCTCTGCGCCAAGAGGTTTCCGGTCGAAGGCACTGTCATCGACGAGTTCGAGCAGCGCGTCCGCGACCTCGTCTCTGCCCTGCGAGTGGGTGACCCTCTCGACCCGGCCACGCAGATCGGCCCTCTCGCCAAGCCGTCATTCGTCGACGATATCGACCGCCAGGTAAGCGAGTCGGTTTCGATGGGTGCGCGCGTCATCGCGGGCGGCTACCGCATCGAGGGTCCCGGAAACTATTACGCCCCCACCGTGCTGGCCGACGTCACGCCTGAGATGCCGGTATTCCGTGAAGAAACCTTCGGGCCGGTGATGGCGATCGTCCGGGCGGACGATGCCGCGCATGCCATCCGGTTGGCCGATGACACCCGATATGGACTCGCGGCGAGCGTCTGGACAGCAAACATGGAACGCGGCCTGGAGTTGGGGCGCGGCATCCACTCGGGTGCGCTCTTCGTCAACGCCGTCGTCGTGAGCGACCCGCGGCTGCCTTTCGGTGGCGTGAAGCTGTCGGGGTACGGTCGGGAGCTCAGCCGTGAGGGGATGCTGGAGTTCACAAACGTGCGCGCCGTCTGGGCGATGCGGACCATTGCATAGGCGGTGTCCCTAGGATGGGGTCGCTGTGACCGACATTCGCAAACTGGATCTCAATCTCGTCGTGGTGCTCGACGCACTCCTCGCCGAGCGCAACCTCACACGCGCAGGGGAGCGGGTCGGCATGACTCAGCCGGCCGTGAGCAGTGCGCTCACGCGGCTGCGCGAGCTGTACGACGACCCGCTGCTCCAGCGCGAAGGACGCGGGTTCGTGCTCACACCTCATGCGGAGTCGCTCATCCCGTTGGTCGCGGAATGCATGGCCGAGGTGACGCGCACCTTCGATGTACTGCCGGAATTCGACCCAACAACGAGCACCCGCACGTTCCTGGTCTCGGCGTCTGATTACGTACTGTCCGAGATCACCAGCCCGCTGCTGTCGGTTCTCGCCCGCGAAGCTGCGCACACGAAGGTCGAATTCGACCCGCTTCCCGTCGAGGCGATGGTGTCGCCTGTCGACCTCCTCCGGCGCGACATCATGATCGTCGGCACTGGGCGCGGGGTGCCCGGCAAGCGAGCTTCCCTGTTCGCCGACCGATTCGTGTGCGTAGTCGACGGTTCCAATCCTGCGCTTCGCGATGGTGCGCTCTCGCTCGAGGCACTCACTCGTCTCTCGCATGTGCGCTCAGTGTTCGGCCCGCAGGTCTCGACGCACGTCGATGACATGCTCAGCGCCGCCGACCTCTCGCCCCGTGTTGCGCTCACCGTGCAGGGGTTTCTGCCGGTGCCTTTCGCCATCGCCGGCACGCCCTGGGTCGGCTGGGTGCCCGAACGCACAGCCAATCGTTACGCGACATCTCTCGGGCTCGTAATCGCCCACACGCCGATCGAACCGAGCGTGCTCGTCGAGGCGGCGCACTGGCATCCGTCGAAGTCGGCTGACCCTGCACTCCAATGGCTCGTCAGGCAGTTGAGAACGGCCGCCGAACTCGTCGAGTTCGGAATGAACGGCGATGAACTCGACTGAGATCTCATGACCCTGGCGCGAGGAGCCCGCTTTCGTAGGCGAGTATCACGAGCTGCGCACGATCATGGGCGTAGACCTTGGTCATGATGCGATTCACATGGGTCTTTGCTGTGTGTGGGGAGATGTGCAAGTCGCTCGCGATCTCTTGGTTGGATCTGCCTCGACCGACGAGCAGCAGTACTTCGCGCTCCCGGTCGGTGAGGATTGCGAGTTCGGGCGGTATCGGTCGGCTTCCCTCAACCGCCTGCGTGACCGGAGTGACGTACTTGGTGATGAGGCTGCGGGTGGCGATCGGCGACAACAGCGCGTCACCCGCGTTCACGGCGTGCACCGCGTAAACGATCTCGTCGGGCTCCGAGCCCTTGCCGATGAAGCCGCTTGCGCCAGCCCGAAGCGCGGCGACGATGTACTCGTCCTCCTCAAAAGTGGTGAGAATCAGCACTTTCGTGGCAGTGAGGGCGGCGTCAGCACAGATCCGCTCCGTCGCGCCGATGCCGTCTAGTCGTGGCATCCGGATGTCCATGACGACGACGTCAGGGCGGAGTCGCGCGGCTGCCGAGACGGCTTCGACGCCGTCGACCGCTTCGCCCACGACGGTGATGCCCGACGCGTGCGACAAGATGTCTGAGACCGCCTGCCGGATGAGCGCTTGATCATCAACGACGAGCACGGTCGTCATCAGTCGTCCTCTCTGCTCAGCGGGACGGTCGCCGCCAGCCGCCACCCACCGGCGGCCGGGCCTGCCTCAACGACCCCGCGGATCGTTGCAACACGTTCGCGCAACCCGACCAGTCCAAGACCCGACCCGATTTCGACCGGTGTCGTTGGGGGACTTCGATCGGTGGAGGCCGCGGCCGCAGGCACCGGGTTGGTCACGATGATCCTCATCAGGTGCTCGTCGACGTGGATCAGCACGTGGGCGCGGGACTCTGCGCCGTGCTTGTGGGCATTTGTCAGGCCTTCCTGGATCACGCGGTACGCAACGAGGCTCGTCGCCCCGCCCACGGTGGACAGTGCACCCTCCTCACGCACGGTGACTGCGAGGCCCGCGTCGCCGAACTGAGTGACGAGATCATCCAGCCGATCCAGGCCGGGTTGGGGCGAGATCGGGACTTCAGCACCGTCGTCGGTTCGCAGGATTTCGAGCAGAGCGGCAATCTCCCCCAGCACCGTCCGCGCCGCGACGCGGATCGTTCGGACCGCCTCCTGAGCGGCCGCCGGCCTCGTCTCGATCGCGGATGACGCCACTCCTGCGTTCAGATTGATCACCGCGATCTGATGCGCGACAGCGTCATGCAGGTCCCGCGCGATACGGAGACGTTCTTCCGATACGCGCCTACGCGCCTCCGACTCCCTGGTCTGCTCAGCGCGCTCAGCGCGCTCGGTGATCGCGACGATGTACTCGCGTCGGAACCGTGTGCCGTCGCCCGCTGCCGCCGCGAAAGCAAGCGTGACAGCGGCAGCAAACACGCGTGGGTCGAGAACGCTGCCGAGCGAGGCGAGCACATTGATGAGGATCACCGCGCCGATCGCGACGAGCGCCACGATCAGTGTCGTCGCGCGAGGCAAGCGGTTCCCGACCGCGAACATTGCAATCGCGATGGCGAGTACGATCCCTGGCCAGAGTGTCCAGGTGAACGCCGCCAGTGCGTAAAGCGCCACGCAGGCGAAAAGTGCGGGGATTGGCCACCTCCTCCGAAACAAGAGGACCACTGCGGGGGCCACCACGAGGGCAAGCGTAAGCATGTTCGCCGGCCGTAACCCATTGTCAGAGAACGGTACGAAGCCCGACGCGATGATAAAGACCGCGGCACCGGCGTCGCCGATTCGCGGAAGCGCCCGGGAGTACCAGGACACAGGGCGAACGCCCCGCTCTTCGTCTCGTGTCATTGCTCCAGTGTGGCGCGCGACGAGCCGGGCGGCGTTCCGCGCACGCGGCATCCGTCGTACCGCGCTCGCGGTAGCCGAAGTGTCCTCAAGTGGGTGATGCCTGACAAGGCGCAAGCGGCGACGCTGGAAGTCCACTTGATACAGCGGCACAGAGGAGCCACACATGACAACCCCCATAATCTCGGTCAGGGACGTGCACAAGTCCTATGGCGGAGGTCAGAACCGCTTTGACGCGCTCAAAGGCGTGACGTTCGACATCCACAAGGGCGAGAGCATCGCGATCGTCGGCAAGAGCGGGTCTGGCAAGTCCACACTGATGCACGTGATTGCCCTGCTCGACGCCCCGACTTCCGGCGTTGTCGAGCTGGAAGGCGTCGACACGACTGCGCTGCGCGGCGGCCGCCTCAACCGCACCCGCAACAAGACCTTCGGGTTCGTGTTCCAGCAGTTCTTCCTGACAGGGAATTCGTCTGTGCTCGAGAACGTGATCCTTCCGCTCAAGATCGCCGGCGTCGGGCGTGCAGAGCGCAAGAGCCGCGGCCTCGCCGCTCTCGAGCAGCTTGAACTCGCCGACAAGGCGAAGAACAAGGCCTTGAATCTTTCCGGTGGTCAGAAGCAGCGCACAGTCATCGCACGGGCCCTTGTGAACAGTCCGCGGATCATCTTCGCCGACGAGCCGACGGGCAACCTCGACACCGTGACGGGGGCCATCGTCGAAGACATACTCTTCGACCTGAACCGCGAGAACGGGATCACCCTCATCGTCGTCACACACGATGAGGACCTCGCTGCTCGTTGTGATCGCCGCCTCTACATCCGCGACGGCCTTCTGGTCGAAGACTCTGCGGCGGTGGCCGCATGAGAACCATCGACATCTTCGGATCGGCCATCTCGAACACGTTCCGCTCGAAGACGCGCACGATCCTGACCATCCTCGCGATATTCGTCGGCGCGTTCACCCTCACGCTCACGAGCGGCCTCGGAACGGGCATCAACGCCTACATCGATGACACGGTCACCTCGATCGGAGCGTCTGATGTGATGACAGTCACTAAGACCCAGGGCGGCGCGACCGGTGTCGCGGCTGATGGGCCGGTCGAATACAACCCGGACGCCATTGCCAGCGAGCAGCCCGGTGCTCCCGGATCGACCGTCGTCGCACTCAGCCCGGCCGATCTCGAGACCCTCGCGGGAATCGAGGGAGTGGTTGACGTAGAACCCACGCGCTCGATCTCGGTGGACTACATCCAGGCGGGCGACGGGAGGAAGTACGTCATCGGGGTGGGGAATCTGATCGCCGGGCAGACGATCCCGCTGGACGCGGGAGCCGAACCCGACGACGGCACCGCTGACCTGCAGCTCGTCCTGCCCGTCTCGTTCGTCGAGCCTATGGGGCTCGGCGACGCCGACAGCGCCATCGGGCAGTCGGTGACCATTGCGATCACGGATGCCGAACGTATGCAGCACCTGATCGACGCCACCGTCGTCGGCGTCGCCGAGGAGGGCCTCGCGTCGCCGGCGGGCGCCAGCCTCGTGCCCAACACCGCCCTCAGCGATGAACTCTTCGACACGCAGAACGTCGGCGTGCCCGCAGACCAGGCGGAGCGCTACGCGCAGGCGAGCGTCTTCTTCGATCCCGCTGCTACGGATGCTGACATCTCGGCGCTCAAGGATCGCCTCGCTGACGAGGGTTTCACCGCTTCGACCGTCGCCGACCAGCTCGGCATGTTCAAGACCGTGATCGACGGGATCGTGCTCGTCCTGAACGCGTTCGCGATCATCGCGCTGTTGGCGGCTAGCTTCGGCATCGTGAACACGCTCTTCATGTCGGTTCAGGAGCGCACGCGAGAGATCGGCCTTATGAAGGCCATGGGAATGGGCAACGGACGCGTGTTCAGCCTATTCAGCATCGAGGCGGCCTTCATCGGCTTCCTCGGCAGCGCAATCGGGGTCGTCATCGCGATGGTGGCGGGCTCCGCAATCAGCTCCGTACTGTCGGGGTCGCTGCTGGCCGACCTGCCTGGACTGACGCTGATCGCGTTCGACCCGATCGCGATCGTCGTCATCGTCCTGATCGTCATGGCGATCGCTTTCCTCGCCGGCACCCTGCCGGCCGCACGCGCGGCCCGTGCTGACCCGGTCGAATCGCTCAGGTACGAGTAACGGGAACGGTATGTGAGAGCGGGCGGCCTGCACCGCTCTCACATACCCTCGATGCATCAGCGGGTGACGAGCGCTGGCGGCTACGTTGGCGCCTGACGGCGAGCTCGACACGGGCGCGCGCCGGCAGCGACACGTGACCTGCTGCGGGCCTGATCAGTTCTCAACACGTGTGCCGAGCGCGATGTATTCGAGGAGATCGGCCAAGCTGAGCAGATCCTCCGCGAAGTGACTGTGTCCGTGGGCGATCCGCACCACCTCGTTCGGGAAGCGTGCGGCCAGCGCCTCTTTGAACCGCGTCGTCGGAGTGTGCCAGGGTCGGAACGGCGCGTGGCCCTGTCAGGGCGGATCTGCGGCATAGAACGCAGCTTCGGCCTCACTTCGGGTCGCAACGTCAGCCAGGACAAACAGCACGAAGTCTTCGTCGCTGTCTTCAATCACGAGGTACTCGGGCATGTGGGCCGCGACTTCCCCAGGCCACGAGGTCTCGCGCGTCGACCGGTCGCGATCAAGTCGCGTCCCTGAAATCGTCACCCAGTTGTGGAGCCGTTGCCGGGGGTCTTCAAAATCACGGTGCCAGCCGACCGGTGCGGATCCGTGTTGGTCGGGGTCGTAGGCGCAGAGCCAGTGCAGGTGCAGCGCGGAGAGTTCCCAGACGAGTTCGGGATGACGCGATCAAGTCCTCTCAGGATATTCGGCGGCAGGAGCACACACAACCAAATGGCGTCGATCCGCGAGAAAGCGTTAGCACTGGCCGCGCATGTTCTGGATGTGCTGCTCGCCGTATCGGAGGCGGCAGAGTCGGGCCGATCGGTCGACGTCGCCTCCACCGTCTCGAAACCGGTACCACTCACAGAGAACTGGGATCCCGTGGCGGCGACTCTTTAGGCTGAGGCCAGGACGAACGATGAGCTGGCGCCGCCGGGGGTCGGGTGCGGCGCTTCGCGCGACTTCCGATCCATCCATCACAACGACCGGCAAGGGACTCCGACGTGCCCACACTTCTTCAGCTGGACTCCTCCGCCGATCTCACGAACTCTCGCACCCGCGCGCTGACGGCCGCGACCGCAGAAGCGTGGCGCGAGCGCGGCAGCGACTACCGGGTCGTCGTCCGCGATCTGCATGTCGATCCCTTGCCGCATCTGCGCACGACGGCGCAACACTGGCCGCCTCGCCTTCGCGGCGGTGCAACCGTGCCTGATGATCTGGAGGAGCTGCAGAGGTCGATACTCGAAGAGCTGATTACGGCCGACGCCCTGGTGATCGGCGCGCCGATGTACAACTACTCGATGCCGTCGACCCTGAAAGTCTGGGTGGACCTCATCCATGTTCCTGGGGTCACAGCACCTTTCGATGAACAGACCCAGCCGCTCGCGGGCCGCCCGGTTGTCATCGCGACCGCACGTGGCGGTGCCTACGACCCCGGCACTCGCACGGAGGGCTGGGACCACGTTGTTCCTCCTCTCCGGCTGGTCCTCGGCGAGGGGCTCGGGATGACGGTTCACGTCGTGGCGACGAGCCGCACGCTTCACGAACGCCTGCCCGATCTCGGCAGCGAGCAGGCAGAGAAAGAGTTCCAGACAGCGCTGGCGCAGGCGACCCGACTCGGAGCGACCCTCTGAGCATGGATCTCAGAGGCGTGGCCCGCCAGTGAGGCGTCAGCGGTCGACGGTCGCGCTCGACTTCCATGCATGCCAGCGGGTGATGTCGATGATCGCGGTCCAGCTTTCGCGGTTTCGGTCCGCATACTCGTGACCCGTGTACCGGCGCGCCAGACGATCGATGTCCTCGAGCCCGATATCCGGACGTATCTCGCGCACCGTGCCCGTCACTGAGACGTGCGCGTACCAATTGTCGGCGTCGAACACAGTCAGTGCGATGCGCGGATCCAGGCGCAGGTACTTGAGCCGGGCGCGAGTTCCATCCATGTTGAGGAGGAGCGTGTCATCGTCGGTCACCTCGTACCACGTCGCCGCAGTGTGCAACTCGCCGTTCGGCTTGATGGATGCGACGACCGCAGGGTTCGGACGGCGAAGGAATTCGGTCAGGTGCGCAGGAAGGGGGGATAGGGGCATGCCAGGTTCCGTCTCTCGCGGCGAGGATTGCCAGCACTCCATGGTCTGCTCAGTGGATCCACTGTTGGTGGCCCTGTTCAGATAATCGACACCCGAGCCCATCGGCCGCTCCCGTGATTCACGATCGAAGGCACATTCCTGGTACCAACACGCGGCGGCCCCGGCGTGCTGAGACGCGCACACTCGACGAAAGGCTCAACGAATGCGTGAAGAGATCTACTGGCTCGTGACCTGCGTGGTCAAGCCAGGCAAGTTCGAAGAATTCACTCGCGTGGTGGAACCGCTCGTCGCGGCGACGAAGGCGGAGGAGGGCTCTCTCGCCTACGACTACACCGTCAACGAGGACCAGACGCTTGTTCACATCTTCGAGAGCTATCGCGACTCGGCCGCCGTCATCAGTCACGTGACCACCGTGTTCCCGGAGTTCGCCGACGGATTCCTGGAGTGCGTCGACATCACCGGGTTCACCGTCTTCGGCACCCCGAACGCCGAGGCCGAGCAGATCCTCGATGGTTTCGGATCCGCATACATGCGGCCTTTCGAGGGCTTCATCAGCAAGTAGCAGTGATCGGTGAGCCTGGGGGTCGCGTCGACGGCCTCAGCCCCTTCAATCGACGAGAGCGGTCAGATGTACACCGGAAACCCCGACGTCCCCGACGACGTGTTCGCTGACGTCCTCGCCGAGGTCCACGACTTCGTCCGCAGCCGTGTCGTGCCCCGAGAGCTCGAGATCATGGAGGCCGACGCGATTCCTGACGATCTCCGTCTCCAGGCGGCCGAGATGGGACTCTTCGGATATGCCATCCCTCAGGAGTGGGGCGGACTCGGACTCGACCTCGTGCAGGACGTGGAGGTCGCGATGGAACTCGGCTACACCTCGCTCGCCGTGCGGTCGATGTTCGGAACCAATAACGGCATTGCGGGCCAGGTGCTCGTCGGGTTCGGTACGGATGAGCAGAAGCAGGGGTGGCTCCCACGACTGGCGGAAGGTGAGGTCGCGTCGTTCGCTCTCACTGAGCCGGGAGCCGGCTCGGACCCCGCCGGACTGCACACCACGGCGACCAGGGATGCGGACGGCTGGGTGATCTCCGGCAACAAGCGGTTCATCACGAACGCGCCGGATGCCGATCTCTTCGTGACATTCGCGAAGCTACGTCCCGCACCCGAGAGCGGCCCCGGCATCGGCGTCTTCCTCGTTCCGGCCGATGCCGCAGGCATCGAGGTGGGTGTCAAGGACGCGAAGATGGGGCAGGAAGGGTCGCGTACGGCGGAGGTGACGTTTACTGACGTGCGCGTCGGAGGAGACGCACTGGTCGGTGGCGACGAGACGACCGGATACCGCGCGGCTATGACCTCGCTGGCGCGCGGAAGGATCCACATCGCTGCGCTCTCCGTCGGTGCGGCACAGCGCGCGCTCGATGAATCGGTCTCTTTTGCGCGCGCGGCCACGCAGGGCGGGACGCCGATCGGCAGCCACCAGTTGGTGCAGGCGATGCTCGCCGACCAGCAGACCGGTGTGATGGCGGGCCGTGCACTCGTCCGTGAGGCTGCACGTCTTTATGTCACGGGCGAGGACCGACGCATCGCACCGTCTGCCGCGAAACTCTTCTGCACCGAGATGGTCGGCGAGGTTGCCGACCTTGCCGTGCAGGTGCACGGCGGCATGGGCTACATGCGCGGCGTCGCGGTGGAAAGGATCTACCGGGATGTGCGTCTGCTGCGGCTCTACGAGGGCACCAGTGAGATCCAACGCCTCATCATCGGAGGCGGACTCGTGAGGGCCGCGACGTAACAGGACGTCCCGTCACCCGGCAGGCGGGCGCAGAACGACCCCTACTCCGCGTCATCGAGGCGGAAGCCGACTTTGAGAGTCACCTGAAAGTGGTGGAGCGCGCCGTCCTCGACATGTCCTCGCGTGGAAACGACCTCGAACCAGTCGATATTCCGCAGTGTGCGGGATGCTCGTTCCAGGCCGCTTCTGATCGCGGCGTCTGTCCCCTCTGCGGAGGTTCCGACGATCTCGGTGACGCGGTAGGTGTGGTTCGACATCGGTGATCCCTTCGACCCCGGCGTCGTCGCCGAGGGTCCTCCGACCATAGTCCGCCGGTTGTCAACCGCTCAACGACTGTTCAACGACTGAACGCTCGAGCGACGACGGCCTTCCGCCGACCACGCTCGTTCGCGCATCGCTGAACACCAAGAGCGTCGAGACAGTCTGCCTAGGGCCAAAGCGAGTGCTCATAGGCACGCATCTGTGTAAATCCTGAACAGCGACGATTGCCGCGTGCGGATCGGAGTCGATGATTGCACCGCGGGCTGCGCTGACCGGTTCACCCGAGACGGTCCATCGGCGGACGACGGCGCTGCACATGGCTGGACGTGGCTCACCGCTGAGCCCAGCCGGCTTCGCACCAACGAAGCAATCGCACACTATGCAAGGGAGCACAGTAAAGATGAGAACGCAAAGATCCCTCTCCTGGCGGGCATTCGCCGGAGCAGTGCTCGCGATCGGGCTGACAGTCGGCGCCATCGGCTGCAGTTCCGGATCGTCGAACACCGGAACCGGTGCCGAGGGCGAATCTGGAGGCGGCACAGGCTCGCTGGAAGGCAACGGCGAACTCCTCAAGATCTTCATGCCCACGACCTCGAACGTCTACCTCGCCGCAGCCGCAAAGGCCGCCGAAGCCCGGGCAGAGGAGCTCGGCTACACCACGAGCATCGTCGAGAACAACTTCAGTCAGACCGAGATGGACCAGCAGGTCCAGGAGTGGCTGGCAACGGGTGAAGAAGCCGCCGCGGTGATGTTCTGGCCGGCTTCCGCTGCCAACGCGACGGCATCGATTCGCGCGCTGTCGAGGGTGGCGCCCGTCCTGCAGTGGAACCAGCTGATCGATCCGGCAGCCGAGGACTTCATCGAGATCGGCTATGCCGGCGTCTCGGATCTCGGCATCGGCGATCAGGCGGGCAAGGACACGCTCGCCCAGATCGAGAAGCTGACCGCGGAGGGATATCAGTTCAAGGGACCCGACGGTCTGCCGAACGTTCTGGAGATCGCCCTGGGATCGGGCGACTACGCCGCCGGCGAGGACCGTCACAACGCGTTCATGGAGGTCGTCGAAGGAAAGGTGAACTTCCTCGGTCGCGAAGGCTCCGCCGAATTCGATGCGCAGGGCGCCTACACCGCCGCAAGCACAGCGATCCCCAAGTACCTCTCCGAGGGCATCGACTTCATCTACGTCCAGACCATGGACATGGGCAACGGAGTCGTCCAGGCGGCCGAGCAGAACGGACTCAAGCCCGGCGAAGACGTCTTCCTCATGACGGGTACCTCGTCCGGTTCCACCGACAATCTCCGTTCGGGCAAGATCACGACCGCCGTGCTGCAAGCGCCCGCCATCGAGGGAACGCTCATCGTCGACAACGTGGCCCAGTACCTTGCCACCGGAGAGATCACTGATGGAGAGATCACGATCGCGTCCGACGAGGAGAAGCCGGAGCTGGCTATGGAGCCGCCGACGCGGGTCACCTACATGATGAACCCGACAGTCACCGGCGAGAACATCGACTCGTTCAAGATCTGGGGCTGGGACTTCTTCCAGCTGATGGGCGACGCGGCCTCCTGACAAGGACGCCGGCAAGCGGGTTCCGGGGCCTCCACGAGACCCCGGAACCCACTGGGCGTCTCAGGTCTCACGCCGGCGCCGGCCGCCCACATCGAACGAGGAGAAGCCATGAACTCGACAGCTCCGTACCGCCTGGAGGCGACGGGCATCTACAAGTCCTATGGTGCGGTCAGCGCGCTCATCGACGTGCACATCACGCTCCGGCCCGGCGAGGTGATGGCGCTGCTGGGCGAGAACGGCGCAGGCAAGAGCACGATCGTCAAGATCATCTCCGGGCTCGTCAGCAGTGACGAAGGAACCATCCAGATCGACGGTGAGGACGTCCAGCTGAACTCGGTGAACGCGTCGCAAGCAGCCGGAATCGCCGTCGTGCAGCAGGAGTTCAGCACGGTCGGCACGCTCACTGTCGCGGAGAATCTCGTTCTCGGTCAGCGCGGCGCGCCATGGTGGTGGGGGCCGCGCAGGCTCAACACGTCCGCGAAGGCGATTCTCGCTCGGGTCGGCCTCGCAGACCTCGACCCGAGTACCCTCATCGAGAAGCTCTCCGTGGCGGAGATGCAACTGGTGGAGATCGCGCGCGTGCTGGCCAAAGATGCCAAGATCGTCATCTTCGACGAACCCACCGCGGCACTCTCGGATGCCGAGATCGAGCGCGTGCTGAGGGTCGTCAAGCAGCTGGCCGCTGAAGGCCGAAGCATCATCTACGTGACCCACCGGCTGGGGGAGGTGTTCGAGATCGCAGACCAGGTCGTGATTTTCCGCAACGGACGCAGCCAGCCGTCACAGGATGTGGCCGACCTCAACGTCGACAAAGTCGTGACGCTGATGATCGGTCGCGAACTGGGCGACCTCTACCCGCCGCGCGCCGCGGTTCTGGGCGAAGTCGTGCTCGAGACCCGCGGCCTCAAGGTCGCGGGCATGCGCGGCGAGGTCAACCTGAAGCTGCGCCGTGGGGAGATCCTCGGATTGACGGGTCAGCTGGGCTCCGGAACGACCGAGATCATGAAGGCGATTGCAGGAACGGAAGACGTCCTCACGGGGACCGTCGAACTCGATGGAGCCCCCTTGGATCTCGGGGGCCGCCGCCGTGGCATCCGCTCCGGAGTCGCGTACTGCTCGCCGGACCGGAAGAAGGACGGGATCTTCCGGGGCGCCAGCATTCGGCAGAACCTCTCCTCCCCGTGGCTGCGCCGCGTATCTCGCCTGGGCGTAGTAAATGGCAAGCAGGAGAACAACGAGGCCGTGCGCAGTGCATCTCACTTCGCGCTCGATCAGACGCGGATGAATGCGCTGGTCGGCAACTTGTCGGGAGGAAACCAGC
>Ga0190275_10002220_pt1 | contig 14023 bp, 10 predicted proteins | sample Popmic550T_FD_133745 | JGI IMG/M metagenome (GOLD analysis project Ga0190275, IMG submission 133745) | Populus adjacent soil microbial communities from riparian zone of Yellowstone River, Montana, USA - 550 T | ecosystem: Environmental > Terrestrial > Soil > Riparian zone > Trees stand | place... | reverse complement strand
CGAAGACCCCAGTACAGCGGAGTTCACCGAACTGGTGACCGCAGCCGAGCCGGGTCAGACCTGATAGCCGACCCGTTTGAGGCCGTTGACGAAGCTCGACTCGAGGCGCTCCGGTTCGCCGACCACCCGCAGACCGGGCGCCTGCCGGAGCAACTCACGGAAGACGGCGGTGAGTTCGATCCGGGCCAGGAACGCACCCAGGCAATGATGTGGCCCGCCGGCGCCGTACCCGACGTGCGGGTTCGGATCGCGGGTCACGTCGAACCGGTCCGGATCGGCGAACACCAACTCGTCCCGGTTGGCCGACCAGTAGAACAACAGCACGCGATCGCCCTCGAAGTACTGGTTCCCGTTCAGCTCGCAGTCGCGGCTGACCGTCCGGCGCATCCAGACCGTCGGCGAGGTGAGCCGGACGATCTCCTCGGCCGCGGTCCCGCCGTACCGGTCGTAGTCGGCGAGCAACAGGTCACGCTGCTCCGGATTGTCCTGCAGCAGCAGGAGCCCGTTGCTGATCGCGTGCCGGGTGGTCTCGTTGCCGGCCACCAGCAGCAGGATGAAAAACGATGCCACCTCGGCGGGCGTCAGCCGTTCGCCGTCGATCTCGGCCTGCACCAGGGCGGTGGCGAGGTCGTCGCGCGGATCGGTCTCCCGCTGCTTGACCAGGTCGGCGATCAGCTGGATCAGGTCGGCCCCGGCAGTGAGGATGTTTGTCGCCAGGTCCGGCTGCCCGGCTGCGTACTCCGGATCGAAGGCGCCCAGGATCCGGCTGGACCGGCTGAAGACGAAGTCGTACTCCGACGGCGGTACCCCGGTCATCGCGCAGATGATCCGCAGCGGGAGCGGCGCCGCGACCCGGGCGACAAAATCCCCTTCACCGGCGCGGACCGCGTCGGTGACCAGCTCCGCGGCGAGCTGGTCGATCGTGCCGGTCAGTTTGGTCAGAGTGCGCGGCGCGAACGCCCGGGTGACGATCCGGCGGACCCGCCGGTGCCGGTCACCGTCCATGCTGAGCAGCGAGCTGAAGCCCTCGTTGAACTCCACCGGCAGGTCCATCACGCTGACCGCTCCCGGCCCGGACAGAAAGTCTTCCGGCCGCCTGGTCGCTCCCTCGACGTCCGCGTGCGTCACCAGCGCCTTGAAGCCCTGCCCACTCGGCAACCCCCACTCGGCTTTACTGCCGCCGGGATAGAACCTCGGCATCGGCTCCGAGCGCAGGACCGCGAACGCCGCGGCCCGGTCGGCCTCCGGAAGCCCCCAGAAGGCCGACGACGCCAGGTCGATCTCCTGCAGCGGCCGAACACTCATCGCACTGCTCCCGGCAACTGGTCACGGCGAAGCTTTCCACTGGTCCGGCGCGGCAGTTCGTCGACCAGGGAGAACGACAGTGGCACCTTGCCAGCGGTCAGATTCGTCCGGCAGAAGTCCTGCAACTCGCTCACCTCGACCGGAGCGGCGGGGACAACAAGCGCGTGCACGCTCTGCCCGAGGTACTCGTGCGGCACGCCGGTGACGGCGACGTCGGCGACTCCCGGGTGGGTGGACAACACCTGTTCGATCTCGGCGGGATAGACGTTCTGCCCGCCGACGTTGAGCACGCTGGACCGCCGGTCGACCAGATACAGATAGCCGTCGGCATCCAGCCGGCCCAGGTCGCCGATGGACAGGTAGCCATCGCGCTCCGCCAGCTCCGGCCCGGTGCCGATGTACTGCGGCTGGTGCCCGTCGCGGAAGAAGATCTCACCGACCTCCCCTGGCCCCACCGGCTCACCCTGCTCGTCGAGGAGCCGGATCGCGCCCTCGGCCGGCCGACCGACGCTGCCCGGATGCTTGAGCCACTCGTCACCGCGGATGGCCACCGAACCGACCCGTTCCTGGCTCGCGTAGTCCTCGTAGACCCGTTCCGGGCCGAGCAGTTCGATCCAGCGCCGCTTGACGTTTTCCGGGCAGGGTCCCGCCCCGTGGTACAGCGACTCGATGCTGGACAGGTCGTAGTCGGCCAGGCCCGGTACGTCGAGCAGCATCCGCAGGTACGTCGGTACGATCCGGACGTGCTGCACGCCGTACTCGGCGACGAGCTTCGGCCACAGCGAGGGGACGAACCGCTCCATGATCACCACCTGGTGATCGAGGGCAAGTCCTTGGTAGAGCGCACCGAAACCCGCGTGGTACATCGGCAGTACGACCAGCTGGACCTGGCCGGGACGCACGCCGTGGGAGATGTCGTTCGGCGACAGGAAGCGGCCGTCCTCGTACGCCCAGGGCTTGGCTCGCAGGATCACTCGTGGGCGGCCGGTGGTGCCGCCGGTGAGTGATGCCGACCGTGGGGTGCCGGCAGGTTCGCGCGGACGTGGGTCGTCGCCGTACCAGTCGAGTGAGTCGATCAGGACATGCTCGCCGATCGCAGCGCGGAAGGATGCCAGCTCCCGGCCGGAGGCGGCCGAGTCGATCGGGATCACCAGCGCGCCGAGCTTCCAGGCACCGAGCGTGGCCCGGACATGGTCGAGTCCGGCCGGCAGCGCGACGGCGACGGTGCTGTCGGCGGTGACGCCCAGCCGGGCGAGGCCGTCGGCGGCCCGGTTCGAGTCGCGTTCGAGCTCGGCCCAGGTCAGGATGGACCGCTCACCGCGGGGCGGGACGCTGACCACGGCTGTCCGGTCCGGGTGCTCGGCGGCCAGCTGAGCTGTCCGGGTGCCGATCGTGATCGGGGCGGGCGGCATCTATCTCCTCGGCTCGCGGGAACACTTCGGGGCGCAACTTACCCGGCGCAGGGTCGGCACGGCGGAGTATTCGATCCTGATGGAAGGGTCCGGCCGGGGACCGCGACCGCGACTAGCGTTGGTGTTTCTGGGGAAGCGACAGTGAGGATCGATGCCTTGAGCAACAACTCGCCGAACTTGTTCGCCGGCGCCGCCGAGTACTACGTCCGGTACCGCAGTGAGTACCCGGCCGCGATCTTCGCCGAGCTGGCTGCCCGGCTCGGGCTGGACGGCCGGCAGACCGCGCTCGACCTCGGTTGCGGTCCGGGGATGGCGACCTTCGGACTCGCCGCCCGGGTCGCCGCCGTCACCGCCGTCGACCCCGACCCCGGCATGCTCGCCGCGGGTCGCGAGCTGGCAGCGGCGAAAGGTGCCACCGGCATCGACTGGCGCGAAGGCAGCTCACAGACCCTGGCCGGACTGGGGGTCGGTCCGTTCGACCTGGCACTGATGGCCGCCTCGTTCCACTGGATGGACCGGCCGGCGACCCTGGCAACGCTGGAGGAGCTGATCAATCCGGGCGGCGCCGTCGTGATCATCACCGGCAGCATGAGCGGATTGGCCCGGGACACCCCGAACCGGCCGGACTGGGCCGAGGCCGCCTACGTGACACGGAATCGTTGGGTCCCGTCCCGGCGACGCTGGTACGGCGACACGGCGAACGACTCACGGACCTACACCAAGCAACGCGGCGAGAACCGGGCGGCGCTCGCAGCGTCCTCGTTCGCGGACATCGAGTCCTACCAGCTGCACTGGCAGCGTACCCACACGGTGGACGAGTTGATCGGTCTGCAGATGACCGTTCCGGACCTCACCCCGGCGGCGCTCGGCGACCGGTTCGAGGACTTCCGGGCCGAGCTGCGGGCGGCGCTGCTGGCGGCCCAGCCGGACGAGCTCTTCGTCGAACCGATCTGGACCCAGGTCCTGATCGGGCGCCGGCCGACGGACTGACTGATGGACGTCGGCCAGCTGCTCTCGTCCGACCCGATCGTCCGCCTCAACGCCGCTCCGCCCGGCAGCCCGGGAGTTCCGCTCGCCGGGTTGGCCGCGCTCAGCTGTCCGGAGCCGCTCGAGTATTTCGTCCGTCCGCTGCTGCGGGTCTTCCGCACCGGGCTCGACAAGTACGGCCTGCTGCTCGTCGATGCCGGGTCGCCGGCGAACCACTTCGAGGTCGACACCGACGGACGGCCCACCGGCCGGGTACTGATCAACACCCCGGACCGATTGACCACGGGCGGACCAACAGCCGTCGAGCTGCTGGCGGAGTTGCTCGGGATACCCATCCCTGCCGAGCTGATCCGGGCCGAGTTGCGCTTCCTGCGGCCGGCGACTGCCGAGTTGCTCGGGGCGGACGAGCGCTGGGCGCCGTACGTCCACTCCGTACCGGCCCGTGATCAGGAAGCTCTCGAAGCGGCGACCGAGTTGGTCAGAAGCAGGCAGGCCGCGCGGCGGCGAGGTGCGGACCTCCCCGTCCCGGTGGTCCGGTACACCGGGCCACGGCCGCCCGGCTGGGCCTCCTTCGAGGCGGAGATCTTTCACCTCGGCGGCCGCCTGACCAGCCGGGCATCAGTCGCCGGAACCGTCGCGGAACTGCGGAACCAGAGCCTCGAGCGAGCCCCGCACGGCTGGGGCGACGAGCCGGCGACCTCTCACCAGGCGACGATGGCGACGCTGCGAGTGGCTGAGCTGCGGCCCGCGCCGCTCGTGGACCGGGATGCGGTCCAGCTGTCTGCCCGGCAGACCGACCAGCTGGTCAGCCAGCTGGTCAGCACCGCCCACCAGGCCTCCGCGTCGCTCGCCGAAAAGGTGCTCAGGGCAACGACAGATCCGTTGGACCGGATCTACGAGGTGATCCAGCGACGGCCGTTCCGGGCCGGGTCCCGGGCGAACTACCGGCCGGCCGACGCGCGGCGCGACTTCGGCGCCGCGGTCGACCGGGGTGAGCCGTTGCGGCTGTGCATGATGTGGTTCGCCGTCAAACACGACAGCAACCGGCTGAAAGCGTCCGGTCCGCTGCCCGACCTGGCCGAGCTCTCCATGCTGGTCCGGATCGTCGAACTGGTCAGGACGCTGCGCGCCGTGTATCCGCCGGGCGTCCGCGACTTCCATCTGCTCAACGACGGCGAGCACTTCCGCCCCCATCCGGACACCAGGTTCGCCGACGGGCTGCGCACCCTGCACCGGTACGCCGAAGCAGTCGGTGCGGACTTCCTCCAGCTGGGCACCATCGATGAGCTGGCGAACCGGGTCTACGAACCGCACATACTCCGTGGGCATGCGAAGCTGAAGGCGGATGTCCGCGCGGCGTACGCCAAGTCCTTCGAGAGCCTGGACATCACCGGCGACCCGATCGGCACCCTGCGCCTGGCCGCGGCGGCAGACCCGCTGCGCAACTTCGTGTCGCTGTTCCGGTCCATGGTGTTCTCGGTACCAGTCCCGGGCGGTCCCTCCACGCAGTGGTCCCAACGAGTCTTCGCCGAGCTGTATGAGGTCGGCCCCGCTGTGCCTGCCGACCTGCGAGCCGCCCGGCAGGCGGTTCTGCGAACGGCTTGGTCAGATGCCCTCGAATACCAGAGCACGTTGGCCGCGGATGCGGAGTACGGCTATCTGGACAAGCTCGTGCCGGGTTCGCTCCGCTTCACGCAGCGGCCCCGCCCTGGTCGCGCGGCCTTCGCCCCACTAAGCGGCGTTCCGGTGGCGCCCTGCCACGCGACCGGGGTGATCGATGCCCGCGGCATCGTGACGGACGACTTCTGGGTGGCCTTGCTCGACCAGGGCTTCGTACCGCTGTATTCACCCCTGCTCGGCAACTCACAACCGTTCGCGATGGTACCGGCCACCAGCATCACCGACGGCGCCTTCGAACTCCTCGACCAGACCCGGTTACGCACCAGATAGGGGTTTGCGGGAGACGAGGAACACGTGCGGGAGATTGTCCGGTACTTCGGGAAGCGGCGTCAGCAAGTCGTCCTGAGCCGCTAGATAGATGTCGGTCCAGCCGGCTTCGGCCAGTTGCTTCAGGAGCTGGTCAATGGGCACGACGATATTCGTCATGGTGGTCACGAACCTGTCGTAGCGACCGTCGTCGGCCTGGACGACTCCGGAGATTCGGTAGAAGCCGATCCCCAGGGACTCGTTCAGGGCGCCGCGGAACAGCAGCATCGCCTCGTCCGTCTCGCGGATCTGGACCGTGTTCATGCCGCGGAGTCCCGTGACGGTGGCGATGTCGACGACGAAGAGTCCGCCGGGTGAGACGGCGCGGTACACGCACTGGAGATAGGCCGCGATCTGCTCCAGATCCGCCAGATGGTTGGGGATGTCGTACGTCGACACGACGACGGGAAACTGCTCGTCGACGGTGAAGTCGGCGGCATCCCCTTCGATCAGTACCGCAGCATCGCCGAGGCGTACTCGGGCCTGGGCGAGCATCGCCGGCGACTTGTCCAGCCCGGTCACCGAGTAGCCGGCCTGCTGGAGGTGATCGGCCACGATGCCGGTGCCGCACCCGACATCCAGAACGGTACGGGCGTCAGGTACGGCGCTTCGGATCAGCTTCAGCAGCGATGCCGCGGACTTGGTCGGGTACGGGTGCCAGAACTGGTCGTAGGCCTGGGCGAATCCTTCGACGTATCCCTCGTTCATGGGCGGACTCCAAGGTCTTGTCGGGGTAGGTGGTGCCGGACTGCTGGATGGGCAAGTGCGCCGGCCGCAGCGATGACGATCAGGCCGCTGAAGATCAGCAGTCCGGCGGCCGGACCGTATTCGGCGGCTGCCAGACCCGCGCCCACTGCACCGACGGGCTTCAGGGAAAGGGATACCAGGTACTCGTACGAACTGACTCGTGACAACGCGGAGGCCGGTACCTCGGTCTGCATCGTGGTGTCCCACAGAACACCGAAGATGTCCGTAGCGACGCCAGCACAGAAGGCCGCGACGACAATGACCGGCAAAGGAGCGCGGAAGCCAAGCGCGAGCAGCGGTAGCGCCAGCAAGGGTGCGAACAGGACAGCCGTCGGCAGCGGCCGCCTCGGCTTGAACTTGATCGCCACCACGACTCCGGCCAGCATGCCGCCCGAATAGCCTGCCAACACGAGCGACCAGGCCATGGCGCCACCGAGATCATCCTTGGCCAGCGTCGGACCGAGCACACCGAACGCCGCCAACAACGCGGCGTTGATCATCGCAGCCGCAACCACGGTCACCCACAACCAGGACCTGCTCGCGAACTCCTGCCAGCCCACTCGCAGTTCGCTGAGCAGGGCGCTGCGACCGGCACTGGCCGAGCCGGGCAACCTGAGCACGCTCAACAGACCGGCCGCGACGAAGTACGTCGCTGCATCGATCACCAGCGCCACTCCAGGTCCCAGCCACGCGACGATCGCGCCCGCGGCTAGTACGCCGCCGATGCGAGCCGAGTTCGTACCAAGCCGAAGCTGCCCGTTAGCGCGCTGCAGTGAGTCGACCGGGACCAGGTCGGCAACAGTGCCCGTGAGGGATGGCAGCAGCAGCGTGGAAGCAGCTCCGGCGACAAAGGCGGCTGCACACAACAGTACGAGCGGTGCTTGGCCGGTGAGCAGCATCGTCGCCAGTCCGGCATAGGCGAGACCTGAGCCCAGTTCGGCGACCACCAGCACCCGGTTGCGGGGGAACCTGTCACCGATCACGCCACCCAGCAGGAGCAGGGCGAGTTGTGGGACACCTTGGGCAGCTAGTACCAAGCCAAGAGTGGCCGGCGTTGTGCCCGGCAGCGACAGCACTCCGAAGGCGAGGGCAATCGGCCCGAAGGCGCTACCGAGGACCGACACCGTCCGGGCACTGAGAAAGATCCAGAACCGTACCGGCACCGGCTACTCGCGATCCGGTCTGCCCTGCGGCAACCACTGATCGACCAAGGCGCCGCCGTCAACCAGGCTGAGCTCGACCTTCGCGCGCATCAGGTTCACAGCCAGCGGGCAGACATGGCCAGGCAGCAGTCGACCGTCCCTGGGGATCGATACCGCTCCGGGATCCCAGGGCTGGGCGCAATCGGTCAGCAGGTCGGCGTGATCGCCGGCCACGCTGATCGCGACCTCCGTGAGCTCGCAGGCGCCCGCGGCGGCAAGCCCGCCATCCAAGGTCGCATACGCCCCCGCGACGATCTCGGTGATGCCGTCGACTTCCAGTGCTCCCGGAGCTGTCGGAGTGCCACCGACACTCACCACCGGGCAGTCGATCCCCTCCGCCCGAATCGACTCTGCGACGGCGACAACCTGTTCGGCGTACTGCCTGCCCAGCAACGAGAAATCCTTGATGTCCTCGGCGGTCTCGGGCCCGTGATACCCGGTCACTCCGTCCAGCCGCACACCGGCTGTGGTCTCGGCCAATCGGGCCAGGTTCAGTACCTCGACCGCTGGCGTGTGCCGCAGATCGATCCGGACACCAATCTGTATCCCGTCAGCAGCCCGGCCCAATCCGGTGATCGACTCGGCATCGTCAACGTGGACAGCGAAGTGCTCAAGCTCGTGGGCGGCGCTGACGTAGAGCGGCCAACGCCACGGCTCCCGCCAGGGCCACGCCACCACGATGTCGGTAACCCCGGCGGCGGCGAGGTCACGTGCGGCCTGCGCGCTGTGAACCGCAACTCCCACCGCACCGGCTGCCACCTGCCGTGCCGCCAGTTCGATGGTGCGATGCGCCTTCAGATGCGCCCTGGTCACGCAGCCGGCATCGGCTACCTGCTGGTGGAAACGCTTGATGTTCCGATCGAGTTGCCGGGCGTCGACGGTCACGGGCAGGGCGGGCATCGGTCCTCACACACGATCGACCGGTAGCCAAGGTGGTACCGGGTGCCTTGATGACGTGCGCCCGGGCCGGAGCGCCGGGCGCAGCGCCACGATGGGGTTCAGCTCTCTATTGGCGGATCGATGCAGCGCATGGCGCCCCCTCCCTTGGTCCGTGTCGGAGCATCGGAGTCTAGGTCAGCGACCCCTGCCCGAAAACCCCCTGATCGCGGCAAAAAGTGAGCAATCCAGGCAGTCAGCGGGGGTTGTTGGCAGGGCAGACGGCGGTGCTCCGTGAGCTGTTCGAAGTCAGGATGGGCTCGGCGCGGTGCCGGCCGAGATTGAACTCCAGCCAGTCGTCATCCTTGAGGTCGTACCCCTTCAGCGCGCAGTTGGCAGCCTCGGCCGGCAGCTTGGCCAGCACCGGTACCGCGTCGTCCGAAAGCTCCTGCAGGAAGATCCAGTCGACCTTGCCGGTATCGGTGTAGCGGTCCACGTTGCGCTGGGCGATCCAGGCATCGGGGTTGATCGCCGCCAGCAGGAACAGCAGGCTGGCGCCACTGAGCAAGGCGGCGCGGGGAAGCCAGCTGGCCTTCAGCGTCACGCCTGCCACCAGTACACCGACGACCAGCAATCCCAGCCAGCCTTCGAAGACATCGACCAGCAGGCGGAGCTGGGTAAAGCCGTAGGCCTCTTGGTAGACGTGCATCCGATAGAGGGCCGAGGCAACCACTACCAGGGTCAGTACGCAGAGCAGGCCGAGTGATCCGCGCAACCAGGCCAGGTCGGCGGTCGTAGTACGGGGTGCCTTGCGTGCGGCGGCCCAGACCACCAGCAGCGTGAGTGCGGTGGCCACTGTGAGTTGGCCGAAGCCTTGGTGCACGTACTCCGCGTAGGTGAGCCCTGTGACGCGCTCGAGGTACTTGTGCCCGCCGAAGCTGGCAGTCGCCTGTGCAGCAAGGAAAACAAGGAAGACGGCATCCACAAGCAGTACCGGCGCAAGCCACTCGTAGCGCCGCGCGACCGGACGTACCGAGCCGGAGCCGGTCTCGACGTTGGGCGGGTTCAACCCGAGGTATGCCGCCGCCAGCACCACTCCCCCGACGAAGACAGTCAGGAACGCCCGCAGGACAAAGGAATCGAACTCCAGGTCCGGGACGATCGCGTCGGCCCACTTCGCGAAGAGCGCATCCGCTGACGCGAACAGCAGTCCGAAGACGAGGACCGCCAGCAGCGACCACACGACCGTGCGCAGAGCCGCCGCACTCTTCCGCACGCTGGTGACCGCTTGGAGCGAACGTCCCAGCCACGGCAACCCACGCAAGCCGGCGAGCGGCAAGGCGATGGCAGCGAGGATGAAGGCAGGCATGGACCGGCCATTCACCAGCCCGGCCACGCAGACCACGCCACCGGCCAGGAGGCCGAGCACCGCGATCCACTCCGCGTCCCTGACGACCACAGTCGTCGCGAGCAGTACACAGAGCGCGGCACAAGCCTGGGTGAAGCGGGATCGGCGGTTGGCGCTGAAGCCGAGAATCACTCCACCTGCGGCCAACAGGACCACAAAAGTACCGATGCCAAGGTCGCGGAACGGCAGGATGATGCCGGCCAGCAGACCGACGCCGAGACTGGAGAGGACCGCGCGAATGTTGCCCGGGACGCGCGAGTCGGGCCAGAACCTGCCGAACAGCATGTCCATCCCGGAGTCGGGCACCTTGGGCGGCGCCGGAGGTAACGCGGGACTATCGACTGGACTCGTCATGACAGGCTCCTTGGCCTTGCTAGGAACGGGTTTCGGGTGTTGCCGCGGCTCGCGGGGCAACTCGACGCGCACGCGGGCGCCGGTGGTGAGCGGCTCGGGTTCGACGAAGTGGATGGTGCCGCCATGCAGGTCGGTCACCCAGCGGGCGATGGCCAGCCCGAGCCCGGTACCACCGCCGCCATCGGTCTCGGCCAGCGTGCCGAACCGTTCGAAGACGCGATCGCGGTCGGCCACCGGGATCCCCGGCCCTTCGTCGGTGACCTCCAGCCGCCAACCATCGGGCAACTGCGCGGCGGTGAGCCGGACGACCCCACCGGCCGGGCTGTGCCGGGACGCGTTGTCGAGCAGGTTGGCGACCAATTGATGGAGCCGCGATCGATCCGCGGGAACGGTCAGCTCCGGTGGCGTGACGTTGACGTCGTACCGCACCTCGCGGCCGGACACCTTGGCCTCGGCGACAGCGCGTTCCAGCAGCTCCTTGACCTGTACCTGCGTGGTGGAGAGCTTGGCCTGCCCGGCATCCACCCGGGCGAGGTCGAGCAGGTCGGAGGCGAGGGCGGCAAGCCGCTCTGCCTGGTCAAGCGCAGTACGCAATGCGACGGGATCCGGCTCGGCAACGCCGTCGACCAGGTTCTCGAGTACTGCGCACAAGGCGGCGAGCGGCGTACGGAGCTCGTGACTCACGTTAGCGACTAGCTCGCGACGCTGGCGGTCGACGGCGGCCAGGTCCTCGGCCATTCGGTTGAAGGCTCGGGCCAGTTCGCCCACCTCGTCATTGGAGGTCGCCGTGACCCGAGCGGAGTAGTCGCCGCGGGCCATGCTGCGAGCGGCGGTAGTCATCTCGCGCAGAGGCGACGTCATCCCGACCGCCAGCAACTGCGTCACGCCGAGGGCCAAGGCGACTGTCACCGGAACCGTCAGCCAGAACGGCACGCTCCCGACAGCACCCGTTGCCGCGAGGAGCGATGCAACGGTGACACTGACCGCGACGAGCAGGCCGAGCTTGACCTTGACCGACGTGACCTGGTTCAGGATCGGGCTGCTCATGCGACACCACCGGGCTCCAAGGCGTAGCCGACGCCGTGCACGGTTCGCACCCCATCAGCACCGATCTTGGCTCGCAACGCCTTCACGTGACTGTCGACCGTCCGGGTTCCGGAGGCGCCCGGCCAGCCCCAGACCTCGGCGTACAGGTGTTCCCTCGTCAGGACGACGCCGGGGCTCGCGGCCAAGCAGACCAGCAGGTCGAACTCGGTCGGCGTCAGGTGCACCTCGGCCTCCGCGACCCAGACCCGGCGGGAGGCCGCGTCGACGCGCAGGTCGCCCAGGTCGGTCGTCGACCGGCTAGCCAGTTCCGCGGCGCGGTCGACCCGGCGCAGCAGGGCACCGACGCGGGCCACCAGCTCCCGCATCCGGAACGGCTTGGTCAGATAGTCGTCGGCGCCCACGCCAAGACCCACCAGGATGTCCGCCTCGTCGTCGCGAGCGGTCAGCATCAGCACCGGTACGGGCCGGGAAGCCTGGATCCGCCGGCACACCTCGTGACCGTCGAACCCGGGCAGCATCACGTCCAGCAGGACCAGATCGGGCGCCGTCTCGACGAACTGTGCGACCGCCCCCGGCCCGTCCCACGCCTGGACCACCTCGTATCCCGAGCCGCGCAGCCGGTCGGTCACCGCCTGGTTGATCACCGGCTCGTCCTCGACCACGAGGATCCGGGCGCCGACCGCATTGGTTGCCATGAGCCGAGCGTAGGAGCGGAGCTGGTCAGGAGTCGCGGACGACTCGTGAAGGTTTTGTGCAGGTCGGTCATCGATCTGCCGCGGTATGACCCAACTGGGATGTCCCCGGCCGAGGAGATCGTCGTTACGGTCCGATCAACTATCCGTAGCTGGACCGCCCTCTGGCAGGAGTCACCGATGTCCCGAAAGATCGCCGCACTAGCGGCCGTACTCTCCGCAGCAGGCCTGGCCGCCGCTGTCACTCTCACCCCGATCAACCCGAGCAACGCGGCCCGGTACGACCCATCGGCCACCGCCGACGACGCGATGCTGACCGCGCTCGCGCGAGACCTGCGGATCACGCCTGACGAGGCCCGGGCCCGGCTGACGCGGGAGGGCGAGGCCGCCGACGTGGAAGCCTTCCTGCGAACCAGCCTCGGTACTGCGTTCGGCGGCGGTTGGCTCGACCAGACCGCGAGCACGCTCACGATCGGTATCACCGACCCGGCCCGCGCCGGATTGGTCAGAGCAGCCGGTGCTGTTCCCAAGAGCGTGCCACGTAGCCTGGCGCAGCTCGAAGCCTTCAAGAACAAGCTGGATGCCACCGCGTCCCGCGCTCCCAAGACCGTGCCCGGCTGGTACATCGATGTCACCAGCAACCAGCTCGTCATCCTGACCAAGGCCGGTAAAACCCAGCAGGCGAAGGCGTTTGCGAAGGCCAACGGGATCGACGGCACGACGGCACGCTTCGTCGTATCGACCGAGAATCCCCGTCCCCTGATCGATATCATCGGCGGCAACGCGTACTACATCGGCAGCGGGTCGCGCTGTTCGGTCGGGTTCGCGGTCACCGGTGGCTTCGTGACCGCGGGACACTGCGGACGCGTCGGCGCGACCACGACGCAGCCGAGCGGGACCTTCGCGGGTTCCAGCTTCCCCGGTAACGACTACGCCTGGGTCAGAGTTGCCGCTGGCAACACTCCGCGGGCGCTCGTCAACCGCTATCCCGGCACCGTACCGGTCGCAGGCTCGACGGAAGCGGCCGTCGGATCGTCCGTCTGCCGCTCGGGCTCCACCACCGGCTGGCGCTGCGGCACGATCCAGCAGAAGAACGCGTCCGTGACCTATCCCGAAGGCACCATCACCGGTCTGACCCGGACCAACGCCTGTGCGGAGCCCGGCGACTCCGGTGGTTCCTGGCTCACCGGCGACCAAGCGCAAGGCGTCACGTCCGGTGGCTCGGGCAACTGCACCTCCGGCGGCGTCATCTACTTCCAGCCGGTGAACGAGATTCTCAGTGCCTACAACCTGACGCTAACCGTCAGTGGCGGAACCCCGCCAACCACTCCCCCGACCACCCCGCCGCCCGGCGGAACCACCTGGCAAGCCGGTACTACGTACGCGGCCGGCGCCGTCGTCACCTACTCAGGCCAGCGATACCAATGCAGGCAAGGGCATACAGCCCAGACCGGCTGGGAACCGCCGAACGTTCCCGCCCTTTGGCTAGCCCAGTAAAAGGCCCCACTGATCGCCGGGGGCCGGTCGGACCGTTTCCTCACGGACACTTCCTGATCGGCCCTCGGTTGCCTACCTTGCTTGCATGGAGCTCGAGCTGAGACATCTGCGGATCGTCTGCGCCGTGGCCGACGCGGGCTCCATCACCAAAGCCGCCGGCCAGCTCGGTCTGGCGCAACCGGCCCTCACCGCCCAACTGCAGCGCATCGAGCGCGTGCTGGGCGGTGAGGTCTTCGAACGGGACCGCACCGGCATCCGGCCGACACCACTCGGCGACCTGGTCCTGGCTCGCGCCAGGCTGTTGTTGCCCGCGGTGTCCGGGTTGCAAGCCGAAGCAGCCCGGTTCAGCAACAGCGGCGGCCGGATCGGGGAAACTCCGGCCAGCCTGACCGTCGGCTCGGCCACCGCTCATGTCCTGGGCCGGCTGGTTCATCGCCTCACGGCGACCTATCCCGGCATGCGCGTCACGACGCAGGTCTCGTGGTCGGCGGACGAGCTTGCCGCGATGGT
>Ga0190275_10002219_pt1 | contig 14032 bp, 13 predicted proteins | sample Popmic550T_FD_133745 | JGI IMG/M metagenome (GOLD analysis project Ga0190275, IMG submission 133745) | Populus adjacent soil microbial communities from riparian zone of Yellowstone River, Montana, USA - 550 T | ecosystem: Environmental > Terrestrial > Soil > Riparian zone > Trees stand | place... | reverse complement strand
TGTCGACGGCCCTGACATAGGCACGCACCCGCTCGGCGGCGGTGGCTTGCTCGAACGGCTTGCCCAGACTGGCGAGCATCGCTTCCTCGACCCGGAGGGCGACGTACTCAACCACGGCGAGCACCAAATCCTGGCGGGTGGGGAAGTGATACAGCACCCCGCCCTTGGTGACCCCGGCCTCCTTCGCGGTCGCGTCGAAGGTGATCTCCACGGCTCCCTCGTCGCGCCCTGCCAACCGGAACGCCGCATCGAGGATCGCGGTCCTGGAACTAGGTCTCATGACTGTAACTATACCAGACGGTCGGTATAGTTACCTTGGCATATCAGGTGTCCACCTGGTGAACTCTGGACAGTCGTCGGCGGACACTGTCTACTCAGCCTGGGTAAGCGGGAGGGGTAGTGACAGGAATCAGGCTGGACTCCGTGTCCAAGGTGTACGCCGGCGGCCAACTGGCTGTCGACGAGTTGTCGCTGGAGGTCGCGGACGGCGAGTTCATGGTGCTGCTGGGCCCGTCGGGCTGCGGCAAGACGACCGTGCTGCGGATGATCGCGGGCCTGGAAGAGGTCACCGGCGGTCAGGTGTGGTTCGACCGCCTGGACGGTACCTACCTGACGCCCAAGGACCGAGGCGTCGCGATGGTCTTCCAGAACGGTGCGCTCTATCCGAACCGGACCGCCCGGGAGAACATCATCTTCCCGTTGCGGATGGCCGGGGAGGATCCGGTCGAGGCCAGCGCCAAGGCGGCCGGGCTGGCCCAGATCCTGGGCATCGACGCCGCGCTCGACCGGTTGCCGTGGACGCTGTCCGGCGGCCAGCGCCAGCGGGTCGCGATCGGCCGCGCCATCATCAGGCAGCCGAACGTCTTCCTGATGGACGAGCCGCTGTCGAATCTCGATGCCACGATGCGGACCGAGCTGCGCCAGGAGATCGGGTCGATGACCCGGGACATGAAGGTGACCACGGTCTACGTCACCCACGACCAGGTCGAGGCGCTCACGCTGGCCGACCGGATCGCGATCATGCGCGACGGCCGGATCGAGGATGTCGGCACACCGGCCCAGGTGTACGACGATCCCGCCACCGCCTTCACGGCAGGCTTCCTCGGTACGCCGAGAATCAACCTGCTGGCCGCGACCGTCCAGGTGACGGCGCGGCACCGAGTCACTCTCGACCTCGGCTCGCAGTCCATCGCCTTACCGCCGACCGACCGCAGATCGATGATCCTGAGCCATCACGACGGTGAGCAGGTGGTTGTCGGAGCCCGTTCGGAGGCCTTCTCGCTGGCCATGGACGGCGATGCCGCCAATGAGCTGACCGGTACTCTGCGGGCCCTCGAGTTCCATGGGCACCAGTGGATCGCCTTCGTCGACAGCGGTGTCGAGCTGCTCAGTCCCGATCTGATCGGGCTGTCGCGGCGGCGCCGGCCCAGAGCGAACGCCGATGGCCGGCCCACCTCCCACAGCGCCGGTTCACGAGCCCACCGGACCGCCGGCCGGATGTCGGCCTCGGCCGGCCGATTCCGGTCGTTGATCCGCCGCGCGACGCCGGCGCCACCTGAGCCGATCGCGTCGCCGACCCATCGGCGCTCCGACCTGGTCCTCGAGATCGACAACACCGGCGGATTGAACGCCGGCGACAAGATCCGGCTCGCGGTGGATGTTTCCCGCCTCCACATCTTCGACCCGCACGGCCACCGCGTCGATCGCGTCAAACGCTGAGCAGCACCCTGCAACATCCAGCAGGCGGTGCGAATTTTGCAGTGGTCTACAAGGCCGGCGCAGCGGTGCTGCCCCGGACGATGAGTTCGGTGGCGAGCTCGAGCCGGTGCTGAGCCGGGGTCTCGCCGCGACCGAGCGCGATCGCGAGCCGGGCTGCTGCGGCCGCCATCTCGGTCAGCGGCTGACGGATCGTGGTGAGCGGGGGAGTCACCCAGCTGGTGATCGGCAGGTCGTCGAAACCGATCACGCTGAGGTCATCCGGGACTCGTAGACCAGCTTCCGCGGCCGCTCGGTAGAGGCCGAGGGCTTGCAGGTCGTTCTGGGTGACGACGGCGGTCGGCCGATCCGCGAGCCCGAGCAGCGTCCGGCCGTGGATCAGCCCGTCCTCGGCCTGGAAGGTGCCCTCGAAGATGAGGTCGTGATCGATCGGCGTCCCGGCGTCGTCCAAGGCAGCCCGGTAACCGTCCAGCCTGGCCCGGCTGGCCAGCATCCGGGTCGGTCCGGTGATGGTCGCGATCCGCCGGTGCCCGAGGTCGAGCAGATGCCGGGTGGCCGAGAAGCCGCCACTCCAGTTACTCGCCATCACAGAAGGGAATTCATGGCCCGGGTCGCCGGTCGGATCGACCAGGACAAACGGGATGTCGCGGCTGCGGATCTGGTCGCGTTGCTCTCGCGTGAGACCGGAGAAGACCGCGATCACGCCGACCGGACGGCGGGCCAGCACTCCCTCGATCCAGCCGCGGCCGGGGGTGTGGCCGTGCATCTCGGACAGCACGACGGCCAGGCCGTTCTCACCGGCCACTCGCTCGACGCCCTTGATCATCTCCATCGCGTAGGCGCCCGCGAGTTCGTGGAAGACCAGTTCGAGCAGGTTGGCCTTGCTGCCGGGCTTCTTCAGCCGGCGGACCCCGTGCTTGCGGATGACTTCCTCGACCATCGCGCGGGTCCGCGGGGCGACATCGGTCTGCCCGTTGATCACCCGCGACACGGTCGGTACCGAGACGCCGGCCAGTTCGGCGATCTGGGCGACCGTCATCGCCGGTTCCGGGGTGGCCACCGAAGGATCGGCGCTAGCGGTCATGGCGGCGAGTCTAGCTCCGAAAATTCGCGTCTGAATGTTTCGGGATTCTGTCCGGATCAACCGGTTGACGTTGCGTAGCGGCGCCTTTACAGTTCCCGCAAGCTTTCGAACACACTCTCGAAACTTTCGGTGGTCGCCCCCGCAGGAGGAATGTCGTGAACTGTCGCAAAGCCATCGCGGTCCTGGTCGCCGTGACGCTGGCCGCCGCCGGTTGCTCGGGCAACGACTCCGGCTCGGGCGGGGATCCGAAGTCGTTCGAGTTCTGGTCGTTCTCCGGGATCAACCAGAAGGCCGGCGTCGACGAGTACCAGAAGCTGCATCCCGAGCTGAAGATCAAGCTGACCGAGGTGGGGTCCTCCGTCGAGACGGCGCAGGCGCTGACGACAGCCCTGGCCGGCGGCAAGGTGCCGGACCTGGTCTTGATCCAGGGCGACGACCTGCCGAAGTTCGTCGAGCAGCCGCAGAACTTCGTCGACCTGCGCAGCCTCGGCGCCGACGACGCCAAGTTGGACTACCTCGACTGGGTCTGGTCGCAAAGCGTCGCCAAGGACGGCCAGGTGCTCGGCATTCCCACCGATGTGGGCGGCCTGGCGATCGCCTACCGCAAGGATCTGTTCGCGGCGGCCAAGCTGCCGACGGACCGGGACGCGGTCGGCAAGCTGTGGCCGACCTGGGACAAGTTCATCGAGGTCGGCAAGCAGTACAAGGCGGCGACCGGTAAGGCGTTCGTCGACAACGCGGCGACGAGCGTGTTCTACCAGGCCGTGAACCAGGGCGAGATGAAGTTCTACGACGCCGACCGCACGCTGGCCTATGACCGCAGCCCGCAGGTCAAGCTGGCGTTCGACTTCGGCCTGGCGGCCGCGCAGGCAGGCATCACCGCCAAGCTCAGCTCGTTCTCCGAAGGATGGTCGGCCGGTACGGCCAAGGGCGACTTCGCCGTCTTGGCTGCGCCGTCGTGGATGCTGGGCGGAATCCGGTCCAATGCGCCCGCCACCAAGGGGAAGTGGGACGTCGCCACGATCCCGGGCGGTGCCGGCAACTGGGGTGGCAGCTACCTCGCGATCCCCAAGAACGCCAAGAACCCCAAGGCTGCTTGGGAGTACATCAAGGAGATGCAGTCGCCGAAGTCGCAGCTGGCGCACTACGTCGACGCGGGGTCGTTGCCGTCGACACCTTCGGTGTACAAGGATCCGAAGCTCACCTCGCACCAGGATCCGTTCTTCTCGAACGCGCCGACCGGGAAGATCTACACCGACTCCTTGCTGGGTCTCAAGCCGTTCTACATCGGGCCGGACTCCTCGGTCATCGGGCAGGAGTTCCAGAACGCGATCACCAATGTCGAGCAGGGCAAGGGCGATCCGGCCAAGGCCTGGGACACGGCCCTGCAGAACATCAAGACAGCGATCGGCAAGTAGCCGGTGCGGGACAGCATCGGAGAGCGGTTCGCCCCGTATGCCTACATCGCACCGTTCTTCCTGATCTTCGGCGTCTTCGGCCTGTTCCCGCTGCTGTTCACCTTCTATGTCGCGTTGTTCGACTGGAACCCGGTGGCGGAGCACACCTTCATCGGCCTGGACAACTTCTCCCGGCTGTTCGACGATCCGCGATTCTGGAACGCGATGCGGAACACGGTCAGCATCTGGGTGCTCTCCACAGTGCCCCAGTTGCTGATCGCGCTGGGCCTTGCGCAGTTGCTGAACCACGCGCGGCTGCGGTTCGCGACGTTGTTCCGGATGTCGATGCTCGTCCCGTACATCACCTCGGTGGCGGCGACCACGGTCGTCTTCGCCCAACTCTTCGACCGCGACTACGGAATGCTGAACTGGGTGCTGCAGCAGGTCGGCCTCGGCCCGGTCGACTTCGTCCAGTCCACCTGGGGCAGTCACGTGATGATCGCCGCGATGGTGATCTGGCGGTGGACGGGGTACACGACCCTGCTGTACCTCGCTTCGCTGCAAGCCATCTCGCGTGACATCTACGAGGCCGCGTCGGTCGACGGAGCCGGCAACTGGAAGCAGTTCCGCTACATCACCATCCCGTCGCTGCGGCCGGTGATCGTGTTCACCATCGTGACCTCGACGATCGGCGGGCTGCAGATCTTCACCGAGCCGCTGCTGGTGTCACGCAGCGCGCCGTTGACCTGCGGACCGGTCCGGCAGTGCCAGACCCTCACGCTGTTCCTCTTCGAGCAGGGCTTCGGCCAGTTCAAGTTCGGCTACGGCGCGGCGATCGGGGTGGCCCTGTTCGTGCTCGTCGTCGCGTTCGCGCTGCTCAACTACCTGCTGTCCACGCGCATCCGCCGGGAGAAGCCATGACGACAGCTCGCCGTCGCCGGATCGACCGGGTGCCGTGGTGGGTCTACGTGCTGCTGGTCCTGGCCGTGCTGGTCGCGGTCTTCCCGTTGTACTGGATGTTCGTGGTCGCCTCGAACGACTCCGCGACGGCGTACAAGATGCCGCCGAGGATCCTTCCCGGCGAGAATCTGTTCCACCTGAGCGAGCTCGTGTTCAGCACGGTGCCCTTCGTGCGGTCGCTGGTCAACAGCGCTGTCGTCGCGGTGGCGATCGGTGTCGGGCACGGCGTGCTGTGCGCGCTGGCCGGTTACGCCTTCGCCAAGCTGCGCTTCCCCGGCCGGAACACGCTGTTCCTCATCGTTGTGCTGACCATGACGGTACCGACCCAGCTCGCCGTCATTCCGCAGTACATGATCATGTCCGAGCTCGGCTGGGTGGACACGTTGCAGGCGCTCATCGTGCCCGGGCTGGCCAGTGCGTTCGGGATCTTCTGGATGCGCCAGCACATCGCGTCGACAGTGTCCGACGAACTGCTGCAGGCCGCCCGGATCGACGGCGCGAACTCGTGGCAGATCTTCTGGCAGATCGCCTTCCCGCTCGTGCGTCCGGCGGCCTTCGTCCTTGGCCTGCTGGGCTTCGTCACCGCGTGGAACGACTTCTTCTGGCCGTTCATCATTCTCAAGTCACCGGAGATGTATACGGCTCAGATCGCCATCAAGGCACTGCAGAACAGCTACGTGGTGGACCTCGGCCTGGCGATGGCCGGCTCGTTCCTGGCCACCATCCCGCTGCTGGTCCTGTTCGCCTTTGTCGGACGCCGCCTGGTCAGCGGCATCATGGACGGCGCCTTCAAAGGCTGAGCAGGCCAGCGGTCTGAGTCAGTCGGGTGGCTCGACCGGGGTGCCCTGCTCGCCGGTGCTGACGTCCTCGTCGCGCGGCGGGCGGCGTCCTTCATTGGGGACCGGCCCGGGCGATCGCTGACCTTCCTCGTGCCTGATCTGGTCGACCTCCAGATCGCTCTCGTTGAGGTCGCCGTGTTCCAGCGCCTCGTTCAATTCGGTGTCAGTGAGATTTTTGGGCTTGTTCAGGCCCGGTCGGTCGAAACTCATCGTCGCCTCCAGAGCTCAGCTGACCACTCCGGTTCCCCAGTGGTAAACGCGCTACTTCGGAGTAAGACTGGTGGGTAGTAAAGCCGAGGAAGGGGTGCGGCGTGACGACGGACGAGCAGGTAGTACGAGATGTCGGTGAGCGGGAAGCCCGGGAGACTGCCGAGGCGGCGCGGGAGACGACGTGGGAGCGTCCGAGTTTCGCCAAACAGTTGTACCTGGGCGACTTCGACCTGTCATTGATCCATCCGCATCCGCGGCCCACGGCCGACGACGCTGCCCGGGGTGAGGAGTTCCTGAGTCGGCTGGCGGCGTACTGCGAGACGCTCGACGGACTCCTGATCGAGCGCGAGGCCCGTGTCCCCGACGAGTACCTGCAGGGATTCGCCGAGCTGGGCGTCTTCGGCCTGAAGATCCCGATCGAGTACGGCGGTCTCGGACTCTCGATGGCGTACTACGGACGCGCGCTGATGTTGATCGGCTCGGTGCACCCGAGCCTTGGTGCCCTGGTGTCCGCGCACCAGTCGATCGGCGTACCGGAGCCCGTGAAGCAGTTCGGAACTGCTGAGCAGAAGCAGGAGTTCTTGCCGCGGTGTGCAGCCGGTGCGGTGACGGCGTTTCTGCTCACCGAGCCCGATGTCGGCTCCGACCCGGCGCGGATGGCGTCGACGGCGACACCGACCGAGGACGGCGAGGCGTACCTGCTGGATGGCGTGAAGCTGTGGACCACGAACGGCGTGATCGCCGAACTCGTCGTGGTGATGGCCCGGGTCCCCAAGCGCGAGGGCGAGCGGGGCGGCATCACTGCGTTTGTGGTCGAGGCCGATTCGCCGGGGATCACGGTCGAGAACCGGAACGCCTTCATGGGCTTGCGAGGGCTCGAGAACGGCGTCACCCGGTTCCACCAGGTCCGGGTGCCGGCGGCGAATCGCTTGGGCCGGGAAGGGGACGGTCTGCGGATCGCCCTGACCACGTTGAACACCGGGCGGCTGTCCATTCCTGCTCTGTGTGCGGCAGCTGGCAAGTGGAGTCTCAAGATCGCCCGCGAATGGTCGGCCGAACGCGTCCAGTGGGGACGGCCGGTCGGCAAGCACGGCGCGGTGGCCGAGAAGCTGTCGTTCATGGCGGCGACCACCTATGCGCTCGAAGCGGTGCTCGAACTGTCCGCCCAGTTGGCCGACGCCGGCAGCAAGGACATCCGGATCGAGGCCGCGCTGGCCAAGTTGTGGTCCAGCGAGATGGCCTGGAAGGTCGCTGACGAACTCGTTCAGGTCCGCGGTGGACGGGGGTACGAGACCGCCGACTCGCTCGCGGCGCGCGGCGAACGCGCAGTACCGGCGGAGCAGATCTTGCGGGACCTGCGGATCAATCGGATCTTCGAGGGCTCGACCGAGATCATGCATCTGCTGATCGCCCGCGAGGCGGTCGACGCGCACCTGGCCGCGGCCGGCGACCTCGCCTCGGTCGACGCGGACCTGCGGGCCAAGGCCAAGGCGGCGGTGAAGGCCGGCGGCTTCTATGCGAAATGGCTGCCACAACTTGCCGTGGGCAAGGGAACCGTACCGACGTCGTACGCCGAGTTCGGCCCGCTGGCCAACCATCTCCGCTACGTCGAACGCGCATCCCGCAAGCTCGCCCGGCAGACCTTCTACGGGATGAGCCGCTGGCAGGCGAAACTCGAGTACCGGCAGGGATTTCTCGGCCGGATCGTGGACATCGGCGCGGAACTGTTCGTGATGGCGGCCTGCTGTTCACGGGCCGAGATGCTGCGGTCCGACGATGCGGCTCGGGGCGAAGCGGCGTACGAGCTGGCCGGGGTGTTCTGCGAGCAGGCGCGGCTGCGGGTGGACCGGTTGTTCGACCAGCTGTGGGCCAATACCGACGACAGCGATCGGCGGATCGCCGACCGGTTGCTCGACGGCCGGTACGACTGGGTCGAGGACGGCGTGATCGATCCGTCCGAAGGCACCGGTCCGTGGATCGCCGGCTGGCAGCCGGGGGAGTCGAAAGCCTCGAACCAGTCCCGCCGGTATCGCTGAGGATCGCAGTAGCGGGCCCTCCACTGTTCCTATATCGTATTGGATCTGAAGGGTCCCGCTCCTGATCAGCTGCCGCCGGAGGGCATTTTGCCGTTGTCCAAGAAGGCGTTGTGGTACTCGACGCCCGCGTCCGAGTGGGAGACGGAGGCGCTTCCGATCGGCAACGGCCGGCTCGGTGGCATGCTCTTCGGCGACCCCGCAGAGGACCGGATCCAGTTCAACGAGCAGAGCCTCTGGGGCGGCCGCAACGACTACGACAACGCGCTGGCCGGCGAGCCTGACAATGCCTTCGACAACGGCATGAACGGCTTCGGCTCCTACCGTGACTTCGGCCTGCTGTCGGTCGCCTTCGACGGGCCTAGCTCTCAGGTCGATTACCAGCGCTCTCTCGATCTGGCGACCGGCGTTCACCTCACCCAGTACGGCAAACCGGGCCGTCGGGTACTCCGCGAAGCGTTCGCCAGCCGGGCGGCTGACGTCATGGTGATCCGCTTCCGGACTGACGATCCCGCCGGTCTCTCCGGATCGATTGCGCTGAGTTCTGCCCAAGCGGACGCGCCGACGACGGCCGACCCCGGTGAGCTCGGGTTCAGCGGCGTATTGGGCAACGGACTCCAGCACGCGTGCGTGGTCAAGGTCATCGAGGCCGACGGCGATGTACGGGCTGAGGGCAACAAGCTGGTCTTTGCCGGGTGCACGAGCCTCGCCCTGGTTCTTGATGCCCGGACGAACTATGCGCTGGATGCGTCGGCGGGCTGGCGTGGACCCGACCCTCAGCCGCGGATCAGGGCGGCAATCGATGATGCCGCCGCGAGTTCGTACGACGTACTCCGCGAGGCGCACGTTGCCGAGGTAGCGGCGATCATGGCGCGCGTCACGGTGGAATGGGGCGAGACCGACGAAACGGTCGCGGCACTCCCGACGGATGCCCGGCTCCGAAGGTATGCCGCCGGAGCGGCCGATCCCGTGCTCGAGCAGATCATCTACGACTACGGTCGCTATCTGCTGCTCAGCTCGTCCCGCCCGGACGGGCTGCCCGCCAACCTTCAAGGACTCTGGAACAACAGCGATACTCCGGCCTGGGCCTCGGACTATCACACGAACATCAACGTCCAGATGAACTACTGGGCTGCCGAAAGCGCCAACCTGTCGGAGAGCCACCTGGCGCTGGTCAATTTCATCCGGCAGGTCGCGGTGCCCAGCAGGGTGGCCACCCGCAACGCGTTCGGCCAGAGCACTCGCGGCTGGACCGCCCGGACCAGTCAGAGCGCCTTCGGCGGCAACGGCTGGGAGTGGAACACCGTCGCCAGCGCCTGGTACGCCCAGCATCTGTACGAACACTTCGCCTTCACCCAGGACGAGACCTACCTGAGTACGGTCGCCTACCCGATGATCAAGGAGATCTGCGAGTTCTGGGAGGACCGCCTGGTCGAACGGGCGGACGGCCTGCTGGTCGCTCCTGACGGTTGGTCGCCGGAGCACGGTCCGCGCGAGGACGGCGTGATGTACGACCAGCAGATCATCTGGGACCTCTTCCAGAACTACCTCGACTGCGAGGCCGTGCTCGGAGCCGATCCGGCGTACCGGGCCAGGATCAGCGAACTGCAGGAAAGGCTGGCGCCGAACAAGATCGGGCGCTGGGGTCAGCTGCAGGAATGGCAGCAGGACCTCGACGATCCGGAGGACATCCACCGGCATACCTCGCACCTGTTCGCCGTCTATCCGGGCCGCCAGATCACTGAACAGACAGCGGAGTTGGCCGAGGCCGCGCTGGTATCACTCAAGGCCCGGTGCGGTGAGAAGGCGGGCGTCCCGTTCACGGCTGAGACCGTCTCCGGGGACAGCCGCCGGTCCTGGACCTGGCCGTGGCGGGCTGCCTTGTTCGCCCGGCTCGGTGATGCGACGAGGGCCGGGATCATGGTGCGAGGCCTGCTCACGTACAACACGTTGCCGAACCTGTTCTGCAACCATCCGCCCTTCCAGCTGGATGGCAACTTCGGCATCACCGGCGCCGTCACCGAGATGCTGCTGCAAAGCCATCAGGGCGTCATCCATCTACTCCCGGCGTGCCCTGATGCGTGGCAGGAGAAGGGTTCCTTCACCGGTCTGCGTGCGCGCGGCGGTTACCTGGTCAGCTGCGCCTGGGAGGACGGCAAGGTCACGGACTACACGATCGTCGCCGACCGCGCCGGCCATCCCCGCGAAGTCACTGTCCGCGTCAACGGACAGGACCTCGCGGTCAGCCCGGTGCTTCCTTGACATTGCTCGTCATACGGGCGTTCTATTCAAGTGAGTGGATGAACGACTGAGCTGGGCGGGGGGCTGCCCAGGGGGAGGGGAACCATCATGTCTGACAAGCAGAGCATCGAGACCCCGCACGAGCGGCGGCCTTTCAAGGATCACGGGCACATGGACGTCGTCACCTTGGGCGACTTCACGCTGGGACGTGGAGTCTTCGAGCCAGGCTGGCGCTGGTCCAACGACGTCAAGCCGATCGCCGGTACCGACTCCTGCCAGGCGCATCACACCGGGATGTGTCTGTCCGGGCAGATGACCGTCCGCTTCGACGACGGGCAGGAACTCAGCATCGGCCCCGGCGACGTCGTGGACCTCGATCCCGGCCACGACGCCTGGACCACCGGCGACGAACCGTGCGTGATCCTGGACACCGGCGTGGCCGGCTACGCCAAGGCCCAGTAGTACTGAGGATTCAGCAGGGTGTGGACGTCAGTCTGATGTAGTAGACCGGCGTCCAGTTGTAGGTGTCGCGATACCCCGGCGGCTCGCAGCCGAGCTCGCCACCGTTGGCGCCGAGGATCCTCATCGCCGCGCCGAACCCCTGGGTGTTCGTCGTACCACCGGCGCCGTACCAGTTGTACAAGGTGTAGGTCGCGTACCTGTAGAACTTGAACCAGTAGTAGCCGTTGCCATAGGGCACGCTGGCGCACGCATAACCGATGTCACAACTCACGCTAGGACTGCCGGGCGGGAGGAAGGTCCGGGACGCGGGAGCCGGCGATGTCGTCGGCGCCGCGGCCAGTACCGAAGGACCGTCGATCTGCTGCTTCGCGTGCGCAGGGACGGCACCGGCTACCAGAAAGCTCGCCGCCAGCCCGAGCGAGGCGATTCTTTTCATCATGCGGAGAAGCGTCACATCTCGGCCACGAGTCGCGACAGCTTTTCCAGGGTGTGTGAAAAGCTTGACCCTTGACGACGGCTCTGGATCTGGGGGCGCGCGATGAGGATCAAGGTCACGACGGTCGTCGCGGTGTTGATGGTGGCGGCCGGGTGTAGTGGCGACGGCCCTGAGGACAACCTGCCCAGTCCCACGGTGCAACCGACTTTCACACCGGTGCCGACTACTCCTGCGACGCGACCGACTGAGGTGCCACTGACCGTCGAGCAGGCCGCCGCGGCGTACCTCGCTGCCGTACGGCCGCGGAACTCCGCCCTGGCCAAGTTCGACGCGGACTGGAAGGGCTCGGCGCCGATCGAGACCCTGCGCCTGGATGCCGCCCAGATCGTGGCTGCCGAGCGACGCTTCCTGAAGGTCCTGGACAACACCGTCTGGCCCCCATCGATTGCCGACAACACCGCGAACGTGGCCTTCTGCGTCGCCTCGAACATCTCCTGGTACGAGGCCACCACCCGGATCAAGGACACCCGCGAGATCAAGTCACCACCAGCCTGCGGAGCCAGCGACGCCCAACTGATCAGAATCCGCCTGCAACTCCCCGGCTACTGATCAGCCGTCCCACCCTCGACGAGGGCGGTGGGAGCCGAGGCGAGTGGTGTCGCGCCCGCGGTAGACGATGTAGGGGCGGGTCAGGTAGCCGACCGGTGCGCTGAAGACGTGGACCAGACGGGTGAAGGGCCACAGGGCGAACAGACCGAAGGCGACGAGCGCGTGGAGCTGGAAGCCCAGCGGTGCGCTGGCCATCAAGGCGGCGTCGGGCTGGAAGGCGAGGAACGAGCGGTACCAGACCGACACGCCTTCGCGGTAGTTGTACTCGCCGCCGATGGTCAGGATCGAGCCGGCGACGGTGTTCCACAGGCCGAGGACGATCGCCGCCGCCAGGAAGGCATACATCACCTTGTCCATAACGGTTGTGGCCGAGAAGACTGGGCCGACGGTGCGGCGACGGTAGATGAGGATGGCCATGCCGACGACCGTCATGATGCCGGCCAGCAGGCCGCCGGTGACTGCCACCACGTGGTAGGTGTGTTCGCTGATGCCAACGGCGTCTGTCCACGACTGAGGAATCAGCAGGCCGATGACGTGTCCACCGATGACGCCGAGCATGCCGAAGTGGAACAGCGGGCTCCCGATGCGCAGCAGCCTGTTCTCGTACAGCTGGGAGGATCGGGTGGTCCAGCCGAACTTGTCGTAGCGATAGCGCCACAGGTGACCGACCACGAAGGTCGTGAGGCAGAGGTACGGGACGATGACGAACAAGAACTCGTTCATGTCCGGGCTCCGGGGAACGACGGCATCGGCAGCAGGGTCGACCCGGTCGCACTCGGGCTGAACTGCGGGCTGGCGAAGGGGGCCAGGCCGACCTCTTCCTCGGGAGGTCCTTCGGCGGCCAGGCGGCGTACGGCGTCGCGCTCGTCCCCGCGCAACGGCGGCAGGGTGGCGCTGACCGCGTCGATCAGATGCGCCCAGGGTGAGCCGGTGTCCCGCAGGGAGAGCCGCAACAGCTCGAGACCGGCGCGGTGGTCGAGCATGAGGTCGCGGCCGAGCGCCTGGTCGATGGTGGCGGCGAACTCGAGGACGACGCAGAGATGGTCGGGCAGTTCGGCGTCGTCGAGCTCGAAGCCGGCGCGCAGATAGGTCTGCTTGAACCGCAACAGCGCCATGCCTCGCTTGCGGGTGTCGCCGTGGGCGAAGTAGGTCAGGAACAGGTTGCAGCGGCGCCGGGTGTCGAAGGTCTCGACGTAGGCGGACTGGAGTTGGGGAAGCGGCGTGACCTCGAGGTGGTCGAGGAAGGCCCGGACCGAGTCGCCGATCGCCGGGGGCAGGCCATGCGACGCCGACCTGAGCAGGTCGGCGCGTCCGAGCAACTCCGGGTGGGGGTAGTCGAGAAGCAGGGAGACCGACTGCCAGACGACGGTGAGTTGCTCGGCGGGCAGCGTCGGTTTGGGGCGACGGCTGCTCATGAGTCGGAGCCCTTGGGTGGGAACATCCCGGGTGGTGAGCCTTTGCCGTCCCAGTTGAGCAGGTTGACCCGGTTGCGCTTGTTCTCGGCGCCGGCCAGCGAATCGGAGGTCTGCCGGTCCTGGAGCATCTGGAAGTTCTCGACCGCGATCGGCGTCGGCGTTCCGGAGCCCTCGCCGAAGACGTCGTGCTGTCCGCCGCCATACTCCGAGACCGAGCACTCCGTCGAGAGCTCCTCGAGGGAATGGGCTTGTTCGGCGTGCGCCGGCGGGATCACGTAGCGCTCGTCGTACTTCGCGATCGCGAGCAGGCGGTACATGTCGTACATCTCCTCCTCGCTCATCCCGACGGCGGCCGGGATCGAGCCGTCCGGATCACGGCCGAGGTTGATGTCGCGCAGGTAGCAGCGCATCGCGGCGAGCTTCTTGAGCACGGCGTCGACCGGTCCGACGTCCCCGGCCGTGAACAGCTCGGCGAGGTACTCGACCGGGATCCGCAGGGCATCGATCGCCGCGAAGAGGTTGCCCTTGTCCTCGGCATCCTCCCCGGTATCGGCAACGACGTCGACGACGGGGGACAGCGGTGGGATGTACCAGACCATGGGCATGGTCCGGTACTCCGGATGCAGCGGC